>Ga0114947_10000828_pt1 | contig 11103 bp, 21 predicted proteins | sample CR02metaG_FD_99656 | JGI IMG/M metagenome (GOLD analysis project Ga0114947, IMG submission 99656) | Deep subsurface microbial communities from Mariana Trench to uncover new lineages of life (NeLLi) - CR02 metaG | ecosystem: Environmental > Aquatic > Marine > Ocean trench > Sediment ...
CCCAGTTTCTCCTCGATGAGGCTGAGAACGATTTCGTCTGGCACTAGCAAACCGCGATCCATATAACTTTGCGCCTGTTGTCCCAGGAGCGTACCCGCCTTGACGGCGGCACGCAAGAGATCGCCGGTCGCGATCTTCGGAAGGCCCACCCTCTTGGCGAGGATGTCGCCCTGTGTACCCTTCCCCGCCCCTGGAGCCCCTAACAGAATGATATTCATCGACGGATGTCCGTTCCCAACGGTTACATCAGGAATAGCCACGCCGTCCACGGAACTTAACCCGACCTTGTTTCATGAATTCGTCGTAATGTCGTACTCGCAAGTGCTGCTGCACCTGCTGCATCGTGTCGAGGGCCACTCCAACGATGATCAGAATCGCAGTACCGCCGAATCGAAACGGAACATTGAACGCATTCAGGATGAAGAACGGCAATAGTGCGATGACCGTGAGAAAAATGGATCCTGGAAGCGTGACCCGACTCAACACGTCATCGATGTAATCGGCGGTAGCAGATCCAGGTTTGACTCCGGGAATGAAACCACCCTGCTTCTTGAGGTTCTCCGCGAGATCGACCGGGTTGAAGATGATCGACGTGTAGAAGTAAGTGAAAAAGATGATCAGCAAGGAGTAGGTGATATAGTAGAGGCCGGTTCCCGGCTGAAATGCATCAGAGAGCGCCTGCAGCGATGGAAGCGTACTGAACGTTGCGATCGTACCTGGAACGATGATGATGGACTGGGCGAAGATGATGGGCATCACTCCGGCCGAGTTGACGCGGATTGGAATATACGTCTTCGCGCCTTCGCGGATCCGGCCACGTCCCATGACTTTGCGGGGAATCTGAATTGGTATTCGCCTGGCCGAGACGGTCAGCGCGACGACTCCCGCAATGACGCCTAGCATGACGGCGCCAAGCATCACCAAGCCTGCCATGGTGATGATCCCCTGTCTCACAAAATCCAACGTGCGGAAGATCCCGGGCCACATTCCCTGGATGATCGAGAAGAAGATGAGAAGACTCATGCCGTTCCCGATACCACGCTCCGTGATCTGCTCTCCCAACCACATCACAAAGATGGCGCCAGTCGTGAGCGTGAGCATCGTGATAAACCGAAATCCCCAACCCGGGATCACCACCGCTCCTGCGAGTGACTCCGTAAAGATCGCGAAACCGTACGCCTGTCCAGCCGCCAGCACCACGGTAGTGTAGCGGGTCCATTGCGTGAGCGTCTTTCGTCCCTCTTCTTCCTTTTGGAGTTTTTCGACGGTTGGGAAAACGGCGCCCGCCAGCTGAAACATGATTGAGGCGGAGATGTACGGCATGATGCCGAGCGCCAGCACCGTCGCACGCGAGAATCCGCCCCCGACGAACATGTCATACACGCCGAAGAGGGTCTGGGCGCCCTGGTTCAGCACGAAATCGGCCAGCACCTGGACGTTGACGCCCGGCGTGGCGATGTGCGCGCCTAGCCGATAGATGACCAGGCACATGAAGGTGAAGAGAATTTTGGCTTTGAGTTCAGGAACCGCCCAGAGATTCGGAATTCGTGGGCCGGTCATGCGTTAGTCCTCAATCTTGCCGCCCGCTGCTTCGATCTTCTGTTGGGCCGTCTTGGAAAGGGCGCACCCTCGCACGGTGACCGCCCGGTCCACGTCGCCAAAACCGAGGATCTTGCCCGGCTTCCGCGGCTTCGCGATCAGCATACTCCGCATGAGTGTGCTCGGAGTGATCTCGTCTCCTGAGACTTTTGACAGGTCGCGCAGGTTTACCACCTGATAATCGACGCGAAACGGGTTCCAGAATCCGCGCTTCGGCACCCTGCGAATAAGCGGCATCTGCCCGCCCTCGAAACCGGGGCGTACGCGGCCACCCGCCCGCGAACGTTGTCCCTTCTGCCCGCGTCCGGCCGTCTTGCCGAGGCCCGATCCGGGGCCGCGGCCTTTCCGCTTGGGCTCGGACGTGGCCCCGTGGGGAACGGGGAGATTGTGCAGGCCCAGTGACTCTTTCGACATCGTTATTCCTCGGGTGTCACGCGAATCAGGTGCCGCACCTTGTTGAGCATCCCGTCGATCGCCGGACTCCGCTTGATCACTATTTCGTCCTGATGGTGTCTGATACCAAGAGCCTCGAGGGTCCGTCGGAAATCTCGCCGGTGGCCGATGCCGGAGCGAACCTGCCGCACACGCACCATGGTGGGGCCTGCCGGTTTACTTCTCCGGGTGGACTTGGCAGCGCTCTCCTTGGACGCGTCGGCCTTCGCGGTCTTTGCGGCCGGCTTCGCCACGGATTTCTTCTTGGCGGTCTTCGTCGCAGATTTCGTCGCCGCGCCGGTGGCCGCCTTCTTCGCTCCTTGCTTCTTGCCGCCGTTCGCCGCTTTAGCCGGCATTCGTCTCCTCCTCGGGGCGCCGTTGGCGCGGGCGATAGCTCAGTTCCCCAACATCGATTCCTCGAACGCGAGCAACCTGCTCAGCGGTCGTGAGTTCGCGAAGGCCTTGCATGGTGGCGCGCACCATGTTCACCGGATTATGCGACCCTAGACACTTGGTGAGGATGTCGGTCACACCGGCACATTCCAGCACGGCGCGTACGGGTCCGCCGGCTATGACGCCGGTCCCCGTGGACGCCGGTTTGAGCAACACCCGTCCCGCCCCGTGACGGCCGATGATTTCATGCGGGACCGTGGTTCCCACTCGGGGGATCTCGACCATGGCTCTTCCGGCCTTCTCCACCGCTTTGCGCACCGCCTCGGCGACTTCGTTGGCCTTGCCCGTCGCCGCACCCACCATCCCATTACCATCGCCCACCACCACCAAAGCACTGAACGAAAACCGACGACCACCCTTCACCACCTTGGCGACACGGTTGATCGACACCACGTTCTCGATGAGATCGGAGTCGCGCTCCGTCCGCCGATCGCGGCGCTGTCCACGCTGTCGTTCTTGGGCCATCGTCTAGAACTCCAATCCGCCATCGCGCGCGCCTTGGGCGACGGCTTTCACACGCCCGTGGTACGGAAATCCGCCGCGATCGAACACCACCTCGGTCACACCGGCCGCAATCGCGCGCTCGCCTAGTAACTTGCCGACGGCAAAACTCGTTGCGATCTTGCCGCTGTCCTTGATTTTGATGTCCTTCATCTGATCGCTTACCGCTACGAGCGTGCGCCCCGCATCGTCGTCGATCACCTGCGCATACACATGCCTGATCGAGCGCGACACCACCAAACGCGGCCGCTCGGCCGTCCCACGAATCTTCTTCCGAATACGCAGATGGCGGCGATACCGGCGTTCCACACGCGTCTTGGGTTTATGGATCGACCTCATGCCTTCGCTCCCGTCTTTCCGGCTTTCCTTCGCACGTGCTCGCCAACATAGCGGATGCCCTTTCCCTTATAGGGCTCCGGAGGCCGCACGCGGCGGATCTCGGCAGCCACCTGCCCGACCTTCTCCTTGTCGATGCCCTCGATCTTCACCAACGTGGGGTTCTCAACCGATATGGTGATGCCCTCGGGCGCGGCATAGTCCACAGTGTGCGAGTACCCCACTATGAATCGCGCTCCCTCCGCCGTGGCTTCGGCCTTGTAACCCACACCTCTGATCTCGAGCGATTTTGAAAATCCGGCCGTGACACCCTCCACCATGTTATTGATGAGGGTGCGAGTAAGACCGTGCAACGCTCGATGCCTGCCAATATCCGACGGGCGGACCACGGTGACGGTGCCGTCCTCGATGGTGACCTTCATCTCCGCCGGGACCGTGCGGGAGAGTTCCCCTTTCGGGCCCTTCACTGCCACGGTGTTGCCACTTATCGCGACAGTGACACCCGACGGGACGGCAATCGGCTTCTTCCCGATACGAGACATTTGCCCTCCTACCAGACCATCGCGATGTACTCGCCGCCAAGCCGCTGCCGGCGCGCCTCACGGTCGCTCATGACACCCCGCGACGTCGATAGGATGGCCATCCCCAGGCCACTCTTCACACGTGGGACTTCCCGTGCGCGCACATAGCGACGGACACCAGGCGTGGACACCCGCCGTATTTCGCGGATCACCGGCGACTGATCGTGATACTTCAGATAAATCCTCAGGCGGCCGTGGAGGCCGTCATCCAACACCTTGAAATCTTCGATGTAATGGTTGTCGCGCAGCAGGCGCGCAATCTGAATCTTGAACTTCGATACCGGCATATCGACGCGTCGATGGCCCGCTCGGCCCGCGTTGCGGATTCGAGTAAGCATGTCTGCTACGGGATCTGTCATCGACATTTTACCAGCTAGCCTTCCGCACGCCCGGGATCTCGCCCCGCAACGCCGCATTTCTGAAACAAATCCGGCAGATGCCGAATTTCTGCAAAAACCCTCGTGACCGACCGCAGCGATTACAGCGACTGTACCCTCGAACGCCGTACTTCGGTTTACGGCCTGCTTTCGCGATCAAACACTTTCTTGCCATGCAAGCTCTCCGTCAGATGATCACCGGGGTCTCTCCCCGAAACGGCATGCCCAACTCGCGCAACAAGGCCTTGGCAATGTCATCGCGGTTGGTCGATGTTACGAACGTAATGTCCATACCATGAATCTTCTCGATGCGATCGTAGTCGACTTCCGGGAAGACCATTTGCTCCTTGATTCCAACGGTGTAGTTCCCGCGACCATCAAACGACCGCGTGGACAACCCGCGAAAATCTCGAATCCGCGGAACGGCAATACTGACGAAGCGGTCTACGAACTCCCACATCCGCGCACGCCTGAGCGTCACGCTGGCCCCAATGGGCATGCCGGCCCGCAACGAAAAGTTCGAAATCGCTTTCTTAGCCCGCGTAACGACCGGCCGCTGGCCGGTAATGGCAGCGAGTTCCGCGACGGCTGCGTCGAGCAGCTTGGCGTTTTTTGGCGCCTCGCCCATGCCAACGTTCAGGACGACTTTGGTCAGGCGCGGAGCTTTGTGGATGTTGCCGAGCTCAAACTCTTGAACCAGCTTCGGGCGCACCACATCGACGTAGCGCCGGTGCAGCCGCGGCGCGGCAACCGCGCTGGCCGAATCGCCCTTCTTACCGCTCTTAGCCTGTGCCTTCGACTCTTTCTTGGTCATACCTTATGATCTCGGGATCGATTGACCCGACTTGACACTGATGCGCTCGCCCACGCCATCCTTGTCCCGCTTGCGTCTGATGCGGGTTGGCTCGCCAGACTTCGGATCGATCAGCATCACGTTCGAGGCGTCAATCAAGGCGGGGAATTCGATGATACCGCTCTCCTCCGCTTCCGACTGGGCGCGCTTGTGCCGCTTGACGATATTGACGCCCTCGACGGCAACGCGACGACGCTTCCGATCCACTCGAATGACGCGCCCCTCCATACCTTTGTCATCGCCGGACACTACGCGCACGGTGTCGCCTTTCGTGATATGCATCTTGTGGTGTACCACCGGGCCATTCCGGGTGCGTTTGCGTTTTCGGTGTACCAGACGTCGCATGAGCTACAGCACCTCCGGCGCAAGTGAAACGATCTTCATAAACTTGCGCTCGCGTAATTCTCGACCCACCGGACCAAAGATTCTCGTACCACGCGGCTCCCGGGCGTCCGTGATCAAGACGGCGGCGTTCTCGTCAAACCGGATGTAGCTGCCGTCTCGGCGCCGTGTTTCCTTGACCGTGCGAACGATAACAGCCTTCACGACGTCGCCCTTCTTCACCTGGCCCGTCGGCAACGCGTCCTTGATGGTGACCACAACGGTGTCACCCAACCCCGCGTACCGGCGTCCGCTGCCTCCCAACACCCGAATCACAAGAGCCCGGCGCGCCCCGGTGTTGTCAGCGATCTTCAGCATTGATTCTTGTTGTACCACGCGTCTTCCTTATTGCGCTCGTCGCACGATCGCGATTACGCGCCAGCGTTTGGTCTTGGACAGAGGTCTCGTTTCCATGATACGGACCACGTCACCCACTTGAGCACCTTGGCCGTCGTGCGCCTTCACGCGTTTCGTCGTCGTGATTTGCTTCTGGTACAGCGGGTGGGCAAACCGGCGTTCCAACTGCACGGTCACCGTGCTCGTCATCTTGTCACTCACCACGAGACCGGTTCGGACCTTCCGGTCGCGCCGACTCTTGTCCGAATCGTTCATCCTTGCTTCCTCTCGCGCAACACCGTCTTGAGACGGGCGATATTGCGGCGTATCATACGAAACTGCATGGGATTCCCGCCGGTAGCGTCCTCCGTCGCCGAGCGGAACTTCAGCCGGAACTGGGCGTCCTGCAACCGCCCCAACTCCAGCTGTAGTTCTTCATCGTCTAGATCCCGGATATGCGCCGGATCGGCCGGTCGCTTCTCGGCGTCCTTGATCGCCATCGGTCAGTCGTCCTCGCGCTTGATGAGTCGAGTTCGTACCGGAAGCTTCGCAGACGCGAGTTCAAACCCCCTCCTCGCCACATCCTCCGACACGCCCTCGGTCTCGAACATGATTCGGCCTGGCTTCACGACGGCTACCCAGTGATCGGGGTTGCCCTTTCCCTTACCCATCCGGGTTTCCGCCGGCTTCTTCGTGACCGGCTTGTCGGGAAAGATGCGAATCCACACTTTCCCGCCACGCTTCATATGGCGCGTCAGCGCGACCCGGGCGGCCTCGATCTGTCGGCTCGTGATCCATCCCGGATCGAGCGTCATGAGACCGTAATGTCCGAACGCAACCGTATTGCCGCGGTGCGCGAGCCCCCGAGTCCGTCCCTTCATGCGCTTGCGGTATTTGACCCGCTTGGGCGCTAGCATCGTCAGGCGCCCGTACTGTAGGTGCGTCCGCGTCGATCCTCCACAATCTCACCTTTGAAGATCCATACTTTGACACCAATGGTTCCATATGTCGTCTTCGCGGTCGCGGTCGCATAGTCCACGTCGGCCCGAAGCGTATGCAGCGGTACCCGTCCTTCGTGATAACCTTCGACGCGCGCGATCTCACCACCACCCAAACGACCAGCGGCCTTGATCTTGATTCCCTGAGCCCCCATCCGCATCGAGTTTTGTACGGCACGCTTCAACGCACGGCGGAACGACACCCGCTGGGTCAGTTGGTGTGCCACGTTGTTGGCCACTAATTGCGCACTCAGTTCGGGCCGCTTGATCTCCTCGACGTTGATACCGATCTCCTTGCCGGTGAGCTGAGCCAGCTCATCCCGCAACTTATCGACCTCCGCTCCGCGCTTGCCAATCACAACTCCCGGCCGCCCGGTGAATAGCGTCACGGTCGCTTTGGCGGGTTTGCGCTCCACATGAATGTCGGCCACCGCCGCATGAGCCAGTCGCGTCTGGAGATACTGACGGATGAGCTGGTCCTCCTGCAAGAACGCCGCGAAGTCTTCACGCGCGTACCAGCGCGATCGCCAAGGCTTGACAATTCCGAGTCGGAAGCCGTACGGATGGGTTTTCTGGCCCACTATTCCTCCTTTGGCGCGACGGCGATTTCCACCGTGCTCATGCGCTTGCGTATCGGAACAGCCCGTCCGAATGCCGCTGGCCGCCACCGCCACAGGGTAGCGCCCTCATTGGCGATGGCATGAGACACGTACAAGCTATCCACATCGAACGCCTCCGAGTCCCGCTGGGCCGCTTGCTCGGCATTGGCTACCGCCGAACGAAGGACCTTCTCTATCTGACGAGACGCGCGCTTTTTTGAAAACCGCAACAGGGCGTATGCCTCGTTCACATCCTTGCCGCGGATCGTGTCGATGACCAACCGCACCTTGCGCGCGGATTGCCGAATGCCCGTTTGCACTGCTCGCGCGCCGGTCGTCATCTCGCCCCCGTCTTCTTGTCAGCCCTAGTACCCGAGTGGCCGCGAAAAAGTCGAGTGGGAGCAAACTCGCCCAACTTATGCCCCACCATGTTTTCACTCACATACACCGGAATGAAATTCCTGCCGTTGTGCACCGAGATGGTGTGGCCGACGAACTCTGGGGTGATGGTCGATCCCCGAGCCCACGTCTTGAACACGCGCTTTTCGTTTTGCTCGTTGAGCCGCTCGATCTTCTTCAACAGCGAAGGGTCGACGTAGGGGCCTTTCTTGACGCTTCTGGGCATGTGATCCTTTTTCCTTTACTGCGTAGCCTTGCCACGTCTCCGGCCGCGGACGATCAGCTTCGTGCTGGCCTTCCGCTTGCGCCGAGTCTTCTTACCTTCAACCTTGCCCCACGGTGAGACCGGGTGACGCCCACCGGATGAGCGTCCCTCTCCCCCTCCGAGGGGATGATCCACCGGGTTCATGGCCACACCACGCACTTTCGGGCGCCGGCCGAGCCAACGAGTCTTCCCAGCCTTCCCGACGCGAAGCAGCTCATGGTCCACGTTTCCCACCTGACCGATCGTCGCCGAACACTCAGCGCGGACCATTCTGACCTCACTACTTCGCAGCTTGAGCGTGACGTATTCACCGTCCTTCGCGACGACCTGTGCAGATGTTCCCGCCGCACGACAAATCTGCGCACCCTTGCCGGCCTTGAACTCGATGCAATGCACGGTGGTCCCCAGCGGAACTTCCTTGAGCGGCAACGCATTGCCCGTGCGGATATCACTCCCCGGGCCGGATACCACGGTATCGCCGACCCGCAGGCCGTTCGGGTGAATGATATATCGCTTCTCACCGTCCGCGTATGTCAACAGGGCAATCCTCGCGGTGCGGTTCGGATCGTATTCGATCTGCGCGACACGTGCGGGCACGCCAAACTTCTGGCGCTTGAAGTCGATACGGCGGTAGCGCCGTTTGTGCCCGCCACCCCGATGCCGCATCGTCAGATGACCCTGGTTGTTCCGCCCGCCCGACTTGGTGAGCGGCTCCAACAAGGACTTCTCCGGAGTACCCCTGGTCACTTCGGCAAAATCAGAAACCGACCGTCGCCGAGTTCCCGGTGTCATAGGACGAAACTTGCGAATTCCCATCTGTCTAGCCTTCGAAGATCTCGATCGTGTCGCCCTCGTGCAGCATCACGAAGGCTTTCTTCCAACGAGGAGTCCTACCGGCGGTACGCCCTTGAGTCTTCCGCTTCGAGCGTTGGATCAATGTTCGCACCCTGGTGACCCGTACGTCGAACAGCGACTCGATAGCGTCTTTGATCTGGTACTTGTTTGCAGACAGGTTGCACACGAAGGTGTACTCCCGATTTGCACCGTACAACGCAGAGGATTTCTCCGTCACCCACGGCCGCACGACCGTTCGAAGCCGATCACGCATCGTCGGCCACCTTCCTCTTCCCAGTCCGTGTTGCGCGGGCGGGCTTCGCCTTCGCGGCCGTCTTCTTCGCCGCCACCACCGCGGCCTTCTCGACCCGCTTGGCGCGCGCCGCCGAGACGATCTCACGCTTTGTCGCCTCCGCCCCGAGCGCGGCTTCCTCCACGACCAACGCGTCGGCCCACATTATCTGGTAAGTCGACGCGTGAGCGTACTGCGACACCCGCACCCGAGCCAGATTCCGTGCGGAGAGAAAAACCTCCGGCCGGTTTTGATCGGTCAGCACGAGCACCTTTTGGTCCGCCAACCCGAGCTTCGCTAGCAGATCCACCATCTGCCGTGTCTTGGGCTCCTCGAATGCCAGTGACTCGATGACGAACAACGCATCATCCTTCGCCCGGGCATTCAAGGCCGATTGCTTCGCCAGCCGCCGGACCTTACGCGGCAGCTCGATACGATAGCTACGGGGCTTGGGACCGAACACGATACCGCCGCCGCGCCATTGCGCCGCCCGAATCGTCCCTTGGCGCGCACGCCCCGTTCCTTTCTGGCGCCATGGCTTGCTACCACCACCCGTGACCTCGGCCCTCGTCTTGGTTGAGTGGGTACCTTGGCGCTGGTTGCTCAAATATGCTCGCACGGCGTGATATAACGCCCCTTCATGAACCGCACCGTCGTAAGTTTCCGGAAGTGAGAACTTCGTCTTTCTCCTGGCGCCGGTCGATGAGACGTGAGGAACCTTAAGCATAGCGCCCTCGTCCGCCTTGCTTCCGAATCGTGACAACGCCGCGGGACGGCCCGGGCACGGCACCCCGGACGAACAACAGATTGCGCTCCACGTCGACCTTCACGACTTCCAACCCGGTCTCTGTGTGTTGGACGGCCCCGTAGTGACCGGGCATCTTCTTGCCCTTGATCACGCGTGACGGATCGGTGCCTGGTCCCAAGCTGCCTGGCCGTCTGAACCGCGTGCTCCCGTGCGACGCCGGGCCGCCTCGAAAACCGTAACGTTTCACGACACCCTGAAATCCACGCCCCTTGGTGGTGCCCGTCACCTTGACCCTCTCGCCCGGAGCAAAGATGTCCACCGTGATCGCGTCGCCGAGCTTCGGCGCGTCTTCACTCGACGCAACCGGGAATTCTTGCAACTGGGCCGGAGCGATTTCGAGTCCAGCGGCCTTGACATGACCGGCCAAGGCTTTGGATGTTCGCTGCGCTTTCTTGGTGCCGAATCCGATTTGCACTGCCACCGCACCACCGTCACGCGATCGCACTTGAACGACGGGGCAGGGCCCGGCCTCAATGACCGTCACGGGAATCACCGCGCCGCGTTCGTCGTACACGCGGGTCATACCCAGTTTGCGTCCAATAATCGCGTTCATCTTACTCGACCTTGATCTCTACATCAACGCCGGCCGGAAGATCGAGCCTGGTAAGGGCTTCGACCGTCTGCGCCCGGGAGTCATCAATCTCAATCAGGCGCTTGTGAACCTTGAGCTCGAATTGCTCACGGCTTTTCTTGTCCACGTGTGGGCTGCGCAACACCGTCCACCGATGCATCCTCGTCGGCAGCGGAATCGGGCCGGAGATCTGGGCCCCGCTCTTCTCCACCGCACGGACGATGTCCGCCGCCGCCTGGTCGATGACCACGTGGTCAAAAGCCTTCAGCCGAATTCGTATTTGTCCCGCCATCACATGCCTCTTTGTCAGCTAGGAGCTAGAGCTGTTTGATTGCCAAGCAGGGCAACTGCCCTTATTCGTGAATCTTCGTGACGACGCCGGCGCCGACCGTGCGACCGCCTTCTCGCACCGCAAACCGCAACCCGGCATCCATCGCGATCGGCGTGATCAACGAAATATTCATCTTCGTATTGTCCCCCGGCATCAC
>Ga0114947_10000830_pt1 | contig 11101 bp, 12 predicted proteins | sample CR02metaG_FD_99656 | JGI IMG/M metagenome (GOLD analysis project Ga0114947, IMG submission 99656) | Deep subsurface microbial communities from Mariana Trench to uncover new lineages of life (NeLLi) - CR02 metaG | ecosystem: Environmental > Aquatic > Marine > Ocean trench > Sediment ...
ATTCAAGCGTTTAGTTAATCCGACCGATGGGTCGAGAACAAGCCGTAAGGCAACTCAAAAAGCGGCTAATTGTGCTCATGGTCGGCCTTGCCCTGTCGTACGCCATCTCCTTCGGCCTGGCGATTTTTTTGGTCATCGATGCCGAAATATTTGCCAGTGAATGGGGTGGGACGATCGTAGTCGGATTAGGGGTGCTGGCTGTGGTGCTCGCATTCATCCACGTACGCGCCCAATTTCGCCGGTTCGACCATCTCGTGCGGATGGCTGAGGCCTCGGACGACGAATAGAGGTTGTGGAAAAGCACTAGAGATATTGCGCGATACATTCTTGGCGCGCGCCAGAGGAGCGTACGAAGCTAGTCGCAGCTTCCACAAGCGCCGACCACGGGCTTGTAGCTCACGCACAACTTTCCGGCGTCGGTACACGGTAAATCCATTTTCTTCAGACCGCAGCGCATGTTGCCGCCAGACGTCTCGCCTTCGAAATGGTCGCACCGCGTGCAAACACCGAATTCGGTGCTGCCGCACCGGTTTTTCATCTCGCCGCATAACTGGGTCAGCGCCGAGGACAGCGATTCCGATAATTGCGGTGGCAGGCCGCGGACCGCGATATCGAGGCAGTTCAGTGGGTCTTTGTTCAACAGCGTCTCGCCGGCCTCGGTAATCTCCAAGTGGCGCACCCTTTTGTCGGATTTGTGGGCGTCGCGGCGAAGATAACCTTTCTTTTCCAGCGCTTTTAGGGTCTGGCTGGCGGTTCCTTTGGTGGTGCCGAGAAATGTCGCCAAACCGCCCGGTGTTCGTGAAAATTGATTGGCGCGCGCGACAAAACGCAGGCTGTCCCATTGAGCGGGGTTAAGGCCGTGGGAGTATTGAAGGCCCCGCGCCATGCGCCCAACACGATCAAGTAAATGCGTCAAATCCTCATGTTTTTCAGGAGGTTGAACGTCTATTTTAAAGTTGATCGGCATGGTCTCACTACTGGCTTTCACGGGTCGGTATATCGTTTTGATAGTGTCGAGTCGATAACATCTTGCGTAACCCGAGGCTATCCTCTATATTCTTAACCATAGCGAGTCGATACCATATCACCCCGCACGCCTTTGTGGATATAGAACAAGTCGGCGGGTTGTCAAAAGGGAATGTCACATGGCCAGTTTTGCATCGCACGATATCGAACGCGGCAACCGCCGTTATGCGGCGGCGGTCATGCGCGCACCAGTGCTCGAACGCGAGTATGAGTTCGATCTTGCGCGCCGTTGGCGCGACGACGAGGACGAGGACGCCCTGCATGAACTGATCGAGGCTTATGCCCGGTTCGTGTTGCGCATCGCGTGGAAATTTCGCGGCTATGGATTGCCGGTAGGCGATCTGGTCCAGGAGGGCAATATCGGCCTGATGGAAGCGGCTCAGCGGTTCGATCCGGAACGCAATGCGCGGTTTTCGACCTACGCCTCGTGGTGGATCATGGCGGCCATTCAAGATCATATCCTCCGCAATAACTCGATTGTGCGCGTTGCCACGACGCCAGCCCAACGGCGGCTGTTTTTCAATCTCCGCCGTGTTCGTGCGAAATTGGCAACCGGCGTAGATGGCGAGCTAACAGATTTCGATCGCGAAGTGGTCGCCCAGCACCTCGATGTGCGGGTGAAAGATGTCGTGCGTATGGAAGGCCATTTGAGCGGTGCGGATAGCTCGCTCAACGCGACGGTCAGTGCCGAAGACGATTTACAGTTCCAAGACCTGCTCGCCGATGAAGGTCCCGACCCGGAAGAAATCGCCACATCTTCTATCGACGGTGAGACCCGCTCGAAGTGGCTGCACGAGGCGCTGGATACGCTGAACGAGCGCGAGCGTAAGATTATCGCACGCCGTTTCCTCGAGGACGACAAGAGTACGCTGGCGGAAATTGGCGAGAGTTTCGGCGTTAGTAAGGAGCGAATTCGCCAGATTGAAGCGAAAGCGCTCGACAAGCTTCGCAACGAGCTTAAACAGCACGCGTCAAATCCCAGCGAGCTGCTAAGCCTCAATCTAAGCCACTAGCTAGCAGGCGCGCACCAAGGTCACGCCGTACACCGATAAATTTGAAAGACTAGTCTGCCGCTTAAGCGGCTGTTTCGACGCGACTGAATTCGGAAACGCGGGGTCCGAACCCGAGTTGCTGCAACCAGTAACTTTCGATGCTGCGTAGAATATCGTTGGCTTGCGCCAAAGTCTCGGAGTCGAGATTGGCACTCACTTCCCCGCTGTGGCGTTCGAACATCGTCTCGAGAGCGCGGCTTAGCTCCAAACCCTTTTCGGTCAGTTTTACGCGGACCGAGCGGCGGTCGTGCGACGACCGTTCCTGATGCAGATAGCCGTTCTCGGTCATCTTTTTGACGTTGTAGGAAACGTTGGAGCCAAGATAGTAGCCCCGCAGGGTTAATTCGCCGACGGTCAACTCATCGCCGCCGATATTGTAAAGAATCAGCGCCTGGACGTTGTTGATATCGCGGACATCGGTGTTGTCGAGTTCATTCTTGATGACCTCGAGGAACTGGCGATGCATCCGTTCGAGCGAATTGATAGTCGCTAGGTAAGCCTGTTTCATCGTACGCCCTCCCGGGTTTGGCGTGATCTGAACCGAGGTCGATTATCGCGTCAAGGAGTTAAAGATGGCTTAAGGTAATTTAACCAAAAACTCGTCTAAAATCGGTCGAAATTGTAGGTATTTACCGGTTCAGATATCGCGGATTTGGCGAATTATAGCGGAAAAATCGAGGGTCGCATTTTCACCTATTCCAGCGAATACGTCGTATAGCTGCGTGGCGTGCGCGCCCAAGGGTGTGCTAGCGCCCGATGACGCCGCGGCTTCCTGGGACAATTTCAGATCCTTGAGCATCATGGCCACCGTAAATCCCGCTTCATAATCGCGGTTGGCCGGCGATGCCGGTACCGGGCCGGGAACCGGGCAATAACTCGACATCGCCCAGCATTGGCTGGTTGCCGTGGAGGCAATATCCCACAATTTCTGGGCGTCGAGATTGAGCTTTTCGGCCAGTAGGAAACCTTCGCTGACGGCGATCATTTGAATCGCTAGCATTAAATTGTTGCAGACCTTGGCCGCCTGACCGCTACCCGGTCCACCGGCGTGGAATATATTCTTGCCCATCGCTGCAAGGATCGGTTCGGCGCGTTGGTAGGCGCTGTCGGCGCCGCCACACATGAAGGTCAGTGTTCCCGCGGTAGCCCCGCCGACGCCGCCGGAAACCGGTGCGTCGATCATTTCCAAACCCTTGTCCGCAGCGGTCGCGGTCACCTCGCGTGCTGTCGTTACATCGATCGTCGACGAATCGATCAACAATGCCCCAGCGCCAACGGCGTCGATTATCTTGTCGTCGTCGATGTAGACCGCGCGCACGTGCTGGCCGGCCGGCAGCATGGTAATTACCACCTCTGCATCCACTGCCGCATCCGTTGCGCTATTGGCCGCAGTTGCCCCAGCCGCGACCGCACGCGCGACTGCGTCGGGCGCAATATCGAAGGCGGCGACGCTATGGCCGGCTTCAATAAGATTGGCCACCATGGGGCCACCCATATTGCCCAGCCCAATAAATCCGATCGTAGACATGATCTCTCCCCTTTATGTGCGCCGTTAGCCGAAATCCGGCTCATTGTCGGCTGGTACAAAATATTCATCGACGTCGGCCTCGCTGACGCTGGCCAAATCCGGTGGCGCCCAGTTCGGCGCTCCGTCTTTGTCGATGACAACGGCCCGGATACCTTCGAACAAATCATGGCCCCGGTAGCAACGGTCGGCAATCCGGTATTCCATCAACATCGCGTCTTCGAAGCGTTTCAATGCCGGTGCGCTTCGCAGCTGGCGAAACGCCACCTTCAGGCTGGTTGGTGATTTGGCACCAATAATCCCTGCTGTCTCGCGGGCCCAATCGCTATCTTCGGAGGCCAGGCGATCGAGTATTTCATCCACGCTTGCGGCCGCGAAACACCGGTCAATTTCCTCGCGGTGAGCCGAAAGTTTATCGGGCCCTGGGTCGCCGGTAAAATCGGCCAGCAACCGGGTGACTCTACCGTAATCGGTGTCATCGCTGTCAGGACCGGCGTCAGCCAGGGCGCCAATAAACCCATCGAGGTTCTCGGACGGTATATAAACATCGCCGATACCGGCATACAGACAGTCCGCTGCGCGCATCCGGTACCCAGTCAGTCCCAGATACATACCGATCTCGCCCGGACACCGCGGTAAGAACCAACTGGCGCCGATATCCGGGAACAGCCCGATACCGGTCTCGGGCATCGCAAACAAAGTTCGCTCGGTGACCACCCGGTGCGAACCATGGATCGAGACCCCAACGCCGCCGCCCATGACCACCCCGTCCATCAACGCGATATAGGGCTTGGGATAATTGAAGATGGTGACGTTTTGGGTGTATTCGGCGCGGTAGTAGGTCGCCCCGAAGTCGGTGCCGCGCTTGTCGTAGAGATCGCGGATATCGCCGCCGGCGCAAAACGCACGATCGCCGGCGCCCTGTATAAGCACGGCCGATATAGCAGGATCGGCAGCCCAGGCATGGAGTTTTGGCTCGATGGCTAAAACCATGCTCAAAGACAACGCATTTAGCGCCTGCGGCTTGTTCAGCGTGATCAGGCCAAGCGGGCCCCGCTCTTCGAGTATGACTTCGGATTTATCGGACATCTTATTGTTTTATCTACTGTCTTAGAAAATCCCGGGCGATAATGACGCGCATAATTTCGTTCGTGCCTTCGAGGATTTGGTGCACCCGTAAGTCCCGGAGATAACGCTCGACCGGAAACTCTTTGAGATAGCCGTATCCGCCATGCAATTGCAGCGCCCGGTTGACCACTTCGAATCCGATGTCCGTCGCCAAGCGTTTTGCCATCGCTGCCGCCGTGGTAGTGCCGGGCGCGCCGTTATCGAGCATCCAGGCGGCGCGATGCAGCATCACACGTGCCGATTCAAGGTCGGTCGCCATGTCGGCAAGATAAAACTGCAGGGCCTGAAAGTCGGCCAGCACTTGTCCGAACTGTTTACGGGTTTTGGTGTGCTCGCGTGCCAGTTCCAGGCAAGCCCGCGCGCCGCCGACCGAACAGGCGCCAATATTGATGCGTCCCCCGTCGAGCCCCTGCATGGCGATCTTGAAACCGTCGCCCTGTTCGCCGATCCGGTTGGCAACGGGCACCCGGCAATCCTGGAAAATTACTGCCGTGGTCGGCTGGCTGTTCCAACCGAGTTTTTTCTCGAGCTTGCCGAAGCTGAGGCCCGGCGCGTCCTTTTCGACAGCGATGCAGGTAATGCCGTCGGCGCCTTCGCCGCCGGTGCGAACCATGCAGACATAAACATCCGAGGCGGAACCACCGGATATGAAAGCCTTCTCGCCATTGATGACGTAGTCGTCGCCGTCGCGAACCGCGCGGGTATTGAGCGCCGCCGCATCGGATCCTGCGCCCGGTTCGGTCAGGCAGTAGCTGGCGAAATGCTCCATCGTCATAAGCTTCGGCAGCATACGCGCGCGCTGCTCATCGTTGCCGAACCGGTCGATCATCCACGATGACATGTTGTGAATCGAGATATAGGCGGCCGTCGAGGGGCACGCCGTCGCCAATTCCTCGAAAATGATCGCGGCGTCGAGCCGTCCCAGGTCGGAGCCGCCAAAGGCCTCGGAACAATAGATGCCGGCAAATCCCAACGCCGCCGCCTGCCGTAGCGTATCGACGGGAAAAATTGTCTCGGCATCCCATGTGGCAGCGTGCGGCAGCATTTCGTCGGTCGCAAAACCGCGCGCCATATCCTGAATGGCGATCTGTTCCTCGGTGAGTTGAAAATCCACTGGCCGCCGCCTCTCCTACCGTGCGCGCGATAATAGCTTCGCCTGGCGATACCGCAAACAAGCAAGAAAACGGGCCGCGCGGAACCAGCGATCCCTCGATAGACGTAATGCCCTTGTTCGGCAGCGGTCTTGTAGCTGCCTCCTACAGCGCCGGCAGACCGACGATTTCCCGTGCCTCGGCCGGTGTCGCAGGCTCCATTCCAAGCTCGCGGATGATACGAACGATGCGCTCGACAAGTTGGACATTGTTCGCCAGCACGCCGCGCTCGTAATAGAGATTGTCCTCGAGACCGACGCGCACGTGTCCGCCGAGTAAAAGCGACTGCAGTGCAGCGTTGAGCTGCGCGGGTCCGATTGCGCTGACGTTGAAGACCGCGTTGTCGGGCATCAGATCGACCATCGCCTGCAGTATCTTCGGCGTATACGGCATCGCACCTTGAAATCCGCGGCCGGCGCCGAGTACGAAGTTGATGAAGTGCGGCGGCTTGTCGAGCCCATCCTTCAGCAGGGTCATCACGTCCTGCAGCAAATGGGTCGGGCTGAACACCTCCCACTCGGGCTTGATGCCCTTCTCTTTCATCTTCGTCGCCAATTCGCGGCAGCGCGTTGGCGATGTGTTCATTAGGATTTCCCGGCCCTCGAATGTAGCGATGATTGTTGCCGGGTCGAGCGTACACATCTCGGCACCCGCTTCTAGACCTTTGAGCCGCTCCTCCCACAGGATCTCGGGATAGCCGTTCTCACCCAACTTGACCATGTCGCCGTTGATGCCGCCGCCGGTCGAGTTGTTGATTATGATGTCGCACTTATCGCGTATCAGCTCGTTGATGCGGCGGTAGATAGCCGGATCGCACGTCGCCTCGTCGTCGGGCCGGCGCGCATGCACCGCGACGATACTCGCCCCGGCGTCGTAGCAGCGATAGACGTCGTCGGCGATCTCCTCCGGTTGCGTCGGAATGTGCGGATTCTGTTCTTTGTTCGCCATCCCGCCGGTCGGCGCGATAGTGACGATAACCTTACGTTCAGCCATTGCTTCCCCTTCCATTGATTTCGGATTGATCGCGCGTGAGAATTTCAGCCTTTCAAGTGCCGGAATACCCGGTGTTCCAATCCGTTTTATTTGGCGGCTGCCATATCTGGGTACGAATTTACGATGACATTTGGACCTGCCACGACACTTTTTCCCAATGATCTTTCCACCAAAAGTGGCGCTACGTTAAAGACTGTGTGGTGATGTTGCCTCAGCCCGCTCGGCTAGCGCAAGCAACGGTTTGGGATCGCCACAACGCAGGCGTGGCAGCGGCACGCTCATAGGGTTATGTTGCGCGTCGAATTGTGTCTTCGAGACGAGAGATTGTCAGTTCAATGAGCCGCGGCCCTACCACCCCCACCGGCGCTTATCCGCAAACCCGCATGCGCCGGAATCGGCGTTACGATTGGTCGAGGCGATTGGTGCGCGAGAACCAACTCAGTCCCGATGATTTTATCTGGCCGGTGTTTGTGTGTAACGGCTCCGGTACAACGGAGGCAATTGCGACCATGCCGGGTGTGGTTCGCCGAACCGTTGATTTATTACCGGACGCCGTCGGCGAGGCAAAGGCGCTGGGGATCCCGGCGGTGGCGATCTTTCCGGCGATCGCCGCCGATTTAAAAACACCCATGGCCGAAGAGGCGTGGAACCCGGATAATCTGGTTTGCCAGGCCATCCGCACCATCAAGGACGCGCATCCCGAAGTCGGCATTGTCTGCGATGTCGCTCTCGACCCGTTCAACTCCGACGGCCATGACGGCATCGTTCGCGACGGGCACGTGGCCAACGACGAGACGATCGAGGCGTTGTGCCGTCAGGCCCTGGTCCAGGTCGAGGCGGGGTGCGATGTCATTGCACCCTCCGACATGATGGACGGACGCGTTGGTGCGATTCGCGAGGCGCTCGACACCTCCGGCTTCGAGCAGGCCCAGATCATGTCTTATGCGGCCAAGTTTTCGTCGGCATTTTATGGCCCGTTCCGCGACGCCATCGACAGCTCTGGTTTTCTTGCCGGTGAGACCAAGGACACTTACCAGATGGATCCCGCCAACACCGACGAGGCGCTGCGCGAGGTCGCGCTGGATATCGCGGAAGGTGCGGACATGGTCATGGTTAAACCAGGCCTCCCCTATCTCGACATCATCTGGCGGGTGAAAGAGCGCTTTGGGGTCCCGACCTTTGCCTACAACGTTAGTGGTGAGTACGCCATGCTTCGCTTCGCCGCCGAAGCCGACGCAATCGACTACTCAAAAGCCATGATGGAAACGTTGGTGTCGTTTAAACGTGCGGGTTGCAACGGTGTGTTGACCTATTTCGCCATCGATGCGGCACGTCTGCTCAACGCTGTGTAAGCGAATGCCAGGCACCGAAAATGACAACGATGAAAATGGTTCCCCACCGCCGTTTTTCGTCTATTACAATCCCCGAATACATTCATTGAGGCTGATGGCCATTTTGGCCATTTGTATTGTCTTGGCGCTGATCCCGTTTTGGGTCGAGAACGCCGAAATCGGTCCGGTGCTGGTCATCGCTGGCATCGTGATTGTATTTCTGATCTGGGCCTATATGACCGGTAGCCGCATCCGCGATCGCAGTCCACAAGTGGTGGTCGATACGAACGGCATCTATGTGCGCGACTGGCATATAGGCGTTTTACCGTGGGATCAGATCGATTTCATCGCCCACTCAAGTTCGGTGCGCCGCGGCATTGTCGCCGCCCTGACGCGATCGCGGCGCGGACCCTATTTGCTGTTCAAGTTTATCCAAGTGCCAAAGGTTGTTCCCTCGACATCGCCGCCATTGTCGTGGCTGCAGAAAATTTGGACGGAAATGGAGTTACAAGAACCAGCGATCATGGAGTACGGTCTGGATGCCAAGGCCTCGGTAATCTTGAGCGCAATTCAGGATCACATTGCTTATTGGCAAAGTACTCGAGATGAAACATCCGTCGAAGCAACCATCGTATCGCCTCACCCGCACTAACAATTTAATCGCCGCTATTGCCGATCGCATGCGCTACAACCACCTACCAAACTGTGGTCTAATTCCCAGTACTAATAATAATATAAAATGGCACGTTTGATCGATCAGCCGCAATTGACTGGATACAGAGGAGACAGAAAATGACATTGCAAATTGGTAACGCGGCCCCTGACTTCGTCGCGGAGACGACGGAAGGCAGCATCAGTTTTCACGATTGGATCGGAGATGGTTGGTGCGTGCTATTCTCTCATCCCAAGGATTTTACGCCAGTATGCACGACCGAACTCGGTTACATGGCTAAACTCAAACCAGAATTCGACAAACGTAACGTCAAGATTCTCGGCCTCAGCATCGACCCGGTCGAAAATCACGAAAAATGGCTCAAGGACATTGAAGATACGGCAGGCGTGCCGGTGAATTATCCGCTGATCGGAGACACCGAGCTTGCCGTGGCAAAGCTCTACGGTATGCTTCCCGCCGATACCAGCGGCACTTCTGAAGGCCGTACACCGGCGGACAACGCCACCGTGCGCAACGTGTACGTCATCGGCCCGGACAAGGCGATAAAGCTGATGATCTCCTACCCCATGAGCACCGGCCGCAACTTCGATGAAATTTTGCGCGCCATCGACTCGCTCCAGCTCACCGCGAAACATCAAGTGGCCACCCCGGTCAACTGGAAGCATGGCGAGGACGTCATTATTTTGCCGTCCGTTTCCGACGAGGCCGCCAAGGAGAAATATCCCGACGGTTGGGAGGCGCCGAAACCTTACATCCGCATCGTGCCCGATCCGAGCTAGGGCCTACCGACATCTAAACAGCGAAACGGGCGTCCGCCATCGGGCGCCCGTTTTAAGTTCAGCCGACAGCCGCCTGCCCCGCGGTTTCGAAATTCAGTTGTTCGAGGAAATGCACGATGCGGCGGTCGTGCCACCGGCCGTGGCGGTCATGAAAACCGACATGCCCGCCGCCGGGCGTGATCGCCGGTACCAGATTGTCGTTTACCGCCCAGGTGACCCGCCGATACATTTCAACCGGGACCCAGGGATCGTCGGCCGCATGGATGACTAGGGTTGGCACCTTGATTGCGCCAAGAAATCGTTTGCCAGAACACCGGTCGTAATAGTCTTCCGCATCGGTAAATCCATTGACTGGTCCAACCACGTCATCGTCGAGCCCATAGATAGATCGCGACCGTCGCACCGCCGCTATTTGCCGGCTGTCCAGGGCCGAAGGTCCGTTGAGCCATTCACGTTTGGTGTTGGCAACCAACCAGCGGTGATAAACCCAATTGCGCGGAGCCTGCATTCGCCACGTGGCCAAAGCCAAGTCGATGGGCGCCGAAACGGTTATGGCGGCATCAAATTGAGCGCTTGCTCCCTCCTCGCCCAAATATTTCAGCAGCATGTTACCGCCGAGCGAAAATCCGACAGCAGCGATACCATTCTCGGTCAAGCGTTTGGGGATCGCGCCGACCACGCGTCGCAAATCCTCGCTCCTTCCGGCATGGTACATCTCGCGGCAGGCCTGACGCGTCGGTCCTGCTCCTCGAAGATTGAGCCGCAATATCGGATAATCGTTTTCTAGCAGGTGACGTGCCGATGCGAGCACGTAGGCGCTGTCGGCACACCCGGTGAAGCCGTGAATAAGCACGACCGTTGGTCGCTTGCGGTTGTTTGCGGGTCGATGGAAGGATGCGCTTAGGCGATCGCCGTTGGCCATAGGAAAGAAAAACTGCTCGGCCGGCCAACGCGTCAGGTCGGGATAGTCATGCACAATATAGTTGCGTACCGTCTGGAGATCGGAACCCCACCATGGCGCCCGGGAGCGGAATTGCGGGAACGTCGCTTGGATACCGCTGGGGGTACTGTTCATGCGCCAAGGAAACTCCGAATCGCCGCGATTTGGTCGTCGCTCTGCAGCGCCGGGGCATGACCGATGCCGGCGAACTCGAGCACTGTCGCTTTTGGGCCACGTTGAGTCATCGCGGCAACGGTATCGGCGAGCAGCACGTCGGAATCCCCGCCGCGCAAGACCAATGTCGGACACCTGATTGCGTCCCAGACCGGCCATAGGTCGACGTCGCTCATCGGCCCATTGCGAAACGCGTCGGCAATCGCCGGATCGTAGGATGGACTTATGGAGCCATCTTCGTTTCGCCGCGCACCGTGGCGCGCCATCTGGTGCCACTGGTCGTCGCTCAGGGAGCCAAACGGTGCGTAGACTTCGCGCAGGTAAGCTTC
>Ga0114947_10000832_pt1 | contig 11090 bp, 10 predicted proteins | sample CR02metaG_FD_99656 | JGI IMG/M metagenome (GOLD analysis project Ga0114947, IMG submission 99656) | Deep subsurface microbial communities from Mariana Trench to uncover new lineages of life (NeLLi) - CR02 metaG | ecosystem: Environmental > Aquatic > Marine > Ocean trench > Sediment ...
CCGGTGCTGCGCGCGGGCTATCCGCAGGGACCCGGCGCCGATTGGAGCACCGTTCCCTTTCCCGCCGACGGCCGCTTCCAGGACGATTGGCGACTATTCGCGCGCTCGGTGGCCGACGACAAGAGTCCGATTGTCGGACTGCTAGCGGCGCTGGATGCGTTGCGCGCCCAGGGATTGGAACCGCGGGTGAACTTGAAATTTTTCTTTGAGGGCGAAGAGGAGCAAGGCTCGCCCCATCTGGCTCGGTTCATCGCGCAACACAAACAGAAGCTGGCGGCGGATTTGCTAATCATCGCCGACGGCCCCGTGCACCAGAGCGGACGCCCGACGGTGTTCTTCGGCGCGCGCGGCATCATGACCCTGGACTTGACCGCCTACGGCCCCACCGAGCACCTCCACAGCGGCCACTACGGCAACTGGGCTCCGAACCCCGCCTTTCGTTTGTCGGAGCTGCTGGCATCCATGAAAGACCGCCAGGGGCGAGTGACCATCGCCGGCTACTATGACGATGTGGTTCCGCTCACCGCCAGCGAGCGGCGCGCGCTGGCGGAGATTCCGTCCATCGAGCCGTCCTTGCAGCAACGCTATGGCATTGGCGAACCCGACGGCGCCGGCAAAAGTCTGCAAGAACTAATCAACCTCCCTTCGCTCAACATCCGTGGACTGCACAGCGGCTGGGTGGGCGCGGACGCCCGCACGATTGTGCCGCGAACAGCCACGGCCGCGATTGACGTGCGCCTGGTGAAAGGAACCGAGTTCCAGCGCATGTACGAAAAGATTATGGACCACATTCGGCGGCAAGGCTGGCACATAGTTGACCGGGAGCCCACCCAGGAAGAACTGGTAAGCAATGCGCGGGTTATCAAAGTCGTGCGGCTCGACGGCTACAACTCCATGCGCACGCCCATGAACTTGCCCATCGCCCAGCGGTTGATTCGCACCGTCGAGCGCGCGACCCAGGGTGCAGTAGTAAAGATGCCTACGCTGGGCGGCAGCGGCCCGCTCTCCTACTTCGAGGAACTGGGCATTCCCAGCGTCGGAGTACCCATCGTCAACTTTGACAACAACCAGCACGCGCCCAACGAGAACCTGCGGCTGGGACATTTCTTCCAGGGAATCGAAATTCTGGCTTCAATCTTGCTATGGGAATGAAGTTGGAGGCTGGCAGCGAACGGGAAAAGTTTTTCCTGCAATCATTCTGCGCTCAGCCTGCTTGCCTACTACGGCAGGCAAGCGGTAGGCAACGAAGAATCTCAACGCTCTCTGTCATTCCGAGCGCAGCGAGGAATCTGCTTTCATCAGCATCAGCTACCAAGCAGATTCCTCGTCGTCCGGCCTGTCTGCCGCAGGCAGGCCGAGGCGGACTCCTCGGAATGACAGAGGGGACTGTTGCAGTACTTGCTAGAGCTTGAAGAGCTCGCGCAGGCGGCGCGTCTGTGCGCGACTGACTTGAATCTCGCTGGCGCGGCGGTCCTTCATGCGCAGCAGGTAGCTGGACTTGAACCACGGCACGACTTCCTTGATGTGGTTGATGTTGACTAGATAGCTGCGGTGGACGCGCCAGAACCGTTCCGGATTGAGAGCCGCCTGCAACTCTTCCAGCGTGCGATAGTTGGACGTGCCTTCCGAGTCGCGCGCAAAAATGGTGATGATCCCGTCCTCGATGGTGGCATACACCAATTCGTCGCTGTCGATGATGGACAGCCGCTGCTGATTCTTGAGCAGCAGCTTGACAGGAGAGGGAGCCTGCGCGGGTTCCAACCGGTTGAGCAGCGCTTCGATGCGCTCGATCCGTCCCTGGTTTGATTCCAAGGACTTCCGCGCCCGCGCCACCGACTTGCTCACACGGACCTTGTCGAACGGTTTCAACAAGTAGTCCACCGCGTTGACTTCAAACGCTTGCACCGCGTACTCATCATAGGCGGTCGCGAAAACGATGTGCGGCAGCCGAACCTTTTTGCCCATCAATTTTTTGATCAACCCGAAACCGTCCAGGCCCGGCATCTGCACGTCGAGGAAGATCAAGTCCGGCGAAGTTTGCTTGATCAGATTGAACGCTTCCAGGCCGTTGCGGGCCTGGCCAATCACGTTCACTTCCGGAATGCCTTTCAGAAGATAAGCCAGTTCGTCGCGCGCCGGCTTTTCGTCGTCTATGATGAGAGCGGAGACTTGCCCTTCCATCTTTGCCATCCTGCACCGAGAATCGCCGGCGGAACCGCGCCGGACCGAGAGAAACTCAGTATAGTGGGCGCAGGCGGAGAGCGTCAACTCAGAATCGAAAGTCGCAACCCCGGATGCAGGCACTAGAATAGGCCAACAATGAAAAACAGAAACAAAAAACAGGCACGCGTAAAAACCAGCCGCGTGGTCTATCGCGGCAAGATATTCCGTGTCCGCCGCGAGGTGGTGGAGGAGCCCGCGCTTCCCGGCGGACGGAAGTCCCGGCAACGCGAGGTGCTGCGAGAAATCGTCGAGCACCACGGGTCGGTGGCCGTGCTTCCGGTACTGCCCAACGGGCGCGTACTGCTGGTCCGGCAATATCGCCACGCGGCGCGCGCCTTCTTATGGGAGTTGGTGGCGGGACACATCGAACCGGGTGAAAACCCCTTGACGGCAGTCCGACGCGAGCTGCGCGAGGAAACCGGCTACTCCGCGCGGCACTTCCAACGCATGACGGAGTTCTTTCCAAGCCCAGGCTTCCTAAACGAAAAATTGATCCTCTACCGAGCCACCGGCTTGCAGGCGGGACAACCCCGACCGGAAGACGATGAAGCTCTGGAGGTGCGCGCTTTCGGATTACCCGAATTGCACCGCATGATCCGACGGGGCAAGCTGCGCGACGCCAAAACTCTGGTGGGAATCTTGCTGCACGCACGCAGCAGCAGAAACGGGCGAAAAACTTGACTTGTGGAAAGATTGCAGATTAACTCTCACCTGAGCTGCCGCAATTCGAGGTGATCTATGGCGAATAAGACGGTGTTTGCCCTAGCCACTGTGATGCTGGTGCTGTCTTTCCTGGTGAGCCACTTCGAGCGCTTTTTCTTCACTCTCAACTTCCTGGAGTCGCTTATTTACCTGGCCATCCTGCTGCTGCTGTTCTATGGCCTGGAGGAATGGGCCTACGCCGTTGGCATAGCAGCGCCGGTCTTTTGGATGGCCCTCGCCTGGGCCGGGGGTCTGCTGGGAGGAAGCCTGGGCGAATTTGCCCGGACCGTCAGCGGCGGTGGAGTGCAAAGCCCCACTCGGTTTCTGGGTATTTTTGTTCTCGTCGGGGCAGTGCTGTTGTTCCTGGCCTGCGCCCACGCTTTCCGGCGCGATGTGTGGGGGACGCAGGGTGCGCTGCGCGTCCTCCTGGGCGGCGTGCTGGCGGTGGGGTTGTACTACGCGCTGCTGACCTACATCTATCTCAATATGGCGCGTCCCACCGGCGACATACCGGCGAGCTAAAAGGCACTTGACAGTTGCGACCACGCTTTTACAATAAGCGGCTGTTCGTTCGGTTTTGGGTTAATGTCTGAAAATGGGTAGGTGAAATCGGCCAGCAAGCTCGGGAGGGCGCTGGCCTTTTTGTTTGCCCATTGGGGCTAGGCGAGGCCCCGCCGCAGAGCGAACGACGAAACAAAGCAAAAGCAACGCCCAAGGAGGTAGGTCCGTTGAGAGTGCAGGGTCGAGTCAAGTGGTTCAACAATTCCAAAGGCTACGGATTCATCGGCCGGGATGACGGCGGGGACGTGTTTGTCCACTACAGCGCCATCAAGGACGATGGGTTCCGCAGCCTGCAGGAAGGCGATTTGGTGGAGTTTGAGATCGTAGAGGGCCAGAAGGGCCCCCAGGCCGCAGAGGTCGCCAAGGTCCCCTCCTAACGCGAGCCCCGCTACAAGAGTTCCCAGAGCCCCTTAGTTCCACGAGGGAGCTTTTTCCTTTTCCCCTCCTCTGGGAGTAGAATTCCCCCATGCCGGATTGGTTTCCTGCGAGGAAGCGATGACGAACCGGGACGTTGCCAGAATTCTGCGCGAGACAGCGCAGTTGCTGGAAGTGGAGGGCGCGCAGATCGGCCGCCACCGCAGCTACGAGCGCGCCGCGCAGCAGATCGAAACCCTGGCAGAGCCGGTGGCGCAACTGGTCGAAGAGAAACGGCTGCGGGAAGTGCCCGGCATCGGCGAACGGATGGAGGAGCACATTGGCGAAATCCTTGGGACCGGGAAATTCCGCACCCACCAAAAACTGCTGAAGAAGTTCCCGCCGGAAATCCTCGACATGCTGCGCCTGCAAGGGCTCGGGCCGAAAAAAATTGCTCTGCTCTGGAAGAAGTTCAAAGTGAAAACGGTGGCCGACATCGCCAAGCTGGCGCGGGACCAAAAGCTGCGCGGCTTGGCCGGCTTCGGCGAGAAGACCGAGCAGAACATTCTGAAAGCGGTGGCCGCCTTCCAGCAATTTGCCGGGCGCTTCCACCAGCACAAAGCCGAAGAAGCAGCGGAAAAGCTGATCGCCTACATCGAGAAGCTGGGCAAGCAGGTGGAGCGCGTCACCGCCGCCGGTTCGCTGCGCCGCGGGCGGGAGACCATCGGCGACCTCGACCTACTGGTGCTTTCCACCGACGCCAAAGCAGTCAGCCGGCACGTGCTCGCCTACCCCGAGGTTGCCGAAAAACTGGCCCGCGGCGAAAACAAGGTCAGCATCAAGCTGACCAACAGGATGCAGGTGGACGTCCGCATTCTGGAAAAGAAATCCTACGGCGCGGCGCTGGTGTACTTCACCGGCTCCAAACCGCACAACATCGAGCTGCGCCGCATCGCGCGGGAGAAGGGCTGGACGCTCAACGAGTACGCGCTCACGACCCTCAAGAGCGGCAAGTGGGTGGCCGGGCGCACCGAGGAGGAAGTTTACAAGAAGCTCGGGCTGGTCTGGATTCCGCCCGAGCTGCGGGAAAGCGCCGGCGAAGTGGAAGCGGCCGCCGGGGGGCGGCTGCCGCGCTTGGTTGAGTTGGCCGACATCCGCGGCGACCTCCAAATGCACACCACCGAAAGCGACGGCAAGAACTCCATCGAAGAGATGGCGGCAGCGGCGCGCGCACTCGGCTACGAATACATCGCCATCACCGACCACTCCAAAGCCGTCACCGTCGCCAACGGCATGGACGAGAAGCGCGCCCTGGCCCACGCCCGGCGCATCCGCCAAGCGAGCAAGAAACTCGACCGCTTCCGCATCCTAGCGGGCATCGAAGTGGACATCCTCAAGGACGGCCGCCTCGACCTCAACGACGAAGTGCTGGCGCAGCTCGACGTTGTGGTCGGCTCGGTGCATTCCTACATGAACCTGGAACCGGCGGAGATGACCGAGCGGTTGCTGGCGGCGATCGAGAACCCGCACCTGAAAATCCTCGGCCACCCCACCGGGCGGCTGCTGCTGCGGCGCGAGCCCTACCGCTACGACCTGGAGAAAATTCTCAGCGCTTGCAAGAAGCACGGCGTGGCGGTGGAATGCAACGCCTTCCCAGACCGTCTCGACCTGCGCGACGTTGACCTGCGCGCCGCCCGCGAGCGCGGCGTCAAGGTGGTGATCTCTACCGACTCGCACTCCACCACGCACCTGCCCTACATGAAGTACGGCGTGCGCACCGCCCGCCGCGCCTGGCTCAGCAAGAACGATGTACTCAACACACTTCCGCTGGACCGGTTTCTGAAAGCCCTGCGGCCTTTTCCTTAAACCGTCCCGCACTAGAAGAAAACAGTTTGCGCACGCTCCTGCCGGAATTGACTCTTCGCCATTCTCTCGATAAACTTTGTGCGCGTTCGGAGCGACAGCAGCTCAGATGACTGGCGGGCGCAACTCCCGAAGGGAGGCGAGGATGGTCACAAACGGGTCTGCCGAGAAATACTGGGCACGGTTGGAAGACAAGGTAAAAATCTTCGGCGTGGAACTGCGCCAACGCCAGGTCAATTCTAAGACAAAAACTTTCGAGCCGGAAGTTGCCCTGATCGGCCAGAGCCAAACCAAAACGCTTGTCCTTCCCCAAAGCTGGATGGAAGCGTGGATTGATCGCAACGATACAGAAAGCGAAGTGCACGTGGGAACTGCCGTGCGAGACATGGCCCAGAAACTCCGCTCCGCCTGAACCGAGGCAACCCACAATCGCCGCACCTTTCGTGGCCGCCGCCGTGAGTCTTGGTTTCCCTTCCCCCCACAGAATGCATCCCCACCGGGTGACGGGGCATCGAACCGAGTTGCTGTGCTATAGTTGGAACCATGAAGATCGATCATGATCGCCGCACCGAACCCCGCCTGCAGGTGCGGCCCCTAAGTGTGGAATTCCCCGACCTCCAACCCCAGGTGCGCAACCTTTCCCTTTCCGGCCTCTATATTGAGGACCCGCGCCCCTTTCCCCGCGGACGCATCGTGCGGCTGAAAATCTGGCTGGGCGACCAGGAAAGCATCGTCGTCCGCGCCATGGTCCGTCGAGTGGATGAAGGCGCGGGGATGAGTTTGGAGTTTGTCGAGATCGACAACGCCGGCCGCCAGCGCCTGCGTTCCTTCCTCGGCCCCGACGCCGACACCGACGACCTCTTATCTCGCTGAACCGCCACCCACCCCGCAACCACATTAGGGCCAGTGATTGCCCGCCCTAGACGTTATCGAGAACCCCGGCCAACTGGCGTTGCTCTTTCTGGCGCTGCGACGGCGGGTTCCTTCTGGCACAAGAAAACTTTCACCGCAGAGGTGCAGAGAACAGAGGGGAAAGGTCGGCCCACCATAGCACCTCTTAGCTAAGCAGACCAGACTTTAGCTAAGTGGCCCCCTAATGACTTGCAAAAATGGGAGGCTTAGCCGATGATAGCAGGCTGCCTATCGGCTACCCTTATTGCCAGTCGCACTCATTGAAAGGCCCGTAAGGCAAGGCAGACCAGAAAATTGCTGCTGCGGTAGGAAATCCGGAGGAGGGAGTCAAAGTTCATGCGTCGTCCTTCTAAGATTGCGCCCGCCAAGGGCAAGCTGGGCGTGCTGACGCCCGGCATGGGTGCCGTCACCACCACATTTATCGCCGGCGTGGAGCTGATCCGCCGGGGCAAGGCCACCCCCATCGGCTCGCTCACGCAAATGGGAACCATCCGGCTGGGCAAGCGCACCGAAAATCGCATCCCCCAAATCAAGCAGTTTATTCCGCTGGCAAAGTTGGACGATATCGTGTTCGGCGGGTGGGACATCTTCTCCGACAACGCCTACCACGCCGCCACCAAAGCCGGCGTCCTCGGCCCGGAGCACCTCCAGCAGGCGCGTCCGCTGCTCCGCTCCGTCAAACCGATGAAGGCGGTCTTCGACAAGAACTACGTCCGCAAGCTCGACGGCACGCACGTCAAGAACGCCAAGACCAAGTGGGACTTGGCACAGAAACTCCAGGAAGACATCGAACACTTTCGCGCGCGCAACAAAGTCAACCGGCTGGTGATGGTCTGGTGCGGCTCCACCGAAGTCCACCTAACCTCCAACCGCGTCCACCGCGACCTGCGCAGCTTCGAAAAAGCACTCAAGGCGAACCACGAAGCCATCGCCCCCTCCATGATTTACGCTTACGCCGCCCTCCAGCGGCGCGTGCCGTTCGCCAACGGCGCACCCAATCTGACCGTGGACATCCCCGCCCTGCAAGAACTGGCGCAGCAAAAGAAAGTCCCCCTCGCCGGCAAGGATTTCAAAACCGGGCAGACCCTGATAAAAACCATCTTCGCCCCGGGACTGAAGTCGCGCATGCTCGGGCTGAGCGGCTGGTTCTCCACCAACATCCTCGGCAACCGCGACGGCGAGGTGCTCGACGATCCCTCTGCGTTCAAAACCAAAGAGGTGTCCAAGCTGGGCGTGCTGGAGCACATCCTGCAACCCAAGGTCTATCCCGAACTCTACGGGAACTTTTACCACAAGGTGCGCATCAATTATTACCCGCCCCGCGGCGACAACAAGGAAGGCTGGGACAACATCGACATCTTCGGCTGGCTCGGCTATCCCATGCAAATCAAGATTGACTTCCTCTGCCGCGACTCCATCCTGGCCGCGCCCATCGTGCTCGACCTTGTTCTCTTCCTCGACCTGGCCCAGCGCGCCGGCCTGCGCGGCATCCAGGAATGGCTGAGCTTCTACTTCAAGTCGCCCATGCACGGCCCCGGCCTCTACCCCGAACATGACCTCTTCATCCAACAGATGAAACTCAAGAACACGCTGCGTTGGATCAAGGGCGAGCCCCTCATCACCCACCTCGGCACTGAATACTACGACTAATCTCATTCCCCTCCGTCCTGGTGGCGCGAATATTCCTGCCCGCGAGTTTCGTCGCTCCTGAACTTTGATGTGGGAACAGGAAGGAACTACGGCACGGCCGCAGTTGTGGTGAGTGAACTTTTCTCGATTCCGGCGGGAACATGGCGGAGAGATATGCTGGTCGTAGACTGCAACCAATCGAGTAGAGCTTGGTGCGCATCTGCTGGAACGATTTCCCAATTGTGATCAACGTTGGTTTCAACCGTGAGCCGCGACGACAAGTAATCAATGATTGTTTCGCGGACCTGTTTCTTCGCGCGCCCCACAATTTTGGCGTGGCGCAGCATCTCATAACCTCCACCGCCCGACCAGCGGTAGCTGTTCAGCGCCAGCATGAGCTTGCGCGCAGGATCAGGCGCAGCACCCTCAAAACGCAAGTCCGCGATGCGCTCGCCCGGTGGCCGCGACAAGTCAATCTTGTAGGTGACGCCCTGCGCCATATCGAAGTTGTAGCCCCAACCGGAAAACGGCGTCGCGTCCTCCGGCCACGGGTAGGTCGCAAAGCTGCGGGCGGAATACTCTAACGCGTCTTTGAGTTGCCGTCCGGTGATCTCCACGGTGAACAGTTTGTTCTCGTAGAAATACAAACTATAAACGTCGCGCAGCGTGACCGGGCCGGCCGCCCAGCGGGTGCGCGTCGAGAACAGCGACGCCAGCGATACCTGCGCCCCCGTCGCGTGCAGTTGCGCCCGGTGGATCAGCTCCACCAACGCATGGTCTTCGATGCGCCCGCTGCGCGCGTCGAGGTCTTCCCCCAGCTCAGCCACCACCGTGCTCAGGTAGCGCTCCGTCTGCTGGTGGGCGGTGCGCGTCAGCTCCAGAATTTTCGGGTCGGCCGGAATCGAGGCGTCCATTGGAACCAGCCGGCTCTGCCTATCCACGACGCGCCAGCCTTGGTTGTCGCGGGCCAGCGCCAACTCCACCTCCGCCACCGACCGCGCCCAGTTCTTGGGCTGCACCAGCAGCGCTCCGTTCACGACCTTCCCGGCAAGCTCGCGGTGCGAGTGGCCGAAGAAAATTACATCAATGCCCGGCACCTGCTCGGCCAAATCCCACACGTGGTTTTCTTCCGGATAGACGTTCTCCACCGGCGCACCGGTCTCCGCATCGCGCCCCAAGCCGGAATGAATCAGCACCACAACCACATCCGCCTTCCGGCGCAGTTGCGGAACCAGCTTGCGCGCCACCTCGACCGGATCGCGAAATTCGTAGCCTACGCGGTGCTCGGGCGGATCCCAACGCGGGATCGAAGACGTTACCAACCCGAGCAGCGCCACCCGCACCCCGCCCACCCGGCGAATGACGTAGGGCTTAAAGTCCCGCAGCCGGTCGTGATAGGTCGAGGCAACGTTCGCGCCCAGGATGGGAAACCGCGCTTCTCCCTTCAGCCGCCACAAGGTGTGCAGACCGAAGTTCCATTCATGGTTGCCGATGGCCATGGCGTCGTAGCCCATGGCATTCATCGTCGCCACCACCGGATTAGGTTCTTCGGCGTGCTTCTCGGCAGCGAGGTAAGCCAGCGGCGTGCCCTGGAAGGTATCGCCGCAATCCACCAGCAACGTGTTCGGTTGCCGGGCTCGCACTTGACGAACGTAGGCCGAGACTTTGGCCAAGCCGCGCTCGGCGTCTTGTCCTTGCAGGTAGTCGTAGGGCCAAACGTTGCCGTGAACGTCCGTGGTGGCCAAGATGGTCAGAGCGACCCGCTCCGCGCTTTCCTGCCCGCACGTGACAGGCGCAGCGGCCAGCAACAGCGCCAGCCAGACTACGCCCGCACAAACACTTCCTGGGCGGCGCAACCCGCGGGTCTCTTTCTCAATCTTCATCAGCTAGGTGGGAAACACTGGGCGAGAACGGCGGCGACCTCTTCGAGCGCTGCCAAGCTCGTGCGCGTGAAATCGGCGCCGGAGGCAGCGGGGGTTGTTCCCTTGCGCGAGACCTGAATGGCGCCAACCACCTTGTCCCCGGCCCGGACGGGCACACTCATGATTTTCTGGATGGGCTCCCCCTGCTGGTCGCTGAGCCGAACCGCCTCAAAAACGGTGTGGTGTCTCGCACCGGAAAAACTATTGAGGAACTCCGCTCTGGCGTCGCGCACCGTACGTACCGCCAAGGAAGTCGTGCTGCTCAGTGGAATCGTACCCACGCGAGCCAGCGTCTCCGGCACCACGAACTCAAGCAGATTCTCCGCCGGTAAAAGGCGCAAAATGGCTACCTCTTCCAGCTTTACTCCAAAACTCTTGGCGATGGCTCCGGCTATCTGTTTCCCCAGCGCCAAGTCAAGCGTCTGCTTGTTTTTGACCATCGCAGCCACCACCCGGGCCGCGTCAGATTTCGCTTCCGCCATCGGCTTACTCTCCTCCCGGCCGGCAGGCTCCGAAATCGAACTTGACTCCCATAACCGCGAGAAATCCCATCGCTACCTCGGCCCGCTAGCGCCGCCCCAGCAGGATCGCTTTTTTCACTTCCCCGATGGCGCGCGTCACCTCAATGCCGCGCGGGCAAGCCTCGGTGCAGTTGTAAATCGTTCGGCAGCGCCACACGCCGTCCCGGTCGCCCAGCAGTGCCAAGCGCTCTTCCGCCGCCTGGTCGCGGCTGTCAAAAAGAAATCGGTGCGCGTTGACAATGGCGGCCGGGCCCACGTAGTCCGGGTTGGACCAAAAAGACGGACAGGAAGTGGTGCAAGCGCCGCAGAGAATGCACTTGGTGGTGTCGTCGAATTTTGCGCGCTGCTCGGGACTCTGCAAGCGCTCGTTCGCCGGCGGCTCACCGTCAGCGATCAGGTACGG
>Ga0114947_10000833_pt1 | contig 11084 bp, 7 predicted proteins | sample CR02metaG_FD_99656 | JGI IMG/M metagenome (GOLD analysis project Ga0114947, IMG submission 99656) | Deep subsurface microbial communities from Mariana Trench to uncover new lineages of life (NeLLi) - CR02 metaG | ecosystem: Environmental > Aquatic > Marine > Ocean trench > Sediment ...
CGTGACGTTCGGGCCCAGGGTGAGCCGGGCGTCCAGGGTCGGCACTTCGCCGGTCATGTTGTCGATCGGCGGTGGGAACCGCAGGTGCACAGCCGGGCCGTTCGTCCCGGCGAGGGCGATGGTCCAGTCGCGGGGCACGTCGATGTCCGGGCTCGGCCCCCGACGACGTCCTGCATCCGGCGGCGCCGCCGGCAGGCCGAGGCCGAGCGCGTTCCAATCCGCGAGCGGTACGCCGGAGGGTACCGGCGCGAAGGCATCGCCGCGCACCGATGAGGCCATCTGCCGCAAGAGTTCCTGCTCGAGCAGGCCCGCCGCTTCGGCGAAGATCTCGGCACGGTCCTCCCACGGGCCGATGATCGGATCGTCCACGCCCGAATAGATCGGATCGTGGCAGTTGAACTGGGAGTACATCTCGAACGACAGGAACAGGACACCGGCGGCCAGGTGCGGGTGGAAGTCCAGGTAGAACAACCGGTCGCTGCGGCCGAGCGAGACTTCGCGGCGAGTCTCGAAGCGGTCCATGCCCGCCGCGATGGCCTGCCTCGATTCGCGCACGAAGCCGGCCTGGTCGAAGCCGTCGGGGACTTCGCCGCCCAGCGCCGTGATCTTCAGGGGCGTGACCACCGTTGCCCGGCCCGTCCTCCACACCGGGATCGACGTGCGGGTCTGCGGCGTATCGCTCTGCGGGATCATCCGCGCGGTCCGGACGAAATGACGGACGCGATCGATGTTCGCGTAGCGGCCTTGGTAGATCGATCGGCCGAGGTGGATCTCGAAAAGGATCAGCGGGGTGATCCTGACCTGGGCGGGTGCACCGTCCTGAACGGACCGGACCTCCAGGGCGATCCCCAACTCGTCGGCCAAGTCGCGCAACGGGCCGAGATGGTTGCGGCGCAGGTCCGCCGTGGCGAACGAGGCGTCGTCGTCCAGGAACAGGACAAGGGTTGCGGTGGCCGCAACCCCGCCGGCGGCGGGCTCGTTGCTGCGGTTCGCGCAGGTGACGCCCAGACAGGCCGCAAGCCCGAGGGTCACCGGCGGGATCCATCGGCAGTGGCAAGGGGTCGGCATCGTGTCTCGCTTGGCCCGTCGCAACCTCTACGGAGGGTCGGCTGCGAATATCCCCGAAGAATAGCTGATAGGAAAGATGATTTGGGCGGGGGACCCGGAGGTGGGCTTTCTGGTGCGCCCGCGCCGAGACCGCAGTCGGTGTCGCCGGGCGGGCGGCTGGCGTTTGGGCGAGGTGCCGGCCGAGAGAGTGATCAGTGATGAGCGATCAGTGGTCAGGGAGAAGTAGGGTGGTCGGTCGTCGGTTTCCGGTTGCTGGCTTTCAGCTATTCCATTATCGGTCAACCGTGCGGATTTCTCGTCCGCACCGCCGGGGCTGGACGCTCGCCGGCCGGGGTGGTGGGAGCGGCCTGGCGCAGCCAGCGGGAGCTGATGGCCTCCGGGGAGAGCGTCGGGTTGGACCGGGCGATGCTCGCGGCGATGAGGCCCATGAACATCGGGTGCGGCTGCAGGGGCCGGCTCAGGAGCTCCGGATGGAACTGGGCGGCGATGAAGAACGGGTGAGCGTCCCGGGGGAGCTCCAGGATCTGCATGATCGGCTGCTCGGGGTGGCGGCCGGAGAAGCACAGACCCGCCCCGCTCAACCGCTCGAGGTACGCCGGCTCGACCTCGTAGCGGTGCCGGAAGCGCTGGCGGACCATCGGCTCGTCGAAGAGATGGCTCGCGAGCGTCCCCGGCTCGATCACCACGTCTTGCGCCCCGAGCCGCATGGTCCCGCCGAGCCCCTCGATCTTCTTCTGCTCGGGCAGCTCGCTGATCACCGGATCGGCGCAGTCGGCCTCGAACTCGGTGGAGTTGGTGCCGGCGAGTCCCAGGACCTTCCGGGCGTACTCGATCACCGCCACCTGGAAGCCCAGACAGATGCCCATGTAGGGAATGCCCTTCGCCCGCACGTACTCCACGCAGGCGATCTTGCCCTCGACGCCGCGCTCCCCGAAGCCGCCGGGCACGATCACTCCGTCCACCGACGGGTCGCCGAGGTGGTCGGCCACGTCGTCGGACGTGATATGGGACGTGTCGATCCATAGCACCTTCACTTGGGCCGACAGCTCTGCGGAGGCGTGCTCGATGGCCTTGTCGATCGAGGCGTAGGCATCGCGAAGGGCCGCATACTTGCCGAGGATGCCCAGGGTCATCGCGTGCCGGCGCGGGGCGCGAATCTTGGCGGTGAACTCGCCCCAGCGCTGGCGGGCCCGATCCTCGTGGACCGGGTCAACGCGGTCGTGCAGGCCGAGGATCGAGAGCACCTGGCGATCGAGCCGCTGGGCCCGCATCGCCTCGGGGATGACGTAGATCGACTCGCGGTCGTGCATGGAGAAGACGCGGTTGATCGGCACGTTGGAGAACATCGCGATCTTCTCCCGCACCGTCTCGGTGACGGGGTTGCGGGCCCGGCAGGCCACCAGGTGGGGCTGGATGCCCGCCTCCATGAGCTGCCGGATGCCGAGCTGGGCGGCCTTGGACTTCTGCTCGCCCAGAATGGCCGGCTCCAGCACGTAGGTCAGGGCCACGAAGCAGGTGGACCCGGGCCCCTCTTCGAAGGCGAGCTCCCGCAGCGCCTCGATGTAGAAGCCGTTCTCGTAGTCGCCCACGGTCCCGCCCACCTCGACGAAGACCACGTCGGCGGCCCCGCCCTCGGGCCCGCCGGTCATGGCCAGCTTTCGCAGCCGGTACTTCACCGCCCCGGTCACGTGGGGGATCATCTGCACGTCCCGGCCCAGGTAGCCGCCCTGGCGCTCCCGTTCGAGGATCTCGGTGTAGATCTGGCCCGAGGTGACGAAGTTCTGGCGCGACAGGTGCTGGTCGAGCATCCGCTCGTAGGTTCCGAGGTCCATGTCGCACTCGGTGCCGTCGTCGAGGACGAAGACCTCCCCGTGCCGGTAGGGGCTCAGGGTGCCGGAATCGATGTTGAGGTAGCCCTCGAGCTTGACCGGGGCCACTGAGAGGCCCTTGTCCTTGACCAGCCGGGCCAGCGAGGAGCTGAAAATGCCCTTGCCCAGCCCCGACATCACGGTGCCGAAGACGGCCACGTACTTGTGGCGGCCGTGCTGGTAACCGTCGGGGGAGGGAGTGTAGACCTCGGTGGTCTCCTGCGACTTGCCGACCTGCCGCAGCAATTCAGACGGCCCGTGCTCGCCGAAGGGGCTATTCACCGGGGGCATTCCAGACCTTACCACACCACCAGGTCGGCCGAAAGCGAGGCCCTCGGCCGGTGCCCGGCCGTCGGGGCCAGGCTATCCTGCTGGGGCCGGGGCCCCCCCGATCGAGGGCGGCGGTGGGAAGCCGTCCACCGATGGATACCCGGACCTGCAACCCCTGCGTCAAATGACCGATAGGGGATCTCGAGGAAGAACAATGAAACCGATGCCGCCACGAACCGCTCTTTGGGCTGTCCTGCTCCTGGTGCCGCTGCTTCGGGCCCAGATCTGCCGGGCGGGCGATGCCGCCGTCGACGGGATCCGCCCTCGCGAGGTCGACGACGGCTGCCGGGCGGGCAAGCTCGAGCGCCTCCAGTGGAGCGGCCGCCCCGCCACGAAGGCCTTCGACGACGCGACCGGCAAGGACCTCCGCCACTTCCCGCCCGACCGCATCGTTGACCTGGTGCATATGACCCTCCACCTGAGGTTCGACAACCTCAACGATATGCGTTTCACCGCCACCGAGACGCTTCGGTTCATCCCGATCGGCAAGCCCGCCTCGGCGATGACCCTCAACGCCGGCGACCTGAAGATCAAGTCGGTGAGGGTCGGGGAGCGGCCCACGGAGCACTATCAGGACGACGAGACCCTCACCTTGCGTTTCAACCCGCCCCTGCCGGTCGGCGAGGAGCAGCGGGTTGTGTTCGAGTACGAGTGCGACCGGCCTTACGACGGCATGTTCTTCACGCCCGCGTCCGCCGGCGCGCCTCACTACACCGCCCAGGTCCATACCCAGGGCCAGCCGCAGAGCAACCGCCACTGGTTCATCTGCCACGACTACCCCAACGACCGGCTCACCACCGAGCTGATCGTCGACGTGCCCGCCGAGCTGGCGGTCTCGAGCAACGGCAAGCTCGTGTCCCACCTGATCACCGGCGACCGCGCCGTCTGGCACTACCTCCAGGACAAGCCACACGTGAGCTACCTGGTCTCGCTGGTCATGGGCACCTTCAAGGTGGTCACCATTCCGCACGCCCGGGTGCCGATGCGGGTGTGGGTGCCGGAGGGTCAGGAAGAGAAGGTCATGGGGACCTACGGCCGCACCGGCGAAATGCTCGACCTGTTCGAGCGGCGCTTCGGCGTGCCGTACCCCTGGGCCCGCTACGACCAGCTCGTGGTGAAGAACTTCGGCCACGGCGGCATGGAGAACACCTCCGTGACCACCATGTACCCCTCGGCGATCCTGGACGAGACGGCGCTCCTCGACGGCGACCTCGACGGCCTGATCGCCCACGAGCTGGCCCATCAATGGACCGGCGACCTGATCACCTGCAAGAACTGGGCACACATCTGGCTCAACGAAGGGTGGGCCACCTTTGCGGCGGCCTTGTGGTTCGAGCACCGCGACGGCGAGGACGGCTACCTCGATCGGATCCGCGACAGCTTCGGCGTGGCCGAGAAGGACAAGACCACCAACGAGCTGCCGATGGTGTCGCCGGTGTACGAGAACCCCTGGGAGACCTTCCGCCGGGCCGCCAACCCCTACCCCAAGGGCGCGTCGATCCTCCACATGCTGCGCATGATGCTCGGCGAGGAGATCTTCTGGAGCGGCGTCGAACTCTATATGAACCGCCACGACTTCGGCCTCGTGGAGACCAACGACTTCCGCTACGCGATGGAGGAGGTCTCCGGCCTGGGGCTGGAGTGGTTCTTCGAGCAGTGGTGCTACCGGCCCGGCACGCCCGAGCTGGATGTCAAGGTTGAATACGACGCCGAGACCAACCGGCTGCGGGTCGAGGTCGATCAGACGCAGCACATCGACGAGCGGACCCCGGCCTTCCGCTTCACGCTGCCGGTGCACGCCCGTACCGCCAGCGGCAGCCAGGTCTTCGAGATCGACGTCCGCGAGAAGAGCACCTCGTTCGGCACCGTGCTCGACGGCGTGCCGAGCAGCGTCGCCATCGATCCCCACCTGCACGTCCTCAAGACGATCACCGTCGACAAGCCGATGAAGATGTGGATCGCCCAGGTGCGGGAAGGGCCGACCGTCGCGGCCCGTCACGCCGCGATCGAAGCCCTGGGCGAGATCGACACCCCCGAGACGGTCGACCTGCTGTCGGCGATCGCCGCCAACCCGCAGGTCCGGCACACGCTGCGGGCGTCGGCGGTGGAGGCGCTGGCCGGGTACGGCTCGGCCGACGCGCGGGCCGAGGTGCTGCGGATCCTGCGCCGCAACGTCGACGATCCCCGCGTTCGCATCAAGCTCGTGGAGGCCCTGCAAACTTTCGACAAGGCGGACGTCGTCGACCTGCTCGCCCTGCACGCCCGGAGCGATCCGAGCTACGCGACCCGGGTGGCGGCGATTGAGGGGCTGGCCCATCACGAGGCGAGCAGCCACGTTGATCTCATCGCCGAGCTGGTTCACTTCAAGAGCCAGCACGAGCAGGTGCGCAAAGCCGCCCTCGCGGCGCTCGTCAAGCTCGACGACCCCCGGGGACTCGAGCTGGGCATGCGCTACGCCGCCTACGGCCACCTCGACCGCGCGCGGCCGGCGGCGATCGCGGCCGTCGGCGCGCTGGCCGAGAACGACCGCGACCGCGCCGCGTCGTTTCTGCTTCCCCTGCTCAACGACCCGGAGCGCCGGGCGGTGCAGGCGGCGGGGGCGGCCCTCGCCGAGATGGGCGAGCCGAGGGCGCTCGAGCCGATCCGCGCCATCGCCCGCACCCACCGCAGCCCGCGCATGCGCGAGGAGGCGGAGAAATGGCTCCAGAAGCTCGAAGAGGAAGAGTCCGACCAGGCGACGGCCGGCGTGACGGAAGCTGTTTCGAGCGCTCCGTAGCGGGCTATTTCCTAGCGCTCCGTACGGCCCTCCGGGCCGACACTCGCTCCTTTGCGCTCCGCGGCCGATTCGATCGGCCGCTGCGCCCGGAAGCAACGCGCCCTCCGAGGCGGCCCCTATAGGCAAACCCTCGCTCTGGTACGGCCGCGCCGGAATGAATCCGGCGGGCCTGAGCGGGCACCCTAACTGAACCTGCTGTCGCCCTCCGTCGCTTCGTCGCTCCGTCGCTTCGTCGCCTCCTCTTTCCACCTCTCCACGAACGCCTCGTACTGCTGGACGGTGTCGATGCCGTGGTGGGGCACCTCGGCCACCGCGACCGCGATGGGGTAGCCGTGCTCGAGCACCCGAAGCTGCTCCAGCCGCTCCGCCTGCTCGAGCGGCGTTGGCGGGAGGGTGACGTAGGTGAGCAGGAAGTCGCGCCGGTAGACGTAGAGCCCTACGTGCTTGAGGGGTGGGCGGGCACCGGTGCCGTCGCGGTGGTGGGGGATGAGCGCCCGCGAGAAGTAGAGCGCCCGCCCGGCTTCGTCCACGACCACCTTGACGATGTTGGGATCGGCGGGGTCCTCGCCCCGGGCGAAGGGCGAGGCGAGCGTCGCCATCGGGACCTCGGCCCGGCCCGCGAGCGCTCGGATCGCCAGGTCGATGAGGTCCGGCTCGATCTCCGGCTCGTCGGCCTGGACGTTGACGATGATCTCGTCGTCGAGCGATCGCGCCACCTCGGCGATCCGGCTCGTGCCGTTGGCGTGATCAGGCGAGGTCATCACCGCCTCGCCCCCGAACGCGGCCACCGCGTCGACGATCCGCTCATCATCGGTCGCGACGATCACCCGATCGACGAGCGCCGCCCGCGCCGCCCGCTCGTGGACGTGCTGGATGAGCGGCTTGCCCGTCCGGTCGGCGAGGACCTTGCCGGCGAACCGCGCCGAGCCGTACCGGGCGGGGATGATCGCGGTGGCGGTGGGACGGGTCATTCAGGGCCGCCGCTGAGCTCCTTGATGAGCCCGCCGACGTCTTTGCGGCACTCTCGGATGTTGCGGTAGGTGATGTCCTTCCGCGCGATACCCGAGCAGATCTCCAGCGCCTCGCGGGCCACCTCGACCGAGCGCTCCGTCCGCGCGTGCTCGATGAGCGACACCATCAGGTCGTAGCGAATGTCGAGCTCGCGGGAGCCCTCGGTGGCGTCGATCGCACCCAGGGCCTCCTTGAACTCGCCGATCGCCTCCATGTGCCATGCCTCCCGGGCGAAGCACCGACCGAGCATGTGCCCGGCGCGAACGCGGAGCTTCGGCTCGTCCTTCGCCCCCTGGAAGCAGGCCATCGCGTCCTCGTAGCGCCTGAGCTGGTACTGGATCTCGCCGAGACCGAACTTGATGTGGCGGTCGGTGGGGTACTTCTTGACCCGCTCGGTGAACTCGGAGAACTGGAGGTCGAGCTGCTCGCGGCGGGCGTCCTCGTACTGGGTCTTGGCCTCGGCGCTTTGGGAGTTGTCGTGGAGCGTGGCCCGCAGCGCGCTGGCTCGCTCGGCGGCCTGCTCGATCCGGATGTCGCCGGCGTTCATGCGGAACCGGTACTCGCCCGTGTCCTGGTGGCCCTTCATGTAGAGCTCGTACGCCTGCTGTTGCGCCTCGGGCGTGCCCTGGGCCTTCACGAGCTGTGCGTAGCGGTTGATCACGTCGGGCGTCGTGGGCGTCTGCTCGTATTCGCGCCGGGCCCGCTCGAGGTTGCGTTGGTCGATGGAGACGGTGGTGGCGAGGGTCTCGGCTTCCTGGATCTCGCGCTGCTTCTCGGCGTCGAGAATGAACCTGCGGAAGCCGCCTTCCTTGCCCCCGGCCTCCTCGTAGCCGCCGCGGTCCATGGCCCGTTGGGCGGCGATGTCCTTGAGCTCGGCATCGAGCGCGGAGTCGGTGCGGTCGAGATCCAGCGCCGCCTCGCCGGCCACGAGCGCCTCGTCCCACGCGGTCACCTCGGCGAAGAAGTCCTTGGCCTGGAGCAGCGCCGTCTTGGAGGGCTTGGTCTGGCGGCGGAGCAGGTTGAGCACGCTGGTGGCGATCCAATGGCCGAACTCGAACTGCTGGGCCTTGAGGGCGGCGGCCATCATCTTCAGGGCGAGGTTCGGGTTGGTGATGTCCTTCATCCACGCGAACTCCGCGGCCGCGAACTTGGCGATCGGGTGGGAGCCTTCGATGCCGCGGATCTCCCGGCCCGTGGCGGGCCGGCCGCCCTGCTGGGAGTACTGCACGCCCGCCGCGTACATCGCTTCGTGGGTCGACATCACCTCCGGATCGAGCTTGATGCCGTTGGCGTAGCAGCTCAGTGCGTAGGCGTAGTTGTAGGTCTCGGCGGCGGCCTGGGCGTGGTTGAACCACTGCCGGGCCTTCTCCGGCTGCGGTTCGAAGGCCCGCGGCTCCTCGCCGTTGCCGGTGCTCTCGCCGTCGTTCTTCTTGCCGAAGAGGGGCACCAATGCAGTCCTCGCGGGTGGTTGTCGTCTTTGCTGAGTTCGCGGGCGGGCTACCGGTGGTTGCAGCGCCGCGACGAGAGCCCACCCCCGTCAAGGTATGACCCTCGCGGCTGGCGGTCAACGAAGCCAGCGGCTGGCGCTGTTTCGAGCGCTCCGTAGCGGCCTCCGGCCGCACACTCGCTCTGGTACGGCCGCGCCGCAGTGTCGGCGGGCCTGAGCGGGCGCCAACCGCTACACCCTAATTGAACCTGCTCTAGCTCGGCTATGGGCTCCGGCGTAGCATACGGCCGGTGAAGATCGTCCCCGCCGACTTGAGGATTCTCCACTATCCCGCCCCGGCGCTGCGCCGCCGGGCGGAGCCGGTCGAGATCGACGACACCGTGCGCGCCGTGGTGGCGCGGATGCTCGAGCTCATGAATGAGGCGGAGGGGCTCGGTCTGGCGGCGCCGCAGGTCGGCCTCTCCTGGCGCCTCTTCGTCACCCGCGGCAAGGGTGAAGGCGAGCACGACCGCGTCTACATCAACCCCCGGCTGTTGCGGCTCGGCGGCGAGCTGGCGCTTCACGAAGAAGGGTGTCTCAGCCTGCCGGAAATCACCGCCGAGATCCGGCGGCCCTCCACGGCCACGATCGCCGCCCTGGATCTGGAAGGCCAAGCGTTCGAGCTGCACGACGACGGGGGTCTGGCTCGTGTCTGGCAGCACGAGCACGACCATCTCGAGGGGATCCTGATCATCGACAAGATGAGCCCGATGGATCGGATGGCCACCCGCCGGGCGGTCAAGGAACTGGAGACCGCCGCCATCCAGGGGTAGCTGGCGCATGCGACTGGTCTATTACGGGTCCGGCGCCTTCGGGCTGCCCACGCTCGAGCGTTTGGCCGTCGAGCACGATGTGGTGCTGGTGGTGACGCAGCCCGACCGTCCCGCCGGGCGGCACCGCCAGCTGCGACCCACCCCGGTGGCCCGGTTTGCCGAGCGCCGCGGGTTCGAAACCATCAAGCCCCAAGATCTCGGCGACCCGCAGGTGGTCGACCGGGTCGGCGCCGTGGAGGCTTCGGCCCTGGTGGTGATCGCCTACGGTCGCAAGCTCGGCCCGGGGCTGCTGCGAGACGTCTTCGCGATCAACCTCCACGGCTCCCTTCTGCCGAAATACCGGGGAGCGGCTCCGATTAACTGGGCGGTGATCAACCAGGAACGTGAGACCGGCTTGAGCGTCATCACCGTGACCGATCGGATCGATGCCGGGGACGTCCTGGCCCGGCGGGTGACGCGAATCGACCCGATGGAGACCGCGGGCGAGCTGCACGACCGCCTCGCCGCGATGGGGCCCGACCCGGTGCTGGAGACGCTCGAAGCCCACGCGTCGGGCGAGGTTCCATCGACCCCCCAGGACGAGCGGCTGGCGACCTCGGCGCCGATGCTGGCCAAATCCGACGGGACGGTCCGGTTCGATCAACCCGCCGCGGCGGTGCGGGCCCGGATCCACGGCCTGACCCCCTGGCCCGGTTGCACGGTGCGGCTCGGTGATCTGCGGCTGCGACTCGACCGGGTGGACGTCGGCGACCACCAGACGCCGCAGGCGGCGCCGGGCGAGGTGCTCCCGGATCGCACCATCGCCTGCGCCCCGGGGAGCGTGCGTCCGCTTGCGGTCCAGCCGGCCGGGGGCCGGTTGATGTCCTTCGACGCCTATTGCCGCGGCCATGCGGTGGCCGACGGCGCCCGGTTTGAGCCGCTATGAGGTGGCTTGCGCAAACGCTCTGGGATCTGCTGGGGCTGGCCGGCGACGTATCCGCGCCGGCCGCGCCGCCGGCGCCCAAGACCGCTCGCGGACCAACGAAGACGCGGCCGAGCCCGATGCAGCAACGGTACGCCTCGCTGGTGAGCGAGATGAAGCAGACCCACGGGGTGCGGGTGCGCCGGTGGCGGAGCAGCTCGACCGGCTGCGCCTGGGAGGTCCATTACGCCGACGGCACCACCCGGCGGCTCATCGAAGCGCCGTACCCCCGGGGGCCCGTGAGCTGCGCGATCTTCCTGCACGAGATCGGCCACCACGCGATGGGCTTCGGCCACTACCGGCCCCGGTGTCTCGAGGAGTATCACGCATGGCAATGGGCCCTCGAGACCATGCGGGCCAGCGGCTTCAACGTCACCGCCGCGGTCACGAGGCGAGTGGCGGAGTCCCTTCACTACGCCCTCGAGAAGGCAAGGCGCCGCGGCCTGAAGCAGATTCCGGTCGAGTTGCTGCCGTACGCATGAGAGGGAGGCTCGGAAGAGAGCGATGCGCGGAAGCCCTCTCCCTCCGGGAGAGGGTTTGGGTGAGGGGGAATCGAAGAGGTGTCTCCGTGCGCCCTCACCCCAGCCCTCTCCCGGGGGGAGAGGGAGCAGAGGCGTTAGCCTGGCATCGGGAGCGGGATCCGTTCAGGCTCCTCCTACTCCGTCACTTCGTCACTTCGTCACTTCCCCTACGCCAGCATGTCGAGCAGGGTGCCCAGGTTGGTCACGTGGAAATAGTTCGTGACCCACACCGCAGCGGCGGGGTCGGGTGGGGGCAGAAGCCGCAAGACGGTGGGCTTGCCGAGGGGGTC
>Ga0114947_10000834_pt1 | contig 11079 bp, 8 predicted proteins | sample CR02metaG_FD_99656 | JGI IMG/M metagenome (GOLD analysis project Ga0114947, IMG submission 99656) | Deep subsurface microbial communities from Mariana Trench to uncover new lineages of life (NeLLi) - CR02 metaG | ecosystem: Environmental > Aquatic > Marine > Ocean trench > Sediment ...
GCGAATGATAGGATCCACCTCCATCGGCGACATGGCCGGTGGAGCCGTGGCGCACGCGAATGCGGTCGAACGGCGCCCCCAGCGCATCGCCGGCGATCTGCGCCATGATCGTCTCGATTCCCTGTCCCACCGACGCGGAGCCGACATAGACCGAAATAGAGCCGTCGGTTTCCAGCGCCATGCGCGCGTTTTCAGACGGTCCCGCCCCGCCGCCTTCGATGAAGCAACCGATGGCGATCCCGTGGTAGCGCCCGTCGACCAATTGTCCGTCGAGCTTGACTTTCTCGGCCCAGCCGAAATCCTCCAGGCAGCGGTCCAACAGTTCACGGTAGTCGCCGCTGTCGAGTTCCGTGGCGCTCTCATAAGGCGTGATGGTGGCGAGGGGATAGGGCATCTGGGTCTCGCGGACCAGATTTCGCCTGCGGATCTCGACCCGGTCGATGCCGAGGTCCTTGGCCATCAGATCGATGAGCCGTTCGCGGACGAAATCGCCTTCGAAGCGCCCGGGGCCGCGGTAGGTGCCGGCCGGGGTCTTGTTGGTGGTCAACTGGATGGTTGATAAAGCGATATTTTCGATATCATAGGGACCGGACATGAACTGGGCCACGTTGCGCGGGGCAACCGAGCCATTGGTCCGGATGTAAGCCCCATTGTCGGTCCAGGACCGGCCCCTGAGCCCGAGGATGCGTCCGTCGGTCGTGGCGGCGATTTCGACCTCGCACTCGGTCTCGCGCGCGTGGTTGGCGGTCATCAGGTGTTCGCGCCGGTCCTCGATCCATTTCACCGGCCGGTTCAGGAGTCGGGCCGCGAAGGGAATAAGAAAGTCCTCGGGGTAGAACTCGCCGCGGGAACCAAAGCCGCCGCCCACATCCACTTCAATCATCTCGATCTGTTGTTCGGTGAGGCCCATGGAAGCGGCCAGGATCCTGCGGTTGGCGAAGACGACCTTTGCCGCGCCCCACAGCGTCAATTTCCGCGCCGTCGCGTCCCATTGGGCGACCAAGCCGCGCGGTTCCATGAACAATGCGGCATGACGCTGGATGCGGAAGGTCTCCCGGCGGACGTAATCGGCATTGGCGAATGCGCGCTCGGCATCGCCGCGCATGGCGGTCCAGCGGATGGCGACGTTCGATCCATGGTCCTCGAACAGAACGGTTTCGCCCGCCTCCGCGTGCGCGCGGTCGACGATGGCGGGCAGGGGCTCTATCTCAACGCCGATCCGTTCCAGCGCATCCTCGGCGATCTGGGGGGAGTCGGCGACGATGACGGCCAAGGGCTCTCCCACGAACCGAACCTTGCCATGGGCCAGCATGGGTTGGCGGAACGGCTCAAGCGCGGCCAGGGGCTGAAGGCGAAGAGGGATCACCGGCACCTCGGGCCCGAGGTCATGGGCCGTGATGACCGCCCGCACCCCGGGTATCGCCAGGGCATCGCCGGTCTCGATCGCCCGTATGTGGCCATGGGCGATGGAGCTTCGCGCGATGACCGCGTGGGCCTGGCCCTCGAGGTTGACATCGGCGACAAAGCGCGCGGCCCCGCGCAGAAACCTAGGGTCCTCCACGCGCTCCATGGGCGCGCCGATGAGCAAGTTTCCCGGCTTCACGGTGGCGCGTCTTCCCCCGCGTAGTGGGCCCGCGCTTCCAGCACCGCTTTGATAATGGGGATGTAGCCGGTGCAGCGGCAAATATTGCCCGACAGCACCTCACGCACCCGTTCGGCGTCGGCATCGGGCTCTTCGGTGAGCAGCGCATGGGCGGTGGTAATCATGCCCGGTGTGCAAAAGCCGCACTGCAACGCGTGATGTTTGCGGAACGAGGCTTGCAGCGGGCTCAGCGCGTCATCGTTACTGAGCCCCTCCACGGTGACGATGTGCTCGCCATGGGCCTGGACCGCCAGCATCAGGCAGGCGCGCACCGCCGCGCCATCGACGATCACCGTGCAGGCCCCGCAGACGCCATGTTCACATCCGAGATGGGTTCCCGTGAGCCGAAGGGTGTCGCGCAGGCAGTCGGCGAGGCTTACCCGCGGCTCCACATCGAGCTCAACCTTGGTCCCGTTTACCTCGAATTTGATCCGCATCTGCAATTCCTAACTGGTTTGGGGGCTAGCCCGCCGCGCGGGTCAGGGCGCGGGCCACCAATGTTTGGACCAGGGCGCGCCGATAGGCGACCGGGGCATGGAAATCCTCCATGGGATCGACTTCGAGGGACGCCGCCTCGGCGGCGGCGGCGATAGAATCGGCATCCACGGCGCTGCCGTTGATTGCCCTCTCGGCCTCGGCCAGCCGCATTGGCCGGTCCGCGGCGCCGATCACCCCGATATGGGCATCGACCGCCCTTCCTTCAGAATCGAGGTCGTAGTACAACGCCGTCCCGGCCAAGGCGAAATCGCCGCGCCGGCGGGCGAACTCCAGGAACGCCCAGCGCCGGTCCTTGGGCCAGGCGGGCAGGCGCAGCCCGGTGATGATCTCGCCGGGCTCGAGGCAGGTGGTCAGCGCGCCAAGGAAGAAATCGGCGGCCGCCACCCGGCGCTCCCCCGCCCCGCCCATGACGATGATTTCGCCATCGCAGGTCACCGCGATCCCCGGCATCTCGGCCGCCGGATCGGCATAGGCCAGGCTGCCGCCGACCGTGCCCCGGTTGCGGATCTGGTAGTGGGCGACATGGCCGATGGCTTCCACCAACAAGGGATGGGCGGCGGCAAGCCGGGCGTTACGGTCGATTTCGCACCAACGGACAAAGGCGCCGAGCCGCACCCCCTCGGCATCGATGCCGATGGCCCCCAGGCCCGGCACATCCTTGAGATCGACCAGGAGCCCGGGCGCGGCGAGGCGAAATGCCAGAAGCGGCATCAGGCTTTGGCCGCCCGCCAGGAGCACGGCGTCGCCGCCGTGAACCTTTAGGAGTCCCAAGGCCGCGTCAAGGCTTGTGGGGCGGGCATATTCGAAGGCGGGAAATTTCATGGTCTCGTAACCGGGCGGTGAACTGGTGACATCCGATAGGGTAGACTATTGCCCCATAAACCGAGCAACAATAAATCTTCCTCGTCACCGGGAATGGTAGAACAACGGAGACCATGAAATGGCCAATTTGCGTCTTTCCCTCGCCTGCGGGCCCTACGACCGGACCCAGGCGCTGATCGATGAAACCACCCGCCCGGAAGGCATCGACCTCAACTATGTCCCGCTGCAACCCGCCGAGATCTTCTGGCGCCAGCTTCAATACAACGAGTTCGATGCCTGCGAGATGTCGCTGTCCAATTACGTCATGCTGCTGAGCCGCCCCGATCCGCCCTATATCGCCATTCCGGTTTTCCCCTCGCGGGTGTTCCGCCACGGCTATTTCTTCATCAACACCGATAAGGGGATCCAACGCCCGCAAGATCTCGCCGGCAAGCGCGGCGGCGTGCCCGAATATTCCATGACCGCGGCGGTCTACATGCGGGGCCTTCTGCAGCACGAATACGGCGTCGCACCCCATGAGATCGATTGGCTTCAGGGGCGTGAGGACCGCATCGAAATTCACCTTCCCGACAACGTGCAGGTCACCCAGGCGCCCAAGGGCACCGAGTTGGGCGATCTCTTGGAACGGGGCGAGATCGACTTCCTGATGACCGCCAACAATCCGCTTTCGTTCCGCCGCGGCTCGCCCAAGGTCAGGCGCCTGTTCCCCGACTACGTCGATCTGGAGAAAGACTATTTCAAGCGCACCGGCATCTACCCGATCATGCACACCGTGGTGATCCGGCGCGAGATATACGCGCGCGACCCTTGGGTAGCCCTATCCCTCTACAAGGCCTTCTGCGCCGCCAAGGATCGTTGCTACGCCATGCTGAAGGAGGCGGGCTCGCCCAAGGTTTCCGTCGCCTGGATGCAGCCGATCATCGAGGAAGAGCAAGCCATCTTCGGCCCGGACTGGTATCCCTACGGGCTAGATTCCAACCGGCCGACCATCGAGGCGCTCCTGCAGTACGCCTTTGAGCATGGGCTCACCGAACGCAGGCTGGAGGCCGGCGAACTGTTCGCACCCAGCACGCTGCGCGATATTCCCCTGTCCGACGGCCAGCACCTCTGATCCAGTCCGTTGTGCGGATAATCCTCTAATGCCCTAAATCCTCAAGAGATTCCGCGCGTTGCCGTTGAGGATTTTGCCCCGGTCCTGTTCGCTGAGGGGTAAGTCTTGCATCCATTTGGTGCCGGGCGCGTTCTCGATATAGGGCCAATCGACGCCGAACAGGATCCTGTCGATTCCCAATTCCTGGATGCAGCAGAGCAGCGCCGGGGTGGAAAAGTTGCCGCTGGTGGTGACGTAGAAATGCGCGCAAAAGATTTCGCGAAAACGGGCATCCTTCTTGTTGGCCGGCATGGCTTTTGAGAACGTGTGATTGATTCGCCACAGCGAAAACGGCAGCGATTCCCCGAGATGGCCTAAGATGATCTTGAGGTTCGGATAGGCATCGAAGACACCGCTGAGCACCAGCCGCAGCCCCGCCGTGGCGGTCTCGACCGTGAAGCCCCAGCCGGCGTTCAGGATCGCCGGATAGGCCTCCACATAGTCCCGGTAATAGGCCTCGATCACCGCAGGGTGCGGGCGGCCGGGGTGAACGTAGATCGGCACATCGAGCGCCTGGGCCCGATCGAAGATCGGCCAGAACCGTTTGTCGTCGATGAACAGCCCATTGGTGAGCCCATGGACCATGGCGCCCTTGAAGCCGAGCGCGGTGACCGAGCGCTCTAACTCATCGGCGGCGCTATGGGGATCGGGCGTGGGCAGGGTCGCGAAGGCGCAGAACCTGTCGGGCTTTGAGGTGACGAAGTCGAACAATCGGTCGTTGACGTCGCGCGCAAGCGTTGCGGCCTCGTCCGCCTCGAAGGCCTGCACCCCCGGCACGCAATGCGACAGCACCTGGATATCGATACCGGCCGCATCCATTTGCCCCACGCGGCGTTCGCCCAAATCCGCCAGGCGGTCCCGTGTCTCGCCGCCTGCGGACCAGAGTCCCAGGCGGGCCTCCACAACCGCATCCAGGTAATGTTCCTCGATGGCAATCACCCGAGGCTTTTTCCCGCTGTCCATGAAACCATTCTCCGACGTTTTAAATCCATCAGGATGGGGGAATTGTGGAGAAATTTTGGTCTGTCAATCTAACGCATGTGTAAAGGCGCGCGCGCGGGTCATTTTGCCCGATGGAGAAATTGTCCACCGGAGCCCACCGCTTTCACCCCGACATTGTTGCTGGCAGCCTCGGCGGCATGCCGGGACACGGCGATCTGACCAGCCTGATAACCGGGCAGGAGCAGGGAAAAAGCATTTCCGTGCCGGACGTGACCTACTATGACAGCGGGAAGGGGCGCGAAAAACGAAACCGAGACCGCCTGAGAGCGCCCCGCGGTATGGTCAGCGGCGGAAACGAACAGCCCGTCAGCCGACCGCGATCATGCGTTCCACCGCGACTCGCGCGCGCATCGCCACGTCGCCGGGAATTTCCACCTTCGGCTCTAGGGTCTCGAGCGCGGCCAGGATCTTGGGCAGGGTGATCATCTTCATGTAGGGGCACAGGTTGCAGGGCCGGATGAACTCCACCTCGGGCTCCTCGACGGCGACATTGTCGCTCATGGAGCATTCGGTGACCAGGAACACGCGTTTGGGTTTATTGGTCCGGACCCAATTGATCATGGCGCTGGTGGAGCCCACGAAATCTGCGGCCTCGCGCACGTCGTCGGGGCATTCGGGATGGGCGATGACGGCGATGTCGTCGTAGATATCCCGGTATTCCTTGATTTCGTCGGCGGTGAAGGCTTCGTGAACCACGCAATGGCCCTGCCAGGGGATGATCTTGACCTTGGTCTGGGCCGCGACGAACCCGGCCAGGTATTCGTCGGGGATCATGATCACTTCGTCGACGCCGAGGGATTCGACCACCTTCACGGCATTGGACGAGGTGCAACAGATGTCGGATTCCGCCTTTACCTCGGCCGAGGTGTTGACATAGGTCACCACCGGGCGCCCGGGATGGGCCACCTTTAGGGCGCGGACATCGGCACCGGTGATGGAAGACGCCAGCGTGCAGCCGGCGTCCATGTCGGGCATCAGGACGGTTTTCTCCGGGTTGAGCAGCTTCGCCGTCTCGGCCATGAAATGGACGCCGGCGAGCACGATTACTTCAGCGTCGGTGTCCTGGGCCATCTTGGCGAGCGCCAGGGAATCCCCGCATACATCGCCGACGCAATGAAAGATTTCCGGGGTCATGTAGTTATGCGCCAGGATGACCGCGTTGCGCTCCCGCTTGAGCTTATTTATGGCCGCGACATAGGGCGCGTGAACTGGCCACTCTAGTTCCGGGATGACCGTTTTGACGCGCTCATAGAGCGGGGCCGTGATGCGGGCGATTTCCTGTGTATAATCAAGGGCTCCCATCGTGCTCATCGGCGGAATATCCTCGACTTTCCGGGCTTTGTTTATGGGGTTCAGCCTGACCGGCGTGGCCCCATGAGACCACGCGTGAAGTCATCCTCAACCGACATGTCCCAGATAACTTTCAGATCCATGACGATTATACGCCATTTACGCCGCCGTTGTAATGGTTTTGCTTCCACAGGGCTTTGTCATGTATGGACGCTGTCCCTTCTATTTAATTGATCTGGCGAGACACGTCACACCAACCTGACCTCCCCTAGGGGCATTGTCAGGGTATCTGAGTGTGATCTTGTGCCGATCGAAAACCTCGTCCAGCATTGTCCGCAGGTCGGGTTCCCTGTTCCCGTTGAAAAATTCCCTGGTACGGTTCGCGTGGCGGTGCCGCGAGCCCATCGCGCCTCCGAACGAGATCATCCCCCACATTTCGGGACGAAGGGCGTTGCCGGTGTTGCGAGGAGGATGCGGTTCGGATGAAGCCAAACCCGGGGCGCTGCCCAGCCCAGTCTTTCGGTCCCATCCGGTTTGAAAAATTAAACTGAAAAGGCGGGTGATTTGCTTTTCCGTGGCGGCTATCCTTTGTTTCCCTCAGGCCCTGCCATGATCGAATTCGAAAGAGCTCCCCGGTGCCATCCATAAGGACCTTATCGCTGTGTTCGGCCGTCTCTTTGTTGCTGTCAGGCGCGCTCGGCTCCCCCGCCTTCGCCGAACCCTTCGTCTTCACCGCGATTCCCGATGAGGATCAATCCCGCCTGCGCCAACGGTTCGACAAACTCGCCGTTTATCTTTCCAAGGAGCTTGGCGTCGAGACCAAATATATCCCGGTGAAATCCTATGCGGCGGCGATCACGGCATTCCGCAACAATCAAGTTCAATTGGCATGGTTCGGCGGTCTTTCCGGCGTTCGCGCGCGGTTTCTCGTGCCCGGTTCACAAGCCATTGCCCAAGGTTATGAAGATCAGGCCTTCGTGACCTATTTCATCGCCCACGCCAGCACCGGGCTGAAATCATCCGATGGATTTCCCAAGGACATGGCCGGCAAGACCTTCACCTTCGGTTCCAAGGGCTCGACATCGGGCCGTCTTATTCCGGAGTTCCACATCCGCCGGATATTCAAGACGGCGCCCGCCATGGTGTTCACCAAGGTCGGTTTCAGCGGCAATCACTCCAAAACCATCGCCCTTGTCCAGTCCGGCGCCTACCAGGTGGGCGCGGTCAATTTCAAGGTCTGGCAAAACCAATTGAAGGCCGGAAAGATCGACCCCGCCAAGGTCTCCATCATCTGGAAAACGCCGCCATACCCGGATTATCAGTGGACCATCCGCGGCGACGTGAGCAAGCGCTGGAAAGCCGGATTCATCCAGCGGGTCAGGGACGTCCTGCTCGCCATGAAGGATCCCGGCCTGCTCGCCTCCTTTCCCAGAAAGAGCTTCGTCCCAGCGTCGAATATCGACTACCAGCCGATCTGGGATATGGCGAAACAGATCAAGCTGATAGACTGAAGGTGGCATTCCAACTTAACAACGAAGACCTGGGGTATGGCGGAGATGCCGTGCTTCGCGGCATCTCCCTCACCGTTTCCGCCGGCGAGCGGGTGGCATTGGTCGGCGAGAGCGGCGCCGGCAAATCCACCTTGCTGTCGGTGCTGCAAAACCGCTACGACGGCAACAGCGCGCTGATCCCCCAGGACCCGGGCCTGGTCCGCAACTTAAGCGTCTTCCACAATGTCTACATGGGCAGCCTGCACCGCCATTCCGCCGCCTATAATCTCTTGAACCTGGTTTGGCCCCGCCCGGCGGAGGTGGAGCGCATCCGCCCCATCCTCGAACGCTTGGGGCTGGCCGACAAACTGTTCGAGCGGGCCGGCCAGCTCTCCGGCGGGCAACAGCAGCGAACCGCCATCTGCCGGGCACTTTTGCAGGGCGGTGACGCGGTACTTGGCGATGAGCCGGTCTCCGCCACCGACAATCACCAATCCCGAATCATCCTGGATGCGCTCACGGAAACGTTTGAGACCGTCATCCTGGCCATGCACGACGTGGACCTGGCGCTGGAATACTCGACGCGGATCATCGGCATCAAGGACGGCGGCATCGCGTTGGATGCGGCGGCCGGGGGACTGAAGCGGGCCGATCTCGATTTTCTCTATCGGGATTGAGCAGGGATTGAGCAGGAATTGAGCCCATGGTGGTTTCGACCAATTCCGCGCCGAGCGGCCCACGCACCTCGCCGGTGGTGAAGGTGAGCATGGGATTCGTCGCCGTGGCCATGGTCTGCCTGGTGTTCGCGGATATTTCCATTACCACCCTCGACCCTTGGTCGGAAATGAAGCGCATGGCCTGGGGTGCGGTGACGCCCGATTTCTCCGTGGTCGCCGGGATCGGCATGGTCATCGTGCGGACCATCGCCTTTGCGCTCTTGGGGGTGGCGCTGGGGGCGCTGGGCGGGTTCATGCTTTCCCAGGTGTTCCACCTGGGCCCCGTTCGCTGGGCCTGCGCGTCGGTGCGCGCCATCCACGAACTGTTCTGGGCGCTGATTTTCCTGCAAATGCTGGGGCTCTCACCGCTCACCGGCGTGCTGGCCATCGCCATTCCCTACGCGGGCATCTGCGCCAAGGTCTATGCGGAGCTGCTGGAAGAGGCGGATTTGCCGGCGCTCCGGATCTTGCCGAGGGGGACCGGCATGGTCTCCGCCTTATTCTTCGCCCGCCTGCCCGAAGTCTGGGTCCACCTCAAGACCTACACCTCCTACCGGTTCGAATGCGGGCTCCGTTCGGCCACCGTGCTGGGTTTTGTCGGCTTGCCAACCTTGGGGTTCCATCTGGAGACGGCCTTCGCCGAAGGCAATTATTCGGCCGCCGCGGGCTTGCTGATCATCTTCTACGTGCTCATCGCCACCTTGCGCTTTTGGATGCGGCCGAAACTGGTCGGCTTCTATGTGCTCGCCGCGCCGTTCCTGTTGGGCGGCGGCGCGGCCATCGATATGGGCAACATCGTCAGGTTTTTGACCGTCGATATAGTGCCCGCGCCGTTGCGCCGGGGAAGCTTTCTGGACGGCCAGACCTGGAGTGATCTGGGTGACTGGACATGGACCCTGCTCATGGACCAGGCGCTTCCCGGCATGGTCACGACCTTGCTGCTCACCCAGATCGCCCTGGTCGCCACCGGCATCGGAGCCCTGTTCCTGTTCCCTCTGATTTCGAAGAAATTCTTCGGCCCGGTGGCGCGGAGTGTGGGGCATGTTTTTCTGGTCGTCATGCGCTCGACGCCGGAGTTCATCCTCGCTTACATCTTCCTGCAGCTCTGGGGGCCCTCCATGTTGCCGGCCATTGTCGCCCTGTCGCTTCACAACGGCGCCATCATCGGCCATCTGGTCGGCCGCTTCAGTGATGAGGTGCGGCTCAGGCCCGACAGCCCCCGCGGTCTCAATCTTTACGGGTTCGAGATCGTGCCCCGTGTTTACGGCCAGTTCCTGGCGTTCCTGTTCTACCGTTGGGAAGTGATCATGCGGGAGACGGCCATTCTGGGGATTCTCGGAATTGCCACCTTGGGGTTCTTCATCGACTCTGCGCTGGCCGACATTCGCCTCGACCGGGCGATGTTTTTGATTGCCGTCACGGCGGCCTTTAATATGGGGATCGATATCCTGTCGCGCCGCATTCGGCGCCGCCTGCGCTTAAGGTCCCAGGCCGGGCGCGCCTAGGTTCGAGCAGAGGCCTAGGTTTGAGCAAAGGGGTGACGAGATGAAATCCAGCCAAGACGCCATCGTCAAAGACCTCGTCCTGGTCGGCGGCGGGCACTCTCATGTGATCTTGCTCAAGAAGTTCGCCATGTTGCCGCTGCCCGGCGTCCGCCTGACGGTCATCGCCCGCGACGTGCACACGCCCTATTCGGGCATGCTGCCGGGCTACTTGGCCGGCCACTACGAATTTGACGAGGCGCACATCGACCTGCGCCCGCTTTGCCAGTTCGCGGGGGCGCGCCTGTACCATGACGAGGCGCGTATGCTCGACCTGGAGGCCAAGCTGGTCATCTGCAAGGGACGCCCCGCGGTTCCCTACGACGTTCTTTCGCTCAACATCGGCTCGACACCCAATTTCAACGGCATTTCGGGGGCCGAGGAATTCACCACGCCGGTCAAACCGATCAACAATTTCGTCGATCGCTGGCAGCTCTTGGTCGAGCGCGTCCTGGCCAGTCCAGGCCCCCATCGGATCGGCGTTGTCGGTGCCGGGGCCGGGGGCACGGAGTTGTTGCTCGCCGCCCAGTATCGGCTCGGCAATCTCTTGGCCCGGCGGGGGCAGGGGACGGAAAGAGTGGAGTTCCACCTGATCTCCAAGTCGGAGACCATCCTGCCCCGCTTCGGCGCCGGCGTGCGCCGCCACTTCGAGCGCGTGCTCCGCGCGCGCGGCGTAGCCGTCCACACCGGCGCCGAAGTAGCAAAAGTGGCGCCCGGCGCGATCACCGTTAGCGGCGGCAAGACCATTGAATTGGATGAGATCCTCTGGGTCACCGCGGCCGTTGCGCCGACCTGGCTGGGCGAATCCGGCCTCGATGTGGATGAGGCCGGGTTCGTCCAGGTTTCTGACGCTCTACAATCGACCTCTCATGGGGATGTCTTCGCGGCCGGGGACATTGCCACGGTGGTCAATCATCCGCGGCCCAAA
>Ga0114947_10000836_pt1 | contig 11065 bp, 13 predicted proteins | sample CR02metaG_FD_99656 | JGI IMG/M metagenome (GOLD analysis project Ga0114947, IMG submission 99656) | Deep subsurface microbial communities from Mariana Trench to uncover new lineages of life (NeLLi) - CR02 metaG | ecosystem: Environmental > Aquatic > Marine > Ocean trench > Sediment ...
GCAGGTTGGAGGGGATCGTCGAGCAACGAGAGTGCAGCTCACCCCAAAAGGGATAGATGTGTTCCAAGCGGTTTTTCCTGTCCATGCGGAATTCATGCGCCCGTTCTTTGCTCAAGCCTTAAATGCGTCCGAGGTGCAGATCGCGAAGCGGTTGCTCCGTCGCGTTCGGGATAGTTTTGAAGACAGAAACGTTTCCTCTGCAAAGGGCAGTTCTCAAATGCCATCAACGTTGGAGAAGAGAGGTTCTTCGAAAGTGAAAAAAAGATTATGGAAAAAACGAAAAGTAATCCGATATTAGGACGAGGCAAGAAAAACGCATGAATTGAGGAAAGGGATGATGAAATGGGTTTTGCAAACAAAAGAATCATGTGTAAGTGTGAGAAGGCGTCTGGCCTTAGGGATCATCATGTTTTCTTATGGTTCGCAATCGATGCTGGATGACGTAACAAAACCGTTGAATGAAACGGAGAGATGGGAGGATTGAACAATGAAGCCGATGAATAAACAGAATCTGCGATCAAGGCCAGCGGTTGCGGTGGGTCATGTAGATTTGCTTGTTACAGACGTACCCCATGCCGTCGAGTACTTTGTGCAATTGGGTATGCGCCACATTCATCACGATAATGAATTTGCCGTGTTGGAACTTCGCGGTGGGACACACTTGGTGTTGGAAACTCCGGAGGATGGGGCGACAGTTCAGCCAGGACAAACGCCACCCTTTGATCTTATGGTGGATGATCTCCAGATGGTTCACAAAAATTGTTCAGAATTAGGAATGGATCCCTCAGAAATTGAAACAGGAAGGATTCACAGTAACTTTTATTTGAATGGACCTGATGGATATCGAATTCGGGTGACGTCTTCACATACATCTGGGAGACCCGTTTAAGGGTTTGTGAATATTAGTTTTATTTGGAAACATTGGCATCGAATGTTTATGCCAGGATGGAAAGAACGGGTGGATGAGTCGAGTTGGTTAATGGAATTAAGAAATAGAACACTTACAACTGTATAGAATAATCTTGTTGAACAGAGGAGAAAATGTCATGGCTACATCAGTAAAAACATTTTTTGTGACGGGCGCGACGGGGCAACAAGGGGGCGGTGTTGCGCGTCATCTTTTAGAGCAGGGGCAATGCGTGCGGGTCTTAACCAGAAGTGCCGCGAAGGCTGAGGCATTGAACAAACTTGGTGCAGAAATAGTTGTGGGAGATTTGACCGATCGATCTGTTTTAGAGAAGGCCTTGATCGGAGTCGATGGAGTCTTTGGTATGACCACGCCTTTTGAGGGCGGCATGGAGGTCGAAGTTCAACAGGGGAAAACTCTGGCTGATGCGGCAAAAGAGGCGAATGTGACACAGTATGTTTTTACCTCGGTGGGTGGGGCCGATAAAAATTCGGGCATTCCCCATTTTGAAACAAAGTGGAAAGTCGAACAACATATTGGCCAAATAGGTCTTCCCGCCACCATCTTGCGACCTACTTTTTTTATGGACAATTTCGGAACCTTCTTCCGTGAAGGCATTCTTCAGGGGACTCTCACGCTCCCGATGCGCCCCGAAACCAAACTCCAAATGATCGCTGTTAAGGATATTGGGCAGTTTGGAGCCGCAGCCTTATTACGCCCTAATGAATTTATCGGTCAGGCCATCGAATTGGCAGGGGAAGACCTCACCATGCCCGAAGTGATTGCCCACCTCTCTCGGACCATGAATAGAACGATTACGTTCCAACAGTTACCAGATGATCAAGCCGAAGCGGCCATGGGCTATGATATGGCAACAATGTTTCGATGGTTTAATGAAGTTGGTTACTCAGCAGATATCTCAGCCCTTCAACAACGTTACGGAATTCCACTCACGACATTCGGAGATCTGCTTGCCGGAGTTGAGTGGGCAAAAGGATGAGCCTATTAATTGGCGACAAAAAATATTAAAGGAGAGTAGTTATGGCTGTTCAAGTGTATGGTGTCAATCATGTTGTCATTGAAGTGGATGATGCTCAGAAAGCTGTGGAATTTTATTCTGATGTATTCAATTTGAAGATGCTGAGAGGCGGGGAAGGTGCTGCATGGTGCCAATTAGGGGAACACCAATTTCTGGCCATCTTTGAGGTGAAAGAATTGAAACCGGATAGAATGAAACATTTTGGCATAATGGTCCGTGATGAAGTACAGGTTGAGGAAGTCCGTCAAAAACTGAGGAAGAAATATGGTCTTTCACTAGAACCCGAAGGTGGATGTGATTTTCGGGACCCGTGGGGTAACCGTATCCAAGTGGTTGATCTCCACGATGAATCGCTCGTCTGGTTGCTCCCCTATCGAGAAGTACAAGACACGGGAATATCTTTTGCCTCCCAAGAACCTTAATTGTCGCAGGAAGATTCTAATCCGATTGGGTTGCGCATTTGTGCCTTATGGATTTTCAAACTTATTCCCTATCCTGGGTTTCCTCTCCATGGTAGGGGGAGGGCAAGGGTGAGGGTTGAGACCGTCAGTTGAGCGTATGATCTTTATTTAGGGGTACAAAGCAAAGTGCTGAGGAGAAAATTATGCAAAGGCAACTGAGAAAAGTGAAAACCATTATCGAACCAGCGCCTGTTGTTGAAGGAGCCGGAGTGCGGCTCAAGCGCAGCCTTGGTGGAGAGAAATTAAATTATCTTGATCCCTTTCTGCTCTTCGATCACTTTGGGTCAGCGAATGCCGAGGACTATCAAGCCGGGTTTCCTATGCATCCCCATCGTGGCATTGAAACCGTGACCTATATGCTGACTGGAGAGGTCCATCATCGGGACACTCTGGGTAACACTGGGAGTATTGGGGCAGGTGATGTGCAATGGATGACGGCGGGAGGAGGTATTCTGCATGAGGAAATGCCGCAGGTGCGTCCGGAAGGCAATGCCGGATTCCAACTCTGGGTGAATCTTCCGGCCAGACTCAAGATGACTCAACCTCGCTATCAGGATATCTCTTCACACAAGATACCTGAGGTCACCACCGATGATGGAGCCAACATCCGGGTGATTGCCGGAAACGTGGGGGGAATAGAGGGTGCCGTCGCAGATATCGCTGCGGGTCCGACGTATCTGGATGTGTTCATTCCTGGGAGTCGTTCGTTCACACATTCAATCCCTCAAGGGCACACCGCCTTTGCCTATGTATTCGAAGGACGAGCGGCATTTGTCGAGGACGAGGACGAAACACAACAATGGATTGCCGCGACCAAGCTAGTTGTGTGGGACGACGGGAATTTCGTAAAGATCGTGACAGGTAAAGAAGCGGTCCGGTTGTTACTTGTTTCCGCAAAACCCTTGGGTGAACCCATTGCCCGCTATGGTCCCTTTGTCATGAATACTAAAGATGAAATTGAACAGGCCTTATTGGATTTAAAGCAAGGGACCTTCATTTGGCGAGAACAGGCAGCATCATGACGCCACCTCAATTCCCCAAAGAACAAACCAAAGACGGTCAATATGATCGTCAAGATGATGCTTTTCGGCATTGGGTGACGGATGATGGGAGCTCGGTCTATCCTGCGGCTAAAGGACGCTATCATCTGTATGTTTCCTTGGCCTGTCCTTGGGCGCATCGCACGATTATTGTTCGAAGGCTCAAACAATTGGACAATGTGGTGGGAATGACCGTGGTAGATCCTATTCGAGATGATCGAGGTTGGGTATTTAGGGCTGGACCAGGCAACACCGTTGATCCGGTCAATGGATTTCAATTTTTAAGCGAGGCGTATACGGCTACTGATCCTGAGTATCAGGCACGTGTGACGGTGCCGGTGTTATGGGATAAGGAAACCAGGAGAATTATCAGTAACTCCGATGACGATATCATGCGCATGTTCAATCACGCGTTTAATCGGTTGACCGAGAGCTCAATCGATCTGTATACGAAAGATTTGCAAACGGAGATTGATGAGTTGAATGCGTTCATTTATGAAACTGTGAATAATGGCGTGTATCGGGCTGGATTTGCGACAACCCAACTTGCGTATGAACAAGCTGTGAAAAAGCTGTTTGACGCGTTGGACCAAATGGAGAATCGACTATCCACTCAGCGCTATTTGTTTGACCAATGTATCGTCGAAACCGATTGGCGGTTCTTCGTGACCTTAATACGATTCGATGCCGTCTATCACGGACATTTTAAATGCAACATCCGACGCATCGTGGATTACCCTAATCTCTTTGGGTACCTCAAAGATTTGTATCAACAAGAAGGGATTTCCGACACCGTCAATTTCGATCACATCAAGCGTCACTACTACATCACACATGATGACATTAATCCCACCGGCATCGTGCCCCTTGGTCCTGACCAGGACCTCCTGGCGCCGCACGGACGAGAAAGATTGTAAGGAGAATATTCGTATCCATCTGATAACAAAAGTGAGAGGAATATCATTGTGAAAATTGCCCGCCTAAAGCAACTTGAAGCATGGACTCTGTGCGGCGGTAAGCACGTAAGGCTTGGAAATACCCTCGTTGCGTGCTCAAGATGCGATGGCGGGCTTCGATGAGGAAGATGCTGTTGAGTTGCATCGTCGAATAAAAGCGTTCCACATACGAAAGGGCTTTTTGTTGGGCCACCAACATTTTATCGCGAAACAATTGGGCATGGGTTTTGTGAAATGTCAGTTCTGCTAACAGGCTTTGAATTTCTTGTTTAGCTGCGAGTTCGGTAGCTTTAAGGCGTTGTTGGGCTTGGCCCACTTGATATTCCGCTCGCGCAATCCCCCCCTGGTTTTGATTGAAGAGGGGAATTTGGAGAACCAACAGGGGACCAGCACTGTGCATTTTGTCCAACTCCCTGGTGTAATGACCGCCTAACTCCACATCACCGAAAATCCGTGCTTTCTGCCAATCCAGAAGTCGGCGGGTTTGCGATATTTGTAGCCGCCTGAGTTGCAAATCGATGCGATGGTGTGCGGCAAATTCCCATCCCTGCTCTGGTGAGAGCGCTCTCAAGGGCATGTCTTCGAGATCGCCGACTATATCGATGATAGATAGTTCGTTGGGGTCTAATCCGAGAGTTTCGACTAATTTCGTGCGGGCGGTAATCAGACTGGATTGAATTCTGGCCAGATCGACTTGCCCCTCAAATAAGACATTTTTGCCCAGATAAATATCCAAGTCATTGACCAACCCCGCATGAAAGCGGACTTGGAGTTCCTCCACGGTGGTGTGAAATAACGCCACATTGCCCGTCATGAATTGATACATGGCTTGTTGGAGGAGGAGTTCATCAAACGTGTCACGCGCAGCGGCGGCGGTGCGGAGCACTTCTTGTATGACCAGTTGTGTGATCCGCAGGACATCGACTTCGGCCAGGTTGCGTCGCAGGGGTACGTTCCACAAATCAGATATTCTGAATAACAGATCAAGTTCAACTCCCGTCCCACTACCACCATTTGTAGGAAAGCGAAACAGGGTTCCAAGAGAGGGATTGGTATACAACCCGGCTTGCACGACATCGGCCCTGGCGATGCCCAAGGACTGAAAGGAGGCTTGCAGGTGTGGACTATTTAATAAACTGATACGGATGGCTTCGTCACGGGTGATTCCATCCCTCAATAATTCCGCCACCATCTGATTGGTTTGCGCAGTATCCTCAGGCGTTTGCTGCCACACGATGGGATGGCCTGTCCGTCTCAGGCTTTCTTCCTGCATGTGCGCATGATCTTGCTCCACGTTGACCGTGGCGCAGCCATGAAACAGCAGCACAATGAGTATGACAAAGGGTATGGTTGGCTTCATGGCATGTTCCCTTGAAGTTGACTGGGATGGTGCCATTCGGCATCCGGGTCGGTTGGCTTCACATGCACCAGGGTAAACATTCCACCATGGGGCATGATGCCCATGGGGGCGTCCGCCATGGCGTTCATCACATGGTGTAAGCGATGACAATGCATCCGCCATATTCCCGGGTTCCACGCAATAAACTCCACGTCGCGCGTCGTGCCTGGAGGAACATTGATCGTTGAGCCGCGCCATTGCGCTGATTCTGGAATCGGCCCACCTTCCGTTCCCACCACTCGCCAGGAATACCCATGAATATGAATGGGGTGGCTTTGCATGCTGAGGTTGCCAAATCGAATCCGCACACGGTCCCCTTGTTGCAAGCGCAAGGAATCAATGCTGGGGGCAGCCTTCCCATTAAAGGTAAACCAGTTGAAATCCATTGAGCTGATATTGGGGTTCGGATTGCCCGGCGCAAACGTCCATTCCTGCAACATGATGGCAAATTCTTTATTGGGTTGTGAGCGTGGGTTTTTGGGGTGTACGACCAACAGGCCACCAAGCCCTAAGGCATCTTGCTTCATGACATTAAATCCGGTGTGATACATGAAGGTGCCATGTTGATACAGCGTGAATTCATACACATGGGTCCCTCCAGGCGGCGTGGGCGGTTCGGTCACTCCGCCGGCCCCATCTTGCCTATTGGGAATTTCCAGTCCGTGCCAATGAATCGATGTTGGTTCGGGAAGCTCATTGATGAGGATGACTCGAATACGGTCGCCTTCAGTGACCTCCAGAGTAGGGCCAGGGACTGAGCCGTTGTAGCCCCATACCAGGCCTTTCTGGGAGGTGTGTATCATCTGGCTGGCCATCTCCCCCGAGAACCGGTTCATGATGGGAATCATGGATTGATCCATAGGCTGCCCGTCCGTGAACTCGTGCATGAACGGTTGGGCAATTAACGTGAACACTTTAATGGCTCCATCCAATTCGTAGCCAAGTGGTGGGACATTGATGGTATGCACTCGGCCCATTTGCGTGCCCATGAGTGTGGGTGGCGAGGCATAGTCTTTCCCCTCTTCGATACGGGGCGCATGGATTGTTCCTAAGGGTTTCCCCATTTCCATTGCCCTTAATGGTGTAGCTTGACGATGGGTGTTGGATTTTGTCCTGACTTGGTGTTCGTGCTTTCCGGTTTCCGCACAAACTGGTGCAGTCAGGATGCCAATTGACGTCAGTATGAGGAATATTCCAAGCTGAGATGAAAAACGTATTTGCATAGTCTGCCTCTCTTTTTCCGAACAATAAAGACCCGAATGGCTCACCTGATACAGGACACACGATCCTCTCAGGCCATGATCAAAGGCGCAATGCTGTGAAAGGATCAAATGAGAAATGTCGAGAGCAAAAGATAGCGAGGAGGACCCTCAATATGCGGGTCGGTTTGAAAGGTGTCGAGAACAGGCTGGACGGCCTGTCCACCAAGACATTCAGAATGTGGAATTTCCGGCAACAGCACGTAACCATTCAGCTCCCCGGCAAGACTTGAGGATGAGACCAAAGCCTCAAAACATTCTCCATCCCCTTCCATCGTATGATGCACAGGGTGCGAAGCCGCCTCGGCTGAAATCATTGTCATGGGGCAGAGGATACTCAGGCTCCCGCATATCAGGAGGACACTCACACACAACAGCACAAGGAATTTCAATCTCAAAAGCGAACCATTAACCATGATCCTATTCTAATGCCACAAGGAAATTCAGGCAAATGAGCCATTCTGAAATAGACCACGGAATACCTCACAGTCTTGCTTCGCGGGTCTTTATTCCGAACTCTCCCAGCGACGACGGATGCCGTGTGACCTTGGTTGATGATCTCGGGGGTGGGTGCCTTGCGAAAAATGTAGGGTAACGAGTAGGGTAGGGCCTCGGCTAACACTTGACTAAGGAGTCCGTAGGTGAAGACGACATCGTCCTCATACTATTCGTCATGCCTGGGGAGGCGGGCATCCAGAAAGGCAAGAATTGCCCTGGATTCTCGTTCCCCCCTTCGCGGGGACAAGCTTCACGAGAATGACCAATATGGCGAACAATAGTCTTGGTGTGTACCAAGACTACGGACTCGTGAGTCATTACACACGGATTAAAAGAGAGGTGACTTCATGGGAGAATTCCAGTATCAGGAAATATTTGAACATGCGGCGGATACGACCACCTATCGCAAGCTCACGTCGGACTTTGTTTCCACGACAACCTTCGAGGGCAAGGAAATCCTCAAGGTGCAACCCGAGGCCATCACGCTGTTGGCCCGTGAGGCGATGGACGATGTCGCGCATTTATTGCGTTCGAGTCATCTAGCTCAATTAGCCAAAATCCTCGATGATCCAGAAGCCTCCACTAATGACCGATTTGTGGTGGTAGAACTCCTTAAAAATGCCAATATCGCCGCCGAGCGAGTGCTGCCCGGTTGCCAGGATACCGGGACGGCCATTGCCTTGGGGTATAAAGGGCAACAAGTCTTCACGACCGGCGATGATTCCGAATGCCTCTCTCGTGGCATATTTGAAGCCTATGATCAGCGAAACTTGCGTTTCTCGCAGATGGCTCCCCTCGACATGTATACCGAGAAAAATACCGGCAATAATTTGCCGGCACAAATCGATCTTTATGCGAATGCGGGCTCCGAGTATCGTTTCTTGTTTATCGCTAAGGGCGGCGGTTCGGCGAACAAGACCTTCCTCTATCAAGAGACCAAAGCCCTGCTTAATCCCAAATCCCTGCTCGCCTTCGTCGCGGAAAAAATTCGTACCCTGGGCACCTCGGCTTGCCCCCCGTATCATCTGGCGCTGGTCGTAGGCGGTATGTCCGCAGAGTTCACGTTGAAGACCGTCAAGTTGGCCAGTTGTCATTACCTTGATGACCTGCCAACCTCTGGAAACAACCAAGGCCGCGCGTTTCGAGACTTGGAGTTGGAGAAGCAAATCTTTCAACTGTGCGCAGAAACTGGAATCGGTGCGCAATTTGGGGGGAAATACTTCGCACACGACGTGCGGGTCATTCGTCTGCCGCGACATGGTGCCTCTTGCCCAGTGGGCCTAGGTGTCTCATGTTCAGCAGATCGACAAATTTTAGGCAAGATCACGAAGGATGGTGTCTTTCTGGAGCAACTCGAAACCAATCCTGCCCAATACCTTCCAGAGGTGACTGAACAAGACTTGGACGGGGCGGTGGTCAAAATCGATTTGAATCGGCCTATGGCGGAAATTTTGGCGGAACTGCGCAAGCACCCAGTGGCCACCAGACTGTCGCTCACGGGTTCTATCGTCGTGGCGCGGGATATTGCCCATGCTCGACTCAAAGAACGGTTGGATGCCGGAAAGGGTCTGCCGCAATACCTGAAAGATCATGTGGTGTATTACGCCGGCCCGGCGAAGAAACCCGAAGGCCATGCTTCAGGCTCCTTTGGCCCCACCACGGCCGGACGCATGGATTCGTATGTGGATCAGTTTCAAGCCGAAGGCGGCAGCATGGTCATGCTGGCCAAAGGTAACAGATCAAAGCAAGTACGTGAGGCATGTGGAAAATATGGCGGGTTTTATCTGGGTTCTATCGGAGGCCCGGCCGCACGACTAGCCGAACACAGTATTAAAAAGGTTGAAGTCCTCGAATACGAAGATCTCGGTATGGAAGCGGTGTGGAAAATCGAAGTCGATGACTTCCCCGCCTTCATCGTCATCAATCACGAGGGCCAGGACTTCTATGCCGACCTGGACGACAAAAAGGCTGCGGGCCTCATTCAGGTAAGTACCCAGGGGAAGAAATAGGAAAAAATTGGCCCCTCGCTGTTTGGAATTGGTCATCCCTGTGCACTCTGCCTTGTTGGGCTAACGGACAAGTCCCCCTTCAACGTAGGAATGGGGGAAACTCAGAAAATGCCTCCTCAGGTCGTGTTTGATAAGGCTGTGCAGGCGCGAGGGTCTTATCAATTTTAACGGAAATTCCACCTTTCGCACACAATTCAGTTGGAGAAAATTTCTTGATTTATCAGGGATTCCGCTATGCGCCCCACATGCCCAAGCAGCCAAATCTGGCTTACGTTGACAACACCATCAACACGTCGCATGGTTTGCCCTTCTTTGTTGGTGGAAGATAAGACACTACCCCACCCCTTTCCCAAAATCCTGGCGGAATCAGCTTTGGCTTTCGTTAGTTCCCTCCAACCTTCCACACTCCCCAAGCTATCAGGCTGAAAAAAAGCCCTTCTGTTAGCCCTTCTGCCCAACCAGATACCTTGGGGCTACACAGCCAGGCTTTCAGACTGGTTAATCCCTTTCGTTCTGTTTGCATGGCTCCTCCTCCTTTCGTTGGGTATCTCCAGCAATCTTTTTGTTTTTCTTAGGATGGCATTGGACTTACAAGGTCATCCGTCATTTCCCGAGCACAAAATAAAAAAAGCCTTCCGGGGATGTAGTCTCCCGAAAGGCTTTCCTACTGATACAGCGAACTGGGGTTACCAAACGGCGTTCTACCCCATGGCTCGTTACCTCAACAGTAATTTTTTATGAGAATGTTAGCATGCTCCTTTTGAAATACAAATGTAAAGGGGGGGGCTCCTTCTGGCCACCCTATAGTAGCGGCCCCCTATAGTGTTCTCCTCTTTTCCCTTTAACCTAGAAACGGCGGTTGAGCGCGAAAAAGCTGTAGAAGATATGTAGTTGCATAGGGAATTCAAAAAACTCGTGGTCACCTTCTGGGTGATGAGAGATTTGTTAAATTTCCTCGGTGCGTGAAGAGCGTATGCGGACTTTCGTGATCCCACTGCCGTTTCTAGGTTTAAAGACCTGGCTCGGCTGTAATAGTGGCTAGGGCCCTTTGTTTGTAGAGAATCCCGGGTTTATCTCATGGCCCCCATGGAGTTAGGGCCTGAGAGGACACTCCAGGAGTCGGTTCCAAATCAGGGCTTTTGACACAGCCTTCAGCTAGCAGTAGAGCAAGCAGGAACATTCCTACGACGAACGTCATCAGTCCAAAGTTTTTAAATGGGAGACAAGGGGCTTGAGAAGACCAACAGGTGAGGTTCATGGTCTGATCCTCCTTCATGGAAGAAAATAGATTGGTATATTCGTCTCTAGTATACCAGGCCCTGAATTATTCGAAAACCCAGGGGAAAGAGCAGAGGAAAGTTACCAGGAACTGGTATTGAGCCGTTCCTCTGCGCTATTGGCTATTAGTGATTGGATCAGAAGAGACAGCATCCTTTTGAACCCCACCCGACCTTCAAACTGGGAGATTTTTATGATTTCCTGAAATACATCAGGAGC
>Ga0114947_10000837_pt1 | contig 11050 bp, 8 predicted proteins | sample CR02metaG_FD_99656 | JGI IMG/M metagenome (GOLD analysis project Ga0114947, IMG submission 99656) | Deep subsurface microbial communities from Mariana Trench to uncover new lineages of life (NeLLi) - CR02 metaG | ecosystem: Environmental > Aquatic > Marine > Ocean trench > Sediment ...
GCACGTGCGTTCCGCTCCATGCTTATGAATGCCTAAAGGGCTCGCGCGTGCAATGAGCGACGAAGAAATGAAACAACTTCTGAGAAGCATCAGAGATTAGGTTGATTCCATCGGGCGCTGGCTGTCGATTGTAGTTATCTTGCTCATTGCGGTTATCGTACTTTGTATTGTCACAGCGGAAGAGATTGAAGTGATGTAATTGACGGTTTACAGAAGCTATTGGTACCGTATCGACCCGTGGCATAGGGGTAGAGACGTCAACCTCTACAGAATCTTCACCTCCTGCATGGAGACGAAGGGGTACACCCGATGAAGGCGGTACTAGGAATGACGACGCTGGTAGTGTTCGGCATCGGCCCGGTATATAGGGGAAAGGCGCTGGGCCTCACCTCCGTTACCTCAGTCATCACCTGGGCCCCAGATATTACCCGAGGCACCACCCTGGTCACCCGAGTCACGCTTCCACTCGGTGTGTCCGCAGTATCGGCACTTCCATTCGACGTACCCCTCGAATCGAAGCTTCTCCTCGGTCGGGCGTAGTGACCACGACTGCCCGCACTCCTCGCAGCGGCGTCTGAAGTACTGGAAGACTGATACTCCAATGACTCCTACGCCAAGTCCGAGGAACAGCCACCCCTCGCCGCTCATAGGCCAGATCACCTCTGTAACCGAGAGCCTAGTCGGCGGCACGCGTCGGTGTAAAGGGAAAAGGCGCCGGGCCAGAGGCAACCAGACCGAGCGCCCCTGACCCGCCCCCGGTTTCACTACCAGTTCCTATGTTTGACCAAACGCGGCCTCCAGATGGAGCGAATCGGAAGCTGGAGGCCGCCATTCGATCGCCTCGGGTGCTGGGGGTCGGTAGCCCAGGGAGCTGTGAGGCCGATCGAAAGGGCCGATCAGCGGCATCTAAGAGGGGTGCTCTGAAGGAGCCGATCGACCTTGCGGCGATCGGTGTGTTCCGACGTCGTGAGCCAGTTGTGAACACGCGTTACTGGCCCCGGGGCTAGTCACGATCGTTCACATCATCCCGCTAGGACTCGACGGGTACGTCGTCGGTGTTTCCCCACTCGGCCCAGGAGCCATCGTAGACGGCTACATCACGATGCCCCAGCAGGGTGAGGGCGAAGGCGGCCAGGGACGCGGTCACACCCGAGCCGCAGGTGGTGACGACCGGCTCGTCAAAACGCACGCCCGCCTCCTCGTAAATTCGGCGCAGACTCGCCAGCTCGAGGAACGATTCCGTCTGCGGCGATAGATTCTGGCCGTACGGGACGTTGACCGCTCCCGGGATGTGTCCTTTGCGACGTGCGGGCTCTGGTGCGCGTCCGTGAAAGCGCTCGCTTGAGCGCGCATCGATGATGCGTGCGCCTCCCTCCCGCAGAATCCGTAGCACGTCGCACTTGTGTGTCAGCCAGCGGGACTGTGCTCGCGCGTCGAAGCGGGCCGGCGGAAGCTCGGGAATCTCCTGCGTGACCGTCCGGCCCTCGGCCTGCCAGCGGGTAAACCCGCCGTCCAGCAGGCCGGCGCGCGGGTGGCCCGCGTACTGCAGCGTCCACCAGACCCTGCCGGCCGAGTAGCCGCCGCGCCGATCGTAGATGATCACACGCTGGTCCGTTCCCACGCCCGCCGCGGCGAAGCTTTGCGCCAGCGCCGCGGGGGAGGCCACGGTATTGCGTACACTCGCGTCAGCGTCCGCCAGGTCGGTGGAGAGATCGAGATGAACCGCGCCCGGCAGGTGTCCGGCCTCGTACTCCGCTCTGGCGTCTCGCCCCTCGGAGGGCAGGTACCAGGTGGCGTCGATGATGCGTAGGTCGGGCTCGCCGATCCGTGCCTGGAGCCAGTCGGGCTGAACCAGCAGCTCTAGGGCGGCCTCAAGCGCGCACGTGCGACAGGCTCTCGAGGATCTCGCCGTTCCAGGAGAAGTGCAGACGCGGGCGTCCGCGCGCTAGACCGCTTTGGATGGCTGCGGTTGCGAGCAACGGTAGCGCCACCGTGGGTTCGACCCAGGCCATGCCGCTCGCTGCGGTCTTGCCGATCTTGCCCCAGCTCCGAGCCTCGTCCAGCGTGGAGCTCGACAGGCCGCCATCGGCTGTCACCGCGGTGGTCATCTGGATGGCGTAGCGATGCCCGCGGTCTTTCTGCTCGAAGATATAGGACATCACGATCGAGTCGTTGATGTAGTTCTTGGGCACCCCACCGGCGATGTAGATGGCGGCGGTGGCCGGCGACTTTACGACGATCTGCGTCAGCTCATAGTTGTCCTGGATCGAGTCGATCTGAATGCCGCGCCGCTTGCGGCGCAGCATTCTGTGGTGGTGCTCGGTGAGGCCGATCCCGATTGAGCTGTCGTTGAGCGCGGGCACGAACATGGGCACGCCCCGCCTGCGACAGGTCGCCACGATCGAGGAGGGGTCGTCGAGCTGATCCGCGATGTGGTCCATGAACTGACGGCTGGAGTAGGGCCCGGGCTCGAGCTCATCGGCCAGCAGGCCCAGCCAGGTGTCGGTCTTGCCGAAACCGACCTCGTCAACGTAGGTGTCGTAAATGCGGTCGATGAAGAGGTCACGCAGCTCCGGATCGTTCGCATCGGGGCTGCCCCGGTAGTGCTGGTATCCCCGGGCCTGATAGATGTCCTGATACAGGATCGCGCCGGTGGAAACGACGACGTCCACCAGCCCGTGCTCCACCATCTCACGCAGGACCTCGCGCAGCCCTCCCGCCACGAGCGGCCCCGCCAGCCCCAGCAGGATCGTGGGGCGGTCGGGGTCCTCCAGCATTTGGCGCAGCACGTCGTAGCAGTGGCCGACGTTGCGCGCCTGGATGCTCATGCCGGCCATGGCCTGGACCAGCTCTACCACGGTGTGGGTTTTGGAGGGGACCAGGGGCTGCACCTGCTGCTGCATCAGGTCGGCCTTGCGCTGTTTCTGCTCCGGATTCAGCTCGGGGTAGATCCAGGAGAAGCCAAGATCCTGTTCGCGCTCGCGCCTGCTCATCGTTTGCAGTCTAGTTGGATCTGATAGGCCCGCAAGCGTCATCCGTGGTCCCACGACACCTTTGTGGGCCTCCCTGCCACTCCACGATATGGCGCGGATCCGCCTCGACGGACCCTTTGAGTTCCGACTGCCGGCCGACGCGGTACGACGGCTGGAGAAGGATCTCATCCTGCGCGTGCTTGCCGGCTGGGCCCTGCTGCTGCTCCTCGCAACGCTGTTCCGCTGAGGCGGGCCCCTGATCCGCACCCAGCCGGCGGCACCCGCTTTGGCAGCGGGTGCATCCAAGCTGCCGCTTCAGCCGAGCTGTGAGCGGCCCGCTCGCACCTGACTCCCTGGGGCTTTCGCATTACCATGCGCCCATGCCGTACGCTCCGCACGCGATCGAGGCCAAGTGGCAAGAGTACTGGAGCACGCGGAAGACCTTCCGGGCCGAGGTCGATACCAGCAAGCCCAAGTTCTACGTGCTCGATATGTTCCCCTATCCATCGAGCGACGGGCTGCATGTGGGGCATCCCAAGGGCTACGTCGCCACCGATGCGATCGCTCGCTACAAGCGGATGTGCGGCGTCAACGTGCTGCACCCCATGGGCTGGGACGCGTTCGGACTGCCCGCCGAGCAGCATGCGATGCGGACCGGCCAGCATCCCCGGGACACCACTCAGCGGAACGTGGCCCAGTTTAAGCGGCAGCTTCGTGCGCTCGGGCTCAGCTACGACTGGGACCGCGAGCTCGACACGACCGACCCGGGCTATGTGCGCTGGACGCAGTGGATCTTCTGCAAGCTACACGAGCAGGGCCTGGCCTACGAAGCCGAGGTCCCGGTGAACTGGTGCCCCGAGCTGGGGACCGTGCTTGCGAACGAGGAGGTCCGGGACGGGAAGAGCGACATTGGTGGCCATCCGGTCGTGCGCCTCCCGCTCAAGCAGTGGATGCTGCGGATCACGGCCTACGCGGAGCGCCTGCTCGAAGACTTGGACGAGCTCGACTGGCCCGAGCACATCAAGAAAATGCAGCGCGACTGGATCGGACGCTCGGAGGGGGCTCGGGTGCTCTTTCCCGTGATCGATCATGCCGACGAGTCGATCGAGGTCTTTACCACGCGCCCGGACACGCTCTTTGGCGCAACCTACATGGTGCTGGCCCCTGAACATCCGCTCGTGGACAAGGTCACCACCCCTGCCCGACGCGACGCAGTTAAGGCCTACCTGGAGCAGACGTCGCGCAAAAGTGAGCGGGTTCGCATCGTCGAGGCCTCCGCCAAGACGGGGGTATTCACGGGTGCCTACGCGACCAACCCGGTTAACGATGCGGAGATTCCGATCTGGATCGCGGACTACGTGCTGATCTCCTACGGCACGGGTGCGATCATGGCGGTGCCGGGGCATGATCAGCGCGACTACGAGTTCGCCAAGACCTTCGGGCTACCCATTGTCGAGGTCGTCGCGGGCGGCGATATCTCACGCGAAGCCTTCACCGGGGAAGGCGTCAACGTGAACTCGGAATACCTCAACGGGCTGAGCATGCCGGCTGCCAAGCGCCGCATGATCGAGCAGCTCGAGGCCGACGGTAGCGGCGGCGGGGCGGTCAGCTACAAGCTGCGCGATTGGCTCTTCAGTCGCCAACGCTACTGGGGTGAGCCGTTTCCGGTCCTGCATCTCGAGGACGGCACGACCAAGCTGGTGCCCGAGTCGGATCTACCCGTCGAGCTGCCGGAGCTCGCGGATTACAAGCCGGGCTCCGACTTCCAGCCACCGCTGGCACGGGTCGCGAGCTGGATCGAGACGCGCGATCCCGACACGGGGCAGAGCGCGCGGCGCGATCCCAACACCATGCCCCAGTGGGCCGGGAGCTGCTGGTACTACCTGCGATTCTGCGATCCGAGGAACACCGAGGCCGCCTGGTCCCCGGAGGCGGAGCGCTACTGGATGCCGGTGGACCTGTATGTGGGTGGAGCTGAGCACGCCGTGCTGCATCTGCTCTACGCACGCTTCTGGCACAAGGTGCTCTACGACCTCGGTCTGGTCTCCACCAAGGAGCCCTTTCAGAAGCTTCTCAATCCCGGCATGATCCAGGCCAGGAGCTATCGCTACTTCGTTGCCGATGGGGGTGATGGCTCCACTACGAACGGGCGTTTCTATGCCTCCGACCAGGTGCGTTACGACGGCGAGACACCGGTACACCGCGCAACCGGCGAGGGGCTTCGGGAGTGCTGGGTCCCGCCGGATGAGGTGCGCTGGAAGGACGGCCAGCCCCTGGCCCCCGATGAGGAGATCGTGCTCGAGGAGGTCACGGAGAAGATGTCCAAGAGCCGCGGCAACGTCGTCAACCCGGACGACGTGGTGGCGGAGTATGGGGCCGACGCCATGCGTCTCTACGAGATGTTCATCGGTCCTCTGCGCAAGGCCGCTCCCTGGTCCACCGATGGGATTCCCGGGGTCTTTCGCTTCCTCCAGCGTGCCTATCGCCTGATCGTCGAGGAGGTCGATGCGGAGGACCGCGCACGCGAGCTCCCGCCGGGGGAGGGCACAGTCGCCCAGCAGAGGCTGCTCGCCCGCACGATCGACAAGGTCACGAGCGACCTCGGGAAGCTCGATCTGAATACGGCCATCTCGGCGCTGATGGTTTTCGTGCGCGACATCGAGAAGGACGGCCCAGTGCCGCAGGGCGTCGCCGCGGCATTTGCGCGCCTGCTGGCTCCCTTCGCTCCCCATCTAGCTGAGGAGCTGTGGGAGCGGCTCGGGCATGCAGAGTCGCTCGCCTACGCGTCCTGGCCCGAGGCGGACCCTGCGCTTCTGGTCGACGAGGAGATCGAGATCGCGGTTCAGGTGCAGGGCAAGCTGCGCGCGCGTATCCACGTTCCCGCCGAGGCGGATGAAGCTCTGGTGCGCGAGGTGGCGCTCAATGACGCCAACGTGCGGCGTCATGTCGGGGATCGAGAGCCTCGCCGCGTGATCTACGTGCCGGGGCGCTTGCTCAACCTGGTTCTCTAGCGCCGGGTGAAGCGCAAGGTTTTATTCGCGATCCCGTCTCTGAATGTTGGGGGCGCCGAGCGCGTGCTGACGCTCCTGCTGAGGCATCTACCGCGGGAGCGATTCGAGCCCGAGCTGGCCCTGGTGCAGGATTCCGGGCCTTTTCTCGAGCATGTACCCGCGGATGTTCCGGTTCACGATTTGGGAGCAACGCGCGTTCGCTACGGCCTCCCAAAGCTGCTGCGTCTGGTGCGTCGGCTGAAGCCCGACGTCCTGCTCTCTCATCTCAGCTACCTCAATCTGGCCGTGATGCTAATACGGCCCTTCCTGCCGCGCAGCACGCGGGTGCTGCTGCAGGAGACCACGACGCTCTCAGAGCAGCTCGCGGAAGGCTCGCGGCCGGGACTGCATGCGCTCGCCTATCGCCTGCTCTATGCGCGCGCGGATGCGGTCGTGTGTTGTTCCGAGGCCATGCTCGAGGACCTGGTGCGGCGATTCGGGCTTCCCCGCCAGCGGCTGCGCTGTGTGCCCAACCCGGTCGACGAGGACGCGATCGAGCGCGTTATTGCGGGCAGCGCCTCTCCCTACCCGGGAGCTGGCCCCCACGTACTGGGGGTGGGGAGATTGGCGCGCGAAAAAGGCTATGACCGCTTGATCGACGCATTTACGCTCCTCGCCGGGCGGCAGCCCGACGCCCAGCTCTGGCTTCTGGGCGACGGTCCCGAGCGGGAGGCACTGGAGCAGAGGGCCGGGCAAGCGGGTCTGGCTGCACGCGTGCACTTCGTGGGCTACGAGCTCAACCCCTATCCCTGGATGAGGCACGCCGCTGTTTTCGTCCAAAGCTCACGCCGCGAAGGCCTCCCGGTGGCGGTGCTGGAGGCGCTGGCGTGCGGCACGCGTGTGGCGGCCTTCGACTGTCCCGGGGGTACGCGCGAGATCCTAGAGGGGGTGGAGGGCACGACGCTGGTACCCGATGGCAATCTGGCGGCGCTGGCCGACGCTATGGCGCGCCTGCCCAGCCCCGGCTCGTCCCCGCGCCCCGTGCTACCCGCGCGCTTCCGCCTGGATGCGGCCGTACGCGCCTACACCGAGCTTCTTTCAGGGCCTGCTTCGTCCTGAAGTGGTAGCTTTTGGCGCGGCTAGGAGAAGTAATGCCTGAAGGCTGGGAGCCCGTGATCGGGCTCGAAGTCCACGCACAGCTTCGCACCGATTCTAAGCTGTTCAGCAGCGCGGCGAATAGCTTCGGTGCGGACCCCAACACCCAGACCACCGAGGTGGACCTGGGGATGCCGGGTGTACTGCCCGTGATCAACCGGCGAGCGGTGGAGCTCGCGCTGCGGGCGGCGCTGGCGTTGGGCTGCGAGATCCAGCCGCTCTCGACCTTCGCGCGTAAGCATTATTTCTACCCGGACCTTCCCAAGGGCTACCAGATTTCCCAATACGATGAGCCTTACGCCAGCGGAGGGAAGGTGCCCATCCAGGCGAACGGCGAGCTGCGTACGATCAGGCTGACCCGTATCCACATGGAGGAGGATGCGGGCAAGCTCATCCACGACGATGCGATCACCGGCGGCGGGGTCAGCCACGTGGATCTCAATCGCGCCGGGGTGCCGCTGGTGGAGATCGTTTCCGAGCCCGAGATCCGTTCGGCGGAGGAGGCCGGGGCCTATCTGCGCAGCCTGCGTTCGATCCTGCGTTATCTCGACGTGTCGGATGCAGACATGGAGAAAGGCCACTTTCGCTGCGATGCCAATATCTCCGTACGACGCAAGGGTGCGGATGCGTTGGGCACGAAGGTGGAGCTCAAGAATCTCAATTCGTTCAAGTTCGTTGAGCACGCCATCAGCTATGAGATCAAGCGTCAGATCGACGTGCTCGAGGACGGGGGCGCGCTCGTGCAGGAGACACGCCTGTGGGATGACAAGGCCGGAGAGACGCGGCCGATGCGCATCAAAGAGTCCGCGCACGATTACCGCTACTTCCCGGACCCCGATCTGGCACCGCTGCGGATCGACCCGGAGTGGATCAAAGAGGTTCAGGCAACGCTGCCGGAGCTGCCCCTCGAGAAGCGCCAACGCTATGAGCAGGAGCTGGGACTGCCCGACTACGACGCACAGGTTCTGATCGAGGATCGCGATGTCGCCGAGTTCTTCGAGGAGACGGTGCGCCTCTATCCACACCCGAAGACCGTTTCCAACTGGGTCATGCGCAGCCTGCTCGGGTTCATCTCGGAGAGCGGGCAGGAGCTACGCCAGCTGCCGCTCACGCCTTCCCACCTGGCGGCGCTGCTGGAGCTTCTGGAGCAAGGGAAGGTCACCGCGGCGAGCGCGCGCGAGATTTTTCGGGAGATGGCTGGGTCGGGCCTTCAGCCGGCCGACATCATGCGCGAGCGGGGGCTCGAGGCGGTCTCCGACTCGGGCGAGATCGAGGCGCTGCTGCGGGAGGTGCTGGAAGCGAACCCGAGCCAGCTCGAGAAGTACCGCGGAGGCGACCAGAAGCTCTTTAACTTCTTCGTTGGCCAGGTCATGCGCCGCACCCAAGGCAAGGCCAACCCCAAGGTCGTGCGCGACCTTCTCAGCCAGCTTCTGCGCTGAACCCTATTCCGGGTCTTTGAAGTTCGGCTCGCGCTTCTCGATGGTGGCCCGGACCGCCTCCATCTGGTTGGGCGTGCCGATCAGGCCAGTCTGCAGCTTCTCTTCCAGCAGCAGGCCTTCCTCCAGACTCAGCAGGCCCGACGCGTTGAGCAGCCGCTTCCCCGCACGAATTGCGTCGGGCGACCGGCTCGCGATCTCGCGGGCGAGTGCCAGCGCGTCCTCCCTGGGCGTCTCGCTCACGTAAGTCGCCAGGCCGAGCTCCAGGGCCTCGCGGCCCGACACGATTCGGCCCGTGAATGTGAGCTCCTTGGCCACGTCCAACCGCACGAGCCGCCGTAAGGTCTGGGAGCCAGTCATGTCCGGGATCAAACCCCACTTGATCTCCATCACCGAGAGCTGCGCGTCGGGCGCGACGTAGCGGATGTCGGTCCCCATCGCGATCTGGAAGCCGCCGCCAAACGCCACACCGTGCACGGCTGCGATCACGGGAACGGGCAGCTCCGTCCAGACGTAAGCCGCCCGTTGGGCCCAGTTAGCAGGACTGTTGGGGCCTCGGCGCAACAGCCTGCTGCCGATCTCCTCCGGCCCGCGCTCCTTGCTCGCCATGCCGGCGAAGCCCGAGAAGTCGAGACCCGCACAGAACGCGCGCCCTTCCCCGGAAAGAACGACCGCGCGCAACGCGCGGTTGGATGCCAGCTCGGTGCCCGTCTGGAGCAGACCCTCGAACATGGCCTGATCGAGTGCGTTCAGCTTCTCGGGCCGGCTGAGACGCACATCGGCCACGCCCTCCTCGAAAGAGACGGAGATGCGCTGCGACATGAATCCCTTCCTGTTCAGTCTTGTCTGTGTAATGTCTCTATTGTCTCTGTTCTTCGCTTGGCCCTGTGCTCTGGCTGCATCCTATCGGGTTCGTTGCGAAACTTCACCTCTCCGGTTGCTTCGCTATCCTGATGTATACCCAGCCAGGGAGCGCATCACACCGCCGTGACGGACCGAACGTTCGAAGTTAACCGCGTGGATCCCGAGGCCGATCGCGCTGAGCTGCGCTTCTCGGGTGAGCTGAACTTCCGAGACACGTCACGGCTCTGGCGGGACGTACGCGAACTCCTCGAGCGCCCCGCACGCTCGGTGCGCTTCGACCTATCGGCTGTCGAAGGTCTCGACGGAGGGAGCACGGCGCTCCTGCTGAAGCTGCAGTCCGAGCTCTCGGAGCGAGGCACGCAGGCCGAGATCGTGGGCGCGCAGGGGAGGGTGCGTGCGATGCTGGATCTGTATCGGGCTCATCCCGCTCGCCTCGCCCCTCCGCACCCGGAGGACGCCGGCTTCTTCGACCGCGTAGGCCGCCTGACGCTGGAGTGGCTGGAGGATCTGCGCGCGATGATGGCGTTCATAGGTGACGTACTGGCTTACGCGATCAGCGCGCTGCGCGCGCCGAGGTCGGTTCACTGGCGAGACCTCGGCGACTTGATGGTGCGGGCCGGGGTGGATGGTCTCCCGATCATCATCCTCATCAACTTCCTGGTAGGGCTCGTGGTCGGCTTTCAGGCCGCGGTCCAGCTCGAGCAGGTGGGCGCGGACATTCTCATTGCGGACCTGGTCGTGCTTTCGGTCGTGCGCGAGCTCGCTCCGCTGATGACCGCAATCGTTGTCGCGGGTCGCTCGGGCGCAGCCTATGCCGCGGAGCTGGGCACGATGAAGGTTTCGGAGGAGATCGACGCCCTCGAGACGTTGCGACTCGATGCCTATCGCTTTCTGGTGCTGCCGCGCCTGATCGCGCTCGTGGTCATGGTGCCCATGCTCACGCTGGTCGCCGATGTGGTGGGCGCGCTGGGAGGTCTGGTGGTGGCCGTCTTCGCGATGGACCTGACGGTGGCTGCTTACTTGAACGAGGCCCACTTCGCGCTGGTGGATCTGGGAAGCGGCCACCATGTTGCGGGCGGTTTGGTCAAGAGCGTATTCTTCGGGGCCGCGATCGCGCTGATCGCCTGCCAGCGCGGTCTGGCCACACAGGGCGGTGCAGCGGGCGTCGGCCGCGCGACCACGTCGGCGGTCGTTACCACCCTGTTCGTGCTGATCCTGGTGGACGCCGGCTTTACAATCCTCGGCCACGTGTTCGACTTCTGACATGATCGACGTCGAGAATCTGGCACTGGGTTTCGGTGAGACGGTCATCCTCGAGAACCTGAACTTTAGCGTGCAGCGCGGCGAGGTCTTCGTGATCCTGGGCGGCTCGGGAAGTGGGAAGACGACCCTGCTCAAGTGTCTGGTCGGGCTGCTTCAACCCCTGCGCGGCAGCGTTCGGATTGAAGGCGCGACCCGCCCGGGCCTCAATGGTGAGCCTCCGTCCTACGGCGTGTTGTTCCAATCGGGGGCGCTCTTCAGTTCGCTGAACGTGCTGGACAACGTGCGCCTACCGCTCGAGAAATGGACCGATCTGGACGACGCGGCAACAGACGCGATCGCGCGCAGCAAGCTGCGTCTGGTCGGGTTGGAA
>Ga0114947_10000841_pt1 | contig 11039 bp, 8 predicted proteins | sample CR02metaG_FD_99656 | JGI IMG/M metagenome (GOLD analysis project Ga0114947, IMG submission 99656) | Deep subsurface microbial communities from Mariana Trench to uncover new lineages of life (NeLLi) - CR02 metaG | ecosystem: Environmental > Aquatic > Marine > Ocean trench > Sediment ...
ATATTGTGACTATATTCCAACAAAATATCTCCACCCACAATGAGTTTATCATTTTTGGAGCAACCTAGAAAGGTTGTCCCAAACATCAACACGTAAAATAATCTTTTCATACGTAATTTTTAATTATTTTCAGAATAGTCAATAGCTTCCCCAATTAATGACGCACTGGTACAATCCTCGATCTTCACCATCACAAAATCTCCCACTTTAAAGTGTTCCTTGTTAAATACTGCCACAGTGTTATGTTGGGTTCGTCCGCTCCACTGTTCATTACTTTTATGGGATTCTTTTTCTATCAGCACTTCTAAGGTTTTACCTACAAATTGTTGTGTGCGATAGGCGCTATGCACTCGCTGCAAGTCTACAATTTCGATCAATCTCCGTTTTTTAATTTCGGCCGGTACGTCGTCATCCAGCTTCCGAGCGGCCGGGGTTCCGGGGCGTTCAGAATACATAAACATGAATCCGAAATCGTATTTTACATAGTTCATCAACGAAAGTGTATCCAGATGGTCGGCTTCTGTTTCCGTAGAAAAACCGGTGATGATATCTTGTGAGATCGCACAATCCGGAATGATCTTACGTACCCTGTCAATGAGCTCAAAATACTCCTCACGAGTATATTGACGGTTCATTTCTTTTAAAATACGGGTGCTGCCACTCTGTGCCGGAAGGTGTATGTAGTTGCAAATGTTGTCGTATTTCGCCATACTATGCAAAACATCTTCGGTCATATCCTGGGGGTTGGAAGTCGAAAACCGAATTCGCATCCCGGGTTGTGCCTCGGCCGTCATTTCGAGTAATTGCGCAAAGTTGGTAGCTGTTGCTTTTTGGATCTCGGAAGCATTTTTATAGTCTTTTTTTAATCCGCCCCCGTACCACAGATAGCTATCTACATTTTGACCCAATAAGGTAATTTCTTTATATCCTTTTTCAACAAGATCGTTTACCTCGTTGATTATACTTTTGGGGTCACGACTACGTTCACGGCCTCTGGTAAAAGGCACTACACAAAAAGTGCACATATTATCGCATCCCCGGGTAATACTAACAAAGGCAGTTACGCCATGTCCTCCCAAACGCACCGGAGAGATATCACCATATGTTTCGTCCTTGGATAGGATAACATTCACAGCATCCCGCCCTTCTTCAACTTCTTTCAATAAATTTGGGAGGTCTTTGTAGGCATCGGGACCCACCACCATATCCACTATTTTTTCTTCTTCGAGGAATTTACGTTTAAGGCGTTCGGCCATACAGCCCAGAACCCCCACCTTCATTTTTGGGTTGATCTTTTTTACCGCATTGTATTTTTCAAGACGTTTTCGCACAGTTTGTTCCGCCTTGTCGCGAATGGAGCATGTATTGATTAAAACCAGATCGGCCTCTTCCAAATTTTCCGTGGTATTATATCCTTGTTCTGCCAAAATAGACGCCACGATCTCGCTGTCGCTAAAATTCATTTGGCAACCATAACTCTCGATAAAAAGTTTTCGTTGGTTGCCATTCTTCTGCTCCAGCTTCTGCTCCAGGACCAAAGATTCTCCCTGCCTTTTCTCGTCTATAACCTTTTCTTCCATAAAATTTATCGTCCTGGTATAACGATACGGATCATTGCGTGTCAAATATAATGCCTGCCATTTGGCAGTAAGGCGCAAAGATACAATATTAAAGAAGAATATGACAAAGTGGCAGATTTCTTTTTTATACATTTACAGTCGAAGTAACTAAAACCAAAAACCATGAAATCCAATATTTTTCAGAAGATAGAAAGTTCAACAAAACCCGACTTCGGTGATATTTTTAGTAAAAGTTTTGATCTTTTTCAGAAACTGTTTATGGAAGCAGTAAAGCACGGACTTGTTAGTTTGTTGGTTGTTATTCCTTTTATTCTAATTATTTATGTTCCATTAATGCCCATGTATATTGAATTATTGATGAATTCGGGAGATCCTTATTATTCGCCTTCCGGCTTGGAGGGGTTTTCGGTCGTATTGATAATAGTTTGGGTTATTGCAGTTTTTCTCATATCCTTCATACTGCAGGTGGTTGTCTTGTCGATCAATGTGCATTTTTATAAAGTGTGTAAGAATATAGATCTGGGGATCGATGAACCTACGGGGGGATATTTTGATCTGTTGAAAAACAATTTCGGTAAACTAATGGTACTTTCATTAGCGACTTTTGGGATAGCTTTGTTAGCTACCTTATTGTGTTACTTACCCATATTCTATGTACTGGTACCCTTGCAACTTTTCTTACCTATTTTGGCGTTCAATGATAAACTAAGCGTGTCCGAAATTATTAAGGCCGGTTTTAAACTGGGTAACAAATACTGGTTGATTCTTTTTGGTCTAATTATACTTTCATCGATCATCGCACAATTAGGAATTATTCTATGTGGAATCGGACTGGTGATCACGGCATATTTTGTCCATATCGTTATGTATAGTTTTTACAAGGATAGTGTTGGCTTTGATGATGGATCTGAAGTAAATACCTTCTAAGAATTTCCTGAAATAAAAGACCTTTTTGCTGTTCATGGAATCCTAAAAATCGGCTTTGATCCGGGCGTATAAAAAAATTCACATACTTTTGTACACCAAATTTATGGACTATGGCAAAGAATTTAGTGATAGTTGAATCTCCGGCAAAAGCCAAAACTATCGAGAGATTTCTTGGAAGTGATTTCAAGGTAGCTTCAAGTTTCGGGCACATTAGAGATCTTCCTGCCAAAGAGTTGGGAGTTGATGTTGAAGGAGATTTCACCCCCAAATATATCATTTCGAGCGACAAGAAAAGTATCGTTAAAGAACTGAAGGCGTTAGCGAAAAATGCGGATATGGTATGGCTCGCCAGTGATGAAGACAGGGAAGGAGAGGCCATTGCCTGGCATTTATCGGTATCATTGAATCTCGATGAATCTAAAACTAAACGAATCGTATTTCACGAGATCACAAAATCTGCTATTCTCAAAGCGATTGAAAATCCGAGACAGATAAACTATAATTTGGTGAATGCACAACAAGCCCGACGCGTATTGGACCGTTTGGTAGGTTACGAGTTATCCCCGGTACTTTGGAGAAAAGTAAAGGGAGGCTTGTCCGCAGGACGGGTACAATCGGTCGCAGTGCGTTTGATCGTAGAACGGGAACGTGAGATTGAAAAGTTCAACCCGGTTGGCTCCTACAGAATAGATGCCGAATTCACCACCGAAAACGGCAGTAAGTTCAAAGCAAAGCTTCCGAAAAATTTCAATACTGAATCCGAAGCTTATGCCTTTCTTCAGAAAAACCTGGGCGCCGAATACAAGATAGCGGATCTGTCCAAAAATCCCGCGAAGAAATCTCCCGCACCGCCATTTACTACTTCAACCCTTCAACAGGAGGCGTCTCGTAAATTGTATTATTCGGTAAGCAAGACCATGACCATCGCACAGCGATTGTATGAGGCAGGATTGATCACTTATATGAGAACCGATAGTGTAAACCTTTCCGATGTTGCTAAAAATGCGGCTAAGAATGAGATCTTAAACTCGTTTGGAAATAATTACAGTCAGCCGAGAAATTATAAAGGGAAGACTAAAGGTGCTCAGGAAGCGCATGAGGCCATACGTCCTACCGATATGTCCCGTCAAACCATCAAAGGAGATTATGATCAGGAGCGATTGTATCAGCTGATTTGGAAACGCACCATCGCCTCGCAAATGAGTGATGCACAGCTTGAGCGGACCCATGTGAAGATCGATATTTTTACTTCACCATTGGCTGAAGCTTCGGGCGAATTGCGGCTGGAAAAATTGATGGAACAATTCTCAGCAAATGGAGAAATGATAAAATTTGAGGGTTTCCTGAAAGTATATCTGGAAGGAACCGATTTTGAAGAAGAAGAACAAGAAGGGATGCTTCCCAACCTGAATATGAATGAATCATTGGGAAACAATTATATCACAGCAACACAGCGTTTTACCCGTCCACCCTACCGTTATACTGAGGCTTCGTTGGTGAAGCAGCTTGAGGAATTGGGAATTGGCCGTCCGTCGACCTACGCGCCAACTATTTCTACCATCATGAATAGGAATTACGTGGAGAAAGGAACCGTTGAAGGTGTGGAGAGAAAATATTTACAATTGGTTTTATCCGAAAATGGCGTTGAAGAAAATAGTTTAACCGAAACTATTGGTAGTGAAAAAGGAAAGTTGGTCCCAACGAGTATCGGAATGATAGTGAATGACTTCCTGGTCGATAATTTCATGGAAATTTTGGATTATAATTTTACGGCCAAGGTAGAAGAAGATTTTGATGCAATAGCCGAAGGTAAGGAGGAGTGGACCTCAATGATGAAGGATTTTTACAGTAAATTCCATCCACGTGTGGAACATGTTCAGGAGAATGTCGATAGGGAAAGCGGGGAACGAATTTTAGGAGAACACCCCGAAACCGGGAAACCTGTTTTAGTGCGTTTGGGGAAATTTGGCCCTATTGCACAGATCGGTGCTCCGGATGATGATGAAAAGAAGTTCGCCAGTCTTCGTCCCGATCAGCAATTGCATCTGGTGACTTTCGAAGAGGTGTTGGATCTGTTTAAACTTCCGAAAACATTAGGGATCTATGAAGCTGAGGAAGTTGAGGTGGCCAATGGTCGTTTCGGACCTTATATTCGCTTCGGAAAAAAATTCATCTCCCTTGAAAAGGGAATGGATCCTTTGGAGGTGACCATGGAGATGGCAAAAGAGCTTATTGAAGAGAAGAAAAAGGCTGATGCTCCTATATATACCTACGAAAGTTTACCGGTACAAAAAGGAAAAGGGAGATTTGGCCCATTCATTAAATGGAACAATATGTTCATCAATGTGAATAAGAAATACGATTTTGATGATCTGTCCGATTCAGATATCATCGAGTTGATCGAAGATAAGAAACAAAAGGAGCTCGATAAATTGATCCATGAATGGCCCGAAGAGGGTATTCGTCTTGAAAAAGCTCGGTGGGGACGTTTCAATTTAATAAAAGGGAAAAAAAAGGTGGAATTGCCTAAAACCACAAAGGCAGACAAAATGACCCTTGAACAGGCGCAGGAGTTGTTGGAGAAAAAAACACCTAAAAAAACAACAGCTAAGAAAAAATGATAGAATTTCTTTCCCCCGTTTCTAAAAAGATCATTGCCCACAGAGAAATACTGTCTCAGGGTGTATTGGGCAAAGAAATAGCTATTCATACTAAAAAAGGGAGCCTGCCGAACCTAAAAGGAGTTCAATTTGCGCTTTTCGGAGTAAAGGAGAACAGAAATGATGTAAATTATATGGGAGCCGATGTTTGCTTCGATGAGCTACGAAAGGCGCTTTATGCGCTTTACCCAGGAAATTGGCCTCAAAAAATAGTGGATCTGGGAGATATCGAAAAAGGGGAAACGGTCGAGGATAGTTATTTTGCATTTCGTGCCGTTTCAGAAGCACTGCTTAAAAAGGGTATTATTCCTATTGTATTTGGTGGAAGTCAGGATTTACTTTTTCCTATGTACCGCTCGTATGATGGGATGGGTAAAATGGTCAATTTGGTGAACGTGGACCATCGTTTTGACCTGGGAGATGCCGAGCATCCTATATCGAACAAATCATACATAGGTAAGATCATTGTTGAGAAGCCCTATAATCTGTTTAATTACAGTGTGCTGGGGTACCAATCTTATTTCAATCCACCGGGGGAGATCGCATTGATGGAAAAACTATACTTCGATGGATATCGATTGGGCAAGGTGACTGAGGACATTACCCTGGTGGAGCCTATAATGAGGGATGCAGATATTGTTTCCATAGATGTTTCGGCAATAAAAAGCTCAGAATTAAGTTATAGATATAATTCCAGTCCGAATGGTTTTGACAGCCGTGAAATATGTGCTATCGCCAGATATGCCGGAATTAGCAATAAAGTAACCTCTTTTGGTTTATTTGAACTCAAAGATTACGTACAGACAGAGAGTGCAGCTACGTTGATAGCTCAAATTGTCTGGTATTTTATCGAAGGTGTGAATTTTAGGGTAGATGATGAAGATTTCAGTGATGAAAAAAGCTACACTACCTATAAAGTTCCTATCGATGATGAAATTTTAATCTTTAGAAAGAGCAATAAAACCGGTCGTTGGTGGATAGAATTGCCTTTTATTTCAAATGTTAATAATAAATTAAAAAGAGAAACGTTATTACCATGCACTTATGGCGAATATTTAGGTGCAACACATCAGGAAATTCCTGAACGGTGGTACAAAGCCCGCCGGAAGAATGAAGTATAATCGAACTGACTTATTAACAGGATTTAAGGGTTTTATCAGAAAAATGTTGTTTTTCTGATATTTTATAAATAGGTTTACCCCCTCAAATCTTATTAAATTTAACCTAATTACCTATGAATAAGTTTATTGCATTCATTGCGATGATTGCCTTTTTGGTTAGTTGTAGTTCTGGCGATAGAGGAGAACTAGTTGGAGCTAAAGGCAAAAAATGGTACCCTGAAAAACCTTATGGTATGACCCTTGTCCCTGGTGGATCTTTCATCATGGGAAAGGCAGATGATGATTTTGTGGCTGTGAACGATGCTCCCACAAGAACAGTAACGGTACGTTCCTTCTACATGGACGAAACCGAAATAACCAATGCTGAATACAGACAGTTTGTTGAGTGGGTTCGAGATTCGACCATTCGATTGAAATTAGCGATTCTCGCAGATGAAGTTGGAGCTACACCGGGTGATGGCGGTATTGGCGAATTTGCCTTTGTCGATCAGGAGAACGAAGAAATGACTCCCTATGAGCAGTATATGTATGATAATTACTTCGGAATGGGAGACGACTACTACGCAGGACGTAAGATCAACCGTGATATAGATCTTATTAATGACACTAGTGAATATCCGGATGAATATTATTCAGAAGTGATGGATACTATGTATATCCCTGCTGAAGAGGCTTACAACGGCCAACGTACCATCGATGTTGATAAGTTGGTGTTCCAATATACCTATATCGATATCCAGGCGGCAGCAAGAGCCAAAGGGAAAAGAAGAAAAGATTTCATAAAGAGAGACACTATAGCGATATATCCGGACACCACTGTTTGGATCAAGGACTTTAACTACTCGTACAATGAGCCTATGCACAATGATTATTTCTGGCATGAAGCTTATGGAGACTATCCTGTTGTTGGAGTAGACTGGAAACAAGCCAAAGCTTTTTGTGCTTGGAGAACCTTGTATAAAAATTCTTATCAAAAAGCGAGGAACAGACAACACGTCAATTCCTTTAGACTTCCCGGTGAAGCCGAATGGGAATATGCAGCTCGTGGTGGATTGCAATCTGCAACCTTCCCATGGGGTGGGCCTTATGCAAAGAACGACCGTGGTTGTTTTATGGCAAACTTTAAGCCCTTACGAGGAGATTATGCTGCAGACCAGGCATTATATACGGTAGAGGCAGATGCATACGAACCAAACGATTATAACCTGTTCAATATGGCAGGTAATGTTAGCGAATGGGTAGCGTCTTCTTACGATGCCGACTCTTATGAGTATTCTTCAACTATGAACCCCAGCGTAAACGATGACAAGAACATGCGTAAAGTAGTACGTGGAGGTTCTTGGAAAGACGTGGCTTATTTTTTACAGGTAAGCACACGCGATTATGAGTACGCAGATTCTGCGAGAAGCTATATTGGCTTTAGAACCGTTCAGGATTATATGGGTACCGATATAACTTTAAACCAAACCTTTGGAGACGCAAGATAGTCTCACAATTATAAAGAACTTAAATCTTAACTTAACTTAAAACCCCCAGTATTATGGCACAATCAAGATCAAATAAGAAATTTTTTAACATGGCCTATGGCCTTGGAGCATCTATTGTAATTTTAGGAGCATTATTTAAAATCCTTCACTGGCAAATAGGACCTCTTACCGGTGGTCTTCTTTTAGCAGTTGGATTGATTACTGAAGCAATTATTTTCGCTGTTTCCGCATTCGAGCCGGTAGATGACGATCTGGATTGGTCTTTGGTATACCCAGAACTAGCCGGTAGAACGGGAAAAGATCAGCCTCAAGATGCTGAAGGAATTCTTTCTAAGAAATTGGACGAAATGTTGAAAGGCGCAAAAATTGATTCAGAATTAATGACGAGCCTGGGTGATGGTATCCGTGATTTCGAAGGAGCTGTTAAAAGTATGGCCCCAACTACCGAAGCTATGAACTCTACTAAGAAATACAGTGAAGAAATGGCTTTGGCTGCTGCTCAAATGGAGTCATTGAACAGTCTTTACAAAGTACAAGTAGAGTCTACTAGCCGTCAAACTGAAGTGAATGAGCGTGTGGTTGAAAATGCTGAGCAGTTAAAAGATCAAATGGAGCATTTAACTTCCAACCTTTCTTCGCTTAACAGTGTATACGGAGGAATGTTATCCGCGATGAACAATAGAAACTAATAGTTTCCGACTGTAATTAATTATTAACTTTAAAAGAAATTAATATGGCTGTAGGAAAACTATCTCCCAGGCAGAAGATGATTAATCTTATGTACTTGATTTTCATTGCGATGTTAGCATTGAACATGTCCAAAGAAGTATTATCGGCCTTCGGATTATTAGATAAAAAAATAACGAACGCAAATGTTGCAACCACAGAGCGTAATGTCGCTTTTATGGAGAGCCTTGCTACCATGGCTTTGGAGCAACCCGAGCAATATACCTCAGTAAAAGAACAAGCAGATATAGTTTCTGAGATTTCAGCAAATCTTGACAATTACCTCGGTAACATTAAAGATATGATGATGAAGACCTTGAAGGAAGAGGATGCTGAAGATTTTGAGGTACAGGATCAACCTGACTTTTTGGATCAACGCTTTTTTAAAGGCGATAAACTAAAAAAAGAAGGAAAAGAATTTCTCGATCAAATTGATAAGTATCGGACCCAAATGCTTGCCGTGTTAGGTGATAGCCTTTATCCGGATATAAAAAGATCGATTGAAGCAAATTTTAGCACCGACAAAGTAGAAAGACGTGATGGGAAGATGATTGATTGGTTGAATTATAACTACGAAGGATTTCCTTTGATAGCTTCAAAAACCAAACTTACATCACTTCAGAATGATATAAAAGTAACCAAGAACGAATTGCTTTCCAAGATGCTGGCAGGACAACAGGCTTCGGCGTTGTCGTTCACTCAGTATAATACGCTGTTGGAAGTTGCGAAAAGTGCTTTTTTTGCCGGTGAAAAATTTGATGGTGGAATTATTTTGGGGCGTATTGATCCCAATACCAGGCCAAACCGTGTAGAATTAACACTGGACGGAAGAACTTTAACAGAAGATCAATATACCATTGAGAACGGGAAGGTAATGCTGAACATAAATGCCGGTAGTGCAGGAGATCACAAGATAGAAGGTAACCTTATCTTTAAACAAGATGGTAAAGAAGTTCCGGTTGAGGTAAATTTATCTTTTTCGACTATCACAAGACCAAACTCTGCCGTGATTTCAGCAGATAAAATGAATGTAGTATACCGTGGTGTTGTCAACCCAATGACTATTTCTATTCCGGGTATTCCGGATAATAAAGTAAGTGCTTCGGGTACCGGTCTTAGTAGAGTTTCAGGAACTAAATACAACATGAGCCCGGGTAAAGGTAGAACGGTTGCTATATCGGCCAGAGGTACATTGCCAGACGGCACGGTAGTGAACACAACTACTGAATTCCGTATCAAGGATATTCCAAGACCTACAGGATCCATTCGTGGAGAAGATGGTAATGGTGGATGTGTACGTATGCAACGTCAAGGACTTGAAATTTCAAGTGTAGGTGCGTCCTTACCTGATTTCGATTTTGATCTGAATCTACGTGTTACCGGATTCAGTTTCAAAGTTTCGGGTCAACCAACGGTAAAAATAAATGGAAACAAATTGAACACGCCTGCAAAAGCCGCTCTTCGTAGAGCAAGACGTGGTGAGACGGTTCAGATATTTGATATTCATGCTAATATTGCCAATAACTCAGGATACAAATTGAAAAGAATTTCTCCTGTGTGTATTGAACTTACAAACTAAATAGTAAAAATTTCGATTTATGAATTTGAGAAATGTTGTTATATGTGGAATTGGCTTATTAATGAGTGTCGGTGCAGCAGCACAGATCAATATTCTTAATGCCAAAACTCCGGAAGAGATTGGTATAAAGACAGCGGCACAGATCGCTTACGATAATGATGAGCCGTTACCATACGGTTATGTCGATGAGCGCGACGTTCTTTGGTCCAAAACCACCTGGGAAATAATTGACCTTGATGAAAGAGTTAACTTCCCATTGTATTACCCTATCGATACCAACAACATTGGAGCGGAAAGACGTTCACTGTATGATGTTTTGATAAAGGGCATCAAGACAGGGGAGATCGAGCATGTTTATGCAGATTCTTATTTCACTGAAAAAAGAACGCTTAAAGATATTGAAGCTTCTTTAGTATATAGTGACACTACAGACCTTGGTATTGAACAGTACAATGCAGAGGGTTTCGTTGATCCGCAGTATGTTCGTAAATTTTCCTTGGATGCCGGTGATGTGGAAGAGTGGAGAGTGAGAGGATACTGGTACCTGGACAAGCGTCAGGGCGAACTCAGATATCGTATGCTGGGATTGTGTCCTGTTGCAAACGAAGCTCGTTCTAAAGCGTTTGAAGATGATGGTGTGGATTCGAAAGTAGAATTGTTTTGGGTTTGGTTCCCTGCTGCAAGGCAAATATTGCACAGGTCAAAAGCCTTCAATCGCAGAAATACCTCCCAGCCTATTTCCTATGATCACTTATTGAACTCCCGTAGATTTCACGGTGTGATTTATAAAGAAGATAATGTTCAGGGTGACCGTAATGTGTCAGACTATATCAATGATAACGCTTTGATGCAATTATTGGAGTCTGATCGAATAAGAGAAGTAATTCGGAATATCGAAATTGATCTGTGGAACTACTAGTAGTTTCCCGATCTTGATCATACTACCCTCCAACGCGTAA
>Ga0114947_10000842_pt1 | contig 11033 bp, 11 predicted proteins | sample CR02metaG_FD_99656 | JGI IMG/M metagenome (GOLD analysis project Ga0114947, IMG submission 99656) | Deep subsurface microbial communities from Mariana Trench to uncover new lineages of life (NeLLi) - CR02 metaG | ecosystem: Environmental > Aquatic > Marine > Ocean trench > Sediment ...
CAGTACTTTAATCGCTCCGGACCCCGCCTGGTGGAATCGCTTGAAATCTCGGCCGAGATCTTTCACCCGTCTGTCTTTCAATTTGGCCACGAAGGGATCGGCTGGGAACGGTTGTCGTCGTGACCTGCCATTGGAATGGCCCGGAGTTTACCTGATTAAGAGGCTTCAGGGTTTTAATGCTCCTCCTCACTTCCCCCCTCCCTTAACAGGCCTGATCCCTCGGCCTTCTTGAAGAGCGTGCGAAGTCTAAGAGTTCATTGCGCGTATCTTTTTTCAAGGTCAAGTGAAAATCTTTTTCCGTTACGGTTGATTGGTTGGGGCAAGATCGGTAAGATCCGGCGCCGGAGGAGGGTGCACAGGCAGATGAATAACAGAATGACGTGTTTCAAAGCTCCACCAAGCTTACACTTAGCCTTCGTAAGTTGGATGTGTCTGCTGGTTGGTGTCTGGCTATTGATCCTTTTGCCCGACCCTTCAAGAGCCGAAGTTCAGGCTCGACATATCATCAAGAATGGAACGATTGAGCTTGGTCTCCAATCAGGGTATTGGCAGGCATTTACGGGGTTGGGCAATGCCAGTTCCTCTAATCGGAGCGCGATTTTTGTCCTGCCGCAAATCGGGTACGTGGTGACCGATGAGTTGTCCGCAGGCCTTCTGAGTGGCGCCTTTGAAGTTCTCGTTGAGCCGGTGGGGGCCCATTTTTTTCAACCGTTTAGTGCCTCATTGTTTGGGGGCTCTTTAGTCTTGAAATATAACTTTCTTTCCTTCGGCCGGTGGATGCCGTACTGGGATTTTGGGGCGGGCGTAACCTGGACTGATTTGGCGCCACGAATTCCGGAGCAAAGTACCCAGCTTGAATTTCTCCTCGAAACTGGTCCAGGAATGCAGTATTTCATCACGGCGGAGTCCGCCATCTCACTCGGTATCCGCCTTCACCACATTTCCAACTCAGGGCTTGGGGACCGCAATACCGGCATCAATGCCGTCCTTGGGCTCATTGGGATATCGTTTTACTTTCCTGATTAATCTTGACCACGACATAGTTTCCCATCCCATGAATCCCTTTCCCGCATCCACAAAGGGTGCTGACGTCTATGTGCGAATAAGTCGAGAGGTTTCAGGGCTTGGCCTGGTACACGCGCCCTCCCGTCCGCAGGTAGCTCTGGTCAATGAGTTGAAGGCTCTTGGTGTTGAGGAATTATTTGGGGGCCAGGTGGTCGACCGAGAAAGAGCCATGGCGGCGCGAGCAGGTTTGTTTCTGGCCATCGACGCGTGGGACGAGGCGCATGCTGTCGCCCAAGACCTGGACATTCCTGAGGGGAGCTACTGGCATGGGGTTGTCCACCGACGTGAGCCGGATGCCTCTAATGCCAAGTACTGGTTCCGCCGTCTGGGGCATCACCCGGTTTTTGACCAGTTGGGGAGCCCTCAAACCCATCAGGCTTTGCCCTCGGTAGCTGCCTTTGATGACATTGTGACGGCTGGGTATTGGGACCCTTTTCGGTTTGTTGATTGGTGCACGCGTTGTGAAGAGGGTAAAAGACCGGAACTTCGATCGGAACTGCAGGAACTGCAGCAGCGGGAAATGTTGCTGCTTCTGACCTATTGTGTGCGGCAGGCGCTGGGAAAGCCCAGCCCGGCAATTCATAACCAATGACTACAAGGTTTCGAGAAAGGAGGGAGAGGCGTCATGGGCTGGCTGAGTAAAGGGTTGGGGAGAAAATTTTCAACTAAAGTCACTTTAAAGAGATGGTGTTGGCGAGTGGGTGGCCGGAAAACCAATCCGGTGGAGGATGTTCAAGACGAAAAAGAACGAATTGCTCGTCAATTGGCTCTAAGTCTTTTTTTGGTATTTTCCCTTTCATTTTCCCTCTTTAATGAAATCCCCGCGCTTGGGCAGTATTCCAGCCAGGGTGGGGATCATGAGCAGACAGCAAGCCTCATGCCTGGGCATGCACATCCGCCTATGCCTGGACAGTGGGAAGGGTCCCCCGAGGGCATTGCGTATTCGGAATTCAACCATGCCTTGGCCGGCGTGGGAGTCATTATGGTGGGCTTGAGTGAACTTCGATCTGGCTTAGGGATCACCGCTTTGGCTTGGTCTCGATTCCTATTGCCGATAGGAATGTTGGCCTCCGGTGCCTATCTCATGATCTGGAGTGACCATGAAGCTTGGCCGATCGGTTCCATGAGTTTAGCGGAAACGCTTTCGGGCGATGATCCGGAGCCGCTGCAGCACAAGACCTTTGCTGTCCTCTTGTTGGGTGTTGGAATGATTGAGCTTCTCGTTCGCCTGGGTCGGATACCACAGCGGGGTTGGAACGTGTCTCTCCCGGGTTTCGCCATTTTGGGTGGATTTCTTCTCTTCATGCATCAACACGGGCCTCATCCGGCAGCGCATCAAATTATGATTCACCATACCATCATGGGTATGCTGGCGATTACGGCTGGCTCCTGCCGACTGGTCGATGAATATGCAGAGGTCCGAAAGGGTCAAAAAGCCAACCGAGAAGGCCGGTCAAATTTAAAGGTGCTGTGGGCCATCTTGGTCACTTTGATTGGCGTACAATTACTGTTTTATTCGGAGTCATAAAATTTTTGGTTCTTGAGGTTAAGAACCTCGAACTAAGAAGGCCACTTACCCTTTTCACTGCGGCGGGGAAAACCCACGAGGCCCCGCCGCATTCCCTTCTAAATTTTCAACCAAAAAATCAAACACAGGGTCCAGGTGTTCGGACCCTTCTCAACTGCATGGAAATGGAGACTTTCTCCTTTTTGTCTGTCGGTTTTTGAATTGTCAGGCTCAGGACAGGGGATTACAACAGGCCGATAGCGTTGCACAAGACAATGAGAACGGCCACCGGGGCGACATAGCGGATGAGGATTTGCCAGATTTTATACCCCACTTCCCCCTTCATACTCAGCTCGCTCTTGCTGGTTTCTTTGGTCATGAGCCACCCGGCAAAAACCGCGATGAAAATTCCGCCGAGGGGTAACATCAGATTTGAGGTGAGGTAGTCGAGGAGCTCGAAAAAGTTCAGGCCAAAGAGGGTGGGCTCTGACCAAATGTTGAAGGAAAACACCGTTCCAAGCCCTAAGGCCCAGGTGATCAAGCCGCTCCAAAACGCGGCGTGCAGTCGGGTCATGCCGTACCTCTCGATGAGCAAAGTCACGGCCGGTTCGATGAGAGAGATAGAAGACGTCCACGCTGCGATTAGGAGCAAGACGAAGAACAGCGTTCCAAAGAGGGTCCCTCCTGCCATGTTCCCAAAAGCTACCGGGATGGTTTCAAAAATGAGGCTCGGGCCTGCTCCAGGTTCTAGCCCGTTGGCAAAAACAATGGGAAAGATGGCGATTCCGGCCATCAGCGCCACAAGGGTATCCACCACGGCAATGGACACCGAGGTTTGGGCAATGGAAATTCCCTTGGGGAGGTAGGATCCATAGATCATAATGGTCCCCATTCCCAAACTTAGGCTGAAAAAGGCTTGTCCCATCGCCGCCAGCATGCTTGATCCGGAAAACCGACTGAAGTCTGGAGTGAATAAAAAGGCCAATCCCTTGAGGAAAAATCCCGTGGTCATCGCGTACCCGACTAAAACCAAAAGGAGGACAAAGAGGGCGGGCATGAGCCATTGCACGGCTTTTTCCAGCCCGCTCTTGACCCCCCGAGCTACGACGAACATGGTGATGATCATGAATGCGGTGTGCCAGGCCAGGAGCCCGATCGGATTCCCAACGAATTTACCAAACAAATTTGAAACGGCTTCTCCGGAGGCTCCGCTAAAGGTTCCCACTCCTGAATAGAGAATGTAGGCTAAGGTCCATCCTCCAATCACACTGTAGTAGGACAGAATCAACACGCCGGCTACTGTGCCAGCCCATCCAACCAACTGCCAATGCGGGCTGGTGTGTATTTCCTTAGCGAGGTGCCGCATGGTATTGACAGGAGTCTCCCGCCCGCGCCGGCCCAGCATCACCTCGGCCATCATCATGGGAATGCCCAGGGCGGCGACGCACAGTATGTACACGAGGACAAAAGCGCTCCCACCATGCTCACCGGTGAGGTAGGGAAACTTCCAGATGTTGCCTAGGCCGACAGCCGCGCCGGTGGCCGCTAAAATAAAGGTCCAGCGGGAGGACCATTGGCCGTGGATGGATTGTCGTTCGGTGGTCATCGTCCTGTTCGGTGTCATGCCTGTGGCGGGGCCGGAGTGTAGCCGCAGGGCTTGGATGGTTTCAAGGGTTTTTTCTTAAGCTGATCGGTGGAAAGGTAGAGTGACTTGAGATCGGAGAAAACCCCGACTATAGTTGGGCCACCCCCTCTCACCAGGGATGAGCGATCTTTGTTTTAAGTGCCAGCCGGAAGGGTAACCGGGTCTTGACCACGGGAATTTAACTCAGGAATCTCACTATGGAATCAGAAACAGCAGCACGACGGGTAGTGGTGATCGCCCCCATGCCGCCTGAGAAGGCTGCCTATGCACTGGCCCGGTATAGCCGCTCTCCGGACTCCATTGAAGACAGCCTCCGCTGGGTTCATTCCCACTCCTCGGAAAAGTTCTGGGAGCAGTTTTATTTTGCTTACGGGCATGCCTCCATTGCCGATCTTGGCCATGTCACCGTGTGCTTTGAAAACATCTCTGAGCTGGCGGCAATCCGCTTGGAAGACGAGCCTCTGTGGGATGGACAGGCCAAATCCAGCCGGTATCAGAACTTTGCCGTAGCGGGGTGTTATGTTCCTTCCACTATCCTGAGCACGGAGGCCGAGGGGGCTTATCGTGGAGTGCTGGGCAGCCTCTACAATGTGTACCAAGCCTTGCAGCAACCCCTTCAGGAATATCTTTCGGCACGGTACCCCCGGCCCGACGCGATGAAACCGGCTGATTATACCCGGACCCTCGCTGCCCGAACCTTTGACGTGACCCGGTACCTCTTGCCCTTGGCGGCCAATACCAATGTCGGCCAAGTTGTGAGTATCCGGACATTGGAAAAACAAATCACCCGGTTGCTCTCAGCCCAATTGCCCGAATTGCAGACCATTGGGGAAGATTTGAAAGAAGCGTGCAGGCGACCCCCATCCAATTTGTGGGCCTCCCTTGATGGCCGCGGTTCGGACCCGGTTGAACCCCTGGCCCCCACGTTGGCCCGCCATGCAGCCCCAAGCGTGTACCAATCCGAGGTGTACCGGGGTCTCTTTCGGCATGCGAAAGGCATCATGAAACAGGCTGGTCTTGACCAGCCCGAGTCCTGGGCCTCTCGAACCACTCCTGTTGATTTATTAGCCCCCCATGATCCTTTGGATGAACTGGTTGCCACGCTTCTGTATCGGGTCAGCCACGCTCCCTATCGCGCTATTCTTGAATTGGTTCAGCAATGGTCTGAAAAGGAGAAGCGCGGAACCCTTGAGGTCGGGATGCGGGGTCGTGGCCCTCATGATGAGCTGCTCAAAGAATTCCGGAGTGGGTACACGTTTATTTTTGATGTGCTGATGGACATTGGAGGATGGCGGGACCTCCACCGGCATCGCCGGTGTCAGCAAGTCCAGCAAAACTTTACAACGGTGCATGGGTATGACATTCCACCCGTGCTGAGAGAGGCCGGTTTGGATCGGGATTATGGCCAAGCCATGGAGGCAGTGAAGCAGGACCTTGAACGGTTACGCTCCTCGGATCAGGAGGCGGCTCTCTATGCGATCCCTTTTGGATTCCGGGTGCGGTGCCTGTTTAAAATGGATTACGCCGAAGCGGACTATATCTCTGAGTTGCGGTCCGGTGTAAAGGGGCATTGGTCCTATCGGACCATTGCTTGGCTCATGAAAGAAAAAATCAGGGAGCGGTATCCTTACCTGGGGGAACTCATTCAGGCTACTCCCCCTGATGTGGAAGATACGCTGACACGTTGAAGCGGGGGGCCATCTCTCGGCCCTTGGATCCTGGCGGGCGTCAAGAAAAGGAGTTTTTAAGCCGTGGCAGATGAAAAGAAGGTCCAGGATGCCATCATTCGCGGAGACTGGGCGGGGGTGTTGGAGTTGGCTACCCAATGGTCTCAAGCACCCACGGCTGGTCCGCGCGCTTTTTTTGCGAGGAACGTCGTGTACCTTTTGGAAGGGGAGTTTGCTCTCGCCTGGCAAATGCATGCGCAGTCCATGCAGGAACAACAGGATATTGACATCGTGCGTGAATGGGTGGACAGAATGCGAGCCGAGTACCCTCGAGAGAGTCCTGTACACTTGGTCGCCGGGCTTTTTTTGTCACAATCGGGCCAATCGGAATCCTCAATGGCCTGTTATAAAGAGGCCGTGGTTTTAGCACCCCAATCCCCCTATCCCCATTTTTTCCTTGCGCAAATCTACCGACGGATGGAGCGCGTGGATGAGGCCCTGAAAGCCTACCGGGAGGCGGTGAAGTTGGATCCCACCTATGTGGCGGCCCGGCTCAACTTAGGCGTGGCATATCAGGAGCAGGGACGGCTCGAGATGGCTATTCCCCAATACCGGGAACTGATTAAACTACGCCCAACGGATCCTTTAGGCCACATCAATCTCGCCTGTGCCTTGGCGGAGCAGGGGAAACTTGATGCCGCCATTGAGGAATACAGGGAAACCCTGAAGTTAAATCCTGATGACGCAGAAGTTCGGTTTGCTCTTGGTGGGGTTCTTGACCAAAAAGGTCGGAGAGATTTGGCGTTACGAGAATATGAAGAAGCCTTACGAATGAATCCAGGGTTCGCTCCGGCGGCCACAGCTATCGGGTGGATTCAGTTTGGACGAGGGCAGTTTGATTTTGCGCTGGACTCGTTTAGTGTCGCGTTGAAGGCCAACCCGGACGATGCGAGTGCTATCTTTGGAGTGGGACGGGTGTATGAGGAAAAACGGAAACCGGAAATGGCGGCTGATCACTATTACCGCGCATTCGAATTGGAAAAGGACCCTGACCGAAAGACCACCCTCATGAACTTCATCGCCAAGATGGGCTTTGAACAATTGTAAAATGGGTGCGGGATCTTCCCGTTGTGGCCGGAGAGAAGGGTTTTGATCCAGCCGGATTACAGATCCAGGATGGATTGCCGGAGCGTGGAGATCTGTTTCGGTGGATCCCCAATTTTGGCGAGTTCGTGTTTAATTTGATCTCGTAAATAGGAGGAGTAGCCGACCTTGTCCAGAAAAAAATCCAGGAAACGGTCTCCCAGCAAGGCGCTTTTTGACTTCAACTCCTCAACAATGTCATCGCTAACAGGGGCAAAACAGCTTCCCACGTGTAAAATGACTTTGTAGTAGCCCCCTTCCCCGCGTCGCTCGAATCGAATTCCTTCCACCACCACCTCTTCGTACAAGGAAAATTTCCCCAACCGGGATCCACATTGTAAGCCAACTTTTGAGGTGAGACAAGGGCGCTCCTGATTTTTATAGCATTGGAAAGGTTGAGGTTTTTACCAAAGAAGAGATTTGCCTGGATCTTGTTTGGTGAGAATAGGTTTTGCGCTAGCTCCGCCCACCTGATTCTTGACGGATCATAGACCCTGTGATAGCGTACCTTTCCCCAAAAATAACATCACGTACTCGACCCTCCAACCAAACAGGTCTTATAAAAGGGGAAGCCTCTTATTCTGAAACGGTATCTTTTGGCCCCTGGGCCTACCCAGGTGCCCCTAGGAGTCCTTTTAGCTATGGCTACCCCAGTGACTCATCACCGGGTGCCTGAGTTTGCGGAATTGTTCGGCCAAGTCCGTGAGGATTTGAAATGATGGTCAGAATCTTAACGTCTACTGAAAATAGTTATGATCAACGCCCACCAGTGGGTCAGTATCCGCAACAAGGCCGTGGGGACCAAGGGGTTGGTCTAATATGTTTAAGCCGTGCGGGAGTGTTTTATGTCTCGGGTGTATAACTTCAGTGCTGGCCCGGCGATGTTGCCGGAAGCGGTGTTAAAGCAAGCTCAAGCCGAATTGCTGGATTGGCATGGTGCTGGTGCTTCCATTATGGAGATGAGTCACCGTGGGAAAGAGTTTGTCTCGGTCGCGGCAGAGGCAGAGCAAGATGTCCGCGATTTATTGGGCGTTCCCGATAATTATAAAGTGCTCTTCTTGCAAGGTGGGGCCACAACCCAGTTCGCGACCATTCCCATGAATCTCTTGCGTGGTAAACGAAAGGTCGATTACATTTTGACGGGTGCATGGGGCAAAAAAGCCATTAGCGAAGCCAAGAAATATTGTTCGGTTCATGTTGCCGCATCTTCAGAAGGCGATAACTTTGCCGGTATCCCAGCGTTTGACCGTTGGGCGTTAAGTCAAGATGCGGCCTATGTGCATTACACGCCCAACGAAACGATCGGTGGTGTGGAATTCCATTGGGTTCCTGATACGGGGGAAGTGCCCTTAGTAGCGGACTTTTCATCAACGATCTTATCACGCCCAATTGATGTGAGTCGTTTTGGCCTGATTTATGCTGGTGCACAAAAAAATATCGGGCCATCCGGTGTGACCTTGGTGATTGTGCGTAATGATCTCATTGGCGAGGCATTGCCCATCACGCCAGGCGTGTATGATTACGCCAAACAAGCAGAAGCCGATTCTATGCTGAATACCCCACCCACCTATGCCGTGTATGTGGCAGGTTTGGTCTTTCAATGGTTGAAAGGGCAAGGTGGCCTTGCAGCAATGGGGACCATCAACGAACGGAAGGCCAGTAAGCTATACGCAGCCATTGATGGGTCAAGTTTTTACAGTAATCCCGTCGAAAAGGCCTCTCGCTCTTGGATGAACGTCCCATTTGTTTTAGCCAATGCCGTTTTGGATAAAGACTTTCTCGCAGGAGCAACAGAAGCCGGTTTAACCACACTGGAAGGCCATCGTTCGATAGGGGGAATGCGCGCCAGTATTTATAACGCGATGCCTGAAGCAGGTGTTGATGCGTTAATCGACTTTATGGCCGATTTCGAAAAACGCAAAGGCTAAAAGACGGATACGATATGGCCAAAACCGTCATGAATTTAATTAGAGAAAAGTGTAATCCCACACGTGAAAAATCTTTTAACTTCTTAACAATATTTCAGAAAAAGTCTTAAAGCGCCCTGCCAAGGTCCACATACGATCAGCGAGTAAGTTAGTGAACTAGGTGCAATCATGCTGCGCTTATTTGATATGATTATGGCGATTGGCCCCGTCGAAATGGTCTTGAAAGGTTTGGGCCATTCCATCACCTTGGGTTCAGGTGTGGCCAGAGCCCAAGAATTGCTCAGGTGGTGTTCAAGGAACGAATCATTGGTAACCGATCTAAGGTTCTGAGATATGAATATTCTTGTGAGTGATAGCTTATCGACCCGGGGCATTGAGGTCCTTCAACAGGCCGGGTTTACCGTTGAGGTAAACACCAAACTATCCAAGGAGGAACTTCTCCAGGAAATCAAACGGTTCGAAGGCCTGATTGTCAGATCCGCCACCAAGGTGACCGCGGAGGTCATTGATGCGGCGGACCGATTGAAAATCATTGGTCGTGCCGGGACTGGGCTGGATAATGTGGATAGCGAGGCGGCCACCCGGCGGGGCATTGTGGTGATGAATACCCCTGGTGGCAATACCATTACCACGGCCGAACATACAATCGCGATGATTGTGGCAATGAGTCGAAATATCCCTCAAGCGACGGCTTCCATGAAAGCCGGCAAATGGGAAAAGAACAAATTCATGGGCGTGGAATTGTATAATAAGACCTTGGGGCTCATCGGTCTGGGCCAGATCGGGGCCTATGTGAGTAAGCTGGCTCAGGGGTTATCAATGAATGTGATCGGGTACGATCCATTTTTGGCCCCGGAGCGGGCTCGAAAGATGGGGATTGAGGTCGTCGAGTTGCCCGAGCTCTTTCGGCGTTCCGATATTATCTCGGTGCACGCGCCCCTGACTAGTGACACCCGGGCTCTGATCAATGCGACAACCATCGAGAAAATGAAAGACGGTGTGATGCTCGTGAACTGCGCCAGGGGCGGGATCGTGCACGAGGGTGATTTGTTTAAGGCCCTTCAAACCAAAAAGGTCGGAGCCGCTGCCTTCGACGTGTTTGAAGAGGAGCCCATGAAACCGGATCATCCATTGTTGACTTTGGACAATTTTATCTCCACCCCCCATATCGGAGCGTCTACGGGCGAGGCCCAAGAAAATGTGGCAATTGGAATCGCGGAACAGTTTGTTGATTATTTCAAGAAAGGAATTGCCCGAGGAGCGGTGAACATCCCGTTGGTACCCCCGGAAGTCCTTCCAAAATTGCAGCCATACCTAGGGTTGGCTGAACGCATGGGGTTGTTCCAGGGCCAATTGATTGATGGGGGTCTGGAGCGGGTCACGGTCGAATATTATGGAGAAGTTGCCGGCCTCCCTGTTGCCCCCTTGACGGTGGCCGTGCTCAAGGGGCTCTTTGCCTCCATTCTTGAAGATGTCGTGAATTACGTTAATGCCCCTATCATCGCAAAGGAACGGGGTGTTGAAGTCAAAGAAGTAAAAAGCAGCGACGCGGGAGACTTCACCTCCCTCATTCGGATTCGGGTTGAAGCTTCCGATCAATGCCATCAGCTTGCGGGAACCCTTTACCACCGGAAGGAGCCCCGCATTGTTGAAAGCAATGCTTACCCCGTGGAAGTCATACCGGAGGGGCATATGCTTTTGATTTATAACGTTGACCGACCGGGTGTGATCGGTTCGGTCGGTCGCGTTCTCGGTGACCACGATATCAACATTGCCAGAATGCAGTGTTCTCGTGCCGAACGAGGTGGGAACGCCTTGCTGATCATTGGGTTGGACGCTCCTCTGCCCGCCCAAGTGCTCGAGACCATCAAGCGGGAAAAAGACATCCTTTCCGTTCGTCTTGTGGATCTTTCTAAAGCCCTTTAATCCCCCCTGGTTCGCAATGGCCCGCCGTCTTCCAAAACGGATTGAGAATCGCTCCCTTCCTATGATGAGTTCTGCCCGTTCCCTGATTCCTATCGGGGTGGCCACCCTTCTCCCGGATGCGGCGCAACGAGTCAGGCATCTCGAAGGTGTTC
>Ga0114947_10000843_pt1 | contig 11026 bp, 11 predicted proteins | sample CR02metaG_FD_99656 | JGI IMG/M metagenome (GOLD analysis project Ga0114947, IMG submission 99656) | Deep subsurface microbial communities from Mariana Trench to uncover new lineages of life (NeLLi) - CR02 metaG | ecosystem: Environmental > Aquatic > Marine > Ocean trench > Sediment ...
GATCTTGCCTCTCTTTGTTTTAAGGGACCGGCGGATCAACTGAACCAAACCGAATACACCCAGCCGGCCTTGCTCGTCTCCAGTATCGTCGTTCTCCGGCTGCTCGAAGGCTCGAACGTTCAACCTGCGGCAGTGGCGGGGCATAGCTTGGGGGAGTATTCCGCTCTTGTGGCTGCCAAAGGGTTCTCCTTTCCATCCGCGGTAGGGCTGGTCCAGAAGCGTGCGCAGTACATGGCTCAAGCTGTTCCCTCAGGAAGCGGCCTTGTGGCGGCTGTGTTGGGGTTAGCTCATGAGAGAGTTCAGGAGGTGTGTGTAGAGGCTCAGTCCGTTGGTGTGGTCTCGGCTGCCAATTTTAACGGCCCGGGTCAGGTGGTGATTGCGGGGGAGAAAGCGGCTGTTGAGCGGGCCATCGAATTGTTGAAGGAACGGGGGTGCCGTCGGGTCATTCCCTTGCCGGTGAGTGTGCCCGTCCATACCTCCCTCATGCAAATAGCCGCCGATCGGCTTGCGTCGGACCTTCAAGATGTGCAGCTCGATGATTTGCAAGTTCCCTTGATTAACAATGCCGATGCCCAACCCCTTCAGAAGGCAGGAGAGATCCGTGCGTCTCTGGTTCGGCAACTTCCTTCTCCTGTGCTCTGGGAACAATCGATGCGCAGGATGTGGGAAATGGGAATTACCACGTTTATTGAGGTTGGACCAGGGGTCGTGCTGACCGGATTGGCAAAGCGTATTCTCCCCGAGGCCGTCACCCTAAACGTGCAGGATTCTGCCTCACTGGAATCAACCCTCCAACGGGTGAATTCCCCTCCCTGAAGGCCTGTATGATGATGAACCTTGTAAATGGGAACCATTGATGTCGCTTGAAGGAAAAGTGTCGATTGTCACCGGAGGAGCACAGGGGATTGGCCAAGCCATTGCGGAATGTCTCGCACGCGCCGGTGCGGATGTGGCTGTGGTGGATCTTGATACGGCACGGTGCCAGGAAACCGTGGAGCGTGTACAGAAAGTTGGCCGGCGGGCCATGGCCCTTAAGGCCAATGTAGGGAGTTGGCCTGACGTCAAGGGGATGGCCGATCAGGTGCTCAAGGCGTGGGGGCGCACCGATATTTTGGTCAACAACGCGGGAGTCACAAGAGACAGCCTCCTTGTGCGAATGAGGGAGGAGGATTGGAACGTTGTGATTCAGGTCAATGTGACAGGAACCTTTTACTGCACCAAAGCGGTGCTCAGCACGATGTCTAAACAGCGGTATGGTCGAATAGTCAATATGGCCTCGGTCGTCGGGGTCATGGGCAATGTCGGGCAAGCCAATTATGCCGCCTCCAAAGCGGCGGTGATTGGATTTACCAAGACGGTGGCACGGGAGTACGCCAGTCGAAACATCACGGTCAATGCGGTAGCCCCGGGGTTCATCGATACGGCCATGACACAAGGGCTTACCCCGGAAGTTAAGGAGGTACTCCTCAAACAGATCCCCATCGGTCGTTTGGGCCAGCCCACTGATGTGGCTGAGGCCGTTCGGTTTCTGGTGTCGGATGCGGCCAGCTATCTTACTGGCCAGGTCCTCCACGTCAATGGTGGGTTGCACATGGGATGAAAAAATCAAACTGGGGAGTGAAGAGTCATTCAGGAACAGTCTTTTATTGAGGAGGTAGGAATGGCAATGGCGGTAGAGGATCGTGTTAAAAAAATCATTGTGGAGCAATTGGGTGTTGAGGAAGATGAAGTGGTTCCCGAGGCTTCGTTCGTTCAAGATCTTGGAGCTGATTCCCTCGATACGGTCGAGCTCGTGATGGCGCTTGAAGAAGAATTTGACATTGAAATTCCCGATGACGAGGCGGAGAAGATGCAAAAAGTGTCCCAGGCCATCGACTACATCAAGGAAAAGTCCTAATCCCTAGTCCTCATGTCTGACGGGCTGCGACGACGAGTGGTGATTACCGGCTTGGGGTTGGTCACGCCTCTGGGTATCGGTGTGCCCAAGACCTGGTCGGCGATCTTGTCGGGCCAACCGGGCGTCGGGCCGATTACCCGGTTTGATGCCTCGGACTATCCCGTCCGCATCGCCGGTGAGGTGAAAGATTTTAATCCGGCTGATTACATTGAGAAAAAAGATATTAAGAAAATGGACACGTTCATTCAGTATGCCGTGGCTGCCAGCCAAGAAGCGGTGGATGACGCTGGATTGAAGGTGACCCCGGAAAATAGGGATCGCGTGGGGGTCTATATTGGGGCGGGGATTGGCGGCCTGCCGGCTATTGAACGGTACCATAAAGTGCTGCTGGAAAAGGGCCCGGGTCGCGTGACTCCTTTCTTTATTCCCATGGTCATTATCAATTTAATCTCCGGGTGGGTGGCAATCCGGTTTGGGGCCCGTGGGCCTAATTCTTGTGCGGTGACTGCCTGTGCCACTGGTAACCACTGCATCGGGGATGCCTTTCGCATTATCCAGCGTGGGGAAGCGGATGTCATGCTGGCTGGGGGAACGGAATCGACTGTGTGTCCCACAGGGGTGGCGGGATTTGCGGCAGCCAAAGCCTTGTCTCGACGGAACGATGATCCCGAGCATGCCAGTCGTCCTTTTGACAGGGATCGGGATGGCTTTGTCATTGGAGAGGGCGCGGGAGTGGTGGTATTGGAGGAACTGGACCAGGCTCGCCGCCGTGGGGTCCGAATATATGGTGAAATGGCTGGGTACGGGATGACGAGTGACGCCTTTCACATTACTGCTCCGCCTGATGACGGGGTGGGGGCCGTCCAATGCATGGAAAAGGCAATCCAAGATGCTGGAGTAGCCAAAGAAGAAGTCGGGTACGTGAATGCCCATGCCACCTCAACCTTTGCGGATAAAATTGAGACCCAGGTCATCAAGCAGGTTTTCGGGGAGCATGCCTACCGCCTTCCGGTGAGCTCGACTAAGTCGATGACTGGGCATCTCCTAGGGGCGGCTGGGGGGGTCGAAGCGGTGTTTACCATGTTGGCCCTCTACCAGGGGGTTTTGCCCCCCACGATCAATCTGGAGAATCAAGACCCGGAATGTGATTTGGATTACGTCGTAGGACAAGCCCGCAACGCCTCCATCCGAGCTGCCATTTCCAACGCCTTCGGGTTTGGTGGCGTGAATGCGTGCTTGGTGATGAAGCGGCTGGATCCCTTAGAAAACTAGGGAAGCACTATTGTTCAGTTCTTTGCGATACATCTTTTGAGTGGCTCTTTCGCTGATAACAGGGATTGCCTCTCCAATTCACAGTGCGACCACGTTCTTCCCATCCAGGGCCACTGGGACTGCGTATGCCCTTTCCTGGGTTGATGCCTGGGTGAAGGCCCCCCGGGGTTCCCTTCGTAAACTCTCCAGATGACGTTTACCCATGAAGCCCAAGAATCCATTGGCTACACGTTTCGCCAATCGGCTTTACTTGATGAGGCGTTGACCCATAGGTCCCATCTCCAGGGAAAGCATTCCACAGAACAAAAAGACAACGAGCGGCTGGAGTTTTTGGGGGATGCGGTCCTTTCCTTGGTGGTCAGTGAGTATTTGAGCGCGGCTTATCCGACTTCTACTGAGGGTGAGTTGTCGAAGGTGAGAGCGCGGCTGGTCAGCAGGGTTTCACTGGCTCAGGCCGCCAGTCGGCTAAAGCTCGGGCAATTACTTCGCGTGGGCCGTGGAGAAGAAGTGACGAAGGGGCGTGGAAAAAGTTCCCTCCTCGCCAATGCGTTGGAAGCGGTGATTGCCGCGATATACCTGGATGGAGGCCTGGAACCGGCACGGTCCTTTGTTCTGAGAACCTTAAGCGAAGAATTCGGGACGTTGCAAGGCATGACCCTCCTCGCCTATAACCAAGACTTCAAAAGCCAGTTTCAGGAACAGTGTCAACAGCGGTTTGAGGCCCTTCCGGTCTATACTGTCAGGCGTGAGTCTGGTCCCGATCACAACAAGGCGTTTGAAGTTGAGGTGGGGATTAGGGGTAAGATATATGGCTGGGGCCTGGGGAAGAACAAAAAAGAGGCCGAGCAAATGGCAGCGAAGCAGGCTTTGGACCAACTCTTCAGCATGTAAAGCTGGTAGAGGGTGAGGACAAAGCAAAGAAGGGAGGCAAGGGCATGGCAGGCAAGCGTCGAGTAACCCAAACAGCCCTCGGGGTGGCTATGACCTTGATCGTGTATTGGAGTTTAGCTGGTTTTGTGGTAGCTGGGAATTCCTGGGTGACCCAGGTGGCTGGTGAAAAGGACGCTGGTAAACATGCCCCTCACGCTATCATCAAAACCAAGTTTGGCGAAATGGAACTCGTTCTTTTCCAGGAGTTGGCCCCCAAGCATGTGGAAAGTTTTATGAAACTGGCCAAGTCCGGATTTTATAACGGCACCATTTTTCATCGGGTCCTTCCGGGCTTTATGATTCAAGGCGGGGATCCCAACACGAAAGACCCGAGTAAGCGAGATCGTTATGGCACGGGGGGCCCGGGGTATACGCTTCCTGCTGAATTCAATAAAATCCGCCATGAACGGGGGATTGTGTCCGCAGCCCGAACGGCAGATCCTAACAGTGCAGGGTCGCAGTTTTTCATCATGGTCGGAATGGCGCCACACCTCGATGGACAATACACGGTTTTTGGTGAGGTGATCAAAGGCATCGAAGTGGTGGATCGAATTGTCAATCAACCGCGGGACCGTCGTAACAACCCACTTGAGCGCATCGATATCACGGTTGAGGTTGTTGAATAATTGCCAAAGGAGAGCTGGGAGAACGAGGTGGGTGGCTAGGGGAGTAATCAGGAAGTGGGAAGAGGAGCGTGCTGACCCCCCATTTGAACGCCACTGGGTAAAATGATTCTCCCGCCCGAATCTCCAAGTTTCATGAGTTGGTCAGCGACGTCGGGGTGGCGGCTCTTGAAGAACCCGATGAGGCCGCTCAAGAAACGGGTGGAGCGAAGGCCACTGCCTGAGAATTGGTTGATGAAGGTTAACCCGCGATCTAATACCTCGCTCACCATTTGCGAATCCACTTTTTGGCCGTCCGTAAACGCTTTGTATTCTTTTTTCAACATCTCGGTAAAGGCCGGCGAGGCGAGCTCGGAGATATGAATGGGGCTGAATGATCGCCGGAGCGATTGAATCGCGGTGATGACATCCCCATCTTGGGCATCCCGGCGCGCGTGAAAATGTTTAAAGGTAATCGCCTCCAATAAGTAGAAAATCTCGCCGGCTTTATCCCCACCAAATTCTAACAACTCTTTGTACAAAGCCCGGCGGTCTTGTTCAAACTGAACCCCCACCCGCTTCTGTTGGTATTCAACGTTCGAATCGAGGTACACGCAGTCAGGGGGGCAGGTGATGCTTGCCATTCGGTGGGTCCCGCAACATTGACTGCAGATGAGGCCACTGAGGGCTGGGCAAGAACGTTTCCCCTTGCGTTCGTGGCAATAGATGCATTTACTCATTGGGCCTGAGTTCCTTCGAAGGCTCTCATGCCATAGTGGGAGAGTGTTCTTCTTTTCTTCTTGGGACTCCTCACGTTGGCAGGCCGCTCTAATCCATTGATTTCCGCTCCATTGGCGTAAAGATATGGAACCAAAATCAAGTGGTTTCTACGATCCACGTGGACGCTGGCCGGAGAAATCAGAAATTCTGCAATCACTTCCATTTTATAGTCCTGGTGGATCCGCCAAATTTTTCCAGCCGTCATGTCTGAAACATACATGGTGCCATACTGGTCAAAGTCGATCCCGCTGAGATTGCGGAACCGTCCGGTGAAGAACGAGTTCGACACCAGCTCCGTGAGGGCACCAGTGTGATCCACCTCTAACACCGTGCCGTTTTGGAAACTCGTGACGACCAACCGCCCGGTTTTCGGATGCATGGCCAGGCCATGCGGTCCTCCCAGCCTTTCATCATGAATCAGAAGAGAAACTCTGTGGTCCCGGCTTGGGTCGATCCGGTAAATGGCGTTTCCTTGCCTATCCGAGACAAACAGAACCCCGGTCTGGTCAGCGGTGAGCCCAGTCAGCTCCCTAGCTTGGGATCGCGTCAACGAAATGGTGATGGTTGGCTCGCCGGTCGTGGTCTTAAACCCTCTCACCGAGTCGAGGTCGGCCACGTAAAGGGTTTCATTGACGACGACCATTCCGCTTGGGGAGTGTAACACGGTGGTTCCCTTCCCGCCTTGAATGAAATGGAGATCTATGACATTGCCTTTGCTGTCAAGCTTGGAAATGAACCCATTATGATCACGCTCCCCCGGGTTCCCATTAGCATTGGCGATGAAGTATTGATCGTGGGAAGGGTCGGCAATGAAGCTTTGAGGGGCCTGGAGATTTCCAATTGCGTTGGGAAAGGAATTGAGCGGGAAGAACAGGCCCCATAGGCCGGACATGAGCAGAACGACAAGGGCTGTGCCCCAGGAGGGTCTCAAAACGACGGAGGGACTATTGATTATTTGTGAATGAAATCGACGAAAAAGACGAGGAACTTGATTGGTGAACACCCTGGCATGGTACGAGAGGGGTTTCGAACGTGTCAAGAAAGTGGCACGACTGGCCAGTATAATTGACTTGAATTTGGAGGCCCTGTTATCGTGAGTCCACCCTTGTCAAAGAATACCAATTCCTTTGGAGAAATTGGTGCCTGCACAGTTGATAGATGGCAAAAGGTTGGCTCAGGCCACCAGGGAAACTATCGCCAAGGATGTAACCGAGTTGTACAGCCAATCAGGCATCCGGCCTGGATTGGCGGTCTTTCTGGTGGGGGATAATCCGGCTTCTGCCGTGTATGTCAGAAACAAAAAAAAGGCTTGTGATATTGCCGGATTCTTTGTTGAGGACCATGCGCTCCCCGCTACGATCAGCCAGCCGGACCTGTTGGCCCTTATTGAAAAGGCGAATGCCGATCCAAGGATTCACGGAATTCTTGTCCAACTTCCCCTTCCTCCCCACATTGACAGTGGGCTTGTTCTCCGGGCAGTCTCACCCATAAAAGATGCAGATGGATTTCATCCCTACAATATCGGCCGTCTGGTTGAAGGTGATCCGGTGTTTACCCCTTGCACCCCCAAAGGTGTCGTTCGGATGATTGAGTCTACCGGCATACCGATTGAGGGCAAACGGGCGGTTGTGATCGGGCGGAGTCATATCGTTGGCAAGCCCGTCGCCATGTTGTTGATTCATCGGCATGCGACCGTGACAGTCTGCCATTCGCGCACCAAGGATCTTCCTGCAGTGTGCCGAGAAGCGGATATTTTGGTAGCCGCCATCGGACGAGCACAGTTCGTAAAGGCGGATATGGTCAAGGAAGGCGCCACAGTGGTAGACGTTGGGATCAATCGGCTTGATGATGGGCGTTTGGTCGGCGATGTGGATTTTGAATCGGTGCGTGAGCGAGCTGGTTGGATTTCTCCCGTCCCGGGCGGCGTGGGGCCCATGACCATTGCCATGTTGCTGGCCAATACCCTCGAAGCTGCCCAAAGAGCAGCAACCGAGGGAAGGGTTTAAAGTCGGCGATCGGAGACACTCCCGAAGAATTCAGGTCCCTACAAGCCTCCAGATATTAACCTTATGACCAATGGAAGACCCACTCTCAAACCAGCCCTGGAGCGCCGTGAGTTCGCCGTCACTGTGGAGGTCAACCCGCCTAAGGGGACCAACGTGGGGGCAATGCTTGAAGCTACCAAGGCCCTCCTAGGGCGTGTGCATGGAGTCAATGTGACCGATAATACGGCGGCGGTCATGCGAGCAGGATCATTGGCTGTCTGCCGCCTCCTTTACGAACAGGGGCATGATCCCGTCATGCAGGTGACTTGTCGAGATCGAAACCGGATAGGTATTCAGTCGGATCTGTTAGGAGGGCATCTCCTTGGCATTCGTAATGTGTTGTGCTTGACAGGAGATGATCCGAACGTGGGGGACCATAAAGAGGCCAAGCCGGTGTACGATCTGGACTCGGTTCAAGTGATGGAAACGATTAGGCAATTAAATAATGGTCGGGACTTGGCCGGGAAGGCCTTGGACGGGGCGACGGAATTTTTCATCGGTGGAGCGGTAGCGCCCGAAGCTGATTCGGTGGCCATCATGCATCAAAAGTTTGCGGCGAAGGTAAAAGCCGGTGCCAAGTTTTTTCAAACTCAGGCCATTTTTTGTCCAGACAAATTTTGCCTTTTTATGAAGGAGGCCAGGCATCACGAAGGGAAGGTATTGGGTGGAGTGTTGGTCCTTCAATCAGCCAGAATGGCAGAATATCTCAATGCGAATATTCCGGGCATTGAGGTCCCGGAAGTCCTATTGACCGAGTTGCGGAAAGCGGGGGAAGCCCACGAGCAGGATGTGGGGATCGAGATCGCCGTCCGAACCATTAAGGCCATTCGCCCCTACTGTGATGGTGTCCATATCATGGCTACGAGGGGGGTGAGCCGGCTTCCGGAAATTTTAAGGAAAGCGGAGTTGAGCTGATGACCGTTCCGGAATTTCAACGGCACAAACTGACGGGCAAAAAACTCGTGGTTGTCACGGCTTATGACGCCTTGTTTACCCGCATCGTGGAGCAGGCCGGCATCGAGGCGATTTTAGTCGGGGACTCGCTCGGTGTTGTCGTGCAGGGAAAGAAAGATACCCTGACCGTGACAATGGACGAGATGGTGTACCATACACGCCTGGTTGCGGGAGCGGCGGACCAGGCCTTAGTCATTGCGGATATGCCGTTTATGTCCTACCAGGTCAGCGTGGAAGAAGCGGTGCGCAATGCCGGTCGGTTCATCCAGGCTGGAGCCGCGGCGGTGAAGTTGGAAGGTGGGGCTCCGGTCATGGATCGGGTCCACACGATGACCCGCGTAGGAATTCCCGTGATGGGGCACTTGGGAATGACCCCACAGTCAGTCAATCAATATGGGGGATATAAGGTTCAGGGAAAAAACGGGGCACGGGCGGATGTACTGCTGGCCGATGCGAAGGCGCTCGAATCAGCCGGAGCTTTCTCCTTGGTCTTGGAAGCCGTGCCGGCTGGATTAGCGAAGTCCATCACGCAAACGATTTCGATCCCCACCATTGGAATCGGGGCAGGTCCCCACTGTGACGGCCAAGTGCTGGTTCTCTATGACCTCCTCGGCCTTTTCGATGACTTTGTCCCCAAATTCGTGAAACCCTATGCCCATCTGAAGGCCGATGCTCTCCAAGCCCTCCGCCGCTACAAAGAGGAAGTCGAGTGTCAAAAGTTTCCTACTGATTTGGAAAGCTATCATTAGGGAGAGGGATGTTGGGAATTTTTAGTCCCAACTGGAATGGTGCTCGGTCCTCAAACCCTTTGCATCGATCGTTGCCTTCAATCTCATTGCCAACCCTTTTTTTTCTGGTGAAATTTGGATCGGGGAAACAACATCATTCCATCTCTGGCAAGAGAGGTTGCTCTATTGACAATTAATTAAATCCCTCAATATCATCTCAGGCTTGGCTCTGACTTGGAGGTGGGTCAGAGCATTTTTTTGGCATTTTATCGAAGGGTGAATCCGGTATGGCGAATGTGGTGGTTGTCGGTTCCCAATGGGGGGATGAGGGGAAGGGTAAAATTGTGGATTTCCTCGCCCATGATGCGGATGTCATCGTCAGGTTCCAGGGCGGGTCGAATGCCGGCCATACGGTCGTGACGAAAAAAGCCACCTACGTGTTTCATTTGATTCCCTCTGGAATTTTATCACGAGGCAAGCTGTGTATTTTAGGAAATGGGGTGGTCATTGACCCTGGTGCCCTAATCGAAGAGCTGGATTTTCTGCAAGGGCAGGGGATCAAAATAGGCCGGAATCTCGCCATCAGCCCACGGGCGCACCTGATCATGCCCTATCACAAAGTTATTGACAAAGCGGCTGAAAAAGCCAAGGGGGCTCGCCGGATTGGGACGACGGGAAAGGGGATTGGTCCGGCCTATGCCGATAAGATGGCCCGCATCGGCATTCGTATCGGGGATTTGCTGGCTCCGGAGGTCTTTCGACACAAGGTGGAGGAAAACCTGGTTGAAATTAACAGCTTCCTTCGCCGTGTGTATAACGCGAAGGGGTTCATCGCCGAGAAAGTGTGTGAAGAGTACCTCCCATATGCGGAACGACTCAAACAGTTTGTGGCTGATGATTCCCTGCTTTTGCATCGGGCCATGGAAAATGGGCAAAGCGTATTGTTTGAAGGGGCGCAGGGCACACATCTGGATGTGGATCTTGGAACCTATCCTTATGTGACCTCTTCAAATGCCTGTGCCGGTGGAGCGTGCACGGGTACCGGTGTGGGGCCCACCAAGATTGATGCGGTTCTTGGGGTGACGAAGGCCTATGCCACCCGTGTGGGAAGCGGTCCATTCCCCACGGAATTGTCCGATGATGTTGGCGAAGGGCTTCAAGAGCGGGGGCAAGAGTTTGGCGCCACGACGGGACGACCCCGACGGTGTGGGTGGCTGGATGCGGTGGTCCTCCGATATGCCGTCCGGGTGAACGGGTTTTCCTCTCTGGCCGTGACCAAGTTGGATGTTCTTGATGGGTGCCGGCATCTGAAGATTGCTGTGGGATACAGGCATGCTGGGAAATTGTACAAGGAGATGCCTTCCGATCTTCACATTCTGTCTGAGTGTGAACCTGTCTATAAGGTGTTACCGGGATGGTTCGCTTCTACGACCGGCGTGTCCTCATATCGTGCACTTCCTGTAGAGGCAAAACGCTACTTGGCTTGCATTGAAGGTTTAACGGGGTGCCCCATCGATATTATTTCCACCGGCTCTGGGCGGGAGCAAACCATTACACTCAGAAATCCGCTCACCCGAACCCGGCCACGTGTGAAAGCTCCCAGAGCAAGTGCCTAATAGGAACGATGGCTTTTGTTTGACAAGCTGGAGAGTGGTTGCTAGCATCGCCGCTCGGTGGGCCGCTAGCTCAGGTGGTAGAGCATCGCCCTTTTAAGGCGAGGGTCCCGGGTTCGAATCCCGGGCGGCTCACCAGTATTTTCAATAGGTTAGGTGGATATCCTTAAACTTGCCGGCGCGGCAAGTCACCAATAAGTCACCA
>Ga0114947_10000846_pt1 | contig 10999 bp, 10 predicted proteins | sample CR02metaG_FD_99656 | JGI IMG/M metagenome (GOLD analysis project Ga0114947, IMG submission 99656) | Deep subsurface microbial communities from Mariana Trench to uncover new lineages of life (NeLLi) - CR02 metaG | ecosystem: Environmental > Aquatic > Marine > Ocean trench > Sediment ...
GCTGAGCGAGAAACGTAAAGAGACAACAGACTACGGACAACGGACTACAGACTCCCGGTCTTCAATCCCCGCACCCTGGTTAGAGATCAGTAGGCAGTAAGCAGATAGCAGCGAGAAGTAGCCTGGTCCGTGGTCGGTAGTCTGTGGTCCCAGCTTCGGCTGATAGCTGACGGCTGAGAGCTGATAGCTAATCGCCAAGCGACCGCTGAGGGGCGGGTCCACGACTCCGAACAGTACCTTACCTTTTCTTTCATGTTCTTTGGCTCGCAATTGTTCTCCGTCATGAGCATTCATTCGATGAAGGGAAACAACGTCGTTTAGAGAGAGCCTTATGCTCACAACTGTGGAAAAGATAGCGTTCCTGCTCCTCGCCATACTGTGTCTGTCCTATGCGGGTATGGGTTTTTATCGTGTTTACCGAACCATCGTGTCAGGAAAGCCCGCCCCTCGCTTTGAACGCCCCCTCCAGCGCATCTTTCATGCATTGTGGCTTGTCTTGACCCAGCAGACTCTATTCAAAAACCGACCCTTGGTTTCGCTTCTTCATGCCATGGTCTTCTATGGGTTTGTTTATTACTTTTTAGTTAACGTGGTGGATATCGTGGAGGGATTCTTCCCCTGGGTTGCCCGTGGAGGGATCTGGAATCCCTTCAACCTGCTCGCCGATCTCCTGACGGCGAGCGTGCTGATTGGCATTCTGGGGTTGATGGTTCGGCGCTTTTTGGTAAAGCCAGCCGATTTTAAATTTGCCTCAAACGTGCCCCTCCATGAAAATGTCAAAAATGGGATCCCGCGGGATTCCGCCATTGTGGGAGGCTTCATCGTCTTTCACGTGGGGAGCCGTCTTCTTTCCAAGGCGACCCAGCTTGCCCATGAAGGACCGGATCCCTTTCAGCCGGTAGCCGGGTATCTCGCCAGCTTCTTGGCCGGGCAGGGTCCTGCTTTACTGGAGGGCCTGCAGCACTTTTTCTGGTGGGGGGCCCTCGGCTCGATCCTGCTGTTCTTCCCTTACTTTCCCAGGTCCAAACATATTCACATCATGCTGGCTCCATTGAACCTCGCTCTAAAGAAGGACAAACCAGGCGTGTTGGAACCGATGGATTTCGAAAACGAAGAGTCCTTCGGAGTGGCGACGCTCAAGGACTTTACCTGGCCACGACTGCTGGATGCCTATAGTTGCATTATGTGTAACCGTTGCCAGGAGGTTTGCCCAGCCTATGTCACTGGCAAGTCCTTGAGTCCCGCAGCCATCCTGATCAACGAGCGTTACGAAATAAATCGGACCCTGGGTTCCTTTGGCAAGGAGGATACAGACCCTCGCCCCCTGTTAGACTTTGCCCTCAACAAGGAAGCTCTCTGGGCCTGCACCACATGCAACGCGTGCGTTGAGGTCTGCCCTGTCGGTAACGAGCCGATGCTTCATATTTTGGACATGCGCCGTGAGCGGGTCTTGATGGAAGCTGACTTTCCCAATCAGTTGAAGCAGGCCTTCAATGGGATGGAAAGCTCGAGAAACCCCTGGGCCCTCCCACCGGATCAGCGGCTGGACTGGGCTCAAAAATTGCCGTTCCCCGTGCCTACGGTGGAGCAGAACCCCAATCCAGATATTCTTTACTGGGTAGGCTGTGTCCCTTCCTACGACCCTCGGGCCCAGAAGATAGCAGTGAGTATGGCCGAGATTCTGAACGCGGCCAGCGTCAACTGGGCGGTACTGGGCACTCAGGAGAAGTGCACGGGAGATGCCGCGCGCCGCGCCGGTAACGAGTATCTTTTCGCCGAGATGGCGACCGAGAACGTGGAAACCTTGAATGCCGTTGGACCCAAGGTCATCGTGACCACGTGTGCTCACTGCTTTCACACCATTGGGAACGAATACCCTCAGTTTGGCGGGAACTATGTGGTCAAGCATCACACTGAGTTCATTGACGAACTGATCAAGGCGGGGAAACTGGATGTCCCCACAACATCGAAAGGTTCCATTACCTACCATGATCCTTGCTATCTAGGACGCCACAACGGAGTTTATGACCAGCCCCGCGAAGTAATCCGCTCCATGGGCTTCGAACTGAGCGAGCCCCCGCGAAACCGCAGCAACAGTTTTTGCTGTGGTGCAGGAGGGGCGCAGTTCTTCAAGGAAGAGGAGCAAGGGGTTGAGCGGGTCAGCACGAACCGCTTCCGGGAGCTGAAGGATACGGGGGCAAAAACCATCGTAACTGGGTGTCCATTTTGCCTGCGTATGTTCTCCGATGAGGGAGCGAAGGAAGAGACAGACCCAACTCCGGAGGTCCTGGATATCGCAGAGCTCGTGGCGATGGATCTGCGCAGGAAACGCGAGAGTCTTAGTGCCGATGGTTCATCAAAGTCGTAGGGGTTGTTGTGTGGCAGGGTATGAGACTCAATGCCAAGATTGTTCTCAGTCTGTGTCTCTTGGGTAGCCTGTTTGCCTGTCGCTCCGGTCCTCGCGTCATCTTGAATGGCGGGGATAAGGCAATCCCCGTAAAGGTAGAGATCGCCGATACGCACGCCAAGAGAACGTTGGGTTTACAATACCGTCAGGATTTGGCGGAGGACCAAGGGATGCTCTTTCTCTTTGCGGCGGAGAGAGTCCAAACCTTTTGGATGAAAAACACACCTATCTCGCTAGATCTCATCTTCATTAACGCTCGGAAAACAATTGTTGGGATTGTCCACAGGGCGGTCCCCTTCTCTACAGCAACCCTATCAGTGTCATCTCCCAGCCAGTTTGTTCTGGAGATCAAAGGAGGTGTTGCCCGCCAACACCATATAAAGGTAGGCGATACGGTCCGCTTTGAGGGGATTGAGCTTAGCCCCGTGGAGTAACCTCTCGGTCGAGGCCGCTCGTGTCAGCTGTGGATTATACTCCACAGGGTTGGATTCTTACCGTTAGATTGTTCAACAGTACGACTTCAACAAAGATTTTCGCGCCAAGACGCAAAGCTCGCAAAGAGAAAATCTATATACTTTCTCCGAACTTGGCGTCCTTTGCGCCGCGCCCTGTGGAGTATTAGCCCTGGTCGAGACAAGCCAACTCGGTCGAGCTGTTACTCCACGGGGCGGGGTGTCGTTTAGCCGATTCCCCAAATGCAAAATTAAAGGAAAAATTTAAATATTTACGGTTAGATTTCCCTGAAAAAATAAGGCCTTAAGGGTTCAATGCGCTCCTCGTAGGAGTCGGGATAGAGGAACCACAACGTGGCGGCAATGCTGCTCAGAAGGGAATTCCCATCCTGAGGAGTGAAGCACATACCCACCACCTCTCGGTCTCCCCTGAGGGCCATACACTTGGTGGGAATAACGGTTTGGTTGAGGATTCGACCGAAAAGGCCATGATCCCGCCCGAAGGAAAAAACTGAAGCCATGGAGGTTTTGTTCGTCATGGCAACTCTGCCGTTACTCGTGATCCGGCGCATCACCTCCTCCATGGTTACACGCCGAAGGAGCTTCAAGTCGAAGTGGATGGTGTGCATGTATTGGGTATTCAACTTGAGGACTGAAGAGAAGATGCTCAGGTCGAAGTCCAGAGTTTTAAAGAGGTGGTGTGCGTCCCTCCCCTGGTGGGTGCCATACTGGGAGTCGTCGTGCTTGCCAATTTCGGGAGAGGGTATGTACCCACCCTCCTCACTCAGGTCATTGGCGCGCCGCATGCAAACAAATCGACTCTCGTCGAGGTTATTTTCCTTTTCCGGTCCTAAGGCGATGGTGTCGATGATGGCTGCCAGGTTGTGAGTGTTACAACTCACCACTTGGATGAATTGGTCCGTTCCCCTGTTCAGGGCCTTGTCGTTAATCCCCCGGGCATACATTTTGCCAAAACCAAACTCACTTCCCTGGGCAATAAATCCTCGGCCGTTATTGGCATAGCGCTGGTAATATTTTTCTTTGTTTTTGTTTCCCACCGGCGTGCAGTCAATGATCACATTGGCCCTCTCGATGGCCTCTTCGGCCTCATACCGGGGCTCCATTCCCATTTTCTTGAAACTGCTCCAGCGGTCCTTGTCCACACAGAGACGGGCACCTTTCTGGCCCAGGGCGTTGACCTTTGAACGGTCGTTTTCGCGCGGGGTCCGCTTATGGAAGGTGACTTCATCCACGCCAAAATCTTTGGCAAAGGTGGAAAGGATGCCAATCAACGGCTCCCCAATGGTCCCTGTACCCACTACATGAACAACGGTTTTACCCATATGGCCTCTTCATTCAGCTCAATGGCATAGCTCAATGGACTGTCCATCACCCTAATCATATACTATACTCAATTTCAAGGGGGCAGGCATGCTGCCCTTGGGGTCACGAGAGAGGAGAACAACCCATGGCGCAAGAACTGATACCCGCCACATCGTTTTTCGACCAGCGATTTGGGGTCACGTCACGTGAATTGGATAAAATCCTTTCCCGGGCCTTGGAAAGCAAGGCCGACTATGCGGACCTCTATTTCGAATACCGGTCCAATGAGGCCATTAGCTTGGAAGAGGGGATGGTCAAAAACGCCTCGAGTTCCACAGCCAACGGAGTGGGGGTTCGGGTTTTGGCAGAGGCCAAAACCGGGTATGCCTTCACGGACGATATTACCATTGAAAATCTTGAATTGGCCGCTCGCACGGCCCGCTATATAGCCCAAAACAAGGGGGCTCCTGTGCCCGTCCCGGTGGGGGGGGCACAGGGGTCGCCACACAATCTCTATCCTGTGGAGAATCCGACTGCCGAAGTGAAACTAGAGGAAAGGATTGCACTGCTTCATGAAATGGACCGTCTGGCCCGGAGCATTGATCAACGGGTTAAGAATGTCTTTGTGAGCCTCGTGACCCAACGCAAGATTGTGCTCGTAGCATCATCAGAAGGTTGGGTTGTGGGCGATATACAACCGCTCATCCGACTCAACGTGACCTGTATCGCAGAGGATGGGGGAAATCGGCAAATAGGGAGTTTTGGTGGGGGAGGAAGGGTGGGTTTTTCGTTTCTCACTGAGAAGAAGGATTATGAGCGGTACACACGCGAAGCGGTGCGACAAGCGCTACTCAATCTTGAGGCCGAGGATGCCCCGGCTGGTGAGATGGATGTGGTGCTGGGTCCAGGGTGGCCCGGGATTCTTCTCCATGAGGCCATTGGACATGGTCTGGAGGGGGACTTTAACCGCAAAAAAATCTCCGCATTTTCGGATCGTATTGGTGAAAAAGTCGCTTCCGAGCACTGTACCGTTGTTGACGATGGAACCCTCCCCTGGCGCAGGGGTTCCTTGAATCATGATGACGAGGGGACCCCCACCCATCGCACCGTGTTGATTGAGAAGGGTGTGTTAAAGGGATATCTTCAGGATCGCCTGAACGCCTCCCTGATGGGAATGCCACTGACTGGGAATGGACGCCGTGAGAGTTATGCCCATATTCCTATGCCCCGAATGACGAATACCTTCATGTTGGCCGGGGAGTCTTCGCCTGAGGATATCATTCGCTCGGTCAAGAAGGGCATTTATGCGGTTAACTTCGGCGGGGGGCAGGTGGATATTACGAACGGAAAGTTTGTTTTTTCTGCCAGCGAGGCCTATCTCATTGAAGACGGCAAGGTGACTCGCCCCATCAGAGGGGCTACCCTGATTGGTAGCGGACCAGAGGTTCTCAAACGCGTTTCCATGGTAGGGACAGACTTGAGTCTGGACGAAGGCGTTGGAACCTGTGGCAAGGATGGACAATCGGTGCCAGTGGGAGTGGGACTCCCCACCATCAGAATCGATAGGATTACCGTTGGAGGAACGAAAGCCTCTCATTAACCCGTTTTTTTGGTCCATTTGGTCTATCTAGTCTAGCTGGTTGTCAGGTTTATTTTGGTTTGTTTAGTTTGTTTAGTTTGTTTGGTTGTTTTGGTTTGAGGAAGTAGCAGGAATAAATGAGACCAACAAAAAAAACGAGAACGACGAAATAGACTGAATAAACTAAATAGACGGAACGGACAGAATAGACGAAATCGACGCGATAGACGAAACAAGGTGAGGTTATGGATCGTTTAGAATTGAGTCAGGAATTGGCCCGGGATATTTTAGCTCAGGCAAAACAGAAGGGGGCCACCCAGGGGGATGTGGTGATGGTGGAAAGTGATTCTTTCTTCGTGACTGTGCGTCTGGGAGAGGTCGAAAAGATCAGCCAGTCCCAGGAGAAAAGGCTGGGTGTCAGGCTTTTCTTCGGTCATAGTTCAGCCACGGGCTCGACTTCCGACATCTCCAAGAACTCCATAGAGAACCTCGTTAACGACACCTGCGTGATGGCCCGCGCCACGGTGCCCGACGAGTTCAGCGGCCTGCCTCTCCCCGAGGAATTGGCGAGAGAGGTAGGTAACTTAGACCTACTCGATGATCAAGCCCGTGCTCTTTCGGTGGAGGAAAAAATCCGCCTTGCCCGAGAGGCAGAGGAACGGGCGCTGGGTTATGATCCGCGCATTACCAACTCCGAGGGAGGTGAATTTTCAAATCAATTCAATCGTCTCATCTATGCCAACAGCGCTGGCTTTTCCGGCGAATACGAGGGATCAGCATTCAGTCTTTCGGCTGCGCCCGTGGCGAAGTCCAATGGGACCATGCAGCGCGATTTTTGGTATTCGTCACAGCGCAAGTTTTCTCGTCTTGAATCACCTCAGGCCGTGGGGCAGAAGGCAGCCGAGCGCGTTCTGAGGCGTTTGGGAGCGCGAAAGATCAAAACCCGAGAGGTTCCAGTGATATTTGATCCTGAAACCGCAGGGTCTCTCATGCGTCACCTTTCTCGGGGACTCTGCGGCGACTCTCTCTATAAGGGCGCTTCCTTCTTAATGGGAAAGGTAGGGAGTCAAATTGCATCAAACCTTGTGACGGTGGTCGATGATGGGACCATCCCCGCGGCCCTCGGCTCCAAGCCCTTTGACGGTGAGGGTCTTCCCGTTAAGGAAAAGAGAGTTGTGGAAAAAGGTGTGCTGCAGAGCTATCTTCTCGACACCTATAGTGGGAAAAAGCTTGGCTATCCGTCCACGGGAAATGCCTCCCGATCGGTGGGAGAGCCTCCTGGCGTGGCGCCTACTAATTTTTACCTGTCCCCAGGGGACCACAGCCCGGAAGAGATTATCGGATCGGTGGAAGAGGGAATTTATGTCACCGAGTTGATCGGCTTTGGGGTCAATCTTGTGTCAGGTGACTATTCTCGTGGGGCGGCGGGTCTATGGATTGAGCGGGGTCAACTGGCCTATCCGGTGGAGGAGTTGACCATTGCGGGGAACCTCAAAGAGATGCTTTTGAATATCGAGATGGTGGGTAATGACCTGGATATGAGGTACAGGGTCTCATCGCCTACTGTCAAGATTTCCCACCTCACCGTGGCAGGGAACTAATTCTTCAGTGAAGCAACTCACGATACGTGATATCCTTCTTTCAGCACGGCCCGCAGCAGGTCATCCAACTGTGTTTGCTCTGGGTCAAATTCGACGACCGCCACTTTTCGCTCCAAGCTGAAATCGACGGTTACGACTCCCGTAACGCCCTTAAGCAATGCGGTCAACTTCGGAGCAGACCCAGAATCTAACTCATTAATGGAAATAATGGCAGTCTTCGTTTTCACCCTGTACCCCCAGAGGCCCCGCGCGTGAGCCCCGATCCGAAAAATACCTTCAGGACAATGCGGTGAAGACTACACCTTTTTACCATCCTTGGTCTATGAGATGGAAGCCTGCGGGTCAGGGTCACGGCTCGGGGGGAACGCAGGGATGAACCCCGTTCCAATGATGTCCTTAGCCAACGATTCGACGGCTGTCCAGAACAATTGGCACGGGGTGAATTTTCCGGACTCCCCCAGTGGAGTAATATATCGGTGGAGACTACTCATCTCAGTTGTGGCAAATACGCCGTGTCTTTGCAATAAACAATGAACCAAAGGCGAGGAGAATCAGAGCATGAATCAGAATTGGCTCGTTACTATCTTTTTCTTTGTCTTGTTGCTGGTGATCCTCTACCTAGCCTATCTGATCTTTAGCCCCTTCCTCCAAGCCGTTGCCTGGGCAGTGATACTCGCCATAATCGTGTACCCTGTTTACGAATGGCTACTAAAGGTCCTGAAAGGGAGGGCCACTTTAGCTGCCCTCATCCTCACCGTTCTGATCATTTTCCTCATTGTTTTCCCTGCCATGAGGGTTTCCGTATTCTTAACTCAGGAGACGGTGGAGCTAGCCAAGACCATGCGCTCCTCTGTTGAGAGTGCCGAAATTGAAGTCTGGAAAGGAAAACCTTGGGTCCAGAGAGTGATCAACGCGTGGGAGTCGGTCGCCGCCGAACTGGAGTTTTTCGAGATTGATCTCAAACAATCCGCTGCCCAAGGGGCACAGGTCGCCTCCGGATTCCTCGCCTCTCAGATTAAAGCCGTTGCCCAGAACGTCTTTTTGTTTGCCATTAACTTTATCATAGCTCTGTTCACTCTCTTTTTTATGTTGCGGGACGGTAAGGCCCTGTCTGATAAGCTCCGTTCTCTCCTGCCCATGGATCAGGTGCATAAGGACCATCTCTTTCAGAATATCGTCAATGCCCTCTTTGCGGTAGTCCATGGTGCATTGATCACCGCTATCGTTCAGGGACTGCTTGCAGGCCTGGGTTATTGGCTGTTGGACGTACCCTTTGCCATCGTCCTGGCAGCGACCACTGCCTTTACGGCCCTTTTCCCCATCGGCGGTTCTTTTCTCGTTTGGTTTCCTACCTCTCTCTACTTGGGGTTTGTTCAGGGGCCGTTGTGGAAGGGGATCACCCTCTTTCTGTGGGGTGCGCTCATCGTAGGATCCATTGATAACGTCCTCAAACCCCTCTTGATAGGCAACCGCCTTCGACTGCCCGTACTTTTTCTGTTCTTTAGCATATTGGGTGGTCTCAGGCTGTTCGGTATCATAGGGCTGATCCTGGGCCCTATGATCGTTGCCCTCCTGGTGGCCCTTCTGGACCTTTACATGAAGGAATATGTGAAGGCTTAGGCAAGTTTAGCTCAAATTATTTAGCCTAGAATCCCCTTGATCTCTCGGCCAGCTTGTTCAGCGGCTAGGGGAGGAACGGCCTGCTCGAAGATAGGGAAAAGGGTTCGCTCTTCCTGACGGATGTGACGATCGAGGAGATCTCCCAGATCGAAGAGGGTCTTGGATAGTTCGAATTCGTTTTCCAGTGCGGTTACAGTTTTACGTATCCGGTCGTGTTCGCTCAGGAGTGCTGAAATCAAAGTCTCGGTGTCACTGGAGTGTAAGTGAATGAGCGGGAAAAGGACTTTTTCTTCTGCTTCGAAATGAGGCTTGAGATTTTGCTGAAAGAATTTCTTGACTTCTTCGGCAAGCCCCTTCATGGCCTTTGGATTTCCGGGGTTTAGCTGTCCCAGGCCCTGCTTGCGGCAGCGAATGGCCAACGCAAGCGCGTGATGGTGGTCTTGGGAAAGGAGGATTAGACTTGCGTGGCGTTTGGCCATGGACTCTAATACTTGACCGCAGATTAACGCAGAAGGCAAAGCGCTAAGCGCAGAGCGCATAGCGTCCTTGCGGATTCGGGACCACTGACTACCGACTACTGACCTTTGACCCGGATCCAGGGATTGACGACCAGCAGTCTGTAGTCCATAGTCTGTTGTCTCTTTACGCTGCTCGCTCAGTCCTCAGTACTCGTTACTCGTCACTGGTGAAACGCTTTGCGCTCTGCGCTTAGCGCTTTGCTGTTCCCTAGAAAGTCCCGCGATTTATAACACTTAGAGTGACACCGCGCAATTGACCCCGTTTGACCTTTGCGCTAGTCTTCCAATCGAGAGCGTTTTTACCAAAGGAGGGAACAAAGAATGGCAGAGGACCTAATCATCAAGCGAGAGATCCTATTGGAGGCAGACGCGGAGACCCTTGAGAAAATGCGTAAGGAGGGTCACGCGAGGGGGTTTACAGTTTATTGCGATGAGGGTGAACGGGTAGGCGGTGAAAACACGGCTCCTCCCCCCCTCGCCTATTTTGGACTAGCGCTGGCCTTTTGACTACTCACCCAAATTTCCCGGTACGGGGAAATGATGAAGACAAAGATTGACAAGGCCCGTGTCTCCGTGAAGGCCAGGTTCAAGAGTGAGGGGTCTGTGCTGGCGGAGACGGTGCAGGCGAGCGGTATCGGTTTTGAAACCCACTTGGAGTTGGATTCCCAAGAGGCCCCGGAGCGGGTTGCCGCAGTGGTCCGAAATTCGGAGAAGGGTTGCTATGTGATGCAAACGATCCTCCAACCGACGCCGGTGGAGCGGACATGTGCCCTGAACGGGGCTAGTTTTGACCCCGAGAGCTTCCCAAAAAAGGGGAAACGGGTTTAACCTTATTTGCTTACCGATAGAATGTTCAAAAGAACGACTTCAACAAAGTTTTTCGCGCCCAGACGCCAAGGCGCAAAGAAAAATATTTTCCCATTTTTTCCGCACTTGGCGTGCTTTGCGTCTTTGCGGCTCGCCCCGTGGAATACCGACTCGACCGAGGCCGAGTTGTTCGCCCGTAGCGTTATTCCACAGGGCGAGCCATCTTTTTCCCGACTGTGTATTCCCAGCTTCAACTGGAAATTTCAAATATTGCTGCTTAACTTTTTAACGTCATAATTGAATCATGAACCAGTGGACCCTAGAGGTAGGTGAAACCGATTTTGAGATGGAGGTGCTCGAGCGGTCCCACCGGGCACCTGTGATGGTTGATTTCTGGGCTCCCTGGTGCGGGCCCTGTCGAGTTTTGGGACCCGTGTTGGAGCGGCTAGCAGAGGAGCAGAAGGGAGCCTTCATACTGGCCAAGGTAAATGTGGATGAGAACCAGGGACTGGCCAGTCTGTACCGAATTCAGGGAATTCCGGCGGTGAAGATCTTCAAGGACGGGAAGATCGCCGATGAGTTCACCGGCGCACTGCCGGAGGATGCCGTACGAGAGGTGCTCTCACGGGTCCTTCCCTCAGAGGCAGACAACCGAGTCCTTGAAGCTAGAGCCTTAGAGGATCAGGGTAAGC
>Ga0114947_10000847_pt1 | contig 10990 bp, 10 predicted proteins | sample CR02metaG_FD_99656 | JGI IMG/M metagenome (GOLD analysis project Ga0114947, IMG submission 99656) | Deep subsurface microbial communities from Mariana Trench to uncover new lineages of life (NeLLi) - CR02 metaG | ecosystem: Environmental > Aquatic > Marine > Ocean trench > Sediment ...
ACAGGATGCTCCCGGATTCGTGCATGTGCCGATTACGTCGCAGCAAAAACCTGCCGGCAAATGGATTTGGCTGGTAGCGACCCTAATTACCGTAAATCTGGCAGTCCTTGCGTTCGTTATGTTGCCCCCCGATTCGACCATGACTTCAAGCATCACAAATTCACCAGACAACACCGCTGGCACCACGCCTGCTGCTATTGCTATCACCAATCAACCCGTCACCGTGGCACCGGCACGCCAGCAGGCAGTCAATACCGATCCATTCATAGCGGTGCCCGCGCAGCAAGCTGTCACAAATCTGCCGCTAGCGGCAGAGCCGGTTTTTTCATCTGCTGCAGAACCCGCGCCACCGCTAAGCGCGTCGGCTGCTACTTTCAACAACCTCCGTGCGCAGGGTCAACTCAACCTGCCTGATATGCACCTTGATATACATGTTTATAGTGGCCAGCCCGCTGACCGCTTCGTTTTTATCAATATGAGCAAATACAAGGAGCGTGCCACCCTCGCCGAGGGCCCGCTGGTCAAAGAAATCACGCCGGAGGGCGTTATTCTCGAATACCAGGGCGTGAACTTCCTGCTACCACGCGAATAACCACGTCATCACGGGGACGGAAGAAAGGCGCCTTTTTCCGTGCTCCGTCCCACTATTTGCGTACCGACTGGTTCGATAAGTGCCGCCGTTTCATTTCTCGCGTTGTTAACCTTGCGATCGACCGGCCAGGCACGAAAAGCCGGGCTGTTTTCTGTCGCCTCGGTGAGCAAATTCGTATCCCCCTGTAACCATCGTCCGGCATTGTCAGGTTGCAATACGACCGGCATTCGATGATGCAGTTGCGACATGAATTCATTTGCAGCTGTCGTCAGGATCGTCGTGGTTTGCAGTGATTCACCGGAGTCCTTACTGTCCCAGCGCTCCCAGAGGCCAGCAAACGCGAACGGTGCACCATCCGCAAGCGAAATGAGGTAGGGAATCTTGCCATCATCGGTCTTCTGCCACTCGTAAAAGCCGTCTGCCAGGATCAGGCAACGCCTTTTCCGGTATGCAGCGCGGAATGAGGGTTTTTCGGCGACCGTTTCTGACCGCGCATTGATCATGCGGGCACCAATTGATGGATCTTTTGCCCAGAAAGGCACCAGTCCCCAACGCAGCATCGCAAGCTCTGGCTGATTTTCTTCATAATTACGAATCGCGGCTATAAATTGCGTCGGCGCGATATTGTAGCGCGGCTCTACGGCATGCGAGGTCTCTACGCCGAACAGGGCCGCTGTCGCTTCACTGGGCGAATAGAATGCAAACCGTCCACACATCTTATTCTCTTATGCCGACCCCGCGGTTTAGCAGGGCCAGGTTCACGGAGAACAATGCAATCACGAAAAAGAACACGATCATGTATGCGTAAACGATACTGATATCAGACGTACCCAGAATTCCGTAGCGAAACGCATTCACCATGTAAAGAATGGGATTCCCCAACGAAACTTTTTGCCAAAACTCCGGCAGCAAGGAGATGGAATAAAATACGCCACCGAGATAGGTAAGCGGCGTCAGCACAAATGTCGGGATAATCGATATATCGTCAAATTTATTGGCAAAAACGGCATTCATAAAGCCAAGCAACGCGAAGACTGTTGATGCCAGCACCACTATCGAAATTGTGATCAGCGGATGAGCGATCGTCAATTTTGTAAAGTTCAGCGCTATTACCGTTACCAGGGATCCGACCATTAGTCCGCGAACAATACCGCCGGCAACATGACCTATGATGATGGTCGCGTTTGACATCGGCGAAACCAGCATCTCTTCAACGTGTCTGCCAAACTTCGCACCGAAAAATGATGAGACAACATTGCCATATGAGTTGGTGATGACGGACATCATGATCAGGCCGGGCGCGATGAATTGCATGTAGTCATAGCCGTCCATAGTGCCAATGCGGCGTCCGATCAGGTTGCCAAAAATTATAAAGTACAGCGTCATCGTTATGGCGGGCGGAACAATAGTCTGCACCCATATCCTGATAACGCGAAGGAACTCCTTCCTGACGATGGTTTTAAGACCGACCCAGTTGAGTGAAATATTCATCCGCCCTGATTTCCCGCGGCCTGCTTTTTATCGACCAACTCCATGAACATCTCTTCCAGGCGGTTCGCTTTATTGCGCATACTCACGACCTTGATATCGTGAACGTCGAGTACGCTAAACAGCGTGTTGAGATCAGTTCCTGAATTCACCACCACTTCCAGTTCGCTATCGTCGGTCAGTGTCGTCTCGAATTCTGCAAGGTCCGGAGCCGCCTCCAGCCGCTCAGCAAGGCTCAACACGAAAACCTCGCGCTGCAATTTGCGTAATACGGTACTCATGCGGGCATCTTCGATAATCCGCCCATCGTCGATGATTGCGACGTGCCGACAAAGACTTTCAGCTTCTTCCAGGTAATGCGTTGTCAGGATAATGGTCGTACCGGCTTCGTTGGTAGCACGCAGAAAATCCCACATGGAACGGCGAATTTCGATGTCCACGCCCGCAGTTGGCTCATCCAGAATAAGCAGTTTCGGCTCGTGAACCAGGGCGCGTGCGATCATCAATCGTCTTTTCATGCCACCGGACAGATTACGCGCAATGTCGAAACGCCGATCCCAAAGACGCAATTCGGAAAGGTATTTCTCCGCCTGTTGCATTGCCAGGCGACGTTCGAGGCCGTAATAGCCGGCCTGATTGACCACGATGTTCAGTACCGTATCGAACAAATTCATGTTTAATTCCTGCGGTACCAGGCCAATGCAGGACTTAGCTGCCTCAAGATCATCGTCGATACTGTGTCCGAAGATTTTCACCTCGCCGGCGGTCTTGCTGACGAGGGAACTGATGATGCCGATTGCGGTAGTCTTCCCCGCGCCATTTGGCCCCAGCAACGCATAGAAATCGCCGGACTCTACTTCAAGATCGATGCCCTTTAACGCCCGAATTCCATTGCGGTAGGTTTTTGTAAGATTTTTAATCGACAAGGCATGCATAGCGACGCGTATTGTATACGCAGCGGTAAATTCAGTGCGACTTTATGTGCGACTAATCGTCCGGCTCGTCGGCGACCCGAAGTCCCGGAGCGCTCATACTCCTCGCCGCCAGCGACCAGGTTTGTCGTTTTTTGTGTTGCGGCTTGATAAGCACTGCCTGCAGTGCACTGATGTGCGCTGCCCTGCGAACCAGGGTCTCATTGTTGGTACCATCTGTAAGAAGTTTGCGCCAGAGTTCATGATCGTGAGCGGCACGAAGTTGCAAAATATCACCATGAGCGGCCACGGAAACCAGCAGGCGGTAAAGTGTCTGTTCGGCAATTTGTTCACACCAATGCAGGCTCGCACCGCAGAACAAACGCAACGCGTAAGGATTCTGGCGAGCAAGTTGCCAGATGAAGCCCAGTCCCGCTGAGACCAGCGTATCGAGAGCATCAGATCCGGATGACGCAAACAAATCACCGCCCGGTGACCCTCCAAGCACTTTTCCCCAGTAGTGATCATCGCCTTCCCGATAGGACAACAACAGAAATGGCGTTGCCGCCAGCCGCTCAATCTGTCGCTTGTTCAGGCTGGTGATCTTATCTGACAGTGGGGTCCGCAGCCGGCGCAGACCATAGCGCGCACGCAGGTCACGTTGCAACAGGGACAGGTACGCCCGGTTCAAAGAGATCACATTCCTGTAATCAGTAGGTGCCGGTCCATCGAAGGCCATATTTTTCTCCCAAAGTGCGTCTTTTCTGGCTGTTTTTCGCGCTTACGCTCAGTTACGCATATTTTGCTTGATTTCCCATATCGGTATCATATAGGATTTATAACACCTTATATGGGTTAAAACTAGCAGAAGAGGTAAGAAATGCGACTCACTGACAATCGCTACTCCAGCGAAAGAAGCCAGTTCGAGCTGGCGCTACGAATGATTAATCACGAGGCCAGGACCAGGACCATCCGGGATTGCACGGGCTTGAGCGACGATCGAATTCGTAAACTGTACAGCACCTATTTTCGCAACACTGGCCTCGAAACGGTCAAACGGCGGCGTGGCAAATCACCACGGCAAATCACTTTGTTCGTCAAAACTCCGTTGAACCAGCTCGAAGCCACTACGCTGATCGCGCTGTTCTGCACCAGCTTGTTGCTGCGTATCGATAGCGCCAACAAAGTACATACCTGCTGGCCGCGACCAGACGTTGAATACGGTCATCGGGTCTGCCGCGCTTTTGAAACCTATGTACTGATACATCCGTCACCAAAGATCAGTTTCGAGTGGGCCTGGAACCTGCTGCAGAATATCTCCAGGAATGACGAACTTTATCTGGCGGTTTGTGCAGAGTGCCAAACCCGTTACGTGCAGGATTCCTACGCACTGGATCCGCGCCGCTGCCCCAGTTGCGAGATCACACGAAACAGCAAGGCCGGGCCTGCCTGACGCCGGAAACGCTTGCAGCGGCTACTTGCTGCTCGGATTGTGAAATTCTGTACACTGCCCGGAGCATGAACGAGCACAATATTTTCGCAGGCGCATTTGTCGATCGCAGCGGTCACAGGCGCGAGGACCCGGAGTGGCTTGCAACAGCCACGCAGGGCCCGGATGCTCGTTTTGTGCCAATTTGGGGCGACCAATGCCTGGCGGCCGGTGACCCGTTGCGCGCGAGCCTGTTGCAACGAGCAGACGTCGATGCATTCCTGCCACAGCAGGAAACAATTTTTCTCGGCATGTTTCGGCAGCGGCCTGTTTTTGCGATACATATTGACCGCGATACGCAGGCACCATTTACAGACACCGGCGAATTCCATGACCTGCGTTACCTCGGCAGCATCATACCGGCAGATGAGGCCAATTTGATTGCACATGCCCGTGCCCTGGTGCTGTGGCACGGCATGCAAAAATTTTGTGGCCGCTGCGGCGCACAGTCGCGCGCGGAGTCAGGCGGTAATACGCGCATTTGTACGAATGAGGAGTGCGCTACCCGTACATTTCCGAAAGTCGACCCTGCCATTATCGTGCTGGTTACGCGAAGAGAGAAATGCCTGCTCGGTCGACAGACGGGCTGGCCGGAGGGCCGTTATTCGACCATCGCCGGATTCGTCGAGCCCGGGGAAAGCCTTGAGGATGCTGTGCGCAGAGAAGTCGCCGAGGAGACCAATATCGAGGTGGCCGGCGTGCACTACCACAGTTCGCAACCGTGGCCATTTCCCTCGGCTCTGATGTTGGGATTCACTGCGATCGCGAGTTCCGATGACATCCAGCTAAATGATAAAGAACTCGAAGACGCACAATGGTTCAGCAGAAAGGAGCTGCGCTGCGGGTTTCCCAAGTTACCCTACCGATTGTCGATTGCGCGACGGCTGGTCGAGGACTGGCTGAAACAAGACGGCCGCTGACGTCCATGGGCCTGATCGTCTTTGACTGGAAAATGCAACACGAATACCGCCTGGTACTGGCTGCGAATCGTGACGAGTTTCATCAGCGGCCAGCGCAGGCAATGCATTGGTGGCCGGATCGACCGGATATTCTTGCTGGTCGCGATCTCCAGGCCGGCGGCACCTGGCTGGCGGTAAGCAGGCCGGGTCGTTTCGCGACCGTTACCAATTATCGTGAACAACTCAGTTCGCGGCCGGGCCTGCGATCGCGCGGCGAAATTATCACAAACTTTGTGAGCTCTGATACGCCGGTCCAATCATTTGTGTCATCGCTTGAAAATGATGCCTATGACGGCTTCAGCATTCTCGCGATGGACCGGGATACGCTTTGGTACGTTTCCAATCGCGGTGATGACGCGATGGAACTTGCACCTGGCGTATACGGCCTGAGCAACGCGTCGCTGGACACACCCTGGAACAAACTCGTTCGCACCAGAGATGCGTTGCGCAAACTTACCGAGGCAGGCTCGATAGACGAGACAGCTTTGTTCAGGATTATGGCCGATCGGACTCCGGCGCCGACTGCCGATGTTGAGGCTGGTAATTTGCCGTTCATTCTCGCCAGAACTTTAACCGCCCCACACATCGTTTCGGCCGAATACGGCACCCGCTGTTGCACCACGCTTAGCTGGTCTAATGATGAAAAAATACACGTATCAGAGAGACGTTTCGACGCGACTGGTAATGTTAATGGCGAATCGCGTTTTAGTTTTACTGCCACTTGAGCAAAAAACCGAAATGCGAATATCAGGCCTGCTCGGCCGCAAAAACCTTTAACAACCAATTGCGAATGTGCGCAATTTCTTCCGCACAAACAGCATGCGCCATCGGATAGTCATGCCACAGTGCGTTGTAGCCAGCGGCGGTAAGAACCTCGAGCGTGTGTTGGCCCAGGGCCAGCGGCAACATTGGGTCCAATGTGCCGTGCGCGATGAATATGGGCAGATCGCGCGTTTGTGCTGCCGCATTGTTTACGACTTCGGCCTCGATGGTGTTCTGCAATGGCAAATAGGTCGACAATGCCATCAGTCCGGCCAGGCGCTTTTCAAACCTTAATGCCGTATGCAACGCGATCGCTCCGCCCTGAGAAAATCCAGCGAGCACGATTTTTTCATAGGGAATACCACGTTCGTGCTCCCGCTCGAGCAACTGCACCAGCATCTCGCTACTTGCGCGAATGCCGGCTTCATCCTGGGGCCCGCCACGATCCAGCGTCAGGATGTCATACCATGCCCGCATGCTCATACCACCATTGATGGTGACCGGCCGAATCGGCGCATGCGGAAACACGAAGCGCAGATCCAATCGCCCCGCAAGACCTAACTCCGGCACGATCGCCTCGAAATCGTGACCATCGGCGCCCAGCCCGTGCAGCCAGATCACACTGCCATCCGGCGCTGCAGCGCTCTCGATCTCGACCGTTTCCGGTATTTGCATAAGCCCAATCTCCTGTGTTCGCGGACGCGCATATTAACAGCAACCAGCGCCTGATCTCTTTGGATTTTCGCGCTGGTATCCCGGTCCTGGGTCACAGAAATGGCGGGGTATCTGGTATAACATTTGCCAGTGCTGTAACCATGGTCTGAAGTCATGTATAAGCAAACGAAATCGTTCGTCATATTCTTGTTTTCCCTGCTGCTGATCGCTGCCTGCGGCCAGAAAGGCCCGCTGTTCCTGCCTGGTGATACCAACCAGATAAGCACCAGCATGCCGGCACAACAGCCCCAGCCGGTCGAGCAAGTGGAAGTGGAAGAGGACGACGAAGACGAAGACGATCCTGTAACCAGATTTCGATAATACGGTGCGGGTAAGACCCGCTATAAAAGCTGATGAGCGACAGCAATCTCGTCCTTGTGGACGGATCTTCCTATTTGTATCGCGCGTATCACGCGCTGCCTAAACTGACGAGTTCGCGTGGCGAGCCTACCGGCGCTGTGCATGGCGTACTGAACATGATTCAGAAACTGGTCAGGGAACATGACACCGAGCATTTCGTCGTGGTCTTTGATGCACCGGGCAAAACGTTTCGTGACGAGATGTTCGAAGAATACAAGGCCAACCGCCCGCCGATGCCCGATGACCTGCGCGCCCAGATCGAGCCATTGCTGGAGGCCGTCACGGCGATGGGCTTGCCGTTGTTGCGCATCGAAGGTGTTGAAGCAGACGATGTCATCGGCACGCTGTGCCGCCAGGGTGCAGCCGCCAATATGCAGGTTCTGGTCTCGACTGGGGACAAGGATATGGCACAGCTGGTGAACGATGATGTAACGCTGGTCAACACGATGACCGGCTCAGTGCTCGATCGCGATGGCGTGAAGAAAAAATTTGACGTCTATCCAGAGCAAATCATCGACTACCTGGCACTGGTGGGCGACAGCGCCGATAACATTCCCGGCGTGCCGAAGGTTGGCGCGAAAACCGCCGCCAGGTGGCTGAACCAGCATGGCAGCGTTAGCGAGATTGTCGCCCACGCGGACGAGATCACCGGCAAGGTTGGTGAAAGTCTGCGCGAAAACCTGCAACAACTGGAGCTGTCGCAAAAACTTGCAACGATTCGGTTGGAAGTTGAATTGCCACAGCTGCCCACGGAGCTGAAACGCTCCACACCTGATGTAGCGACATTGCGATCTTTATTCCAACGCCTCGAAATGCGGCAGTTTCTGCGCCAGCTTGATAAAGACAATCAGCCCGATGCAAGCAGCGAAAAACCTCTTCCCGGAAAAAAGGGAGACTACCAAACCATCCTGACGCAAGCCGGCTTCGACGAATGGTTTGAAAAGATCAACAAAGCATCACTCGTTGCGCTGGACACAGAAACCACCAGCATCAACTACATGCAGGCCGAGCTGGTTGGGATTTCTCTCGCGGTGAAAGCCGGCGAAGCCGCTTATATCCCTTTGGCACATGACTATCCCGGCGCGCCGGAGCAACTTGACCGCGATACGGTGCTAAAAGCATTAAGAGAATACCTTGAGGATCCGCAGAAAAAGAAAGTGGGTCACCACCTGAAATACGATGCGCACATTTTTGCTCGCTACGGCATTCGCTTACGCGGCATGCAATTCGATTCAATGCTCGAGTCCTATGTGCTCAATAGTGTTGCTACGCGACATGATATGGACTCGGTGGCACGCTTCTACCTGAACATCGACACGATTCACTACTCAGACGTCGCCGGTAAGGGTGCCAAACAACTTACGTTCAACCAGATCGATCTTGAGCACGCTGCGCCCTATGCCGCTGAAGACGCCGATATCACGCTCCGGCTGCATGAGCATCTCTGGAGTGAACTGAAGAAAACGACAGGGCGTAAGAAAATTTACCAGGACATCGAGCAGCCGCTCGTCGCAGTGCTTCTTGCGATGGAGGAAACCGGCGTACTCGTCGATCGTGAAATGCTGAAAAAGCAGAGCAGTGAACTGGCGAAGAAAATGGCTGGCCTGGAGACTGAGGCACATGAACTTGCCGGCGGCCCGTTCAATCTCAGCTCGCCGAAGCAATTGCAGGAAATTCTTTTTAGCCAGCTCGGCTTACCAGTAATCCGCAAGACGCCAAAAGGACAACCTTCTACGGCGGAAGACGTACTGCAGGAACTGGCGGATGATTATGACTTGCCGCGCGTAATTCTCGATTATCGCAGTGTTGCCAAGCTGAAAAGCACCTACACCGACAAACTGCCGCTGCAAATCGCGGCCGATACCGGCCGCATTCATACTTCATATCACCAGGCAGTCGCTGCAACCGGACGTTTGTCATCGACCGACCCCAACCTGCAGAACATCCCGATACGCACTCCCGAGGGCAGGCGCATCCGGCAGGCGTTCATCGCGCCAAAAGGAACCGTCTTGCTGGCCGCGGATTACTCGCAGATTGAATTGCGCATCATGGCGCATTTGTCCGGCGACAAGGGACTGGTCGGTGCATTTGCTGATGACCGGGACGTTCACCAGGCGACCGCCGCAGAAGTATTCGCTATCGAACCGGACCAGGTAACCGCCGACAACCGCCGCTCAGCTAAAGCAATCAACTTCGGGCTCATGTACGGCATGTCCGCCTTCGGCCTCGCCAGGCAACTCGGAATCAGCCGCGGCCAGGCACAGGAGTATGTCGATATGTATTTCGACCGCTATCCGGGCGTGAAAAAATTCATGGACGATATTCGCGAGCAGGCACGCCAGAATGGTTATGTGGAAACCGTTTTCGGCAGGCGCTTGTATTTGCCGGAGATCAACGACCGCAACGTGAACCGGCGTCAATATGCAGAGCGAAGTGCGATCAATGGTCCAATGCAGGGAACTGCTGCGGACATTATAAAGCGCGCGATGATTAGCGTTCAGGACTGGCTGCTGAGTAGCGATGCGCCAGCTCGTATGATCATGCAGGTACACGATGAGCTGGTCTTCGAAGTTGACAAGGAATCGGTCGACTCAGTGCGCGAGGAGATTGTTACGCGCATGTGTGCGGCAGCTGATTTGTCAGTTGCGCTAAAAGTCGATGTGGGTACTGGCAAGAATTGGGACGAGGCGCATTAGTATTGTTCATTGTCAATAAAAGCCGTCCCTGTCTTTTTTAGATATCGTCATTTGAAGGCCGCTCTGGCGCCTCCCTGCACCAAATACAGGGCGAAGAATGGCTTTCTAATACAACGAGTTAGCCGTCCGATGGAACTCTGACGGCGAATTGTGTTCTTACTTATTGAGTGCGTTAGTCACTTGCCCGCTTACCTCCCTAAGCGGGCTTGCAACAAGGTCACCCCAAACCTGTTGCGTAGCTGACCCCGGGTGCCAAAAGCACGCCGGGGTTTTTTTATGGCTGGCGATTGATTCGATGGCGGTTCTAATGTGTGGGTACGATTGGTTGGGGGTTGCAACAGTTTTTGAGGATCGAATAAGGCAGGTTTGCTACAATTTTTTGATCGCTAATTTTTTATCCGGCAAGAAACCTTTCCAGCACCTCCCGGGCCTCTTCCACGCCTTGCCTGTTGTGTGCTGAGAAGAGTTGTACCGTTGCCGAGTCGCCCAGCTCCTTTCTTACCCTGAGCAATGCCGTTGCCGCCTTGCCGCGTTTTAGCTTGTCCGCTTTGGTCAGCAGTACATGTACTGGCAAGGAGACTGAACTGGCAAGAGAGAGCATTTGCCGGTCGAAATCCAATAGTTCCCGCCGGATGTCGACGACCAGTAACAGGCCGCTCAGGCTTTGTCTTTGCTCAAAATAGCTTTCCACCAACCGGCCCCAGTGTTGCCGCACCGAGGCCGCCACTTTGGCAAAGCCGTAACCGGGCAGATCCACCAGTCTCTGCCCGTCGCGCAAATCGAAAAAGTTAACCAGCTGGGTACGACCGGGCGTCTTACTGGTCCTGGCGAACTGGCGCCGGTTTACAATAACGTTGATAGCGCTCGATTTACCGGCGTTTGAACGGCCCGCGACAGCCACCTCCACGCCGTTATCCGGAAGGAATTGTGCGGGAGCATTGGCACTCAATACGAATTTTGCATCAGGAAACTGCGACATGGGAACGGGCCCCGATATGTGTATAATTTGGGGCCTGCTG
>Ga0114947_10000848_pt1 | contig 10984 bp, 10 predicted proteins | sample CR02metaG_FD_99656 | JGI IMG/M metagenome (GOLD analysis project Ga0114947, IMG submission 99656) | Deep subsurface microbial communities from Mariana Trench to uncover new lineages of life (NeLLi) - CR02 metaG | ecosystem: Environmental > Aquatic > Marine > Ocean trench > Sediment ...
CCATGGGCTTTTCCAGCAAATCCTGAATTCTGAGTACGCGCATATTTATTGTCGCCTCCTTAATTGCACGGCAGTCTATCCCCCACAGGGCGTGCTTGTCAATTCCAGTCGCATCTAGTCAAGAGCGGAGCGCAAAGCGAGAAAGACAGCAGGCGGAGAGCAGGCTATTGGGTCAAATCTTTGCTCTTGACTAAATGCGACCGGAATTGACAAGCACGCCCTGTGGGGAATAGACTCACGTGCAATTAAGGAGGCGACGATAAATATGCGTGTACTCAGAATTCAGGATTTGCTGGAAAAGCCCATGGACAGCGCGACGCCTATTCCCGGATGGACAGGTGGACCCGTAACCCGGACACGGCAAGTCATTATCGGTGAGGGGGATTCCGAAAACTTTCGCTCTAACATGGTGAACTTCCGTGAAGGCGCCACCACAGGGTGGCATACCCACAACTGCGACCAGATTTTGGTGATCACCGCCGGCAGGGGCATGGTGGCGACCGAAAAGGAAGAGCGTGAGATAACGGTTGGCGATGTGGTGCACATCAAGGCCGGTGAGCGTCACTGGCATGGTGCGAAGGCGGATTCCGGGATGTCACATATCACGGTTACGGTCCCCGGAAGTCAGTCCACGCATGGCTAGATTCGCGCTGCGAATCTAGCCATCAGTCATCAGCTTTCAGCTATCAGCTCACAGTGAAGAGCTGAAGGACCACTGACAACAGGACTACAGACAACCAGGAAGCAGAGAGCAAAGTGCAAGTCGTAAAGGGCAGAGGGAGAAAGACCGCGGGCGGAGAGCAGAGTAGGCAGAAAAAACAGTGTCAAGTGTTAAGCGAAAAGAGCAAGGCGGGTCGGAACAAGGCAACTCTTTTTTGGGGGTAGGATGCAGCGCGCGAAGATAGCTGTCAGTATAGCTTTAAAGGTTGGTAGCGGCGGGGATCACTGATCGTCCCCAGGCCGCCGCCACCTCGTCATAGGCTTTGTTGGGTGGGGTCAACAGGACACGTTCTATGCCGGCTTCCGCGAGCCCTTTGAGCTGTGCGATACACTCCTGTGGGGTGCCGGCGATGGAGAAACGTTGGAGCAGGTAGTCAGTAATAAGGTCGGGATCCACGCGCTCTTCGATGGGCTTGGTGATATCAAATCCGTCCATAAATCTTTTTACACCTGCCAGCTCACCCTCAGGGACGGTCTCCAATGTGAAGCGGAAATTGTGGTGTGCCCGATTCGCCAATCGGGCCCGTACGAGACTGCGGGCTCGGGCGCCATCCTTATGGACGTAGATCATCCCCGCAGGCATGACATCTATGTCGGATAGGTTGCGTCCGTTCTCTTTGGCCCCCTGGGCGATTTGTTTCCGAGCCCATTCCAGCACACCCAGATCGAATCCGCACCCTAAGATAATGCCGTCTGCAAACTTCCCCGCCACTCTCAAACTTCGTGGCCCTTCCGCCGAGACGTAAATAGGCACCGGGAGCTTCCCGACGGTCAGGGGCGCCTTACGCTCGGCTCGTGCCTCTTTTCCCTTGGGGACAGTGATTGACCCGCCCTGGAGTAGATCGCGGATCGTTCGGAGTCCTTTTTCGAAATCTGCTATACGGGTGGCACTTCGATTCAGCCGGTATACGGACCCGTCTCCCGTACCGAGGCCCAGGATCGCTCGGCCCTGGGATATTTCATTGATGCTCGCGGCTGAGGTAGCCAGCACCGTCGGGTCGCGGTAAACCATGTTGGTCACGGCGATTCCAACGCGGAGACGCTCCGTATTTAGTGCGGCGATGGTCATTGCCTGGAACGGATCCAGATTGTTCATATGGCCATCCGCAAAGTATAGGGCTTCGAATCCAAGCTTTTCTGCGGAAGTGGCTTTTTTGATGGCATCAGGCATGTTTCGCGCAGGCGCGTGTAAGGCAAATTTCATGACGACCAGTAACTTGCTAGCTGGCTTTTTCTGTCTGTTCTTGGAGATGGGTGTAATGGGCCGGTTTCTCTGCATGGGAGGCGGGAAATACGATGATATTCGGAAAGGATACCCCAATGGGTATCTGCTCCCCCACGGACCATGTCCCCGGAGTTCGTTGCTCCATATGTATAATGGTCCCTGAGGCAAGACGCAGGCGGTAAATTAGCTCTCCCCTGAAAGCCCGTTTCTCTACCGTGGCGTATATTCCGCCAGTTTTGTAACTCACGGCATCGTGGTAGACCGCAACATAAACATCACCTGGAGGGATATCGGGCGGGCAGGGGAAGTCACCAACTTCGGTGTGAATATTGCCGTCGGAAGCCACGCCCGGCACGGGGTCAGCCTGCGCTACGGTCTTGGCAACAAACAGGGTCTTCGGATGATAGTACACCTCTTCGGGCGTTCCAACTTGTTCCAATTCACCGTTACAGACTACAGCAACGCGGTCTGCCATGATCATGGCTTCCTCTTCGTCATGGGTCACTAATATAGTTGTAGTCCCACTGCGTCTGAGAATTTCCTCCACCTGCTCCCGTACCAGGGGACGCAGGGTGGTGTCCAGAGCGTTGAATGGTTCGTCCATGAGGATCACTGATGGGTGAGGCGCCAGGGTGCGTGCTAGGGCAACTCGCTGTTGTTGACCTCCGGATAATTGGTGAGGATAGCGTCTTTCCATGCCTGCGAGTCCCACCAATTCCAGTACTTCCGAGACTCGACGACGACACTCCTCAAGGCCCCTGATCCCGAAGGCTACGTTGTCAGCAACCGTCAGGTGAGGGAAGAGGGAATAATCCTGAAATATCATGCCCACGTTGCGTCGCTCAGGAGGTACGTCAATATCTCTACTTACATCCACTACAGGCCGCCCATCGATGCTGATGCACCCGCTGTCCGGTCTCTCAAAGCCTGCAATGAGGCGCAGCAAGGTAGTCTTGCCAGTGCCGGAAGGCCCTAGAAAGGCTACCAACTCTCCCGGCTTTACGTCCAGGTTGAGGTTGTTTACGGCTATAACCTCGTCACGTTGACTGAAGAAACGTTTAGATACGTCTCGAATTTGGATCGCAGGGGACGATTTGTTATTTTGGTCGCTCATATCTGGTCCATACTATATTGACAACTTATACGGGATCAAGCCATTTCTCCAAATGTCGAGAATTGAAGAAAAACTACCTAATAAGCGTCTCCTATGCAAGCCGACGGGGGACCGCTGCGCGGGGAGGATCGAGAATCTAGGATGGAGGCTAAACTGCTAAGCGCATAGTGCAAGGCGCAAAGCGAAAGAAAAGAAGGGAGCAGGGAGCAAAGCGAGAGAGACAGCAAGCAGTAGGTAGCAAGTCATAGACCACTGACTACAGGACAAAAGAAAGAAAGTAAGCAGTAGACAGAAAGCAGTATAATTGCGGACCACTGACTATAGGACTATAGCCAACCAGGGAAGGACTACGGCCAAGAGCGAAGGGCAAAGCCGAAACTTAACAGCAATAATAGTCACGCAGCCCGAAGCGTAAACTCGCACAGTTGGCGTTGGGCCTTGCTGTAGGTTTCCCGGAACTCGTCCTGTGAATTGTACTTGACCTTTGGAATCAACTTGCCGCGAACGCCTACCCGCAGCGGCGTCACATCGAAGGGGTACGGTTCGATGATGACGGTTTTATTGTCCACCACTTGAAGTTTTAACTCTGCCTCCGGTTCACCAGGCTTCACAGGGGTCGGTTTGATGGACGGCCCGTAAAAACTGCCCCCCTCTTTGGTGTGGGAGCCGCTTTTAGCGACTGCCATGATGTCGTAGTTCGAGCAAAAAAACAGTGATAGGCGGTCGAAGACCTGCATCATCAGGTAATTGTGCCAGATCTGTTCCTTGCTCGTTAGCAGCGCATAGGGTTCCATTCTGTGGAGTTTTTCAATCATGCCCTCGTGAGTAGGTTCACGCTCGGCCACGAATTTTTTGGAGTATTCATCTTCCCGCTGTACCATGGATGGCATCGTCCCGTATCGTTGTTGAATCAATCCGGTGCCGTGCATGCTGACAATAAGACCCGCATAGAGATCCCGCCCAATGACGTTATCGATCCCCTTACCGTAAAATCGCGACCTGACTTCGCGCGGCGTTCGCGTGAAGGTGAGAGGCACCCCATCGTCATCGATGGAAGGATGGATATCCCAATCCCACCATCCGTTGTCGTGGGCCTCCGCCGCCAGAACCATGGGTTGGTAGGGGTTGAGTTTGGCGAATGGCCCGTTACCCCAATGGGCGGCAAACTGGCCCGCCAGATCGCTATGGTCGTTCTGGGTAATCATCCGATAGTACTCAGAATTTTCTGAAATAATCATTAGGATTCCCTCCTTACCTGACTGATGGCGGTGTCCAAGATATTATGCGTTTTCTTGGTGCGATTCAACTTTAATCCTCCCAATCAGCTCCAGGAGGTAATCAGGTTTTAGGGGCAGTTTGGTTACCTCCACACCAAGGGCATTCGAAACCGCGTTGGCCAGGGCCGCACCGGCCGCACTGATCCCTCCTTCACCGGCACCCTTGACGCCTAGCGGATTGAGCGGTGTAGGAAAGTCCTCCGTCGAAATTAACTGGATCGTCTTGGGCATCTCCATGGCTGTGGGTATCAAGTAGTCCATGAAACTGGTGGCTTGCGGTTGTCCATCGTTGTCGTACACGAATTCTTCTAGCAGCGCGCCGCCGATACCCTGGGCCAAACCGCCCATCACCTGTCCTTCGACGATCATGGGATTGATCTTTCTGCCCACATCCTCCGTCACCAGGTAGTCAAGAATTTTGACGATGCCGGTTGCCCGATCCACCTCCACCACCGCAATGTGCACGCCGTAGGGGAAGGGGCGCTTATCGCTGGCGAAGAAGTCTTCCTCGGATATGCCGGGAGTGACGCCTTGTTTTAGAGCCGTCCCGGGTAATGCCAATCGCGCGAGATCGGCAAATCCCTGGGTTCGTTCCGGCACCCCCCGGGCCACGACCCTGCCGTCCCGGAGGAAAAGGTCGCCTGGTTCGATCTCCAATGCAGCGGACGCCAGTTGCAAGAGCTTCTCCTTCACTTTGCGCGATGCGCCCACAGCGGCGCTGCCCGCCATAACGACTGAACGGCTCGCGTTGCTGCCGTTCCCGTAAGGGACCTTTGCAGTATCGCCATGGATGACGCGGACGTCGTCGATAGATACCTGGAGTTCGTCTGCGACAATCTGGCTCAAGGCGGTGGCAATGCCTTGTCCCAGCGAGTTGCAACCCGAGTAGAGTATGACCTGGCCCGTGTTATCCACTTCGACTCGAGCGTACTCCCAGGGCCCGATTCCACTGCTTTCGACGAAACAGCCTATTCCGACTCCTAGGGCACGGCCCTCTTTTTTCGCGGCAGCGCTATCGGACTTCAGCTTTTCGTAATTGATGCGCGCGAGAGCATTTTCAAACTGGGCCGGGTAATCACCCGTATCAAGAACCCAAGAGTTAAAAGGATGCTTGCCAAGGTCGTAGGGCATTTCATCATGGCGAATCATATTGCGCCTTCTAAGGTCAGCGGGATCCAGTTCCAGGCGGTGCGCGACAGTGTCTAACAAGCGCTCGCGCACGAAATTCGCTTCGTAACGCCCCGGGCTGCGGTAAGTGCCAACTGGTGTCTTGTTCGTCAGCACGCAGAACACGTTGAGGCGATAGTTTTTAATGCGATAGGGGCCGCGTAGAATGGAGGAAGCCGATATTGCCGGAGTCCCGCCATGGGTCCTTGTATAGCCGCCCATGTCGAATAACATCTCGGCATCCAGAGCCATGATCGTGCCGTCTTTTTTCACTCCGATCTTGATTTGATACTTTTGTTGGCGCGACTGGTTCATGGCCTTCAGGTTTTCCGAGCGATCTTCGATCCAACAGATGGGCCTGCTAAAATGAATGGAGGCGAAGGGAATCAAGAAGTCTTCGGGATAAAATTCTCCCCGTGCGCCAAAACCGCCGCCCACGTCTGGCTCGATTAAATGAATGGAGCTCTGTGGCAGGCCGAGGTGGTCTGAGAGAATGCTCCAGTTGGTATGGGTCATTTTAGTGGGGCCCCACACAGTGAGCTGCCCGCGCCCTTCGTCGAACTCGGCCACTAAACCGCGGGTCTCCAGTGGTACTGCCGCATGACGTTGGGTGGAGAATTCTTCCTCCAAAATCAGATCGGAATTCCTGAAGGCAGCGTCCACATCGCCCACATTGACCTGAAAGTTAGCCGGGGTATTGTTGGGCACGGTCTCGTGGAGCTGTGGAGCGCCCGCCCGCATGCTCTCGTGGGCGTCCGTCACTACTCCCAACGCCTCGTATTCCACCTCAATGAGCTCCAGGGCATCTTCGGCAAGGTATCGGCTTTCCGCCACCACCACCGCCACCGGATCGCCGACGTAACGAACGGCAGTGGTCGCCAGAGGCGTCTGTTGCGATCGTTCCAGCCCATCAATGTGTCCGGTGCGCATGGGAATCGTTTTCATCCCGGGGATATCGGCGGCCGTAAGAATACCGATGACGCCCGGAAGTTTTGTCGCGGCTGTGGTGTCGATTTTGACAATGCGGGCATGGGCATAGGTGCTGCGCAAGATGGCCGCGTGCACCATGCCTACGCGGTGAATATCGGCAACGTATTTCCCCGTGCCGCGCAGCAGCCTTAGATCTTCTTTTCGTTTAACTCTTGAGCCAATGTACGCCATCTGCTTTGTTAGCTCCGGATTGAATTGGGTGGTTATTTTGCCGCCATGGCCTTAGCGGCTTCCCGGATTGCCGTCACGATATTTTGGTAACCGGTACAGCGGCACAGATTGCCGCTGATCGACTCGCGGATCTCCTCCTCGCTTGGGTCCGGGTTTTCCTTGAGGAGCGCCTCCGCGGTCAACAGGATCCCTGGTGTACAAAAACCGCATTGCAACCCGTGAAGCTCCCAAAACTTCTTTTGTAGCGGGTGCAGTTCCGTTGCACTGGGGGCGAGTCCCTCGACGGTTTTGAGGTTCGCCCCGTTGGCCTGCACTGCAAATACCAGGCAAGAGCGGACCGCCTCACCATTCCAGAGAATGGTGCAGGCACCGCACACGCCATGTTCGCAGCCCACATGGGTCCCCGTGAGGCCGAGATCATCGCGTAAGAAATCCGTAAGGAGCTTGCGAATTTCCACCTCCCTGGAGTATTCGCGCCCGTTAATCGTCAACCGCACCTGGCGCGTACTCATTGGGTTCGTCCTTTCGATGATTCGGCCGCCCGTTCTGCCGCCTCCCGAAGCGTGCGTTCCCCGAGGGCTTCACAGGCGCTACGGCGATACTCGGCGCTGGCGTGAATATCCGCATCCTGCTCGAGGCCTTCCATCGCCTTACGGACCGCGTCGCGGAATAGCGCCTCGGACGGCTTCTGCCCCGTTACAATTTCTTCGGCGCTCATCACCTGGATCGGGGTAACTCCGGTAACGGTCAGCCGCGCATGATCGATGTTGCCGTGGGGATCCAATCTTACCAAGGCGGCAGAGCCCGCCAGGGCGAAATCGCCGTGCCGGCGGCTTACCTCTTGATAAGACCAGCCGGTATTCGCCGGTAACATGGGTACTCTGATCTCGGTCAAGAGTTCGCCTGGCTCCAAAACCGTAGTCATGTAGGAAAGAAAAAAGTCTTCCGCGGAAACCGTTCGCTGGCGAGCCTTCCCGGAGAGCACCAATGACGCCCCGAGGGTTACCATTGCCATCGGTAGCTCGGCAGAGGGGAAGGCGTGAGCGAGGCTGCCTCCCACCGTGCCGCGGTTACGGATTTGCATGTGGCCAATGTAGCCCGTGGCTTCGCGTAGCAGCGGCCAGTCGTTTGCGACGTCCGTTGAGCGTTCCAACTGGCGCTGGCGCGTCATGGCGCCAATCCGCAGCTCGCCGTTTTCCACTCTCAGATAACTGAGATCTCTAACTCCGTTGAGATCGACCAGATGCGCCGGCCTGAGCAGGCGAAAATTCATAAGCGGGACGAGGCTCTGTCCCCCCGCCAAGGGCCGGGCCTGGTCACCGAATTGAGAAAGCAGGTCCACAACTTCCTCTATGGTCGTGGGATCATAGTATTGAAAATTGGCCGGTTTCATTATTAGTTGACTGCTTCGTCAGGATTTCATGCCACAAGGCTGAGCTAAGGCTCGCAGATCGGATTTACTCTCCTCTATCTTTGTTTCTTTTGTCTGTCAATCGAAGAGGCATCGAGCAGAGCGCTTAGCGCGTAGCACAAAGGGCAATTCCACACAGCATTTGGCCCATTTACATGTAATTGACAAGCCAACACGAACCCGCCTAAACTACAGCCCGCGCTTTGGGATACCCAGTACAGGCTATGGAACTTTTAGAGCTCACGTTACCGCTCAACCATGAAGGTATGCCGGACGAGGTGTTTCCGACGGCGACCAACTGTTTTTTAGGCTCCCGATACCATCCGGACAAGGGAATCGTTGTCGGTTCCGAGACGGGAACGTGCATCACGCTTCCTGCTGTTTTTTCTGAGTTTCGCAAGACCACGAGGTTGAATGAGTTACCCATCGAAAAACTGTTTCTTCGCCCTGCCACGGTCATCGATATTTCGAAAGAAGGCGGGGAAGAGATAACCACCCAAGACTTCCAGCAAGCGTTCAAGGTTAGCGTTCCCGAACCGGGAGATGCCATCCTCATACGAACCGGTTGGGGGGACAGTGGCGCCTGCAGAGAGCCTGGGCCCCGATACATGTTGGAAAGTCCCCACTTCTCTGTGGAGGCGGCCGAGTTCCTGGCTGGGATGCTGGTGGAAAAGAAGAGCGACCTTTTACTCACAGATCTGGCCATGATCGGGCGGCCGGATAAGCATCTGATTCCGGAATGGTGCTCCCTCGAGCCTCGACCGAGTCCCTGGCCATCTCCAGAAGCTCGGGTCTACCTCCACCTTTATAGTCCCGACAAGGCAAGCAAGGATTTTGCCGCGGAAATTGCTTTAGCCAAGGCTGGAGTGATGACAGTAAAAAGGTTGATCCATTGTGGGGCCATTCAAGGGCCGCGAGTTCGCATCATTGTGAGTCCCCTGAATGTGGTGCGCGGCGTGGCTTCCACCTGTCGGGTTGTGGCGGTTCAGGACGGATCGAAATGAAGCTCATTGATCTTACCATGCCGGTGTGGCCCGGGGCGGGTTATGGGGAAGTGCTGCCCCTCACCAATACCCCCGTCCAATTTTTCGAGTACATGGTCTATGACAAGAACGGGATTCGAATGACACGAATGAAGCTGGACGGGGAGACCGGAAGCCCATTCATGGTGCCGCCGCAAAAGGCGCCCTTCGATATGACCCCGTTGCAACCCAATCCACGTTACATGTTGACCTTGAGTGAAATTCCTCTAGACACCCTTGTTCTACACGATACCACGATTATCGACATCCCCATGGAGGAAGGTCGCGAGATCATGCCTGAGCAAATGGAAGAAGCCGTCGCTAAAGCGGATTACCGAGAAGGTGACCATGTGCTTCTCCGAACAGGTTGGGGGACCCGGGAAAAGGCCTTTGAGTTAGGAATCGACTATTATAAAAAGAGTCCCGGGGTCCGTTACGACGCCGGCGTCCTGCTGGCGGAGCGAATGGAGCGAATGAACAGCACTATTTTTATGACGGACCTTGGCCTGGTGAACCCACCACGAGTGCAAGGGCATAACTGGTTCCGTGGAGATACGCCGTATCATCCGCACCCCAAGCCGTGGCCTTCAATGGAGGCCAGGGAGAGAGTCATGGATATCGGGACCGCCTCTCCCCATGCCAGCAAAGAACCCAGCAGTTACGGCGCCTTTATCAAAAGGGTCATGGCAGGCTGTAAGTGCCTCGTGAATTGCAATCAGATCACAAAAAAACGGGTCAAGATGATTATTCTCCCACTCCTGATCCAGAAGGGGGGTGCCTCTCCCTGCAGATTCGTTGCGGTCGAGGAAGACTGACCCAAATACGCGGACTATTCTTGAGGAGGTTCCATGGCAGACTATAGTGTCACCCTCGCTTGCCGGAATTATGACAGGACCCAGGCCATCATCCGCCGGACCGCAAAGGCGGAGGGGGTCGACCTTCGAGTGGTGGAGTCAACGAGCGTGCCTAAAATGTTCGGCGGCCTGGTCAACGGGGAATACGATGTGGCCGAGTTTTCCATGGCAGAACTCGTGTACTCTGTCTCAAGGGAACAAAACCAGCTTGTGGCGATTCCCGTGTTTCCCCTGAGAATGTTTCGACATGCTTTCATATTTTGTAATACATCGGCGGGGATTGAAGGACCCGAAAGTCTGGACGGAAAGAGGATCGGTTTTTACCGGTTGGCCCAGACGGCTTGTGTCTGGGTTCGCGGCATTCTCATCGACGAATACAACCTGTCGCCGGAGAGGACCCAATGGTTTACAGTGGCCATCCATGCCTGGGATGATCCCAGATCAAAAAAGCAAGTGAAAACACGCGACGGATCGGTGATCCGTTGGCTGGAAGACGCTGGGACAGATCTGGACAAGCTGCCGAACTTGGCCCTGGTGGAAGGGAAAATCGATGCTCTGGGGGGTGCCACGGTGCCCAGGTCATTTGTTGAAGGGGATAAAAGAGTCAGAAGACTGATCCGAAACTACCGCCAGGTAGAAGCCGCGTACTTTAAAAAAACGGGTATATTTCCAATTATGCATGCACTGGTGGCACGCAGGTTGGTTGTCGAAGAGCATCCCGACCTGCCGGAAAAACTATTTCATCTATTTGTGCAAGCGAAAAAATCGGCCAGGGAGTGGATCCGGGCGGAGGGAGCCCTGGGCATGGCCTGGAACCACTGGTACCTTGACGAAGAGGAAGAAATTTTCCGCCAAGACCCATGGGTCTACGGCCTGGAAAGAAACAGCCATGTGATAGCCAAGTTCCTTTCGTACTGTTATGACCTGGGAGTGTGCGAAAATAAATTGCAGCCAAAGGACCTCTTCCATCCAAGCACATGGGATTTGAAAGACGTCTAGTTGCCTCAAGGCGGCACCAAGCAGAGAGCAAAGC
>Ga0114947_10000850_pt1 | contig 10977 bp, 6 predicted proteins | sample CR02metaG_FD_99656 | JGI IMG/M metagenome (GOLD analysis project Ga0114947, IMG submission 99656) | Deep subsurface microbial communities from Mariana Trench to uncover new lineages of life (NeLLi) - CR02 metaG | ecosystem: Environmental > Aquatic > Marine > Ocean trench > Sediment ...
ATGAAGTTGAAAACTCGCCACTGACAAACTGGCCGGGTGCGGGATTAAAAATGGGCGATTCATTGACAAAGAAATTCTGGTACCTGGCGGGAAATCTGTGCCAGGACCAGTAATGAGCTTCCTTCGGACCTGAAATCTTGACCTGGGGATGGGCAGACAGGTACCTGGCAAAAGATGTGCTGCCGCACTTCATTCCGCCCACCAGCATGAATTCCGGTCGCGTTCTGCCATCAACCAGCGTGTAGCGAGGGTCATGCAGGGCAAGCGGGTGATATTGATTTGCATTCATCAGATGTGCAACTTATGCTGGCGCGGCAAAGATCTCAAACTATCTCACATTGTGCATAAATATGGATATCGACATACCACTGCGCGAACTTGGCGCTATCGACTCAACGGCTCTGAGTGAGGCCATCCTCGGCCTGGAAGACGCCGCCTGGCGCGAGGATGAATCTCGCCAGCAGTCATTCTATGTGCACAATCTGACCCGGTCGATCATACTTGTTTCCGTAGACGATAATAAATGGCCTGAGCGCGACGTGCGCCATGGACCGGGATGGGAGCGATTAGCGGACGTCGCTATGCCGGTCATGAAAGATATCATCAAGAAACACTATCCCACCGGCGGCGAGGTCATTCGTGCGGTGGCAGCCGGGCTTAAAGCAGGCGGGAATATCAAGGCGCATACGGACATGCACCAATCGTTTCATTGTGCGCACCGTATCCATGTGCCGATTACGACCAATCCAAAAGTCTGGTTCACGATAGACGGCCGACCGTACCAGTTCAAAGTCGGGCAGGCGTACGAGGTCAACAACCAGAAACAGCACAGCGTAATGAACAAGGGGGATGAGGTTCGGATTACCTTCATTTTCGACTACATTCCGCCAGGACCTCATGCCTATGACCCCAGCAAATGAGACAGGCCGTCGCAGAGCCCCCACGACGCCAGATCGTTCATCAACATTGATGCATTAAACCACGGTATCGGTGACTCAATGTGCCTGTTGCAGCACGTCTATTAACAGCTGTAGATTATTTTCGTAGGGTTTCCATCTATTGATTGAATTTTGATACATCGGTTGCCGGACCTGCATATTACTGGGGGTCATGACATTTCGTTCGTTGTTATGAAAATCCAGGCATTTTTCATCCCATTCAAGGCCAAGATAGTCGATCAATTGCTTGCTGACCCTTTCCTGGTTCTCCACCAATTCTTCATACTGCACTGTAAATATCTCACCAGGCAAAAGATTTTGCCAATGGGTCATCAAGCGCTGGTAGTCCCGGTAAAACTGACCCAGCTCCGTCAGGTCGAAGGAGCTCTGAAAAGCCGTGAAACAATGAAAGAATGCCGAGATGCAGTTGTCCAGTGGATTGCGTTGGCAATGGATGATACGGGCATCGCGGAACAGGGTTTTGATCAGTCCGATTCTGAAGAAATTCCCCGGTTCTTTGTCCGTGATGCGCTCAGCGCTCGGGCAGTGCAACGTCAATTCGTGCAAATACCGCGCGGAATACTCTTCAACCATTTTTCTGTCGATCAGTGACATACATTCCGGATCGGGTTTCTCGTATTTAAGTTGGTGAGCAATTGAATAGTTAATTGCGGGGCAAGCCCGGATTTCACCGGCCCCGTGCACCTGGGTGTGGCTGGCAAGGATTTGCTCAATCAAGGTGGTGCCGGATCTGGGCATGCCGACGATGAAAACGGGTAATTTCGAAGCAGAGCCGAATTGGCGTTTATCCTGAAAAAAACGCTTGGAATAGACCTTGATCAAACTGTCTACGTATTGTGAGTTTTCCCTGGCGTCATAGGTCAGAGTTTCTCGTTGCAGCTTGTTCGCACAAAGGTAATGTTCAAACGCCTGATCAAAGAGATTGCCGCTATCAAGAAAATTACCCAGGGCAAAATGGCAATACATGGCGTCGCTTTTCGGCAACTTGGAGTCTTTGAGGAGTTCTTTGACAACGGGAATAAGCTCCTGCTTTGGCTCGATAATCGAGATGTGGTAATAGGCCCGGCCGCAGGAAGGCCTGATGGCAAGGAATTGCTCCAGTCGCTCGATGGCAAGCTCTTTTTGGCCCAGTTGTTTGAGCGTTAACGCCAGGTTGATATGGGCTTCGTCATCGTCGGGCTTGAGTCCAATGGCCGCTTCAAGCAGAACCACGGCTTCTTCGGCTCTGCCCAGTTGCCGCAGCGCCAAAGCGAGATCAATGCGTACCGCGAAATAATCCGGGTCCAAACTCAGCGCCTTCTCAAAGCACTCAACCGCCTTTTCCAATTGCCCCATGATGAGCAGCGAACCCCCCAGGCGTCTATGCACCAGGGCATTGTCGGGCAATAAGGTTAAGGCCTGCTCATACATCGCGATTGACTCTGGAATTAACTTCGCCTCGGTATATGCCTGGCCCAGTTTTACCATCGTGCCGACATCATCGGCCTGAATAACAAGGACTTGTTGGTAAGCCTCGATCGCCTCCTCCCAGCGTTGGAGCTTGCTGCAGGCATCAGCCAATCGGCTATGCACTGTGGCATCGTTGGCGCTGATCGTGATGGATTTCCTGTAATGGTCGATGGCGCGTTCTGCGTGCCCCAACTCCTCGACCACCAGTCCCAGGTGAAACCAGGATTGTGCATGATCGGGAATCATTCCCAGAAATTGTTGATAGCGCGCGGCGGCCTCCTTAAACTCCCTTTGCTCGTGGGCGATTTTGGCCAGGATAAGAATGGCGTCGGGTCGATGTTGTCGGCGCAATATGTGCAGACAGTCATCCCGGGCTTGCTGCAGCTTACCTTCCTGATAATGCTTCAATGCCATGTCGGAAAGCGCTGCGATGTCTTTATCTACAGATTTGTCATTGTTATTTTCTTGCGGCATGGTCTGACGATCCTGTGAGGATGTATTGATTATGGATGAATTACTTAAACCGGTAAATTAGCATGTTTCCTTCAGCACTTTTTTCGTAGCAACAAGAGGTTTCGACCATGCGAACAAAGCGGGTATTGATTGTCGGTGGCGGTTCGGCAGGCTGGACAGCAGCAGCGTATCTGAATGCCGCGTTGAATGTCGGCGACCAAAGGGTTGCAGAAGTCAGCCTGGTTGAGTCACCGGACGTACCTCGTATTGGCGTAGGTGAAGCCACGGTTCCAAACATCAACCGAACACTGGCCATGATCGGCATTGACGAACTGGATTTCATGAAGGCAGTTGACGCCACTTTCAAGGCGTCGATCCGTTTTGTCAATTGGTTGGACGATCAGCGCAAGTTTTATCATCACCCGTTCAGCCGGTTCAGTGCAGGACTGAGGGACGACGCCGGCCGGCGATGGCTGATGAGCGACCGATCCGTGCCCTTCATGAATACAATGTCGGCGCAGGCGGTACTGTGTGAAATGGGACTTGCGCCGAAAGTGTTTGAACAAGTCAACCTTGGCATACCGGTGGGTTATGCATTTCATATAAATGCGTTGAAATATGCGGACTATTTGCGAGATTTCTCCACGCCCCGAGGGGTTACGCACCACCTGGATCATGTCATCGATGTCGAAGTCGCCGAGAATGGCAATATCGCGGCGCTAATGACCAGGGAAGGCAAGCGCCTGGAGGCCGATCTCTTCATCGATTGCACCGGTTTTGCCGCCGTGCTGATCGAGAAAAAGCTTGGCGTGAAATGGGTCGACTTCTCAGCGTGGTTGCTGTGCGACCGTGCGGTGGTTATGCCGGTACCGTACGAGATCCATTACCCGGGTTTGGTGCGTCCCCATACGATGTCCACAGCTTTGTCGGCTGGCTGGGTCTGGGATATTCCGTTGCAGAATCGACGTGGGGTCGGCTACGTGCATTCCAGCGCCCATATCAGCGAGGAAGATGCACAACGTGAAATACGCGCCTACGAGGGCGCACACGCAAAAGACCTGGATTCGCGTATCGTCCATTTCAAAGTGGGTATGCGTGAAAAATCCTGGTTCAGGAACTGTATCGCGATGGGGCTGGCGGGTGGCTTTCTCGAGCCATTGGAATCGACGGGCCTGTACTTGAACGAAATTGCCGCGGAGTTGCTGACCGAGCATTTCCCTTTCGGCAACGACATGGAACCGCTTGCGTTTCGGTTCAACCGGATGATGGAAAACCGCTACTACGAAATCCTGGACTTTATCAATATGCATTACTGCCTGACGCGCCGGACGGACACGGAATTCTGGCGCGAGGTCGGCCGCCCGGAACGAACCAACGATCGACTGCAGGCCAAACTCGACTTTTGGCGAATCAAGCCGCCGTCGGCTTCCGATTTTGTAGATCAATCCTTCCCGGGCCAAGTAGGTAAATCCCCGGCATCACGGGAATTGTTCGGGGATAACAGGCCTCCAATCGACACTGGCCGCCTCTGGAACCACCACAGTTATGAGGCGATTCTCTATGGCATGGACTTTCTGCGTGACGAATGCGATGAATGGTACGGCGAACACCGGCCGCGTCCCACGATTCACAAGAAGGTCCTTGACGCCGTCGACACCGCGCGCGACAAATTGCCGCCGCATGACGTCTGGTTGAAGCGTATGGTCGGCATGCCTGATTATTCGAAATCATGAGTGTTGCATGACTTTTAAAGATTCCTTGAGAACGAAAGATTTCGTGGTGACTGCCCATGTAAACCTCGCGCAGGCACCGGACGCGAATTTGTTGAAGCTGCAGGGCGCGATACTGGGCCCGGCCGTCGATGCCGTGCAGCTGACTGATACCACACAGGTACATATGTCGGGTATTGCCGCTGCGGCAATATTGACGCAGCAGGGTATCGATCCAATCGTTCACATGAACTGCCGCGATCGAAATCGCATTGCACTGCAAAAGGACTTTTTAGGCGCAGCAGCGCTCGGCGTGACCAGCGTATTGGTGATGCGCGGCAAGAAGATTAAGGATAACGAAAAGTTGGGCGTGCGCAACGTCTTCGACACACCCGCGTTGGAATTCATGGCATACATAGAGAGCTTGAAGAATGCCGAAAACTCTACGCTCGACTCTGATTTTCTGCTTGGCGCCAGCGCTGAAATATTTAATCCTGACGCGGACTGGACGCCCAACAATCTCATCCGAAAATGCGATGCCGGCGCCAACTTTGTTCAGTTACAGATTTGCTTCGATATAGATGTGGTCCGCAATTACATGTCCCACATGGTTGCTTCACAATTGACCCACAGGGCCCATTTTATAATGGCGCTATCACCATTTCCATCCGCCGATGTGGCGCGCTGGATGCGGGATAACGTGAAGGGCGCACTGGTGCCGGACCACATTATCGAGCGCATGGAGCAGGCCTCCGATCCGGAATGCGAGGGCATCGAGATTTGTGCCGAATTGCTGCGGGAGCTGGCTACGATTCCAGGTGTGTCCGGTGCCAACCTGTTGACAATGGGAAAACTTGAAACCATACCGGCTGCGATCAACACCTCTGGCGTGCGTAAGTAAGAGTGCGTTAACGTACGCCGCTCATGAATTGAGGAGTAGCCCGATTTCCCAGGAACTAGAACATAACAAACTTTTTCAGCAGGCACAGATGTTTCTTCAGACCGGCGAGGCTGAATCAGCAAAGGCCGTCTGTGACGACGCGCTGGACCGGCACCCGGAGGACGCCAATTTCCTGTGCCTGTCGGCTCGTGTGCTCGTCATGCTGAAGAGATTCGATGAAGCGACCGCGCGAATCGAACAGGCAATGTCCATCTATCCGGAGTTTGCACGCCCACACGAGGTGCGCGGTGAGTTGTTATTCGCCAAAGGTGAACTGCCCGACGCCGCCAAGGCATTTCAACAGGCCCTGAAACTCGACCCCAAACTGCAACGCACACGCATGAAACTCGGTCAGGTGTTCCTGTATTTGGGCCGATCGGAAGAAGCAGAGGCGTTGAAGGCCGAGTTCATGGAACTCGGTCAGGACAACCAGGATATTGCCAGGGCTACCAAGCTGGAGAAGGAAGAAAAATTCGCAGAAGCGGAGCGGATCTACCAGCAAATTCTGACGCGCCACCCTGATAATGTTTCGGCGATGCGCTTGTGGGCCCGACTCGGCATTGAACAAGAACGGTACGCCGAGGCGGAAGTGCTGTTGCGGCAGGCAGTCGAGGTGGCACCAGGATTCACCCGGGCCTGGGCCGACCTGTGCAGAGTGCAGTTCGAGCTGGAAAATCACGATGACACCATCGAGAGCGCGAAGCGACTTATCACGCTGAATCCCCGCGGACCCGATGGGCATATTTGGCTGGCGGCTGCCTCTGCGTCTTCCGGTCATCACCGCGATGCTGTCGAAGCTTTTGACGCAGCACTTGAAATTGAACCGGATCATGTCGGTGCATTGTGTGGTAAGGGAAACGCCTGTCGCACTTTTGGAGACCAGGACGCTGCAATTGCCGCCTTCCGGAAAAGCATCAAGGTGAACCCGTTACATGCCGAGGCGTACTGGAGCCTGGCGAATATGAAGACTTTCCGTTTCGAGGATCAAGAAGTTGACCACATGCTGGCCTTACTCGGTGATGAGCGCATCCCGCCCGAGGGCCAGGTGCAATTGAACAATGCGCTTGGCCTGGAGTTCGACGGCCGCGGGGATTTCGACCGGGCGTTCGAGTTCATCGATCGCGGCAATATCCTGCGGCGAGGGCAGGAGTTCTATGACCGTGTCGAGAACGAAGAAAAGGTCGACTTGTCGATTGAAGCTTTTACGCAGCAGTTTCTTGAAGATAACGCTGGCCATGGCGACCCTGAGCCAGCCCCGATTTTTATTGTTGGCCTGCCACGGTCAGGTTCAACCCTTCTGGAACAAATCCTGTCCAGTCACTCCATGGTCGATGGGACCCACGAACTGGCTGATCTGGGTAAAATAATCCGCTCCAACCCGCAGTTTACTGGTCCTCGCCTGCGCTACCCGACAAGCATTGCGAACATTGATACAGACGGGTTCGAACGCCTCGGCAGCGAGTATATCGAGCGCACCCGCCGGTATCGCGGCGACCGTGCATTTTTTACGGACAAGAACCCGAATAACTTCGCGCACGTGGGTTTACTGCACCTGATTTTACCCAATGCAAAAATCATCAACGCCAGGCGTCACCCGCTGGACAGTTGCTTTGGCAGCTACAAACAGCTGTTCGCCCAGGGGCAGCCGTTTTCCTATGACCTGGTGGAAATTGGCGAATACTACCTGCAATACCAGCGGCTGATGGATCACTGGCAAGAAGTCCTGCCCGGCAAAGTGCTAGACGTCCATTACGAGGATGTCGTTGCAGACCTCGAGGGCCAGGTCAGTCGAATCCTGGAGTACTGCAAGCTCGATTGGGAAGCGTCATGTCTCAGATTTCATGAAACCAACCGATCCGTGAAGACGGCAAGTTCGGAGCAGGTGCGACAGCCGATCTATTCAAGCTCCGTCAATGACTGGCGACACTACGAGTCGCATCTGTGTACCTTGATCGAGGTGCTCGAGCCGTTGCTGGCAGCGTTGCCTGAGAAAGACCGTCCCAGCAGCCTTGGCCCTTCCTCCGCTTGAGCCCTGGAGTGGCATCCTGCCCTCCTACCTTTCGCGGGGTACAATGTACACCACAACTTCGATTCTCGACGGATAATCATTCCATTTATCCTGCAGAGGCCTGTGATCTTTGTTATACATTATAGAACGCTTGGCAATTGTTTGTTAAAAAATTGTAAATGCACAATTACTGTGCTAATAATATCTGGTGGGTTCCCGTCTATATGGGCATGGAGGCATACCCTGTTAGGCACCTCAGTTGATCAATCCATGAGGAACTGAACATGAGTGCGAACAAAATCTCCGCTAAATATCAATTCTCCCTTCGCCCGATCGCAGCAGCCGTCTCTGCTGCCTTTGTAGCGCCCGCGATCGCGGTCGCGCAGGATGAGCAGGATGATGATACGGGCAACCGGACGCTCGAAGAGGTCATCGTTACAGCGACTAAATTCGAGTTGGATCTCCAGAAAGTTCCCTCCAGTGTTCAAGCGATTCCTGAAGCCATGCTCAGGGAAATAGGCGCCCTGAATGCAGAAGATTACGCACGTTTCATACCCAACGTAAGCTGGCTTAATTTCAATACGGGGGGTAACAACCAGGTCATCTTCCGCGGTGTTCACACCTCTACCGGCGCTTTCACCATGACTCGGAGTTCGTCGGTCTACCTCGACGAGATACCCATCACCTCGACGGCCGGCGATTCGCCCGACATTCGCATGTTGGATGTCAACCGGGTGGAAGCGTTGGCGGGACCACAGGGCACGCTGTTCGGCGCCGCCGCACAGTCCGGTATCCTGCGCCTCATCACCAATAAGCCGGATACGACCAGGTTCGACGCGAGCGCCGATATCGAGCTTTTCAATGGCAGTGACAGTGCAAACAGCCATAAGCTGACCGCCATGATAAACATTCCTTTGGTCGAAGACGTATTTGCCATTCGTATAGCGGCACAGTCAGGAAAAGATGCCGGCTATATCGACAACATATTGGGCCACACGCCGGATACCTGGTTTGGCGAAACGGCAGCGGAGTCGGCCGCCGGTGCCCCTCCTGCCTACATGTACCCCGACCCGTACATCTGGAGATGTGAGCAGGGACAAGGAGATTGTGTATGGGGAACCAATCGACGTGAATGGGGCAATCTTCTCAATACTGACGTCGTTGAGGATGACTGGAATTCGGCCGAATACCTCACCTACAGGATTTCAGCGCAATGGAACATCAACGACGATTGGTCGCTGACGGCTGCGTATAGTTACGGAGATACCGATTCGCAGGGGAACAACGCCTACAACCCGTTCGTTGGCGATCTGCAGACCATTCGGCACGTCAAGAACACCTCACGTTCTGAGTGGGATTTGAGTTCGCTGACGATCAAGGGAGATCTTGGCTTCGCCCAGTTCGTGTCGGCGACGAGCTTCTACAATAACCAACGCACGTACATTATCGACAATACGCTTTATTACAAGTACTACACCACGAATTATTGCGGGGACCAGGGCCCGGTTGGCGAAGTTCGTTATACGTTCTATTACTGGGAAAACCCGGTCAGCGGCCGGACAGTCTATCTACCGTTGTACTGCCCCACACCGGCGGCGGGGAGCCCTTCTGGTGTAGCCGGGCAGATACCTGATATGGCCGGCTATGGCGCGGGACCGGAATGGCAGGAGCGGTTTTCGCAGGAGATCCGGCTGACACACCAGGGCGAGAAGTTCGACTGGCTGGCCGGCCTTTACTATGAAGACTCTAACGATTCCTGGAACTCTCTGTGGATGGCGGACATAAACACCCCTTACCAGGAATCTATATCCTATGCGTATATGCAAGCGTGTCTGAATGGGACGTCGACCAACTATACTTGTTACGGTTCCTATAGCCCCAACGGGCAGGATTTGGTACCTGCAGCTGAAAGAGCTGCCGCCTTGCTCCATGCGGACCATTACTGGGATTCTCGTGACGACACCGACTGGGAACAGAAGGCCGTCTTCGGCGAGCTTATCTGGCACGTCAATGAAAAGACCAACGTGACGTTCGGTGGCCGGTGGTTTGAAAACGAGAACAAGAAACTGTACATCAAGTATTTAGCGGGAAACACCGGCCCCGACGGCAGGCAGCGCGGTGGCTTTATCCAGCCCATCTGGATCGGTAATGACATAAGGCAAACTACAACACAGTCTGAATTCGTGCCAAAATTTAGCGTCGACTTCAGTATCGATGAAGACAAGATGGTGTATGCACTTTACACCGAAGGCTTCCGGGTCGGAGGCATCAACCGGGCCAATAGAAGAGCCGATTGGGATCGGACGCTCTGGGGCCAGGTCTGGGAGCCGGACTTACTCAAGAATTACGAGGTGGGCCTTAAGTCCCGTTGGGCCGACAATACTGTGCAGCTCAATTTGACTGCTTTCTATATGGATTGGCAAGACTTTCAACACGAAGTCGTCGATCCCAGTGGTGGTGATTGCGTCTTTCCCGAAGAAGAACCAGTCTGCCGACCCGGTACAGGCGCAGGTCGCGAAGACGGGTCGACCAATAGTCAAACGCTCCCCTGGATATCCATTGTTGGCAACGTGGGCGACGCCCATAACGCCGGGGTTACAGCGGAGCTCGATTGGGTTCCGTCAAATCAATGGCGTGTTGGTGCAAACGCCATGTGGCTTGAGGCGGAGCTCGACAGCATAACATCCGATGAGAGAGCCGGTCTCGTACCGGGCCAACAGTTGCCCAACTTCCCGGAATTCCAGGGAGCGGCCTGGGCCACTTACACCTGGCCAGTTTCATTCGCCGGGGGTGGCGAGATGTTCCTGCGCGGCCAGGCTTCGTACATGGGTGAAACGACTACCCAAATAGTCCCGCCGCAATTTTTGGCCGCTAATCCGCCGTTTACCAATGACTCATATACCATCGCGGATTTGCGCATTGGCCTGATCTCGGCCGATGGTGATTGGGAAATTAACTTTTTCGTCAACAATGTCACCGACGAACGGGCACAGGTCAACCAGGATAATGCCGCAGGTGAATGGGCATGGGGGAGGAGCGGTGAGTACGAGCGCTCTCACAATGTGTTCACCGTCCGTCCACGGGAATACGGCGTTCGTTTCTCCACCCGATTCGGTGGTGACTGATCATAATCTGACAGGGATCACAATCCCGGAATATGAGAAGAAAGCCCCGCTATAGCGGGGCTTTTCTTACTATGACAGAAACGAATATGAACGACACAAAAATGGAAGCGGCATGGCCCGCTATGTTGCTGTTGCGCCGCGCGATGCGTCGACGAGTTTGAGAAATCTGGACTTCGGATTCTGAGGAACACATGAGGCATAACAGACTCACGCGCCGTCAACTGGTCAAGGCGCTGGCTGCGGTCGGCGTTGGCGTTGTTGCAGGCCCGCTGGTGTCATGCCAAAGGGCCGCCGAGAAAGTCATCAATCCGGCCGGCATTAAAATGCAGGCAGA
>Ga0114947_10000852_pt1 | contig 10973 bp, 11 predicted proteins | sample CR02metaG_FD_99656 | JGI IMG/M metagenome (GOLD analysis project Ga0114947, IMG submission 99656) | Deep subsurface microbial communities from Mariana Trench to uncover new lineages of life (NeLLi) - CR02 metaG | ecosystem: Environmental > Aquatic > Marine > Ocean trench > Sediment ...
AGATGCTCGAGTTTGCTGTCCGGCATCGAATACAACCAACCATAGAAACATTCAAATTTAGCCAAATCAATGATGCTATGGAAAAATTAAGGAATGGAAAGCCACGATATCGTCTTGTCTTAAAACACTAAAGTTGTGGTCTAACTTTGCGCATTAACTGGACGCGAAACAACATGCGTGATTTTCAAGTTTGGTGCACTCTCAGAGTTCTGATGGTTCGTAATTTTCTTTACTCTTTCCTTTCGCGCCGGCCCTAGCGGACACCCCTGAGTGCAGCCAGCAAGAACTCATGCTGCAAGTGGCCTTGGGTGTGCCTCTAACGGCCACCAAGGGCTTTGCGGCCCCGGAAGTGGGGAAAGTGTACCTGCGGGCACAGGAGCTGTGTGAGGAGGTGGGGGAAACCCCTGAACTCTTCCCCGTGCTGTGGGGGCTGTTTTCGTTTTATGTAGTACGGGCTGAGCACAAGAGGGCGCACGAGCTGGGAGAGCAACTGCTGCGCTTGGCCCAAAGCAGGCAAGACCCCGCTCTCCTGGTGGAGGCTCATTATGCGTTGGGGGGGCGTCTTGTTCTACCTTGGAGAGCTAGCCCCTGCCCGTACCCACCTGGAGCAAGGGATTGCTCTCTAGGACTCCCAGCAGCACCACTCTTTGGCTTTCAGCTATGGGTCTAATGACCCTGGGGTAGCCTATCTCGGCAATATGGCCTGGGTCCTGTGGCAGCTTGGCTATCCGGAACAGGCTTTGAAGAGAAGCCACGAGGCCCTGAGCCTGGCCCAAGAACTATCTCACCCCTTTAGTTTGGCTCTTGCCTTGAACTTCGCTGCCATGCTCCATCAGTCTCGCCGGGAGGGACAAGTAGTCCAGGAACGGGCTGAGGCAACCATTGCCCTCTGTAGCGAGCAAGGATTTCCACTCTTTTTGGCGATGGGGACAATGCTGCAGGGCTGGACGCTGGCCGAGCAAGGCCAGGTCGAAGAGGGGATTGCCCAGATACGCGAGGGACTGGCTGCCTACCAGGCCACGGGGGCAGAGATGTGGCGGCCATATTTTCTTGCCCTGCTGGCAGAGATGCAGGGAAAAGTGGAGCAGGCCGAGGAAGGGCTGAGGGTAGTGGAGGAGGCGTTGGCTATTGTAGAGAGAACCGAGGAGCGTGTCTATGAGGCGGAGCTGCACCGGCTCAAAGGGGAGCTCCTGCTGGCGCAGGAAAGCAAAAAGCAAAAGCCTGTCCTGAGCTTAGTCGAAGGGGCAAAAGGCAAAAATGAAGAAGTGGAGGAGTGTTTTCACCAAGCCATTAAGGATGCTCGCAAACAGAGTGCGAAGTCGCTGGAGCTACGGGCAGCGACGAGCCTAAGCCGACTGTGGCAACAACAGGGCAAGGGAGAAGAAGCCCGCGACCTGCTCGCCCCAGTTTACAACTAGTTCACCGAAGGCTTTGACACGGCGGACCTCAAAGACGCCAAGGCACTGCTCCATGAACTGTCGGAGGGCACGTGAAATTCTCCGAAATCATCGAACAAGCGAGCGAGCTGCTGCAGCGTAAAGGGCGCATGTCATATCTCGCCCTGCAAGAGGAGTTCGAGCTGTCCGACAAGCAGCTTGCCGCGCTCAAGGAAGAACTCATTGAGGCCCAAGAGCTCGCGGTCGACAAAAATGGGAAAGTGCTCGTCTGGACAGGCGCTGGTGCACCAGATGCTACTCCTCAACCAGCTCCTTCACCTCCCCAATCCCCTGCCACCTACACACCCCCACACCTCGCCGAGCGTATCCTCGCCGAACAAGCCGCTATGGAATCACGAGGCAGCGCTGACGGCGAGCGCAAAACCATCACTGCCCTGTTTGCTGATCTCAAAGGGTCAACGGCGCTCATTGAAGGGCTCGATCCCGAAGAAGCGCGAGCCATTATCGACCCAGCTCTGCAGCTGATGATGGATGCCGTTCATCGGTATGACGGCTATGTGGCCCAAGCCTTAGGTGATGGTATTTTTGCTCTCTTTGGTGCGCCTATTGCTCATGAGGACCATCCCCAGAGGGCGTTGTATGCTGCCCTGCGCATGCAAGAGGAGATGAGGCAGTATTCGGACCAATCCCGCCTCAAAGGCGGTATTCCTCTACAGATGCGAGTGGGTATCAACACCGGGGAAGTCGTGGTCCGGTCCATTCGTAAAGATGATTTACATACGGACTACGTGCCGGTTGGCCACTCAACAAATCTTGCCGCCCGCATGGAACAGCTAGCCACTCCGGGCTCGATTGTGATTAGCGAGTATACCCGGAAGTTGACCGAAGGCTATTTCGAGCTGAAGGCGCTGGGTGCGGCGGACATCAAAGGCGTCGATGAACCGCTCAATGTCTACGAAGTGCTCGGCACCGGCCCTTTACGCACCAAGCTGCAAGTATCGGCGAGACGAGGTCTCACCCGATTCGTCGGTCGCTACATGGAACTCGACCAACTACAACGGGCCTTTGCCCAAGCAAAGGATGGGCAAGGCCAGATTGTGGGGGTGATGGGCGACCCGGGCTTAGGCAAGTCGCGGTTATTCCATGAGTTCAAGCAGAGCGTGCACAATCGGTGTCTGGTACTGGAAGCCTGGGGTGTCTCACATGGTCAGTCTTCGCCGTATCTGCCCCTCATTGAACTGCTCAAGCACTATTTTCAAATCGAGCCTGGAGACGAGGAACGACATCGACGCCAGAAAGTCATTGGCCAGGTCTTAGAACTCGATTGGAGTCTGGAAGACACCTTGCCGTATGTGTTTGCGTTACTGGGAATCAACGACCCCACGTCCTCACTCCACCAGATGGACCCCCAGATACGGCGGCAGCGCACGTTTGCTGCGCTGACCCGATTACTCCTGCGCGAGAGCCATAACCAACCCCTGGTGCTAATTGTCGAAGACCTGCATTGGATCGACACCGAGACCCAGGGCGCTTTGGATGCATTGACCAAGAAACTGGCCGCCGCGCCCATCTTGTTGTTGGTCAACTACCGGCCCGAGTATCAACATGACTGGAGTCGGCAGACGTATACGCAGTTGCGGTTAGCCCCATTGGGGAAGGCCGAGGCCACAGAATTGCTCACCTTCCTCTTGGGGACAGAGACCAGCCTGAGGGCACTCAAAGCGCTGATCTTAGACAAGACCGAAGGCACCCCGTTCTTCATGGAAGAGGTAGTGCAGACGCTCATCGAAGAAGGAGCGTTACTCGGCCAGCGCGGCAACTATCGGCTGGCACAAGCTCCGAGCGAGCTACACATCTCGCCCAACGTACAGGGAGTCTTAGCCGCCCGCATCGACCGGTTAGAACCCCCAGAGAAGGAACTCCTGCAACAACTGGCCATCATTGGCCGCCAGTTCCCTCTGGGCCTTATCAAACAAGTTGTTCCCCAGCCCGAAGCTGAATTGTACGGTCTCCTGTCGGCCTTGCAAGCCAAAGAGTTCTTGTATGAACAGCCCGCGTTCCCTGAAGTCGAATATATCTTCAAACATGCACTCACGCAGGAAGTGGCCTACGGCACGGTGCTCCAGGAGCAGCGCAAAGCCTTGCATGAGCGGACCGGACAGGCGATTGAAAGACGGTACGAAACGAGTCTGGACGACCACTACAGTGTGCTGGCCCATCATTATAGTCACAGCGACAATACCGAAAAGGCGGTGACGTATCTGGGCTTAGCGGGCCAACAGGCGGTGCAGCGGTCGGCCTATGCAGAAGCAATGCGGCATACGACCGCGGCCCTAGAGTTGCTCCAGACCCTCCCGGACACCCCGAAGCGTAGCCAACGCGAACTCCCCCTGCAGATCACTTTAGGCCCGGCGCTGCAGGCTACCAAAGGGTGGGCGGCTCCAGATGTGGAAAAAGTCTATACCCGGGCGCGAGAGCTCTGTGAGCAGGGGGGAGACACTCCGCAGCTCTCCCAGGCCCTGTACGGTGCGTGGCAGCTGTATATCCTGCGATCAGAGTTGCCGACAGCGCATCAGCTTGGGGAACAGCTCCTCAGTCTCGCCCACCGTGTACCGGACCTTGCGCTCCTACCAGCAGCTCACCGGGCACTAGGGGAGCCCCTTTTATGGCTGGGCGAGTTTTCTTCGGCCCGCATACACTTGGAGCAAGGTATTCGCCTCTACGACCTCCAGCAGCACCGCGGCCAGGAGTTTCTCTACGGCCTCGACTCTGGCGTGGCAATTCGAAGCTTTGCGGCGTATGTCCTGTGGTTTCTTGGCTATCCGGAGCAGGCCCTGAAGCGGGTCCAGGAGGTGCTCACTTTGGCGCAAGAGAGCTTGCATCTCCCGAGTCTGGCGCATGCCCGGGTCGTAGCGACCTGGATCCATCAATGCCGCCGTGAGGGACGAGCCGTCCAAGAACAGGCCGAGGCCGCCATGACGCTGTCGACCGAGCAGGGGTTTCCGCTCTTTTTAGCGGCGGGGACTGTTTCACAGGGTTGGGCACTGGCCGAGCAGGGAGAGGGAGAAGCCGGTATCGCCCAGATGCGCCAGGGTATAGCCGCCTGGCGGGCCACGGGGGCAGAGTTGCTATGGCCGTATTTTACAGCCCTGCTGGCCGAAGGGTCTGGGAAGGGAGGACAGGCTGAGGAGGGACTTGCGTTGCTGGCTGAGGCGGTGGAGGTCATGGACAGAACTGGGCAAGGTTACTACGAAGCGGAAATATATCGCCTCCAGGGGGAACTGACCCTACAACAGTCTCAAGATGCGGAGGAAGCTGAATCCTGCTTCCACAAAGCCATGGAGATTGCCCAAAAGCAACAAGCCAAATCCTGGGAACTCCGCGCCGCCACCAGCCTCGCCCGTCTGTGGCAGCAACAGGGGAAGAAGAGAGAAGCTCACGAGTTACTCTCACCAATCTACACCTGGTTCACCGAAGGGTTTGACATGGCGGACTTGAAAGACGCGAAGGCGGTGTTGGACGAATTGGCGGAGGGCCAGTGATGGACTTGTATGAGGTAATCGATCAAGTCGCAGCCCTTCTACAGAAGCGTGGGCGGGTCACGTATCGGTCACTCCAGTATCAGTTCAAACTCGATGATGAGGGCCTCGAAGTTCTCAAAGAAGAACTAATCGAGGGACAACGAGTCGCCAGCGATGAAAATGGTAAAGTCTTAGTCTGGAAAGGCGACGGTGCATCAGCCTCCACCGAAGCGCCCACCAGCACGCCATCTCAACCACAATCCCAATTTCCCGCCACTTACACGCCCCAACACTTGGCTGAGCGCATCCTGGCCGAACAAGCGGCGATGGAATCCCGTGGTAGTACTGATGGCGAGAGAAAAACCATCACCGCTCTGTTTGCTGACCTGAAAGGCTCAACCGCCCTCATCGAAGGACTTGGGATCAAACGCAATAGTGGGTTCTTAAAATATGAGATACAATGAATATCATTATCATATAGGATGTACATTGTATGGAAATCAAAAAAGAGATTTTGGAATTAATCTTCCCTAAAGGCACATTTGAGTGGTTTGAGATCACCGACGGAAGAAGCGATGAGAAGAATACCTGCATCACGCTGAAAGGAATACGGACGCAGGCGAACGGGGTAGAGATCGGGGCGTTGACGACCCTGACCGAGGTAATCAACCACCCGCTCATTCAGTCCCGTTATGGGCTTCTGGCCCATGCCGCCCGCAGGGTGGCTTCTCCCCAGATTCGTAATCAGGGAACCCTGGGAGGCAACGTCAGCCAGGATACCCGGTGCTGGTATTATCGCGCTGGAATGCCCTGCTATCGTGCGGGAGGGAACATCTGCTACGCCGACACGCCGACGGCGGCGAACAGAGAGCACTGTCTCTTTGGGGCAGACCGTTGCGTGGCCGTGAGCCCTTCGGACACCGCGCCGGCTTTGATTGCCCTGGACGCCAAGTTTGTAATCCGCAGCGCGAAGGGTGAGCGCCTCGTGGATGCAGAGGAGTTCTTTATCGGCCCATCGGTGGACATCACCCGGATGACGGTCCTGAAGCCGGGCGATCTGCTCACGGCTATCCGTATTCCCAATACGTGGGCCGGGGCTCGCTTCTACTTCGAGAAGGTAGCCGACCGCCAGGTGTGGGACTTCCCTCTCGTCAATGTGGCTTCGGCCATGAGGGTCGAGAACGGGGTGATCAAACAGGCGCGCATTGTGGTGAGTGGAGTCGCTCCCCGCCCGCTCAGGCTGAAAGCGGTGGAAGACAGCGTCCGCGGAGAGCGCCTTAGCGAGGAGACTGCGGAGCTGGCCGGAAAGACGGCAATATGGGGTGCCAAGCCTCTCAACCACAACCACTTCAAGATACCGCTCATGAAGAACCTGGTTAGAAGGGCCATCCGCGGGGCATAAGCACAAGAAGAGTAGATGGAATGGTTTCGTTGGCAAAGGAACCCCTGGGGTCAGGAGATCCTGAGAGGCCTTTCTTGGGACCTCGTCTGGCTGGCCATCGCCGCGGGATTGCTATTCGCCGTAGTGCACACGTTGCTCTATTATTGGCGGTGGCGGCTAAACACTCCCGCCGGAATGGCCAGCAAAGAGGACCGGACGGAGGTCGGGGGACAGGTACCCGAAAGAGTGCCCCGGCACTCCCTTGCCTCACGGATATTTCATTGGGTCATGGCCACCTCAATGCTTGCTTTGCTCTTCACGGGGTTTCTTCCTATCTTCGGTCTTAAGTTCTCTTGGGTGACACCTCACTGGATATCGGGGCTTGTGCTTACAGGTGCCATCCTATTCCACATCATTCATGCCTCGTTCTGGAAAGGTCTTGCCTCGATGTGGATTACCCTTCAGGATCTGCGAGATGGCTGGTTGAACCTCAGACAGATAGTGGGTTTGCCCGATCCGGCCCCAGGCAGAACGGGAAAGAATCCGCTGGAAAATAAGCTCTTCCATCACGTCACGAGCATCACCACACTGGCCGTTATTGCCACAGGACTGCTGATGATGGTGAAGGTAGATACTCCGTTCTGGACGCGCAATCCCTACCTCCTGCCGGACGATACCTGGGGAGTGATCTATGTCCTGCACGGGGCCGCAAGTGTTGCATTCATTACGCTGATTATAACCCATATCTATTTTGCCATTCGGCCAGAGAAGCGCTGGATTACTCTTTCCATGATTTTCGGCTGGATCCCCCGGAACCGCTACCTGGAACACTACGACACCGAGCGCTGGCCCGTCACGCAACAGACTGTCCGCAGAGCGGACCGTCCCCTCCCCAAAGATGGTTAAAAAGAGGGCGATAGGCAAGTCATCCATGAGCCAGCCCATTGAAGACGGGCTGAAGCAAAGAATCGAAGTCATTGAGGAGACCTACGAGTTCATGCTCGCCTATGCGGCGCAGGGGCTCTCCGGGAATGAAAAGGCCGGATCGGGAGCGCAGATTCGTGACTTCCTTAACCGCTCTTACAATGCACTGGAAGGGCTGGCCAATCTTTTCATGTCGCTGGTCGATGAAAAGAAGCTGGAGCCGACAGAGCGGTACCGCTCGTTCATCGACATATTGGACCGAGACGCCCGCAACGCCCAAGCAGCCATCCAGCTGGTGCTAGCGCAGACCTCGATCAGCTCACAGCTGATCGACAACCTGAATGCCTGGATTCACCTACGTGCACTCCTCACGGATCTGTTTTTAATCGATGAGATCCTCAAGCAGCATAGCGCCCCAGACCAGACGCACTGAGAAAGAGGAGAGGGGGTTAAGGAACCGGGGGAGTCCGGGAGGTTCTCCGGATGAGGAAAAATTATGAAACGCCAAACTCCTCAATCTTGCGATAAAGAGAGGAAAGGCTGATTCCCAAGATATGCGCGGCTTCCTTACGGTCGTCATTAACCTGTTCTAGAATCCGCCGGATATGCTGCTTTTCGAATTGCTTAAGCGCCTCCTTGAGCTCATGAGTGTAAGGCGGTATCGCACCCTCCCCTCCTGTGAAGGACAATGGTAAATCCTTAAGCTTGATCCACTCACCTTCAGCCAGAATCATCGTGTGCTCGATCACATTGTCCAGTTCACGCACATTTCCCTTCCATGGCTGCGACATGAACAGACAAATGACATCTGCCTCTGCCCCTTTGAAATGTCTCTTTAGCTCGGGGTTATGCTTCTGAATCAAGTGCTCGACCAGGAGGGGGATGTCCTCAGGCCTTTTCCTCAAGGGGGGAATGTGAATCTCCAGGACATTCAATCGAAAATAGAGATCTTCCCGAAACCTGCCCTCCTCTGTCTCCTTTAGCAGGTTACGGTTGGTTGCCGCGATGATCCGGACATCTATCTTCCGGGGCGTAGTGCTGCCGACAGCCAGGATCTCTTTTTCCTCCAGACACCTCAAGAGCTTGACCTGAAGGTGCTGTGGAATCTCCCCTATTTCATCGCTGGCTATGCCGGTTTTTGGATACGTCTCATGACGCTCATTACGGATAAACTCCTGTCAAACCTTAGCTTCTTACCAATAAAATGTTCAACACAACGACTCAACGAAGTTCTTCGCACACTCCGTTTGCAGACAAGAGGGTCTGCTCCGAAGAAAGAAAGATCCGACACCAACGTTCTCACAGAGAGAAAGCAGATTATAGCGAGAGTTAAATATCACCACGAAGAGCACGAAGGACACAAAGTGAAATCAAGTTATATCGAACACGGGGTTTGAAACCCCGTGTTCAACCAAAGGGGAGAGCTGCCACTTCTCTCCTTTGGATACCCATTGGTTTTGTGCCCGCCTCAAGAGGCGGGGTTTACATTAAATTAAACTCTTTGTGATCTTCGTGTACTTCGTAGTAGACGAAAACTAAAACATGTCATTGGAGTTGACGGTTTAGCAGGACAGGGAAGCCAGTCGCCATTTGACAAGTCCTTGAAAACACTTTAGCCCTTCAGAGAGAGGCCGGCGATTCCGTGAAATCCATAACAAAAGTCTTCGTCGCAATGTCAGGGGGTGTCGATTCCTCTATAGCTGCAGCCCTTCTAAAAGAGCGCGGTTATGAGGTGGTCGGGGTCCACATGGTGTGCTGGGATGACTGCGACCTGTGGAAAGAGCGCCTCGACGCCCTGCGTGTTGCACTGAAATTGGATATACCCTTTTTAACTTTCGACTTTCGAAAAGAATACAAAAAACATGTCTTCGACTATATGGTTCGCGAATATTCGGAGGGGCGAACGCCAAATCCAGACGTGATGTGCAACCGAGAAATTAAATTTGGCATTTTTCTTGAAAAGGCCCTGAGCCTCGGCGGGGATTTTATCGCCACGGGGCATTATGCCAGATTGCATTCCACCGCTCAGGGACAGGAGTTGCTGGAAGGCATCGACAAACAGAAAGATCAGAGTTATTTCCTCTGGACTTCAAATGAGCGGCAGCTCAAATACTGCCTGTTTCCTTTAGGAGATTATACCAAACCTCAAGTGCGAGAGATGGCCCGGCGGCTGAAGCTTCCGACAGCCGAGAAAAAGGATTCTCAAGGACTCTGCTTCGTAGGCAAGATGAACTTCAGCTACTTTCTCCGTGATTTCCTGGCCCGGCGTGAAGGTGCAATCGTGACATCAAAAGGCGCATTCGTCGGGCAGCACGACGGCGTTGCCTTTTATACCATCGGGCAGCGGCACGGCCTTGGTATCGGGGGCGGGGTCCCTTACTACGTTGCCGACAAAGACGTGGCCAACAACACGCTGGTGGTCGGCGAAGGCCCGGATGATCCCATTCTCTTTAAAAAGGAGATCTGTGTGGATAACCTGAACTGGCTCAGCGACTTCCGTGAAGGGAGGTGTGAAGTTCGCATCCGCTATCGTCAACCCAGGGTTCCTGCGCTGGTCGTAAAACAGGCCAATCAAGTGCGTGTCCTGCTCGATGTTCCCGAGCGCGGTGTGGCCCCTGGGCAGTCGGCCGTATTCTACCACCAGGAGAAGGTTTTGGGAGGCGGAATTATCTATAGCCCCGCCCAGTAGTCCAACCACTCGCCAGGAGAGGGCTCCTCTTCCGGCAGCTTGACCAGCACAGAGTCGGGCAGCGCCTGCGGGCTGCCAATCTGTGCAGCTCGATGATGCAGATCTGCAAGCCACTCCCTGTGGATTGCTGCGGCGGTGACCTCTTCGATGCCCGCAGCTACGTAGTCGGTGCCGTGAGCCCGCTCGTGGACGGGGTTTCGGAAGGACCACAGCAGGCAGACAGCAAGGCTTTCGATCCCCTTATCAAGCAACTCCCTGAGCGCATCCCGCACCTCATTGTGATCGAGAGCCGACAGCACTTCGCCGGTGACTGTGACCCTTTCGCCCAGACCGCGAATGCGGCCTTTTGGCACCAGGGGCTCCGCCGGCTTGGTGTGGATGAAGTCCATCGCCTGCAAGTGGGAAATTCCGCCGGAGCGGCCAACGGGACCACGGGCGATCTACAGGGTGTCCTCGATTCCCCGTGTCGTCAGCAAGCCGACCCTCGATCCTTTGCGCTGGATCAAGGCATTGGTGCAAACGGTCGTGCCGTGGGCGAAGCGGATGGTCCCTGCCAGCAAATCGGACAGGGAAAGCTTCTGACTTTCTGCCATCTGAGAGAGTACATCAATGACGCCCTGTTCCAGCCGGGTCGGAATGGAAAAGGATGTTTCAGTACGTAATCGGCCCGGTCGATCTATCTCAGCAAGGTCTGTAAGAGTCCCCCCTGTATCCATCCCCAGATAGATTATTAGGTACCTCCGCGGCTGCCGCGGGCACATAACCGATGGGGTATCCAAAGGGGAGAAGCGGTAGCTCTTCCCTTTAGTCGACCACGGGGTTCAAACCCCGTGGTCGATATAACTTGATACGCAGAGATAACTCCCCACCCACCATCAGCGACTTGGCTTCGCTTGTGCTGGAGTGGACTTTGATTGGGCCTCATGGAAGCGTTCCGTGGCAATGGCCGCAGCCTGCTTAATGGCAGGAAGGGGGCAGAATCCATGAGACTCCACTGCAAAGACCGGGTTGAACTTGCTTCGGAAGTTTTCCAGGGCGATTACCGCGGCCAATTCTACCAA
>Ga0114947_10000853_pt1 | contig 10965 bp, 8 predicted proteins | sample CR02metaG_FD_99656 | JGI IMG/M metagenome (GOLD analysis project Ga0114947, IMG submission 99656) | Deep subsurface microbial communities from Mariana Trench to uncover new lineages of life (NeLLi) - CR02 metaG | ecosystem: Environmental > Aquatic > Marine > Ocean trench > Sediment ...
CGCTCGGGTCGAGCACATTCTGCGGCAGGGCAAATTCGTGATCTTCAATCTCCAAATAGAAGATAGAGCATTAGGTCCGGCGAATTTTCATCTTGCTGTGAACCCAAAACTCTCGGGACGATTTCAACTGGCTGCGCCGGGAGCTAAGAAAGCCGGCCCGGTTCATGCCGTCCTGCACTTCGCCGATCCGGATGAAGAGCTTCGCTACGTGGATCGGAAACGAATGGGGCAGCTTTATCTTGCCGAGCATCTTTCGGATATACCTACCTACTCCGATATGGGACCCGACGCGCTTGGCATCTCGCGAGACGAATTCCGATCAAGGCTGAAGCGCTTCCGGGGCGAGATCAAGGGGGTGCTGGCACGGGAGCGGTTCATCGCCGGAATCGGCAACGCCTATGCGGATGAGATCCTATGGAAGGCTCGCATCCATCCGTACCGCAAGCGGACCGAGCTCGGTTCGGAAGAGATCGAGCGACTCTACCTGGCAATGCAGGAGATCCTATCCGAGTCGATCGACAAGGTACGCGAAGCGATGGGCGATGACATCCACCTGAAACCTCGTGACTTCTTCGCGGTTCACATGCGAGGTGGTGAAATATGCCCCCGCTGCGGCGGGAATATCTCTGAAGTTACCGCGGGCGGAAAGATTACCAATTTCTGCCGCACCTGCCAGCCTGGCGGGCTGATCCGAGGCATGTAGCCGGAACTCTTATGATCGGTAAGGTTGCAAACTTTCTTCGATCGGAAGGGGCCTAAGAGCCGAAGGTCGCTTGACATTTACAACTCCAAAAGGTATATCTAACATAGATTTAGGTATGCCTAATTTTGGTTGTTGCTGATGCAGACTCAAGCGGTTGAAGACTATCTAAAAGCCATCTATGAGCTCCAGGCAGAGGGTGGAAAGGTCTCTACGACTGAACTGTCGGAGCGTCTTCAGGTTGCGCCAGCTTCAGTGACCGGAATGGTCAAGAAGCTGGCGACGATGAAGCTTGTGGTTCACGAGCCCTATCAGGGGGTCGAGCTGACGCCATCCGGGGAAAAGATCGCGCTGGAAGTCGTCAGGCACCACCGCCTGGTTGAGAGCTACCTGGCAGAATCGTTGGGGGTATCCTGGGACAAGGTCCACGAGGAGGCCGACCGCTGGGAGCATGTGCTCTCTGAGGAGATGGAAGACCTCATGGACGATAAGCTTGGTCACCCCACGACAGACCCCCACGGCGCTCCCATACCTTCGCGCGACGGAACCATGCCGAATCCCGAGCTCCGCCGGCTTTCAGAACTTGAACCTGGCGAGGCCGCGGTTATCGCTGAGGTCAGCGATCACGACGCGGAGTTGCTCCGCTATCTCGGAGACCTGGGACTGTTCCCTGAGGTCGAAGTCCACGTTCTGTCCAGTGCGCCATTTGAAGGGCCAGTCACCATCAAAACCAATGGCGACGAGCACGCCCTCGGACGTGAAGTTGCAGGACACATCCTCGTTCAGCCTCTTCCGTAGCCTTTGTATCGACCCTCTCGGTCGACACCTTAGCCCAAGCAGACATCTTCATCTAACATCTAAGCGCTCAAGCCGTGACCGGCCCCGCACCAGCCCGGGTGATACAATCCGGCGGATTCTCGGAAATCGGCGGTGCGATCCAGATCTGTTCAAATCCCGATCATGCTGACGGCATTGGCCCTTTCAGGGCTGGCCTGCAATTTCGCTTACGGGGTGATCGAGGATGCCACCGGCATTTCGCTGGGAAGTGATGATTCCGCCGAATCAACGGAATCCGATTTGAGCGAAGGGTTGGCTCCTGATCTTGAAGCCCCCTCCCAGCCGGAAGATGGGCCAGAGTCCATTACCCCGGGTACATCCTCCGATCAAGCGGTCCCTCCTGAAATTCGTGAGGAAATGGAACAAATCGAGACCGAAGTGATCCTGCTGCGCGGCCTGCAACCGAGCGATCCCGTTGACCGCAACCTTCTCTCCGAAGATGGCCTAAGGGACTACGTCGTCAACGATTTCTTTGGTGACTACACGCGTGAGGAAGGCGAAGATGATGCGCGGTTGTACGCGTTGCTCGGCCTAGTTGAGCCCGGCTTCAATATTTACGATCTTTTCCTTGATCTCTACAGCGAAGGCATAGCCGGTTTCTACGACCTGGATGCGCGGGAAATGTTTGTTGTGCAAGATTCGCAGTTTGGCGGACCAGAACGGTTGACTTACGCGCACGAGTACGCGCATGTGCTTCAGGATCAAGTTTTCGACCTCCGGGAAGGCATGGAGTGGAGCGATGATGCCTGTGAGGACGAGAGTGAGCGATGCGCAGCAATTAGGGCGCTTATTGAAGGCGACGCCACCCTGCTTGAGGAGCGATGGCTTCTGACCTACGCCTCCGATGCGGATTTTCAGCAGCTGCTCGACTTCTATGATTCCTTCTCCAGCCCCACCTACGAATCGGCTCCTGAATTTATAAAAGAAGACTTTCTTTTTCCATACACCAGTGGCTTTGATTTTGTTGAGCGTTTTTTCCTGGATGGCGGTTGGGCGGCGGTCGATGCGCTGTATAGTGATCCGCCGGTTTCAACGGAGCAGATCCTTCACCCAAGACGGTATCCGCGTGACATACCGATCCGCCTGGTGGTGCCGGAGGTGCTCGAATCGCTGGGTTCGGAGTGGCGCGAGATGGACCGGGATGTTCTTGGAGAGTGGTTCACACTTCTCACCCTGAAAGAGTTTTTGCCTGAGCAGCAGGCACAGACTGCTGCGGAAGGCTGGGGCGGCGACTATTACATCGCCTTGCACGAAGACTCCGATGGCCAGGGCGTCCTGGTGCTAGCCACCGCGTGGGACACGGTGCGCGACGCACATGAGTTTTACAGCGCCTTCCGGGATTACGGAGACGTTCGCTTCGGTGAGCGTACGCTCTCTTCAACGACCCGCTCGATCTGGGAATCTCGCGGTGAATGGAACTCGATCGAGATCATCGGTGAGCAAACGCTCTGGATCCTGGCGCCGGATTCCGAAATCGGGGAAACGGTTCGCGAGGCCCTCGCTTTTCCCGCCGAGCGCGCTGATTAGCCTGTAGTCGTTCCCTCTTTCGGCTCTTCGAAATCATCCAGCCACGAGGCCTGATATTCGGGTTTCTCTAACTCCTGCGCTTCGACCGTCACCTCCAGCGGCCGGAAGGTGTCCACCATCACAGCTAATTCGTCGGTACGATCCTTACCGATCGAGGCTTCCGTAGCGCCCGGCTGAGGGCCGTGCGGAAGGCCGCTCGGGTGGAGCGTGATGTCGTAGCGATCAATCCCCTTTCGAGACATGAAATTTCCGTCACAGTAGTAGATCACTTCATCTGAGTTGATGTTGGAGCGACTGTAAGGCGCGGGGATGGCCTGCGGATGGTAGTCGAACATGCGCGGCACAAAGGAACAAACGACAAAGTTCCATCCCTGGAAGGTCTGGTGAATTGGCGGCGGTAAATGGACCTTCCCAGTGCGCGGCTCATAGTCGTGGATGTTGAAGATCCATGGATACACGTAGCCATCCCAACCTACGACGTCGAACGGATGGTAATCCAACGAGTGGCGGGTGATCACATCTCTCACTTTGATCCGCACTTCATGCTCACCTGGTTCGGCGATGGTCTCCAGATCCTGGGGCAAGCGGAAGTCGCGCTCTGTAAAGGGAGCAAACTCGGTCAGCTGACCATGCTTGTTTCGATAACGTTTTGGCGGTTCGATTTGGGAAGCAGACTCGATAACGAAAAAGCGTGCTTCTTCTTCCAGATCCATCGTCCAGGTCGTGCCGAAGGGAATCACGATGTAGTCGCCTTCGTGGAACGGCAGCTTGCCAAATTGTGTTCGAAGAACACCTGAGCCTTCGTGCGTGAACCAAACCTCGTACGCCTGGGCATTGCGATAGAAGTAGCTCATGCTTTCCGTAGGCCGGCTAACGCCGAGCGTCACATCGCTGTTGCCCAGAAGCGTGCGCCGGGCGGCTACCGCGTCGCCCCCAGACGGAATGTCAGCCGTTCCAAATGCGCGGTGCTTAAGTGGGCCATACTCAACATATTCGGGTCGGGCTGGTCCGAGTACTTCGGCCGCACTCACGCGTGGCGGCATATTGTGGTGATAGAGAATGGACTGGATTCCATCGAAGCCCTCCAAGCCCATCACTTCTTCTCGGTACAGGCCACCATCAGGTTTGCGAAATTGCGTGTGGCGCTTTTGCGGAAATTCCCCTAGCTGATGATAAATTGGCATACTGCTCCTCCGTTGGCTGATAGTTACTAGGTTGCTCGGGCGCCGACCTGGTTGTGCAGAATTCCCAGCTGCTCGATCTCAAGTTCGACCGAATCTCCATCTTGCAACCACGGTCCCTCGCCGCTCGTCAGCTCAAGCAAACTTCCTGTGCCGACGGTGCCCGAACCGATGACGTCGCCTGGCATAAGGGTTACGTCGGCGGAAGCGCGAGCAATCATCTCTCCAAAAGAATAATGGATGTCTTTCCAGTTTCCGCGAGATCGCTCATCTCCATTGACCCGAGCGGTCATGGCAAGGTCAAATACGCCTGGTCGATCGGTGGCCGAACCGGCGAGTTCATCGGGCGTGACAATGGCCGGCCCAAAGGAGGAGGCAAAATCCTTGCCTTTTGCCGGCCCGAGCCCAACGGCCATTTCCTTGCGCTGCTCGTCCCTGGCCGACCAATCGTTGAAGATTGTGTAGCCGAAGATGTACTGCTCGGCCTGTTTGGCAGGGATGTTGCGCCCGCGTGTTCCGATCACACACGCTACCTCAAGCTCGTAGTCCAGTGCCTGTGAATAGCTTGGGTACGGAATACTCTCCCCCGGTCCATAAATCGCGTTCGGGTTCGAGTAGTAAAAAACAGGGATCTCATACCACTCCTGCGGTACTTCGCGGCCGCGTATGGCGGCCCCAGCTTTGACGTGAGCCTCGAAGGCATAGAAATCTCTCAGGCTCGTGGGTCTCGGTAATGGAGGGTAGAGCACCACATCTGTTACGCGGTGGCCCACCGCTTCGCGGCTCGCTCCCTTTGCTTCCAATGGATCTGTCCCATCGAGACTGTTCATTAGCTCTCTTAAGTAGTCCTGCGCCGCTGCGCCCAAATGAAGCAGCTCCATCATCGTTGGGGGGATGGGTTCGGCGGGCAGAGATAGTGCCCCTTGGGCCCACGTGCGGGCGGTCAGCAAGTCGATCACCAGATCATCGCGCATCGCCCCCAGGCGCGGCTTTCTAAGCGAGTCGGGCAGTGCAAACGTAACGTAGCGCATGATTGGTTTTTCGAGGTTCGACCTACAGGTTGCCGCGTTGCTCTTGCTCTAGTTCCAATGCTTCGAAGAGGGCCTTAAAGTTTCCTTTGCCGAAACCACGGCTGCCGTGCCGCTCAATAACTTCGATAAACACGGTCGGGCGGTCTTGAATCGGCCGCGAGAAGATCTGCAGCAGGTAGCCTTCGTCGTCACGATCGACCAGGATTCCCTGCTTGGCGATTTCCTCCCATGGCTCCTCGATCTCGCCCACGCGATCGGCCATGATGTTGTAGTACTCATTCGGAACGCGCAAAAATTCAACTCCGCTCGCGCGGAGCGACGCTACGGTGGCCAGAATATCCCCAGTGGCCATCGCAATGTGCTGCACACCGGGGCCCATGTAGAAGTCGAGATACTCCTCGATCTGGCTCTTTCGTTTGCCTTCTGCAGGCTCATTGATGGGAAACTTGATCCTGCCCGTTCCATCCTGCATCACCTTTGACATCAGTGCCGAATATTCGGTGCCTATATCCTGATCGTCAAAATGCTGTAGTTGGCGAAATCCCATGGCGCTGTGATAGAAGTTAACCCAGTGGTCCATTTTTCCGAGCTGCACATTCCCCACCACATGATCGATGGCGGCCAGGCCAGCCGATTCAGCCTGTAGGTCAAGCGGCTGGTAGCCGGGCGCGAAGGCCCCTTTGTAGTCGGCTCGATCGACAAATACATGGATTACCTCTCCATAGGTCTGAATGGCGGAGGTGCGGAAGGTTCCGTCGTCATCGTGCGTCTCGCGCGGTTCCCATACGCCGACTGCGCCGCGATCGGTCGTGGCTCGGTAGGCCTGCTCCACATCCTCAACTCCTAGCGCAACATGCTTTACTCCATCCCCGTGCAACATGTGGTGTGCCGATATTTCATCGGTCGGGCTGTAAGCAGCAGTGACGATAAAGCGGATCTTGCCTGACTCCAGCACATAAGAAGCGGAGCGGCGATTACCGGTCTCCAGGCCGGAGTATGCCACTGGTGTGAATCCAAGGCCTTTCCACCAGTAGTACATACTTTGTTTCGCGTTGCCGACCCAGAATCGGATGTGGTCTACCGACTTGATTTGTAGGAAATCGGCTTCTTCCGTGATTTGGCGCTCAGCAGTCGAGGCGATATCGGTCACAGTTGCCTCCCTTGGCGGGGATGATTCTAAGGAATTTTATCAGCTTGCTCCGTCCATCAATTGCTGCTGAAAGAATTCTGTGATTGCGTTGTAGCAGCGCACGCGATTGTCGTACTTGAGCACATCGTGCCCCTCGTCTTCGAAGACCAGGATATCGATGTCTTTACCTTTCGCCGATAGATCGGCGACAAGATCGCGCGATTCTTGCGCCACTACTCTGGGGTCGTTCCCGCCCTGAATAACGAGCATTGGGCAGGCAAGTTCGTCCAGATAGGACTTCGGAGACCGTTCTTCCAGCTGCTTACGATCTTCGGGATCCTCTGGGTCTCCAATGGCCAGCTTGAAATAAGGCTTCCACGTGGGTGGAATGCGTTCGGAGAATGTGACCAGGTCGTAGGGGCCAAACATATCCACCGCGGCCGACCACAGGTCGGGATGCCGGCCGGCGAGCATCAGTGTCATATATCCGCCATACGAGCGGCCGACTACTCCAGTGCGCGAGACGTCCACTCTGGATTCGTCTTTCAGCACTTTCATCGCATGCACATGGTCGAGCCGATCCTGGCCACCCCAATCACGATCCACCCGTTTCATGTAGGAGAGACCGTAGCCCGAACTACCGCGCGCATTGGGCACGAATACCGCGAAACCCTTCAAGGTGAGGATTTGGATCAGCGGTATGGAAAACCAGGTGAAGTCGGGCCGCTCCTGGCTCTGTGGGCCGCCGTGTAGGTAGTAGACCAGCGGTCTTGGTCCTTCAAATCCGAGCGCCTCCGCCGGATGGTAGAGCCGCGCCGACACCCTTAATCCGTCGAAGGAGTCAAACGAAGCGTCTTCGCCGGCAGATAGCCATTCCTGTGGAATCCCCAGCACCCGCTCGCTGGTATGGACGTCGATCTGACCTGGCGTACCGCGCTCGATGCTGTAGATCTGTGCTGGGCTGGTAGCGGTCGAGAAGGAGAAAACGAAACTGTCAGTGCTCTTGTCATAGCTGGCTTCCTGCAGCGTGCCTTCCGATAGCTTTCCCTGGCCCCACAGCACCTGCTCGAGCTGCATTTGTCGCGCATCCTCGTCGAAGGCCGCCTCGTATCCCCAGGAGCCTCCATCAATGTTGTACTGGACCAGGTAGCGATCGTCTTTCAGGTGCTCCAGCTTGTAGAACTCGCCCTGACCACTGTGCACCTGACCGGTCACACCAACCGGCTCCGGCTCGTTTTTTCCGTCCAAAGACAGATAGCCGAGACCCTTTGTGTCCTCAAAAAGCGCGGTCTGGAAGAGCAACCCTTTATCCTGCTTCGTGAACTGGCAGTAGGCAATATCATTCAACGGCACTTCTTCGCCCTTTGACCGCTGATCGAGCGGCGTCCCATAGATCAGGGTCGCTTCTTCGTTGCCACTATCCCATAGAAAAAGAGTGTGATCGCCAGCGGTATACCCCTCGATCAAGGCCGCTTTCGTATGATCCTTGTTGACCGCACTCACATAGCGATCATCGCCTCCGATGTTCCCGTACGGGCTGCTGGCCATGCGTGAAAGCTCCGGCTTGTCGCCCAGGCGCCCTTGAATGGCTTCCACTATCGCCTCTTCCCGCGATTCGGCGCCTAAGTAGAGAATGTTTCTTTCGCTATCGCAGAGCTCTAGGTGCGAGCGGTAGCCGCCCAGAGCGCCGGGAAAGGCCTCTTCCGGGAAGCCTCCCTCGATCGGGATAACCATGGGCTGGTAGTTTTCGTCCCCGTTTTGATCCAGCATGACAACGATCTGCTCCAACTTTGGAAATACGTAAAACGGCTTGCCTCCCACCAGAGTGGGGTTCTGGAGCGCAATGTCAGGCGGCAGCAGCGGCTCCGGAACGCTTCCTCCATAGTTCATTCCGTAGAGGCTGAGCCTGCCAGACAGATTGCTGATGAAAAATATTCGTGTTCCCACTCGCTGGGGACTCATGAAGAGTCGAGCCGAGAGCAGAGACTCAATTTGGATCACGGGCGCAGCTCCTTTTAGACGGGTTATTGTCGGTTGAACCACGTTCGATCAACGTCGATTCGTTCTTCCAACTATAACTCCCTTGACAACCGCCAGGGCCGGTCTTATGCTCGCCGGGCTAATGGACCCCAACCACTCTCACGACAAACATGCGCCTCCCATTCGTGCCCAGTCGCTGCGAGCGACATACGACGGCACGCTCGCGCTGGAGGATCTTACATTCACGGTCGAGGCCGGTCAGCGCGTGGCCATTGTTGGACCGAACGGTGCCGGCAAAACCACCTTGTTCAAGGTCATCGCCGGGATCCTTCGCCCCACAGGAGGAACACTCGACATCTTTGGACACGGGCCCGGTCGGCATATTTGCGTTGGGTATCTTCCGCAGCGGTCGCAGGTAAACCTGGACTTCCCGGTCACTGTGGCTGAAGTTGTGATGATGGGCCGCGTACGAGAAATTGGGCTGTTTCGCTGGCCCAGAAAATCCGACTGGGAAAAGGTTGATTCGGCTCTCGACCGGGTGGGTCTTGCTGCCCAGCGAGACAGACACATCGGCGCACTATCCGCTGGACAACAACAGCGGGTTTACCTGGCACAGGCCGTGGCACAGCAAGCCGAAATTGTATTGCTGGATGAGCCGCTTACAGGCCTGGATTTGCCAGCGCAGGAAGCGATTTTTAACATCCTGGACGAGCTGAGCCAGATGTCCATCACAGTACTCATCGCGACCCACGATCTCAATCTCGCTGTCGAACGCTTTGACCGGGTCATGCTGCTTAATCGGCGGCTGGTCGCGATCGGGGATCCAGAGACCGCCATTACGTCGGAGGCCTTGCAGGCGGCCTACGGCGGACACTTGCATGTTGTCTCCGATGGTACCGTGGTGATCGATACCCATCACGAGGGCCGAGAGTAGTGGAATCCTTGCTGGCGGATCCTGTGGCTGTGCGCGGTCTCATGGCCGCGATCATCATCGGGGCAGTGGCTCCGGTGCTCGGTTGCTACGTCGTGCTCCGAGGGATGGCGTTCTTCGGAGATGCATTGGCCCACATCGTGCTGCCTGGGGTTGTGATTGCTTTTCTTCTCGGTTGGCCGCTGCTGATCGGAGCTCTCATCGCTGGAATCCTGGCAGCACTGCTGATCAACCTTATCAGCGGCACGACAACCATAAAGGAGGACAGCGCCATCGGCGTGGTGTTTGTGGCTGCATTTGCGCTTGGCATCGCCTTGATGTCTTTGCGCGGGGGCGACTACGGGGAGGAGCTGGAACATATCCTCTTCGGCAACCTGTTAGCGGTATCCCAAATAGACCTGATCGTAATTGCGTTACTAGCAACCGCCGTATTGGTCTTCATTGTGGCCTTTTTCAAAGAACTGCAGGTGCTCGCCTTCGATCAGGTTCTCGCCACCACAATGCAACTCCCGGTCGGCTGGCTCAACAATCTGCTCCTGGTCCTGCTCGCGGTTGTGATAGTGATCTCGCTCAGTGCGGTCGGGGTGGTGATGGTCTTGGCAATGTTGATTACCCCGGCCTCATCCGCCTTTTTGCTCACTCGGCGGCTGCCCTCCATGATGATCGTTGCGGCCATATTCGGGGTGTTCTCTGGGGTCGCGGGCTTGGTTCTTTCGTTCCAGTTGGGGGTCGCCTCGGGGCCCATGATCGTGCTGGTGGCGACCGTGATCTTCGGGGTAGTTTTTCTCGTCGCACCCGGGCGAGGCTTCATTGCCAGTCGGCGCCGGGGATCCGCTACCTAATCCTCCATCGGCAGATCTTCTAGCGCATCGTCCAGTTGCTCCTGTAGATCTGTCTTTCGCGGCTTCCGTTTCCCAAGCGACTTCAAGCGCTCGATCATGGCCTGCGACGAGCGGATCATCAAGGCCCTCATTTCCGCATTCGTCAATTTCCGATCGCTCTCAAACCAGGTCACGGCTGCATAGCCGAGGGCAGCGGTAGTTCCTGCGGCCACGCCAGCCGACAGGAGCCAGACCGGAGGCCCACCGAACTTACTCAGCTCGTAGAATGCCAGCCTGCCCAATGCGCCTGCTCCAAATGTGGCAATCATTTCCCGCGCGCGGGCAAAGCTGATGCGGTAGGCATAGACCCTCGCAATTCCCAGCACCATGGTCACTTGCACTCCAAGAAGCGGGATGAAATCGATAATCGGCAGCGGAGTGAAGCCGATGGCTCCCGCCGCAGAAGCGCCGCGCACGATGACCGTTTGCGCCAGACTTCTTCGATACGCCGGCAGCTCCTCTGCCAGCGCGACCAGGAGTTCCGGCTCTTTTCTCACCATTGCCAGGAGCAGATCTTCGAGGCCCTCCTGGTGAAGAGCGCTGATCGGGATCAATTCATCATGATCTACTTTCAGCGTACCGATCGCACGGCCGGCCACCGCCGCGGATTCTTCCCCCACCAAATCCGTCTTGTTAAGCGCGACTATCATCGGTATTCCCAAGGCGATTAATTCCTGGTGCAGCGCCCGTTCGGGATTGCGCACTCCGTGTGATGCATCCAAGACCAATACCAGCAGATCGGCATCGTGCGCAGCTAGCAGCGCTTTC
>Ga0114947_10000856_pt1 | contig 10958 bp, 8 predicted proteins | sample CR02metaG_FD_99656 | JGI IMG/M metagenome (GOLD analysis project Ga0114947, IMG submission 99656) | Deep subsurface microbial communities from Mariana Trench to uncover new lineages of life (NeLLi) - CR02 metaG | ecosystem: Environmental > Aquatic > Marine > Ocean trench > Sediment ...
CCCCAGCTCGTGGAAGGCCTGTTCCACTGCCTCAACAAGCTCTGACATCGGAACAAGATTCTCCATATCCTTGTTCTTAAGGAAAAGAACCATCGCATTTCCTCCTTCCACCGGGCAGGAGTTTAGATTTCAACTAATCAGCCGCACTCACGCGGCAAAGAAACGAACGGTGCGGCAGGGAACCGCTAACTGGATCGGTCAGGTCCGAGCCGATGAGAGTGCCAGGATTAGCGCCATCTGAGGTGTACGGGTTATACCCTGGCAAGTCAAGTTCATTACACGCCTGCCACCACCCATGTTCGCAACAAACAACTCCAGGAAGAATTCTGTCCGTTACGAAGGCGCGGAGCTTGATGGCGCCCTTCGGGGATTCCACCACCATCCACTCTTTGTCTTTGATCCCGTAACGCGACGCGGTCTCCGGATGCAGCTCAGCGACGGGCTCAGGAGATGCCTTCCGAAGTCGGGATAGTGCCCGATGCTGACTGTGAATAAAGGTGGTAAACTTCGCATTCGTAAGGATCAAAGGATAGTTTGCCGCAATATCTGGCCGGCTGAGCGGGCTCATGGCAGGCTCCTTATAGTCAGGAAGAGGTGGTAAACCGTGTTTTGCAAAGGTATGGGAGTAGAGTTCGACTTTGCGCGAAGCCGTGGCAAAACCACATGGCTTGCCGGTCTTGTCTCCCTCGGCATACTTCCGGTATCGCACGGGCTGGGAAACCGTGATTCCTCCCGGCGAGGCCTTCAATTGCTCGAGCTGGATACCCGTAGACGCCAATTCATGGGCGTATCCCGCCTCAATGTCTCCATCCCAAAAGCGCTCGCTGAAACCGAGGCGTTTGGCCAACTCAAAGGTGATCCAGGTGTCTGATCGGCGCTCTGCCAGCGGTGCCACCACGGCAGGCCGGTATTGCAAGTGGGTTGCCCCTTCCGGTCGATGTCTAAACCCAGTGGTTAAATTGGCCATCTCGAGAAAGCTAGTGGCTGGAAGCACATAGTCGCACAGCTCTGCGGTGGGAGTCATAAAGAGATCAACTGCGGCACTAAACTCAACAGCGCAATACGCCTCCCGCGCCCTGCGGGAATCGCCGCTCGACATAACGGTATTGGCGCCAAAGTTCAGCAGTGCCTTCACTGGGTAAGGATGGCCTTCCAGAACCGCAGTAAAGATGTCGTAGGGGGCACAGTTACCAGGTTTGGCTGGTGGCCCGAGCGGTTTTTCTGCTAGTCCGATTCTCTGTGCGGCAATTTCCTTGGATAAAAATTCTTTACCATCCACAGCATTTGCCGGCACCGTCGGGAAGAGAACGTTCCCTCCCGGTCGATCAAAACTGCCCAATAGCGCATACAGCGTGGCAACCGCCCTGCTGGTCTGTGTGGCATTGGTGTGCTGTCCAATCCCGTTCCACATATACATGCTAACGGGACAGTTATTGGCCAGTAGTTGGGCCGCCTGCCAGGTCTTTTTTGCCGGAACATGCGTAATGGCCTCCGAGGATTCCGGCGTGTAGCGAGACGAAATCTCCGCAAGAAACTCAAAGACCGATTTGGCAGGAATCGTATTCCCGTCTTTTCCACGGAGGGTTTTCTCACCAAAGAGCCCCGGCCGAACAGTGTCTCCCTCATAGCATCCGGTCAATGGATCATAGATGACTGGCCGACCGCGCCTCTCGTCCCAAACCACATACCGCTCCGCGTTCCCCCCTTCCACAAGATCGGCCTCAGTCACAACCTTCTCCGTGGTCATGGACATGAGGAAGGGTCCATTGGTCCAGTATCGAAGAAAATCTGCGTCGAACCAGCTCTCTTCTATCAAGGCGTTTATAAGAGCAAGGGCAAGGGCGCCATCCGTTCCCGGTCGAACCTGGAGGAGCACGTCCGCCTGGCCCGGAATACCAACGCGCCGGGGATCCACGGCCACAACCTTCATCCCTCGCGACCTGGCAGCCACGATATCATGGGCCAGGACGAGGGATGTCGCGCTTGGATTATGACCCCAGAGGAGAAAGGCCTTGCTGCGGGAGAGATCAGGCGTGGGAAGATTCGTCCCAAAGGTGTAGCTGAATGCTGTGTCCTTGTGCCAGTTGCAGACGTGGGTCGTGGATACCCAATTGGGGCTGCCAAAGGAATTGAGAAACCGCGCCAGCCATCGTTCTGCATCGTCCACCGAGGTCCCGCTTCGCGTCCCTTTGGCGAGGGCGACGGCGCGCGCACCGTGGCGCTCACGTATGGCTAGCAACCGCTCGGCAATGGCGTCGAGTGCTTCATCCCAACTTACCCTGACCCACCCGGGATCGGGATCCCCCTTGGGACGAGTCCGCTTCAAGGGGTAGTTGAGCCGCTCTGGATGGTAGACGAGGTCAGGAGCGGCCCTACCTTTAAGACAAATAACACCACCGTTGGGATGATCCGGATCCGGTTCAAGCCGGGTCACCTGCCCGTCTTCAACCGTCGCTATGGTAGCGCAGTGGGCCGTGCACAGCGCACAGTAACCGCGGACTGCGGATGTATCGTTTGACGCTTCAATTTCACTGGCCATTGGAGGGGTTAAGAATACTGGAAAACCGCTCGCTCGTAAACCCCGTACCACGGGTTCCCCCCAGTGGCTTTGGTGAGCGACCGTTGCAGGGAGTTCGCTACATTCACCCCGTTCCAATGATTCTTAGCAGCTCAAGGGACTGTGTCAATTGGCGATCTTGGAACGAGATTCAAACCCGCACCACACACGGGGCGTTTTGTGGTTCGGGGTAAACCCAATACCACATCCCATTGGGAAGGGAAGCTAGTTTATCGACCTTTGGATGTTTATACCTCCACCCCCTTTTCTTGCCCTTTCAATTGCGGTAAAAGGATCAAATCCAAACCACGGGGGTAGCATTATGGCAACCAAACCAGAAACGAAATCGACGGAGGCAAAGGTTTACGCGCAGGAGAGGATCGGCGAGTTCATGACCACCTGGAAGGACTTTCCCAGACCCGGTCTAGCGGCGTGGGCAGAACGCAAGAAGGCCGGCCTGATGGGAACGGCCAAGAGCACACACTACACCCCGCGCTTCAGACCTTTCGACATGCTCGCATTTCCCAACCAGTCACTGATTATTCTCGAGAACACCAATCACCGTATCGGGGCGGAAAGCGTGGCCGGAGTCCAGGATAGCTTCCACCGGTATGTGGACAGCGACATGATCTACTTCCAGTTTTGCGGTAGTACCACGGTGGAGACTGAGTTCGGAGTTTATGAGATGGAACCGGGCGAGGTGATGCTGGTCCCGGGAGGCATCTCTCACCGCTCCAACGGACGGAACGATAGCCTCCGTTATTTCTGTCAAACCCACGAGCCGGTCGATACTGTCATGGGTGAGGATCAGTACACGAGCCTCACCAGCTTTGCAATGAAGCGAATCAATGGCCCGCAATGGCCAGCGGTACAGGACACCGACAAGGCCTCAAAGGGCAAGGTAGTTGAGAAGATGCATTTTTGGGATGACGGGCCGGAGGATCTGACTGTGGTGGACCGGGATTATAGTTCCTTAGTTGGCGTTGCTGGCCTGGGGCGCGGGAAGCCCGGGAGCGGGATCAAGAAACTGCGGGCCTTTGACCACTTTACCGCTATCGTCGGCAAGGGGGGTCCAGATGCCGGCACCCAGGCCCTGATGGAAACAGCCAGCATGAGGATTCGAACTTACAACATCCAGGATGAACAGTACGCTTTTCACCGAGCCTTGAGGAGCGAAGAGGTCCGAATCCAGTTCCGAGGAGACGCCCTCGATTTGTCTGAGTTCGAGAACATCGAGGTATCTCCCGGCGAGATCACGATCATACCGTTGGGCATCTCGCACAGCGTGATCACCATTCCGCCTAATGACCAGAATTTCCTAAGGCTCAACTTCTACAGCAAACTCCATTGGAAAGTTCCTATCGACCCCACCAGGCATGTCTTTGACAGCAAGTTCGAGGTCTCAACCACGGTCCACAAGGAGGCCGAGTGGAGGAAACAGGCGGCAGCCACAGGCAGGTGAGGTTGACAGAAAAGATCCCGATACACCAATTGACAGAAACCGACCCGTGGTGATTTCCAAGTGTTACCGTTTTTAGGAGGTGACCGTGGACCAAGTGATTTTTGCGCGCTACAGCGGTGAAACGGCACGGATTATCTTTGCACCGCTTTTCATCGGACTCGCACGGGACTACTTCAAGGATCTAGATATCTCCATTTCAATTGTAGAACCGGAGGAGCAACCGTGGGTCACCGTGGCCAAAGGCCGTGCGGACTGTGGACCGGGATATATTGACTACTGTGCAAGGCCTGAGTTGTACGGGCGTATAAAGGCCGTGGCGGTTCATGAGCAGTTCCGCCCCGGACATGGCATCACAACCCTGTTAGCGCGAACAGCGCTTGTTGAGAACGGCGAATTGACCGGCTACCAAAGTCTCCGTGGCAAAACCATAGGGCTCGCGGGCGGTCGAGGTGACGACTACATGGCCTTTTATGGAGCCTTGCAGCAAGGAGAGCTTACCATCAATGATGTCCGTGTTGTGCCAGCGTCCCACGGCGGCACAGATCGCAAGCGCGCCATCCTGAACGAGGAAATGGACCTCGTGATCGGACGGAGACCCCGCGGTGTCGCTACGGAAGTGTCACAGGGCCATGTGGTCCGATGGAAGATTGGCGATGAGGTTTATCCCAATCTTCAGGCCCGATTTATACTTTTCAACGCCGGGTTTATAAGGGAGCGCCCAGGGGTCGGCTCGCGATTCCTGGCCGCTTACCTAAGGGGGGCTCGAGACTACTGCAACGCGTTCGATAAGGGCCTCGGCACACCTGAGATGATCGATTTCTTAATTCGAGAGACAGGTGAACCCCTTCAATTGCTTCAAACCATGAAGCCGGTAGGGTTCACTGCCAATGGACTGATCGATATGCCCCGTCTTGAGTCAGAAGTGAAGGTCCTCGTGGAGCGTGGACTTTTCCCGAAAAATATCAAACTCGCCGAGGTTGTGGATAACCGATTCGCTGAAACCGCACTCAAGGATCTGGGCGAATATCGTTAGGTCAGAGGTTACGCCAGCCTAGCTTCATCGAAACGCCTGCGACCGCTACCGTTTATCCCGGAGTCGGTAAAATGATGAGCTGCAGCCGGTTCCCGAACGGATCATAGAAGTAGACGCTTTTTTCTCCCGGCTTACGTTGGGCAGCGCGGAGGTCGCCTTCCAGGTACGCGCCGTTGGATTCCAGTACGTTGTAAATCTCGTCATATTCTTGTATCGAGCCCACACTCATTGCCAGGTGCGCGCCTTTATATCGCAGACCCGAACCTGGGTCGGGAACATTCGTCTCATCGGGACCGCAAAAGCGCGAACGGGCCGACAGTTTCTCTACCTTCTCGAGTATCAGCAGCTGACCGGTCCCGTTTTTCAAGATGATCCGCCCCTGACCCAACTCCCCCTGGTCACGACAGATGGGCTCCATTCCGAGGGCCCCAGCATAAAACCGCTCCGCCTGGTCAATATCTGTAACTTCCATCACGAGGTGACTGATGTCTTCATATTCGATCATGACAACCTCCACTATTTGCGAACGGAGAATTCAAGCGCATTGCCGTCCGAGTCCTGGACCCTTATGGTCCGGGCTAGGGGTACGACCTCGGGATAAGTCACCGGGCCTTCGTAGGGGATACCGTTTTCATCAAGTTGTTTGAGCAATTCATCCATCATCTTGGCCGTTACTGAAAATCCAATGCGCGGCATGGCCTTTGCCCCTTCGGTGGAGGCAAGCTTTTCCTGAGCGAGGCAAAGTTCGAACCGGTGGCCCCCCATCTCGACGAAGGACATGATCGGAAATTTCTTTTCATAGAGTCGCTGGGTGTTAAGGTTCTGAATATGCAACGGCTTCGCGCCTAGGAGTTTGCCGTAAAACTGATGCGCTCTGGGTATGTCCTCTACCACGAACCCGCAGTGATCGAATGTTCTAATCTTTGCCATAGGATCCCCCCACTTTTTCGACTCATTGTTATTTACCGAAATGTATCTGTCAAGAACCTTTCAAGTTTTCGCCAGTAAACCGAATAAGACCAATCCGGGGGTCGCTGAGCCCACCCTTGGTTCAATCAAGATCGATGGGCGTCCCAAGGCCTTTCTTAATCGCTTCCTCATAGACCCAAGCCGCCAGGGCTATGTCGCTGTAACCACCCTGAGATTCTCGGAAGGTTACGATACCATCCGATCCGGGATGGGCCTGAATGTCCCCCACCACAACCTGCCCAAGCTCTGCAACCTTTTCCCAATCAATCCTTCCGTCACCGGAGAGTCTGATGAGCGGTTTATCTAAAGCCTTATCATAGTAATCCAATTCGTGCACCTTGCTCGAAACAACGATCAACCTGGACTTTAAATACACATCGTCGTCGAACTCGTTGGGCCGTCCGATACCAAAGACCGATAGACCGGGACGGAGCCATTTCCCCAGCAACGTGGGTACAGGTGAGTTGGTGCTGACCATGACGATATCAGCTCCGTCGATGGCCTCCTGAGGAGATGAAACAGCCTCAACCAACACCCCAAATCTCCGCGCAGCCTGCCGGGAAAACCCCTCTCGGCGCTGCGGACTCCTGCTGTACACCCGAACCGTTTCGATGGGTCGAACAGCCACCGCAGCCTCGATCAGGCAAGGGGCAAGTCGACCGCTGCCGATGAGCGCTACTGACTTAATGTCAGGTTTCGCCATGCGTTCCAGCGCAAGTCCCACTGTTGCACTGATGCGGAGTAAGCCGAATGGAAAGCCCATAATCGTCAGAAGGCGACCTGAGTCTAGTTCGAAGAGCAGCGCCAGCGGCTCTCCGCCGGTCACGCTAAGCCTCATTCCTATCCGATTCTGTAGTGTCAACCCCCCTGCCACCCCGCGTATCCCTCGTTCCATTAACCGCAGTGGCGGGGTCGCTTTAATCCCTCCCTCTGCCTGATCGTTGTAGGTTCTCTCCAGGATTTGGATCGCTTGCTGCAGATCCATGAGCCCTTCGATCTCAGACCTACGTAATAAAACTGCCATGGGCTAAGTAAACTTACTCCACAACGATCAGCTTCATTTCCCGCTTGTCAACGCAAACGAAACACTCTCTAATTACTTTACCGCAGATTTTCGCCGATTATCGCAGATACTAACAGCAAAGAGCATAGCGTCCTTGCAGATTCTGGACCACTGACTACCGACTACTGACCATTGACCCGGATCCAGGGATTGACGAGCGGGAGTCTGTAGTCCGTTGTCTGTTGTCTCTTTACGTTTCTCACTCAGTCCTCAGTACTCGTTACTCAGTACTGAGTTCGCTTTGCGCTCTGCGCTTTGCTTCGAGACCTTGTTAATCAGCCATCTTCATTTCTTCCACCATGGTGGGAAGCCAGACAGCGACAACTGCCGGATGGCCCTTTCGAGTCGCTTCCAGACCGCGTTTTAGGGCCGGGCCCACCTGGTCAGCTTCGGAAACCACCTCACCATAGCCATCCACAGACTCCGCGAGCTTGGCGAAGTTGGGCGGCGGGTCGAAAACTCCTCCCAAGTAGTCCCCTCTGCCAGCGGCAGCCCCCTTGGGGTAGGTGCCCCTGACAGCTCTTGTGCCAGTGGAATAGGAACGGTTGACGTAAACCACAGAGAGAAATGGAGCTTTGTGATAGGAGGCTGCCCACAGGGCTTCCAGCGGGCTGCCGAACATAAAAAAACCGTCCCCTGTGGCATGGACGACATCGCAGTCCGGCTTGGCAAGCTTGGCCCCCACGGCGGCCCCGACACCCCAGCCCCCCGTCGAACTGTTTCGCCTGTAATAGGTACCGGGCAACGACCGACGATTGTACTCCCTGAGGCTTTGGGAGTTGCTCAAGGCATCGTCCAGCAACAGGGCCTCCGGCTCAAGCATTTGTTGAATCTGATAGGAAACCCAGCGCGGATCCACAGGGGTCCGTTGCGCCGCCTTTTTCGCCTTCTCCTCTGCCGTTTCCACGAGCTCGCGTTTGCGCCGCTCCAATCTCTCTCGTCGGTCGGAGATGCGACTCATGTCACTTTTGGACAGCATGGTCGTGGCTGCATCATGAATGGCACGCGCCGTCTTTGCTGGATCGGCGGCGAGCCACAAATCCGCCTGGAACTCCATGGTCTTGAAGCGTGACTGCACCGGGTCGGGGTCGATCCAGGCAACCGCAGCATCGGGAGAGGGTGATTGGCTCGGTGGTATCCACGGTACAGTCGCTTCGAACACAACCACCACATCGGCATCTTTCGGCGCCGGTCCGGTACCATAAAGAGAGTGAGTGGTGGGAAAGTTCAAGCTCTGCGAGTGACGTGTGTCCATGACGGGCACGGCGAGGAGCTCGGCGAGCCGAACAAGTTCGTCCACGGATTCCGGATTCCGACCGGACTGAGCGGTATAGATGCACGGATTGTTCGCCTCCACCAGCCACTTGGCCACTCTCTTTGCATCCGTTGCATCCGGGGCTGAGGGACGTGCAACGCCAAGCTGATCCCTGGTGGGAAATTGCGTGGTGCCCGGCATGGGTAGCAGGGCCGTTTCGCGGGGCAGGGCCATGTAGACGGGCCCCTTTGGCTCGCTCATCGCGACCTGAAGCATACGGCTGATCATCAAACCCGGGTTGTCCTGGTGTTCTAAACGGTGATCCATTTTAGTGTACTGGCGCAGGATCTCGCCCTGGTCACGCGGCTCCTGGACCCACTGAACATAATTATCGCGCGCTCCCGGCATGGATCCCGGAAACGCCCGCGGGCCCGTGCCCGATATCATCATCACAGGGTAATTCCCCCTCCAGGCCGTATGGATCCCTGCGCCGAAGTTAAGCAAACCCACGTCCACGTGCACCGCTGCGGCCGTTGGCTTTCCGGTCACCATGGTGTACCCCATAGCCGCATTCAATGCCACGCCCTCGTGAACCATGGTGAGGAGCTTGGGTGCCTGCCAACCGCGCATCTCGGCCTTTGTGATCGCTTCCTGGAAGTAGCCGATCTCCGAACCGGAGACAAAGAACAGGTAATCAATACCGCCGAGTTTCATGGCGGCCACAATGGCATCGCTCCACTCCTCCGCGGGACACTCCACCCACCGCTTGTTCATAATCCCATTCGATTCTTTGCTCATCCCTCTTTCCTTTCTCTCCCCTCAGGATTGCATCGGCTTGAACTCACAACTATGTATTCAAGAACTTTCAAGCGCCTCCCTAAAACAGAGGGTAGTTTAGTCAGTTCTGTAAGGGGTTGTCAATTTCGTAGTGTTAGGCAAATTGATAGGCTGTTGCTGGCAAGGCTTGCGATGGAAGGATATAACTTGGGTTGACATCATCGGCCGTTATCGAATATGGTCCAGTCAAAATGAAAAGGATTCCAAACTTTTATTGTGAAAATTGCCGCGATAGAAACGTTTGAGCTCGCCAATATTCCGGTAACTCCTCCCTTGGTCAAATCGCCGATGTTGCAGTCGGCTACTCTGATACAAGTCAAAACGGATAACGGAATCGTCGGGATTTCTCAGATCACCGGTCCTATGCCTTCCGCAACCCTCGCATTTATTGAGAAGGACCTGGCACCATTTCTTAAAGGGAAAGATCCTCTCGAAACGGAGCGCCTGATGCACCAGATGCTGTGGAACTTCAACAGCCGAGCCCATTCGGGAGTATGGAGCTTTGCTGTCAGCGCCATTGATGTGGCCCTCTGGGACATCAAAGGAAAATATTTCAACACTCCTGTTTGGCGTCTGCTGGGAGGCGCGCAAAAATCTGTGCCGGCGTACCTTACCTATGGCTTCCGTACTTACTCGCGGGAAGAATTGGCTGAAGCAGCCAAACACTTCGTGGCGCAAGGGCACAAGAGGCTTAAGATGGTGGTCGGCCGGTTAAACATTCATGGGCGGATGGACAGTTCCGGAGCAAGCGGCGAGCATCGAGAGGACGATCCCACGGAAGATGAAGCCCGCGTTAGAGCCGTGAGGGAGGCCGTTGGAGACGATATTGAGTTGATGGTCGATGCCAATTGCCTGATGAAGTTCGATGCGGCGCTTCGTTGGTGCAAGCGTCTGGAGCCCTATAACCTGATGTGGTTTGAGGAACCTATCGTGCACAATGATACGCGCATGCTGGCCGAGTTGCGCAAGCGCACGAGCATTCCGATCGGCGCCGGACAGCGAGATAATTTCTCCAAACTGTGCGAATTAGCTGCGGCGCACGCGGTGGACTTTTTGCAACCACACGTGGGCTCCGTTGGCGGCTTCACGATGGGCATGAAGGTAGCTGCTGTGGCTCAGGCTTTCAATCTTCCAATCGGAAATGGTGATTACTTCGACATTCATTTGCATGCCGCTGTCCCTAATGGATGGAGGACTGAGGTTCGTGTGCCCAACTGGTTGGCCGCCAACGTGATCTACAAAGATCCCCCGAATCCGGTAAACGGTTGGGTAACTTTGACCGAGAGGCCGGGTCTGGGACTCGAGGTGAATGAGGACGCAGTCAAGGAATACAAGGTTCGTAGCTGATTTGTATGGCAACTGCAGTTCACCCATTCGTCTCAATACATCACATATCAGTCGTCATAAATTCACGGAGCTGACAAATTATAGCGTCCTCCCTTAACACGTCCCCCAGTACGGCATATACAGATTTCGGCTGGCGCAGTTAGATCCCAATTCCCATGGAAGTCCCACGCTCATGGTTGCCATGAACATCACCGGTCAGTTGGCCCGCTACATGGCGGAAGCCAGACACCGTAGCCTGCCACCGGAAGTTCAACAAGCAGGCAAACACCGCATCTTAGATTCCCTTGGCGCTGTAGTGTCCGGCTCTTGCCTGAAGGCGGGAGCACTGGCCATCCGGTATGTGCGCCTACAGGGTGGTACGCCGGAAGCTTCAGTCCTCGCAACCGACGTGAAGACCTCCGCTGTAAACGCGGCGCTGACAAATGGGATGTTCGG
>Ga0114947_10000857_pt1 | contig 10946 bp, 12 predicted proteins | sample CR02metaG_FD_99656 | JGI IMG/M metagenome (GOLD analysis project Ga0114947, IMG submission 99656) | Deep subsurface microbial communities from Mariana Trench to uncover new lineages of life (NeLLi) - CR02 metaG | ecosystem: Environmental > Aquatic > Marine > Ocean trench > Sediment ...
AACGACCTCCCAAGAGGAACCACCTTTTTTAACTTCATAGCCATGGAGTATTAATTAAACCCCCAGCTTTGGAAAAATCAATATTTAGGGAATGATGATACGGACACTGCACGCAGGGCGTGCCCCCACACTATTTCTAAAAACCTCCCAAGCTGAATTGAACCTCCGGGCTCTCACCATACCTCAGAAGTAATTTAAAAATAGTCAGCTAGCGGATAGCACCCGGGGGCATACGAGCTATACGTATCTCTATCACCGGATTGAAACTGTACAAATTAATCCTATCCTGCGAAGCATCTTAGAAATCATATAGAAACGGACACTGCATGCAGGGCGTGCCCCCACACTATTTCTAAAAACCTCTCTCCTCTGTAATATAGAAGCTAATAAGCTCCACCTATCCTGCTAAGCATCTTAGAAATCATATGGAAGCGGACACTGTCCGCCGGGCGCTGCCCGTGAAATAACTATTGCATTTAAATCCTCCATTTGTTAGGCTTTGGATAACGAAACAGCGGAGGTCAAGTAGCATGAAAAAGTATTCTCTAAGAGGTGTATTACCTCTATTTATAGTTCTCGTTATTTTGGTATTAGGCAATTTTGAGTACGCTAATGCGGAGTCAAGAGAGGATGTTGAGTCCCTTGTTAAGCAGAGTCTTATGGTGTGGAACACAGGTAACACTGCTATAGCCGAGCAGCTCTACTCACCCGATATTATAGTACACCTCGTCGACCAGGATAATTCAGAGCTTAAGGGCACCACTGCTCTTATGGATTACCTGAGGTTTTTAAGGATCGCTTATCTCGATATGAAGTTCGAGCCCGATCATATGAGTATAGACGGCAATAAAGTTACAACCGAGATGACTTTTACCGGAACCAATAGCGGTCCCAGGGGAGATTTGCCCCCTACCAATAAGAAGGTCAAGGTTTCAGCCGTACTGATCTCCCAAATTACTGATGGTGAGATATCAGAAGAATGGCTTTATATAAACATGGCTTCCGTTTACAAACAGCTCGGGTTTACCCTTACTCCTCCTTCGGCAGAAGAGTAGGGTCATAATATAATTCTTAGATATATTATTTGCTAACTCAAAACGAAAAGGGACAATTATTAATGCCGATTTACGGACCAGAGCTCGACGACCCTGTTAGTATTCCTGAACTGCTTAGATACGGACTAGAGAATAAGCCTGACGAAGATGCACTTATCTCTCTCGATACTGGACATACATGGCGTGAGCTGGATGAATCCTCAACCCGTCTGGCTAGAAACTATCTTGCGCTCGGGCTAGAACCGGGTGACCGTATTGCTTCCCTTATGCCCAACAGGACCGCTCTAATCGTTCACTACATTGCATGCATGAAGTCGGGCTTGATCGGTGTGCCTCTTAATTACCGCTACATGTCCCCAGAGATTGACCACGCGCTTGAAGTAAGCGGGGCGTCTGCCTTAATCGCGCATGCTGAGCGTGCAAAGGATATTTCAAATTGTAAAAATGTCAGCAAGCTGCCTCTGGGCACTATCAGTTACGGCGCTAAAGATAGTGCAAGCCCGAGCTTTGAGGAGCTCGTCACAAACGATATTGAGGGAGTTGAACTTCTTGCCCCCGACCCTAACTCGCCTGCGTTTATTTTCTTTACCTCAGGCAGCACAGGGCCCGCAAAAGGTGTTACGCACTCTTATGAGTCTTTAAGGTGGATGTTCGGGAGCTGTGCAGAGGGGTTTGAAATGAACGGAGATGATACCATTTTGCCCGGCTCTTCAATTTCTCATATCGGCGGGTTTATATTTTCGTTCATGGCTCTATCTAAAGGTGCAAGAGTGCTGGTTGCCAGGAGATTCGATCCCGATGAGATAATTCCGCTTCTCAGAGAGAACAGACCAACTGTTCTTTGTATGATTCCGGCAGCTATGTTCCGTGTCATCCGCGACCATGGCGCCACACGTGAAGATTTCACAACCATCAGGCTCTGCCGCTCCGGGTCAGACAGTGTTCCTCTTGAGCTTGAGCGTGAGTTTATGGACCTTACCGGACATCCAATTGACGAAGGCTACGGTTCAAGTGAAATAGGGCTTGCTACTTTAAACCCGCCCTCAGGTGTAATAAAAATGGGCTCAATTGGTCCACCACTACAAGGATTTGTATTCTCCATAAGAGACGAAGATGGTAATGAACTCCAAACAGGCGAAGACGGAAACGCTTGGATAAAGACTAAAAGTCTTATGGTAGGGTATTGGGAAAACCCTGAGGCTACAAAGAAGGTTATAACGGACGGCTGGTTTAATGTAGGAGATGTGCTTAGAGCGGACGAAGACGGATACCTCTTGTTTAAGGGGCGAAAGAAACAGATTATAGTGCATGACGGCTCCAACATCTGCCCGCAGGAAGTAGAGGAAGCTCTTTTGGAGCACGAGGCAGTAGAGCTTGCGGGTGTCGTGGGGATTCATGACGTGATGCACGGTGAGAATGTACGCGCATTTATAACTGTTAGAGAAGGCGCTCGGCAACCAAAAGTTATGGAGCTAATAAAGTTCGCTCGCGAGAGAGTAGGCTACAAAGCCCCTGAGGATATAGTTATTCTCCAAGAGATGCCCCTTAACCCAACAGGCAAAATTGACCGTTTAAAACTTAAACGCCTGGCCGAAGAGGAGCACAGTCATAGATAAAACTACAGTATAATTCATTTCGGCCGAGAAATTTTCAAAAAATGTAGGTGACTCCGCTTACCTGTCGATACACAATATATGAAAATAAAGAGCCGCCGGATATTCTATGGGCAATTAAATAGATTGCTTACCATGTCCTGATACTTTGATGTCGGGTAATTTTGAGTAGCCGCTGTTGTAGTCCATTCATAAATTCCAAAGAATTTGTTCGGCGCACTGATATTAGTCTCATCCTCGTCAAACCACTCAAAATAAAAAGACTGGATTTGGTTTATGCATGCCCACGTTTTGTAGGTATTTAGCATCGTAGTCAGATCGGGATAGAGGGATTTATCGTTCGATCCCGGGGTACTCGTATCTCCCGTGGTGTATCCGGTCTCTGCCATAAATGACTTGCCCAGGCACGCTGTGGGAGTATTGTTTTCGTACCATTCCGTAATGCTGACATCGACGCACTCGGGGGGAGTGTTACATCCCGTTGGGATATTCTTGCCCGTGCATACTATAGTCGTTCCTGGGGGACTCTCGCCTTTTAGAGGACAGTAAAGATCAAATCCTACCGCATCAAGATTTGCCGTATTGCAATATTCCTCGGCTGTGGGTGTAGCCGGAGAGGTTGGGATCCCGACTAAGGTTGTAGCGATTTTAACGTTGCTGCCCCCTGAAATTGTATTAAGAACCGCGCGCAAGTTCGTGGCCGCCATTCCTAAAAGCGCCGGGCTGCACGGCGTGCATCCGAAGCTCCCGTTCACCTCATTTCCCAAAATGATGCCGACTATGGTTCCGTCCATAATGTGCGGTTCAAGCGGGGTTATGTAAGGATCATACTGGCCCTTTAGAAAAGTAGCGGCGAAAGTTGCGTCGTCTGCCAGCTTTGTGATTGTCCCGTTCTCCGTTCCTACCACTACTTTAACACCCTGTTTGCTTGCCGCATCAGTCACGCTGTAGTTAGGGGAATAGAGTCTCAGTAGCGTTGCATCTACAGACTTCATCTGTTCCATGTCCACTTCATAGCAGGCTACGCACTCATCCAGGGTGCAAAAGGGGTTGGGGCTCCCGGTGCATGCTGGCATTGGCGCGCTGGGGTTGGTTATAAAGGCGGCGTTTACGTCACATCCGTCCATCGTAATATCCCGATTATTCCTGCAGCGGGAAATGCTCGTCCATGAGTAATCTACCCCGAACTGACCTCCGTCAAATATATTCATTAATACAGCGCTCAAGCCATCGCCGTTATCACTGCCGCCCGTGTTATTACTGCCTGAATTGTTATTGTTGCACCCGCCAATGCTTCCAATAGTAATAAATCCAAATATTAATACTAATACGAAAAACCTTGAAAAATTCTTAAACACTTTAGTGATATTTTTCATTGAAATCCCTCTATCTCTACTATTTTAATACTATTAATTACTATAACTGTGATTTGATCTACAAACATGAATGTAAATCATTCTAATAAAAGAAGTCAGCTAGCGGGTAGCACCCGCAAGCAAACGAGTTCTGCAATTAAAGATGCAGCCATATTCGGTTTTAGCTTCTTTTTTCTTGTATCTCATGTGATTTATTTTTCTTTTTCATATATCTTATAAAGATTGCTTATTTTATTATCAGAGATACATTAGATCTATAATTAATTAAAGGAGTCCTATTTTGAACTAGGATTGTAAAAAAGACAGCTCTGACGATAAATTGTCTGTAATGTCTTATAAAAAATTAAGAAGAATTGTAGGTTTTTTGGGAATTGGCTTACCTATAGTTGTGTTTATCGGGGCTTTGATTTTTAATGATGGATTTATTGCCGGTTCAATCAGTGGTTACTATTACACAAAGATGGGGAGCGTGTTTGTAGGTGTTATGTTTATTACTGGCTCATTCTTTTTCGTATACAGAGCATACGATTGCATTATTGATGATATTGCCGGTTATTTGGCTTGTCTCTTTGTTGTAGGCACAGCCATATTTCCCACTGCAAAGGAAGCAACAATATGTTGCGAAGAGCAATTAGAATTATTTCCTGTACCTTGGTATGAGACCATTAGCATAAGTCATGTGCACTTTGTCTTTGCAACATTGTATTTTTTAACGCTGATTTTCTTTTCCATGTACTTATTTACAAAATCTAATAAGAAGAAGATGAGCAATTGTACTCCTGAGAAGAGAATAAGAAATAAAATATATATAGCTTGCGGAATTGTAATGGCAGTGTGCATTATTCTCCTCGCAATAAATTTTATATTTATCTCATGCGAGTACAGTAAAGAAATAGAATGGATCAAGCCGGTCTTGGTTTTGGAAACTGTAGCTGTTTGGTTTTTCGCTATATCGTGGTTAACAAAGGGAGGGCTAATATTTCCTGATAAGGCGAAGGAATCGTGATATTGACAGCAAATGACTTCAACCCTAAGATCGCCAAGAATGTAGGAGACTCCGCGTACCGTGCCATACACGTACGGCGTGCTCCCACACTATTTCTAAAAACCTCTCTCCTCTATACTATAGAAATTGCGAAGTCTCACTCATTCGCTTTCTTGGTGCTATACTCATATTAAAACTAGATAGGAGAAGATTAAAATGGATATAGATGAGAAAACATATGCCCAAATAGCTGAAATGATTCATAGTGACGATAGCCCCGTCGGTATAGACGCCAAGAAAACACATATTTTGATTTTGCACAAGCTCAGTCAAATAGAGAAAAGGTTAGATGCGATTGAGAAGCAACAGAAGTCGGAAAATGGTTGATTCATTGCTTTTTGGACCCCCTTTTTGCCATGCTCGGTTTAAGGTGGAATTATGAATAACGCAACGCTTCTTGGCCATTCTGATGACCTTCTATATATAAGCTTTTCTGTCAAAAATCTAACTTATACTATGGACCTATTGTAGGGGGTCAGGTCCTATATACAGAAGGAGGTTCGAAAACCATGAATAGTTATAACCTTACTCCGGAGCAACAGGTAATGGCAGATATGTGGGAGCGGCACATGGCCGCCGAGTTCGAGGAGAAGAGTATCAGTGAGACCATGGAGACAATGACGTCGGATCCGTTCGTCAATCATGTCCCTGTCATGACAGGTGGCGTCGGCTCCACTGAAGTCCGCCACTTCTACAGCACTTATTTCATCCCGGGTCATCCACCGGACACCGAGATCGTACCGGTTGCTCGCACTGTTGGAAAGGACCGCTTAGTGGACGAGCTGATTCACAAGTTTACCCACACGATCGAGATGCCGTGGATACTCCCCGGCGTAATGCCTACGGGCAAGCGGGTAGAAGTTGCCGTCATCGTGGTTGTGCAGTTTAAAGACGGCAAGATCGCAGGTGAGCGGATTTACTGGGACCAAGCCTCCGTACTTGCGCAGATCGGCTTGATCGATCCCAGGGAGGTACCCGTAGTGGGGATCGAGGCCTCCCGCAAAGTTGTCGACGTCGCGCAGGAACCATCCAACAGGTTAATCATGCGTACCAGTGGATAACTAGGTGGAGGATAGTGTCTGCTTCCATATAATTTCAAAGATGCTTAGCAGGATAGGATCAAGCTGTATAGTTTCAATCTGGGAATAGAGGTAAGCAGAACTTGTATGCCTGCGGGTGCTACCCGCTAGGGGGTCTGGGCTCCCCTTGTTATTTTTAATTTGTAGTTTTTTAAACTTTAAGCAGCTACTTTCCTTCTTCTTATAACCATAAACCCGATTATCCCTAAAATACCCGCCAAGGCTATAAGACCCCATTGGTTTAGTGTGGGGATTGCGGTTAGAGGAATTGTGCCATGGTCCTATTATAAGTGGGCAGGTCAAACGTCCAATATTCTTGTGATGTATAAATAATATACAGTTGTATAATAATTAACCATATTAAAGAGCTATGATAAATCTTAAGATGCTATAATCATTCATTTTTATAAACTTGGCACAAGGTTTGCAAGTATAGCAAATCTATTAGAGGACATTCAGGCGAACTAACACAAGGAGGTTTTTAATGAGTGATAATATCAACAAAATATTAGCTGCCAACTCACAATATGCTGAGAATTTCGGTGAAAAAGCGGACCTGGGCATGCCGCCGTCAAGAAGACTTGCTATTTTAACGTGCATGGACGCACGATTAGATCCCGCTAAGTACGCAGGGCTCGTAGAGGGCGACGCTCATATAATAAGAAACGCGGGCGGAAGAGCGACTGACGATGCGATTAGATCGCTCGTAATCTCTAGCGCAATATTGGGAACAAACGAGTTTCTAGTGATACATCATTCGGATTGCGGTATGGAAACTTTCACCAATGAGGAATTTTCTAAGAATCTCAAGAATACCTTTGATAACTCAGAAGGTAGTTATATAAACTGGCTCACCATTCCTGACAGAGTTGAAAGTGTTAAGGAAGATGTGAAAAGGATCAGGAATCATCCTTTGGTCTCAGGTGATATAGGAATTTCGGGATATATTTTTGATGTTAGTACCGGGAAGCTCATAGAGGTCGTAAAAGATTAAAATAATCGTATCAATATAACTCTAAGCTTGGCCTCCGAAAACGAGGCCACCTTTAGAGTTAGATTTTTAAGCTAAATTTTACTAATGAGCGTACCGCTCCACCTTTTGTTAAGCTCGGTTTAAGTTGGAATTGTGAATAGTCTAAGATGCCCTATATAATAAGTAATCATAGGGGCTACAGTATCTGGGTCTACGAAAAGCGTAGAATGCCCCAAGGACTTAGGTATGCTCCCACTGATTAACCGTACTTTAAAAGATATAGTATCCCCTTTAATCTCGGGCCTGCTGATTATCAAAATAGCGTGCTTGTCTCCTTTATTCTCTTGAATAAAGTGTATACGTAGGGTCTCTTCTCACCCGAAGGTGTGTAATATGTGTGCTCGAAATACTCAATTAATTCAAAGTCCTCCCCAAGAAAATCAGACAGCATTCTTTGATCGTAATTCATAACGTTCAAACCACTGCACTTCTTTGCTCCTTTCAAAGAGAAACATGCGATAATTACATAACCGCCTTTCTTCAAAACTTTCTTAAGTGTCGTTAAATAGCTCTTCCGTTCTTTTTCTCCGAGCAGAAAATGCAGTATGGCCCTGTCGTGCCAGAGAGTTATACCGCTTAACTTATTTATATAAACCGGCTTTGTTATATCATCTGTTATCCAGCGAACTCGGCGGCTTTTCTCCTCACCAAGGCGTTTCCTGAGCTTCTGTAAGGCCGTATCACTTATATCGACAGCAATTATATTTTTGTATCCTTGATCGAGAAGGTAATCGATCAACGTCGACGCACCCGTGCCCACATCCAATACAGGATCGTCCTTAGTAGTCCGGCAACGGGATATTAAACTAATCGAAGGTTCAGGAGTCTCTTCATACCAACCGAGTCTATCTATTTCTTTCGAACTATATATATGCTCCCAGTGATCTTTCATTGTATCATCCATGTCTTACATCTCTTAACACTTACAAGTCAACCTTCCCTTATGCAAATATATTACACTGCATGCCCGCAGGATTCACTCTGCTTTGGGGGACATTTTACTCTACCGTAGGAACAAATACACAGCAGTCGCCGGGCTTGGGCTGTACGTGAAACGGTGGGTCAGGTGGGTAGGGAAGGGCTTGGAGTCGCCTAATTTACAAATATTTGGACACGCTTTGAAACAGTTCACTTTGAAAGAATTGTTTAATATACTTTTTTGCATGTCATCAGACACTGTTGCCTTCAAAAAAGAAGTTGGAGTTATAAACCTCCAGGTCAGTCCGGAAGATGACCTGTTTTCACAAAAATAATACAGCCCTCATCAGTGTAAGGATTGTGACTCGACATGTGAGGACTTCTTATCCAAGTTCCAGCAGGGTATCTTCCATGCTCATCAATAAAAGTTCCTGATAAAACAAAAATCTCTTCCCCTCTAAAATGATTATGGGGTGTAAAGCGTGCTCCAGGAGGCCATTTGACTAGTGCTGTACCTGTTGTTCCAAAACTTGAAAGCGGCATCACCTTAAGCTCACCGTGACCCTGGAGCCATTCTTGCTTATTGGTATTGATAGCAATTGGTTGATCATCAGCCGCCAAGAACTGGTTCAGTTTTACAAATAGTTTACAGCCTTCTTTACTAAAAGGGGAATGGCTGCTTCCAGCAGGATTTCGAATATAAGTACCCGCTTCATAGTCGCCATTCTCATCTGAGAAAACACCCTCAAGGACGAAGATCTCTTCGCCTTTAGGGTGCGTGTGAGCGGGAAAATGGGAATTAGGTGCATAGGTAACGACACTTGTTGTAATCCCTGCTTCTGCACTTTCCCGCTCTAGCATACATCTATCTACACCAGGCAAACTCGATGGAACCCATTCTTTTTCATTGGTGTTAATGACTAGTTTCTTGGCATAATCCAAATTGTAAGGGTATTCCATGTCATTCTCCGGTGCTACACTACTTCGTAAACTCTAATTTCTGGTTCAGCATCAAGAAGAGGAGAAAGCTCTCCGACAATATCTTTTTGAAAAAAATCAGTTGTAAGATACGCCTCCGCTTCTGCCTTAGTGGTAAAACCGTTAAGCACCACAACATCTTCGTCTCGGATAAGAAGCTCCTTAGACACCGCCCCTGCGATTTGCTCTAAAAATGGAGCTTTATACTTCGTGTAAACACCAGCGGCTTCGCCCCTATTTTGTTCTGATACTTTAATAATGATTTGAAGATACGCCTTACTCATAATACTTGCCTCCTATAAAGGTTGATTTAATTTCTATATCTAAGACTACCCCCAGGCGCTTGGATAGAGAAATTGATTGAAAAAATACTATTAATAGATATAATGAATATATGACGCTTACCCAAATGCGCTTTATATTAGCTCTGGCCCGGCATAAGTCCTTTAGTAAAGCTGCTCGGACATGTAATGTCACACAGCCAACCCTCTCTAATGGGATATTTAAGATTGAAGAAGAACTTCAGCAAGCTATTTTTTTAAGATCGACCCGAAGTGTAACATTGACTCAATTTGGGGAAAGCATTTTGCCTTCCGTTCGTTCCATGATCGAGATAGAGAAGTCCGTACACAGCAAAGCTAAGGAGTTTCTCAATCCCAAGAACGTAGTTTTGCAGGTAGGAATTTCTCCATTGGTAAACACCAAATTTGTAATTCTTTTGGTTAGTGCATTCAAAGCCAATCATAAAGATCATGAGGTGATTTTGGTTGAGCAAGATTTAAAGGGACTTCAAGAAAAACTTGTTAGTGGAGAACTAGATCTTATAATTGCTCCTAAAGTTAGTAAAACAGCCATAGGTAATGCACTTTCTATTTATGAAGAACAGCTCTATCTTATTGATCCGGCAGATCGCGATTCTTTGAAGGCTGAAATAGGAGATATCAGAGATAAAACTTTTGTGATGGTACCTGACTCATGCGGTCTCGCAGAAATCACCAGATCTATTTTAAGAAGTACCAGTAGAGACTTCAAAGAATATGAGGGAAAAGCCATGACTTATCAGGTCCTCGTAGACTGGTCTGCAAATGGATTGGGTTGCGCCATTTTACCAAAAAGTAAAATTCCTGAAGGAATAAAAAAAACCTTGATCACCAAACGGTCAAAACCCATCCCTATATTTTTTGAGGCAAAGTGGCAGCCTTCACAAAAGAAGATAAAATCCTTCGTTAAACATTTAAAGACAAACTCTGAGAAAATATACTCTGGCCTTGTTTGAATTAAAGACGCTCATAGTGCTTCATAGATTCAAAACTGGTATGCCCGCAGGATTCACTCTGCTTTGGGGACATTTTACTCTACCGTAGGTACAAAACACACGGCAGTCGCCGGGCTTGGGTTGTACGTGAACCGGTGGGTCAGGTGGGGAGGGAAGGGCTTGGATTATAGTGTATAAGAGCACGTAGTGCATTTGCGGCTAAAAATAAATATCTCCATCTGCGTTGCCGACGAAGAGGTCGAGGAATAGGTTTCCCGTGTTAAATTCAACAGGAAACATGCCTTCTAGCACCACCACTTTAAAAACTACCGAACCGCTTTTCTGCTCCAGACTCATAAGTTCAACCACTGTATTTTTAGCTCCATCTTTCTTCAACACGGAAAGAGTAGCGTTCGGCGGGTCTGCTTTGTAGCTATTGACCCCCTTATTCCATAACTCTACAAATTTCTCAAGCGAGAGATGCCCTGCGACTCGAACCGGACGGTTTGAGAAATAGAGAACGTTGGGTACTCCGTTTAATGTCAAAGTATCTCCCTTTAAGCTCCCCGACGTCCCGCTTATAACAAATAGATA
>Ga0114947_10000859_pt1 | contig 10938 bp, 11 predicted proteins | sample CR02metaG_FD_99656 | JGI IMG/M metagenome (GOLD analysis project Ga0114947, IMG submission 99656) | Deep subsurface microbial communities from Mariana Trench to uncover new lineages of life (NeLLi) - CR02 metaG | ecosystem: Environmental > Aquatic > Marine > Ocean trench > Sediment ...
AAATGCCTAGAAAACCCTTCCCCCCCTCGTCAAGCACCTCAACTTGCAATTCGTCTTCGGGAATTCCGAGCTCCTCAGCGCCGCGCGCAATGGCTTCTTCGACCGTTGGTGCAATCACTTCAAGGCTTGTCTTCTTTTCAGCCATTCAACTCCGATCCCTTCGCGTCTGCCTTCTTCGGTGTTGATTGATCGGTTTAATCTTTGGCGCCGTCGCTGGAGCTTGAGCCCCTGGCATCGGTTTCGGGAGGTGGGCTCAGGAGCCTCTTGATTGAGGCCTGCGCATTTGCCAGGAGCGCGAGTACACCAGTCTGCGTCGGCTCCTCAATAGATTCTTTCGGCGGCGCCAATTTCTTGCCTTTGCCCTTTCCGTTCTTGCCGGTCTGCGCCGCCTTCTTCTTTTTCCCCTGCGGCTCTGGCTCCGATCGATATCGTTTCATAATCAAAGCCTGTGCGATCGCCAGAGTGTTGCTGACTACGAAATATAGGGCGAGGCCAGCCGCCAGAGTATATGCGAACCAACCCAAAAGCAGCGGCATGTAGATGCCCATCATTTGGGTCATCCCTCCCCCTTGAGAGCCGGGCTGCGGTGGGACGGTTAGTTTGGTCTGCAAATACGAGGTAATGATGACAATGACTGCCAGGATTGGAATTCCGTCCCCGACAAGCGGCAGTCCTTCTAAAGCTGGGACCGGAAATCGTTCTGGCTGCCCCAGATCCATCCAGAGAAATTGGCTATCCAGCGGAATGATCGTGGAGGAAATGCTGCTGTAAATGTGCTCGGAAAATTGTAGCAGGGGTGTGGGCGAGTCAGCCAGGGAGCGGATGATGGCCCCGTAAAGTCCAAAAATGATCGGAAGCTGGATAATTGTAGGTACACATCCGGCAAAAGGATTAATGCCCTTCTTCTGATAAAGCTTCATCTGTTCCTCTTGAAGCTTTTTCTTATCGTTCTTGTACTTCTCCTGGATCTTGATGTACTCCTTATCCTTCTGAAGCCCCTGCATCTTCTGCGTGCTCTGCTGCTGCTTATAAGTTAGCGGCAGGGTGATCAAGCGAATCAGGATCGTGAACACAATAATGGCCAGCCCGAAAGCTCCCGCTAAGCCCAGGGTCGGGCCCAGAAAGTTGTAGATATAAAGCAGGGCATTGATCATCGGATCGAGGATCAAGGTATCCCAGATATTCACGCTATGCTCCTTAAGTCTCTTCTATGATCCAGCGCGACAGCGTTTGTCGCTGCCACCCGGTGTATACGACCAGCGCTCTGAACCATTCTCAACATCTAGTGCACACAGAAGCGGGTCTCCGCCGTTCGTGGCGATATAAACCGTGTCGCCGATTACGAGCGGTTTCGTGAGAAGATCTCCGTCGAACGAAACGCTCCATAGATCCCGCTTAGTCGAGATCTCTCGCGCAAAGAGGATACCTGATTCAGCCGCAACATAGATCCGGTCATCGGCAAGCGTCGGTGAGGCCGAGATCCTGCTCGACAGGGTTTCGCTCCAGATTTCGGAACCACTGCGGACGTCAACCGCATGCAGCTGGCCTGCCAGATCGCCGAAGTAGGCGACACCGTCTCCGACGGCAGGGCTGCCCCAGATCCAATCACCCGCATTGAAAATCCATGCCACACGTCCACGGTCCTCTTCAAGAGCGATGAGCTCGTGCCCAAAGGTGCCTGCCAACAGCAGGTTATCCACCAGAACCGGAGAGTCTGCGATCGCTCCTCCGATGTCTCGGGTAGCCATCCACAGCTGACCGCCTTGCGCTAAATCCACGGCATACACATTGTGATCCATGGAAGTGAAAAAGACCCGCTCGCTATCCACCACCGGTGCGGACCAGAGTGCTTCTTCGAGCGGCTCGCTAAATTCGGGTGGAAAGGTCCAGACTGCTGACCCATCAGAAAGGTTACGCGCGTAAAGCCGGCCGTCCCCCGAGGGGACGAGCAGAACGTTGCCAGCGATGGTAGCTCCACCAACAATGCGGCCGCTGTCCTCGCCCAGTTGTATGGGTCCCCACTCGACCGCCCCAGTTGAAGCATTGAGTGCAACCACCTTGTTTTCGAAATCACCTACAAATACCAGCCCATCCTCAGAAACGGTAGGCTGGGCAAAAAATGTCCGACCGCTCTCGGACTCGGGGGGGTAGGACCACTTGAGATTGCCGTTGCCAGCATCGATGGCATAGACCGCCTGATCGAAAGCCATGTAGATCGTTTCACCATCCGAGCTCAACCCCGGCCAACTGGTTGCCGAGCGGAAGCCAGCGCCAGCACACGCGCTGAGCAGGATAGCACCGCCGATCAGAAGAGTAGTTCTCAGCTTTGGTCTCATCCTAGGGAACGGGGTCGTAGCCGCCCTTGCTGAAAGGTTGGCAGCGTGCGACTCTCCAAACAGCCAGCCCAGACCCCTTGATGATGCCGTGTTTGACAATCGCCTGGTAGCCATAATGTGAGCAGCTAGGATAAAAGCGGCAAGTCCCTGCCGGTAAGGTCTTCGAGAAGGTCATTTGGTAAAAGCGAATGAGGCCTAGACCGGCTAGCCGAGGTATGTTTGAGACGGTTAGCGGAATATCACGCAGAGAAGTTTCGTCTTCATATGCATGATCGTGATCGTGCTCAATATCGAACTGCTCCATGCCGTGGTCGTGCGAATGGCTGCGCTCCGTAGCGGTTTTCAATTCCTGAGCATTCATCCCAATTATCCTATCGCCCCAGCCCGCTTAAGTAAGTTACCAATCGCCCTGATGAGAACATCCCATGGAGCTTCATCCAGCCCGGGCCGGGCTGAAAGGATCAGGTCCCATCCGGGATTCAGGTTAAACTCCTGAAGGGCCGTTCGCATGCGGCGTTTGGCTCGGTTGCGTTTGACCGCGCCTCCAACGGAACGGTTTGCAGTGACCCCGTACCGACACCGCTCACCGGTAGATCGGCTTGCAATCAATAAAATAAGCGGGTGGGCATAGGATTTCCCAGTACGCCGCACCCGCCAATACTCCGTCGCGCTGGTAAGCCTGTTCTTATGACTCATTTGAGGTCATGCAGTGCTATGTTGACCTCTTCCTGACTCCTCAGGCGTTCCAGTTGACCTTCTTAACGTGCTGGTTCTTCCGGACAGCCAGGCGGTAGCGACCTCTCAGTCGCCGTCGACGGAGGATGGCTCGGCCACCTCGGCTGGACATTCGAGCTCGGAAGCCATGGACCCGCGCTCGGCGCCGGATCTTTGGCTGGTAGGTTCGTTTTGGCATGGTTGATTCAGCTTGTCCGCTATCGAAGGCGGATTATACCGCACGCGCTCGCCGGGTGTCAGCTAGTCGGGCACTCTCTCGATTTTGGCTCCCAATTGGCGCAATTTCTCATCGATGTTTTCATATCCGCGATCGATCTGGCCAATGTTGTGAATGGTAGAGGTTCCCTTGGCCGCCAGGGCAGCCAAAACCAGCGCCATCCCAGCTCGAATATCAGGGCTCTCCAAGACTTCTCCAATCAGCTGCGTTGGGCCTTCAACGATGCAGCGGTGCGGATCGCAGAGGATGATTCTGGCTCCCATCGATACCAATTTGTCGACGAAAAACATGCGGCTGGGGTACATCCAGTCGTGAAACAGGACCGACCCTTTTGCTTGCGAGGCTACGACGATAGCGATGCTGACCAGATCCGTAGGAAATGCCGGCCACGGCTGGGCGGTGATTTGTGGAATGAATCCGCCGAGATCTGGACTGATCTCAATTCGGTTCTGACCTTCGATGACGATATCCTCTCCATCCTCAACCCAGTCAACTCCGAAGCGGCCAAACACAAGCCGGATCATGTCCAAGTATTTGGCGCCCGCATTGACGATACGAACGCTGCCACCGGTCACCGCGCCCGCAGCAATAAAACTTACGACCTCCAGATAGTCTGGACCAATGGTGTACTCGCCGCCGTGAAGCTCCTCTACGCCCTCAATGTGGAGCGTGTTGGAGCCAATGCCTGAAATCTTGGCGCCAAGCACTTCCAGGAAGTGGCAAAGCTCCTGCACGTGGGGTTCCGAGGCCGCATTGCGAATTTCGGACGTCCCATCGGCGGTGACGGCAGCCATAATGGCATTTTCGGTCGCGGTAACGCTGGCTTCGTCCAGCAAGATATCGGCGCCGGTTAACCCGCTATCTGCCTGCATGTGAAATTGGCGCTCGTTGTGTTCGACTTTTGCGCCGAATGCCTCCAATGCCAGGAAATGAGTATCGATGCGTCGCCGACCGATTACATCGCCCCCCGGCGGAGGCAAGTCAATCCCTCCAAACCGGCTCAGCATTGGCCCGGCCAGTAAGATCGAAGCACGGATGCTCCGGCAAAGGTCCGGGTCCAGCTTCGCTCGCTGTGCCGCTTGAGAACGGAGCTTGAGCGTCGATCCATTAGACAATTCTGCTTCGACCCCCATGCTTTCCAGGAGATGGCGCATAGTCGCCACATCGCCAATCTGAGGAACGTTGTGAAGCGTGACCTCACCCTTTGCCATAAGGCTGGCGGTCATGAGCGGAAGTGCGGCGTTCTTATTTCCGGAAGGGACCAGCTCGCCATGTAATGGGTGCCCTCCTTCAATTCTGAAAGATGGCATCGCTATTCCTTATTGAGCAAGTGAATGGCTTGGCCGTTCTGCAAATCGAGCACGCTCGCGGCCGAGCCTCGATTTACACCGATCTCCAACAGACCGCTGCTTCCGATATACGCGAGCCCCTGCCCTTCTTGAACATCGCTAAAGGTGCGAACGAGCGGTAGCTCATCGCCGTTGGGAAGTCTGGCAGCAAGATTTCGAGCCGGGTATTGAGATTCCGGTTCCTGTCCGAGCCACGGATCCAATCGTATATGGCCACCTTCAGGGTGCAATACACCGATGCTGGTAACCATATTTCCGAACGGATCCTCATGGATGATCTCGCCCTCGATCGAACCGGAGCGCTTGGCAGCCAGTCGTGGAGCAGGCAGCATCTTCTCCAATTCGACCGGAGGACCAAGCTCATCGAACACCGCATCCACCGCGAGCCGAGCCGCGAATGGCGCGAAGATGTCCCTCCCGTGGAAAGTAGTGCTGACCTGGGGGTCCCAGAGTTCAATGACGTCCGGGGCACCATCGCGAAATACCAGGTAGCTGAACAAGCCATTGTCGGGGCCGACACAGATCCGCGAGCTCCACTTTGCCGCTATGCCCCGTCGAGCAGACCCGACTCCGGGATCCACTACGCACAGGAATACCGTATTCGAAGGCATGTAAGGCGAGGACTGCCAGAGCATAAATGCGGCCGCCTGGATATCACCACGCGGGACATCGTGTGAGATGTCAATCAAATTAGCCTGGGGGGCGTAGGTACTCAGGACTCCCTTAAGCACGCCGGCATATATGCCCCGCGTACCGAAGTCCGTAAGAAGTGCGATCGTTGGTCTTGCCACGAGCAGTGCAAATTCTAACGGACGCAGGAAGAGGGGTCAACGTGGAAGGACGCTGCCGAGATTCTGGAATGGTTGGTTTGGGGTTGAGAAGAAGATCAGCGGGGTGCGAACTCGATCCTTGTACCCCCCACATATGGCGGTTGCACCGTGCAAATGCACTGCAAATTTGGTTCTCAGACCCCCACATGGTAGAATCAAGTTTCATGGCCGAATCGAAGCCTATAGGCATCTTTTCCTCCCTATCAGCAGGCTTCAATGGAGTGGCATCACGGCCGGCCCTGATTATTCCTCCCTTGGTTTTAGACCTTTTTCTGTGGCTCGGACCGCACCTCGGGATAGCGCGTTTGATTGATGCGTTGACAGAGCCTGCTATCCAGGCAGGAGGTTTGGTGGAAGAGCAGGCTTCGTTAATGCGACAGTTTACCGAAAGCGCAGGAGAGAGGTTCAATTTGTTATCGGCGCTAAGCACGATTCCGATTGGAATTCCGAGTTTGATGGCAGGCAGGATGCCGCTCGAGAATCCGTTGGGATTGATATCCAGGATCGATGTGGATGACGCAGGGCGCGTGCTCCTGATATGGATTGGGCTTTCCGGAATTGGGCTGGCTTTCGGTGCGTACTATCAGTATTGGATCGCGGGAGCGATCGCGCCAGATGCTGAACTTGGCCCCGGATGGATGGCTGCCTTGAGGATGGTGGGATTTGGCTTTCTCATTTTTGTGGGGGGGCTGGTCGCGGGGATCACAGTATTGATCGCGATTACTCTGGCGACACTAATCCTTCCTCTCCTTGGAACAGGAGTGTTCTTCCTGGGATTTGCTATGCTGTTTTGGGTGGCGGTCTACTTGATCTTCACTCCGCATGGAATTATTCGATACAACCAGGGCATGTTTCGATCGATGTTCGAGAGTTTCCTGCTTGTCCGCTGGAATTTACTACCGACGGTTGGCTACCTGGGTATGGCTTTTGGCGCGTACTGGATCCTGAATCTGGTCTGGAACCTGCCGAGCCCTGCTTCCTGGTTCTCGTTGCTGGCGGTCGCGGGACATGCTTTCGTAGCTACAACGTTATTAGCCGGAAGCTATGCCTTCTATCAGGGCAGACGAGAATGGCTCATGGCCGCCAGGCGAGCAGCTTAGATCCGAGATTGCACGTAAGGAGAAATGGTTTGACCGAGAAGACGGCGAAAAAGACCACAAAGAAAACCAACGCAGCGAAGAAGCCTGCTGCAAAGTCGAAGGCCGCATCAACAAAAGAGAAGAAGCCAGCGAAGGCGAGTACCGCTTCAACAAAGGCTTCGACCCAGGCAAAAACCTCAAATAATAAGGCAAGATCCGGATCTTCGAAGAAGTCAGCAAAGAATACTACCGCCGCGAAGAAATCCCCTTCTAAGACCAAGAAAAAAGCCAGCAGCTATGCTGCCAAGGACATTCAGGTACTGGAAGGGCTCGAGGCGGTGCGCCGCCGTCCTGGAATGTATGTGGGCGGGACAGATGTCAAGGCGTTGCATCATCTGATCTATGAAGTGGTTGACAATTCGATCGACGAGGCCCTGGCCGGAGCCAGCGACCACATCACCGTCATGATCAATGAGGACAGCAGCGTGACGGTGGAGGACAACGGCCGCGGTATTCCAGTTGAGAATCACCCACAGTTGAAAAAGCCTGCGCTCGAAATCGTGATGACCACGCTGCACTCCGGCGCCAAATTTGGCGGCGACGGCTACAAGGTGTCGGGCGGCCTGCACGGCGTGGGAGTCTCCGCAGTTAATGCGCTCTCAGAATGGTGCGAGGTCGAAGTTCGGCGAGGGGGGAAAGTGTATTCGCAACGTTACGAGCGCGGCGCCCCCACCGGACCGGTCAAGGCCATCGGGAAGACGGCCAAGGGAGTGACCGGTACGAAGACTACCTTCAAGTTTGACCGGGAGATATTCAAGGGGGACCTTGACTATCGCTTCAACACGCTTGTCCAACGCTTCCGTGAGATGGCCTTTGTCACTCGCGGCGTGACCATCCGGCTTTTGGATCAGCGCACCGAGCAGGAAATGACCTTCTACTTTGAAGGCGGCATCGTTTCTTTTGTGAAGTACTTGAATCGCAATCGAAAGACGCTGCACTCTGTAGTTCATGCCGAAAGTGAAGTCAGCGGCACTGGGATCGAAGTGGCGCTTCAGTATTCTGATTCATATGCCGAATCGCTGTACTCATTTGCGAACACAATCAACACCGTGGACGGAGGTACACATTTGACCGGGCTGAGGTCGGCGGTCACCCGCACGATCAACGATCATGCTCGCAAGAGCGGCCTGCTCAAAGAAGCCGATCCGAATTTCACCGGTGAGGATACGCGGGAGGGGTTGACCGGGATTGTCTCGATCAAGCACCGCGATCCTCAGTTCGAGAGTCAGACCAAGGTCAAGCTGATGAATGCCGAGGTCCAGACTCAGGTGATGCAGGCGCTGCACGAAAGCTTCAGCGACTATCTCGATGAGAATCCGAGAGCCGCGCGCGCAATCGTCGAAAAGTGCCTGACGTCCTCTCGGGCCAGGGACGCGGCTCGCAAGGCGCGTGATCTGGTGATTCGAAAGAGCGCGCTGGAGAGCCTCACCCTGCCAGGTAAGCTCGCCGACTGCTCCGAGCGCGACCCCAACAAATGTGAGCTCTATATCGTTGAGGGAGACTCGGCGGGCGGCACAGCCAAGCAGGGGCGCGATCGAAACTTCCAGGCCATCCTGCCGCTGCGCGGCAAGATATTGAACACCGAGCGAGCGCGGCTGGACAAGGTGCTAGGCAATAATGAAGTCAAGGCCTTGATATCCGCCCTGGGAACCAGCATCGGAGAATCATTCGACATCGAAGGGCTGCGGTATGGCAGGGTGATCATCATGACCGATGCCGATGTAGATGGCAGCCACATTCGTACGCTGTTGCTGACGTTCTTCTTTCGTTATATGCCAGAGTTGATCGAAAATGGCCATTTGTTCATCGCACAGCCGCCTCTGTACCGTATCAACGTTAAGAACAACGTGCAATATGCCTTTAACGAAGCAGATCGGGAACAAATCATCAAGGAGCTTGGCCGCAAGAAATTCACGCTGGGACGCTTTAAGGGCCTTGGCGAAATGAATGCCTCACAGCTCTGGGATACGACGATGGATCCCGTCAATCGCACGCTGCTTCAAGTAACGGTAGAGGATGCGGTTGCCGCAGATCAAACTTTCGATATGTTGATGGGCGCCGCGGTCCCGCCGCGCAGGCGCTTCATTCAAACTCACGCCCACGAAGTCAGCAATCTGGATATCTAGCCTCGCGACCGGAAGCTGAGCATTGGTCGGTACCGTAACAGACACAATTTGCGATTACCCTCTAAATAGTACGGAGTCTCCTTGAAGATGGTTAATGTCAGAATCAAAATTGACTGACGCCCAAATCGAAGCAGGCTGGAGAAGCTATCTCGAGAAGGGTGAATTCGCGAGTGAGATCAGGCAGCGTCGGCTATTCCGGCATCTTCCAAGCGAACCTCGCTGCAAGTTTTGTAATGCTCCCTTTCATGGAGCAGGCGGAGCGTTGTGCAGGATCTTGCTCAATAAGGGGCCTTCCCGATATAACCCACGCCTCTGCAACGTCTGCGAGCAATTCGCAACTAAGAATTTAGGGGGTGCAGAAATTGAGCTATCCATGCTATTCGCTGATGTGCGAGGTTCCACTGCCCTTGCAGAGCAGGTAAGCCCGACCGAATTCAGTCGGCTTATCAGCCGCTTTTACAAAGTTTCCACGGATGTGATGGTCAATTCCGATGCAATGGTCGATAAGCTCATTGGAGATGAAGTAACCGGCTTGTATATGCCAGGCTTGGCCGGGTTGGATCACGCGCGTGTGGCGATCGAAGCTGCTAAGTTATTGCTTACCGTCACCGGCCACTCGGATCAGGAAGGGCCTTGGGTGCCGGTCGGAGCGGGTGTACACACGGGACGAGCGTTTGTGGGATCGGTGGGCTCAGAGCAGGGTCTGACAGACATCACCACCCTGGGCGACGCGCCCAACACCGCCGCCCGCCTGGCCTCCGCGGCCGGAATTGGCGAAGTGATTGTGAGCGAGGATGCCGCAGAGGCGGCTGACTTAGATACCTCAGGACTTGAGAGTCGTAATTTGGAACTTAAAGGTAAGTCCGAGCCGGTGGCAGTCCACGTTATCAAGATCCAACCCGCGTCCAACTAAGTCCAACGCAATCGATTTTCAAATCGCAATAATTGCAACCAATCTGGTCCTATTCGTGCGGAGTGTTTGCCTAAACCTGTTACAACCCTTGTCGGAGGTGAATGATGAAACGACCGGTGCATTTTGAAATCCTTGCGGAAGATCCTGCAAAGCTGGCTGAATTCTATAAAGCAGTCTTTGATTGGGAGGTTGCGGATTGGGGTGGGGGCGATCAGATGTACTGGCTTGCGACAACCGGCGCAGATACTGAGCCGGGCATTAACGGGGCCTTTATGGGCCGGGCACTAAATCAATCAGTAATCAATACGCTGGAGGTCGAGTCACTCGAGGAGGCCACAAGCAAAATCGAGGCGGCAGGTGGCAAAGTCGTACATGGCCCGAACGAGGTACCTGGTCAGGGAACGCATGCTTATTTCGCGGACCCCGAGGGAATCCTGTTTGGCGTGATGCAGCCGGCTAAATAACGTATATATTCAATTTCCGGAAATATTATTGAAGGCTGGGGCTATAAGGAGATTTCTAATCATCATCTCATGCCTGCCGCGGGCGATAAGAGTTCGCGTTATGCTAGGATTTTGCTGGAGGTGAAATGAGTCAATCTACGCGTGAGAGGCTGAAATCAAAGCGACGCCGAGAGCGTATGCGCAATATTGTGATCGGAGGAGTCCTTGGCGTCGTGGTGGTGGCAAGCCTGGCATGGCTTGCTACCCAATCCAGAGCGCGAGATAGCGGCGAGACGGTCCCGATCCCGCAAGTTCAGGCGATCGAGGAAATGCCGGAGATCGCGCATGTGGCAGAAGGCACCGATCCAGGACCCTACAACTCGGATCCACCGACCTCGGGCAAACACTACTCGACTCAGGCATTCGCGGACTTCATCGACGAGGAGGGCCTGGAATCGTTCGGAGACTTTCCAGCGGGATACCTTTTACACAGCCTGGAGCACGGCTATGTAGTCTTTTGGTACAACTGCGATGCCCTCGGCGATACCGAGTGCGATGACTTAAAGGATGAGATTCAGCAAGTAATGAGCAGCGTGGGCAACTTCAAGGTGATCGCCATTCCATGGCCTTCCATTGAGGAGCCGGTCGTCATGACTTCCTGGGGCCGTTTGCTTCGCTTTGAGGAATTTGATACTGATATAGCCGAGCAATACGTGAGAAACTTCCGCAATCAGGCTCCGGAGCCAAACGCACCCTAAGGAAAACAATCGGCTGCGTGCTGCGATCGTCCTTCGGATTCAGCTCCCGCGTCTCCCCGGCTTGATGAGAGACTTTGACGCAAACTAAAACC
>Ga0114947_10000860_pt1 | contig 10933 bp, 10 predicted proteins | sample CR02metaG_FD_99656 | JGI IMG/M metagenome (GOLD analysis project Ga0114947, IMG submission 99656) | Deep subsurface microbial communities from Mariana Trench to uncover new lineages of life (NeLLi) - CR02 metaG | ecosystem: Environmental > Aquatic > Marine > Ocean trench > Sediment ...
AAACACCAACGCACGCATATCGAAGTCCACCATGGAATATCTTGTGGAACAGTCGAAACGCGTCGACAGCTACCAGAACCCCATACTGCGCCGGCCCGATCTCGACCGGGAATTGGCCAGGCGCATGTATTGGTGGGTGTCCGCGGCCCTTAAAATATACGTGGCGGAACATTTCGATATCGACCCCATGGAGCTGGATGAAGCCCTCGACACCACGGTCGCGGAAATCATGCACCACGAATCGGAGGCGGACGTCAACGTGAGCAGGGCGGGGAAACTCGCCCAGCTGCTCGAGGAGGCCGGGTGGATCACGTCGGAGACGATGATCCGGGTCCTCCGCCAAGGCGAAATACCCTTGTTCGAAGCCATGTTCGCGAAGCATTTGGGGCTCCGGCCCAGACTTCTCCAACGCTTCCTGGTCGAACCGGGTGGCGAAGCCCTCGCGGTTGCCTGCAAGGGGGGGATCGGCATGCTGAAGGACGACTTCGCGACCATCTTCATGCTGACCCGCAAGGCACGGTTCGGTAAACGAGTTATCAGCCCGTCGGAACTGAACCGGATATTGGAACTCTACGACCGCGTCGGCCTTGAGGCCGCGCGCGCGATGCTAGACCGCTGGCGGCGCGATCCCGAATACCTCAACGCCATACGCATCTTGAAAAAAACGGGACCGGACAGCAAAAGAAATTCGGGACCTTTTATTTGAGAATCCACCCTAACTGCCGAACAAGTCCGGAAACTCAGAAAGTGGGGAAAGTTATGAGTAATGGAAATATTGCCTTGAATTCTGCTGCGGTCCGCCGCAAACAACATGCGAATAAATTGATACTCGTTGGTGCACTTGGCACTTTCGTTCTTTTCTTCAGTGCCTTCGATGCCGCTGCCGAGACCAAGATCATCTTCGGCGCCTATTCGTCAGACAAACCTTCGGCAATGGTCGCGCAGGTCCAACCAACGCTTAATGCCATTTCCAAGAAAATAGCGGAGATGTATGGCGAAAAGGTGACCTTCCGCATGCAGGTCGTGCGGGGCTACAAGAAGGGTGTCGATCTCCTGATAGACAGGAAATTCGACATCATGCGGCTTGGTCCGGCGTCCTACGTCATGGCCAAGAAACGCGCACCGAATATTTCCATTCTGGCGATGGAAAGCAAGGGGGGACGCAAGACCTTTAACGGGGTTATTGCCGTCCATAAGGACAGTACGCTTACAGAGCTCTCCCAATTGCGTGATCGGACCTTCGCTTTTGGTTCAAAGCGCTCGACGCTGGGACGCTTCTTTGCACAACTGACCCTTACACGGGCCGGCGTTTTGGCCAAGGACCTGCGGAGCTTCACGTACCTTGGGCGTCACGACAAGGTCGGCCGGGCGGTAGGTGCCAAGCTGTTCGAAGCAGGCGCCCTGGAGGGAACCACTTTTGCCAAACTCGTACGCAAAGGTGTTCCCATCCGTGCGCTGGTCAAGTTTTCCAATGCGACCCGGCCCTGGATCGCCAGGGAAGGGCTTGCCCCCGAGATCGCCGCCAAGATCCGCAAAGCCATGCTTGCCCTCACCGACAAGAATGCAACGCGGTGGCTCCGGTTTGACGGCTTCCTACCGGGTAATGACGCCGACTATGGGCCCACGCGACAGGCCATCGAAGAGAACCACCTTTTCTTCGAAGGATTTGTCGGTTTCAAACCCCAACAGCAGAGCCAGCGCTAATCCGGGGTTTGGAAGGGATAGTCACTGTTCCCGAGGATCCTGACTGGTGGTGGAGGGCCTGAGTGCCGAGCTTTAAACTCAGTTCGCAACTACTGTTTGCTCTGGTCCTGGTGGCGGTCGTCACCGCCCTTGGGACCGGGGTTGCGATTCAGTGGTTCGAAAGATCCTATCTTGAAAGGCAGATTTACGAACACGCACAGGATAAGCTGCGGTCCCTTGTCGCGTCTTCGCTGGATGATCTCATCAGCGAGGATGTCCCCCGCCTGGAAACAACGGTTCAGCAATTAGCTAAGGAGGACCAGGAACTGGCCGGTGTCATCATCCACAATGAAGATGGGGTTGAACTGCTCACGTGGCGGCAAAAGCTTTACCCACCCGAAGAAAACATCCATCGATTTTCAAGGCGTGTTGAATTTCTCAACCAGCACTTTGGAACCGTTGCGATCCAGTGGAACAAAACGAACACCGAAAAAGCCTTCGTCCGGCATTCGTACCGAATTGCGCTGTTCATCGGTTTAACCTGCCTGTTATTAGGGCTACTGGTCTTCCTCGTCATACAGATCCTCGTGATACGGCCGGTCGATACCATTGCCCTGCGCGCGCTGAATTTCCAGCATGACGAATTTGGCCAAGGCGAACAGATTCCATCCTTTGCCTCTTCGGAACTGAGACGCCTTGATATTGCGGTGAAATCATTCGGCGACTTGCTGCAATCGAAAGAAATCCGCGAGCAGGAACTCAAGACCGCAAAAGAATGGGCGGAGGCCGCCAACCGGGCGAAATCAAATTTCCTTGCCAATATGAGCCACGAGTTGCGCACCCCGCTGAATGCCATTTTGGGGTTTTCTCAGGTCATGGAAGCCGAAGTTTTCGGCCCCATCCAGAATGAGAAATATCTGGAATACGCGGGGGACATTAGAAAATCCGGGGATCATCTACTCGGTATCATCAGCGAAATTCTCGACATGTCGAAAATCGAAGCCGGCAAGTTGGATCTGGACATGGGCAATGTAAATCTGCGCCAGACCATCAATTACTGCCTCGCCCTGCTGACGACCGACATAGAAAAGGCCGAGTTGAACCTTTTGATCGACATTCCCCATGAAATGCCCCTGATACATGCCGATGAACTGCGCATGCGCCAAGTCATCATCAATCTCCTGTCCAACGCGATCAAGTTCACGCCGGAGAATGGAACGATCTCGGTTGCCGTGAACTGGACCCCCGGCAAGGGTGCGGAACTGCGCATAAAAGATTCCGGAATTGGCATCCTTAGCAGCAATATTAACCGCGTCCTGTTGCCCTTCGAACAGGTGGACAGCGTCATGTCCGGAACCAAGGAGGGAACCGGATTGGGTCTACCGCTCGCCAAGGCACTGATCGAACTTCAGGGCGGGACGCTTGAGATCGCAAGCACCGTCGGCAAGGGGACGGAAGTGGTGATTTCCCTGCCCAACGAAATGTTCCTGTCAGCGGCGGACAATCACCACCCCGGCGACGTGACGCCCCTCAAGATCGCATAGGCGATTATCTGCCGAATAATCCCCGGGGCTTTTTGATACTGCACTCGGCCCGCCAGTTGCGCGGAACCGCATCCGCAACCACCTTGCGGAAGCGATCAATGGGACAGTATTCCCCCCCGCACCCGGGAATTTTGATGGTTTTTTCGCCTTCTTCAGATACGAATATCAGCCGCACCGAATATTTCTTTTCGGCACGTTCGTGCAATTCAAATGCATAGCGCGAGCCAAGCGGCGGGACTCGGCCCTTGAACAGCGGCCCTTCGGTGCGGGCGGTTTCAATTCCGAGCGCCGCCTCAAGGCCCAGCAACGTGCGCTGATGCCCGGAATAGATATGGAGTTTGCGCCCACGCTTGGGATTTTTCACGAAATTTAGAAAGTTGCGCAAGACCTCGCCGACCAGCGGTCCGCCTGTCAGGCGGCCCATCTTCTTGCCGAGAAACTGGTGATGGTAATTCCAGTCCGACAGCTGACGCAGGAGCTCCATGTCCTGGTCCGTGATTTCCTTGCTCAACGGCTTTTTATGCACGATGAAAGCCGTCAGCGGTTCGTAGATTTCGTTGATACCGTAAAGAATCGTTACCGGTTTCTTGCCTTCGTTGATGCCCGTGATCGCCGCCATGCGCAAAAGGAAGGGCGAAAAACGCTTGGCCTGGGCGCGGTACAGCTTGCTTTTGGGAAGCGCCTTCACGAATCGCCGGTAGCGCTTGCAGTTTGCTCGGCCGGTCCAGGGGCGCAGTACGGCATCGTTCCTGAGGGCCACCGCGTGGATCGGCACGGGCGTGAAAGCGAGGCCGGGCTCCGGCACCGCCTTCAGGGAGCTATCATAGACCGCCGGGTCGGCACCTGTTCCAAGCGGATAAAGGCCGAGCGCCAGTACCTGCGCAGTCTGCAGGGCACGGTCCGCGTTACTGGACCGGAAATACACTTCCCTGAGGTTATAGCGGCCGGATATCAGGCCAAGCCGATCCACATATTTCCTGCGCAGGGCCTGGCCATAGGCGTAGGTGCGCTGCACCCCGATAGCCGTAAGCTGACGGTAGCCCATGGGCCATTCCGCCTTGATCTTGGGCGGGCTGTATTTGGGTGAGATGACGCTGTGCCGGAATACCAGGCTCACCGAACGAAGGGTCGAGCGGTGATCCGCGGCAACAGCGGTCTGGCTGGACTGGGCGAGGGCATCGCCGATCAATGCAGCCGAGACAAAGGCCGCCGCGAGGGCAACCGCGAACTTAGCCGGCCATGAGAAAGTTTGCCCGCATCTGGTCATGGGATTTTTCCATTGCTAACGCGAATTTTGAAAGGGTTTGCTGCTCCAGACCGAGACTACGCAACTTGTGCAAGAGCAATCCGGAAATCTTATCGTTGTATTTCAATTCCAGGATGAAATGGGTTGGTGGCACGACCTCCAGCAGGCTGTCGGGGGGCACGTCCATGGCGGTCGACATGGAACAGTGGAGATCTTCGTCAAATGTCATGCGGAGATCGTGCTGGAATCGCCCGTTGAGCGCGGTCCGGAAATAAACGACGGTCACCACGGGGCTCAGGGCGAAGCGGTCGGACAGGTAATTGAATTCGGCCAGAACCGAATTTTCCAGTTCGCGCGGGGAAAGGCTCAAAGGCCCCGGTGCAAGAAGGCGTCGGGCAAGGTCGGTGTCGATCTGGACACGCCGTTTCTCGATGATGCGATCGTATCGGGCTTTCAGTTCCAGGTAGACGGCCGATGGCGGCGCGGTTGGCGTGGGACGATAAAGCCGAATGCGCGGCTTGATACGGATCAGTTCGCCTTCTCGCTTTTCACCGTAAAAACGGTAATAGGGCGAATCGAAATAGATCGAATAATTGACGTAGGCCCCCTGGGGGCCATTGTTGGGATCACACTCGAAGAAGCCGCCGAGTGTCTGGCGCAATTCCGGTATGCGCGCCGTTTCGACCAAGTACTTGATCTCGTACCTGTTGGTGTAGGCAGCCATCTCTATGCAACGCAGACAGCGCCCCCCTTGCCACCAATGACGGCAGGTCGCCACTTGTCGGCGAACCGGCGCGTCATGCGTTCACCGTGCCTTCGCCCACCAGCAGGCTTATGGACAACGGATCAACCGCTTTGGAAAGCGTGTCCACCAACTGGTCGTACTTGATACCGCGCTTGAGATGTACCTCGTAAACGATGTCTTCCATGTTATCGCCGCTTTCCATTCGGCTGACGGAAACAACGGAAAAACGTTTGCACATGTTCTGGCAAAGCTCGGCAATGTGTTCCCGGTCACCCGACCGCATGCGCATTTTAAGAACGTAGCCTTCCTCCTTGACGTCGCCGAAACGCCAATAATGCATGACCAGCACGATCATGACCATGAAGCCTACGAAGATGCCCGCGAACTCGTAGAAACGGGTCCCGCAGGCCATACCCACGGCAATTCCTGCGAAAAGGAAAACCAGATCCTTGGTATCCTTGACCGGGGTGCGAAACCTAACGATCGACATGGCGCCCACCAGTGCGAAAGCACGGGCGATGTCGGATCCGATAATGACCATGATTAGGGCGACAGTGATGCCCACGAGAATTAGGGCCTGCACGAATGACTTGGAATATGAATACCCGCCGTGGGTCATCATATAGAGTTTCGCTAGAATCCCATTGAGAACGGAGGTCACAAGCAGGGCAAGCCCAATATCGATCACTGTCACCGACGCAAGCATCCCCGTCTCGTTCAAAATCAAATCACTAAAATCTTCCATAACTGTACCTCGTGCCAAATTCCTTTGGCCGGCATATCCCTGAAAAACACCACCGCCACGCCCCAGGGCCGGATCGAGGCCCCGAGCAGGGCGACGGCAACCAAAAAGCGAGGGATTGGAACCCCCTGAAATTTCAAAAACCCCTGATCCGGATCTTTCCCTGGGGCCCCAAGTGACCTTCCACCCAGTGGCTGACGAAAGGCTCAAAGCCGGTCAACCTCTCTGCCAACTCAGGCGCCGTTTCATCTGGCCTGGTTAACAAAGTTGGTTAACAGCATATTAAGATCAGGCTGGGAATTGCAAGAACTTTATATTCCAGTTGCTTAGAAGGCATCCCAGAATTATCGCTTAGAGAGGTGCACTAATACTATGATAATCAACGTTTCCTGTTAAAATTGACTTCTTCGCAGACGCAAAACGCGCAGGCGTATGCGGTCATCCCGGTCTTTCGGAAAATCTATCACAACGTGATTTTGGTGATACCTGGAGATGCCGGGGAGCGGAAGCGGCCTACTGACTAGCGTCCGATATTCAGGAGCCCGCGGGCCCACCATTCAGGACGGCCGGGTCGTCTTTTCATGACTTCGCGACGATATTTTTCCGGGAGGGGATGACGGGAAATGAGGCTGTCGCGCAAGATCGGAGAAACCAGCGCAACCAATCTCATTATCACGGCTTCGGGTAGATAAGGCCGCGCAATGATCGCGGCATGCACCGAATCGTCATGGCGAAAATCATCCAGAATATCCATCAGTTGGGTCTCTGGAATCTCGGCGGCGCTATCGGCCAGTCGGTCGATCAAGGACGTCTCATTCGCCCCCGGCGCCAAACTATCCGCGCGCGCCGGGGCGCCCGGTGTCGACGAATGTTCAAACAAGGAATTCATGGCCACACCCCTCGGCAGTATTGTCGAGGCTGTGCGTTAAAGAAGCGTTAAAGGAATCCTGGATCAACGGCGGTATGAACGTACCGGCACACCGCCGGGTCCGTGGACGAACGCCCCGAGAAGCGATAAGCCATCCCGGGTTATCATTTCACTCGCCCTGTTGAGGTTGACGTAGATCTAAATCAGCATCATTTGGCAAATAGGTCCGGCCACTTCGCCATGACCCTATCTTTCCACTCCGGGCTAGTTTCGGCAACCTCAGGAAAGTCATCTTTCCAACCCCAGGGTCGGCACGCATCGATGATGCCGCGGTTGTTGTGATAGGGCGGCCCCCGCAGCATCGGATCGAGCGGTGTACTCCAGGAGCGGTGGATAAACTCGACATCCGCCGGCGGGTCGCAACGGGTCGACATCGCCCAAATCACATCGAAGATGTTTGAGGGGTCGATATCCTCATCGACGACGACGACCCAGCGTCCGGCAGATAATTGCCCGAATGGCAATTGGCGGCGAGCATGGCGGCTTGTTTTACATGACCTGGATACATCTGTTTGATCGACACTACATTAAACAGCCGCCCGGCCCCGGCTTCATGGCACCAGATGCCCTCGACGCCGGGCAGGCCGGCATTCTCAATCTCGTCCCAGATCATCGCCGACTTCACTGCGCTCCGGGCAAAGGTGAAGTTCGACGGCGGGCGCGACGGGATCGCCATGGTTAAAATCGGATCGTTGCGATAATAGACGCGCCGGATTTTCACCGTCGGCTGCGGGCTGGCGTCACTGGCGTAATAGCCCATGAACTCGCCGAACGGCCCTTTGATCCGAGTTTCATCGCCGTAGATTTCGCCCTCGAGCACGATCTCGGCGTGGGCAGGGATTGGAAGACCGTGAATTTCGCTTGCGATGGTCTCGAATGGATAGCCGCGGTGGCCACCGGCGTAATCAAACTCGGAAACATTAATATCGACCTCCGAATGTCCCGCGAGGAACAATAAGGGGTCCTGGCCGCAGGAGATCAATACTGGGCAGGGCTCGCCTTTGGCAAAATATTTTTCCCGGATCATCCGGCCATGCTTGCCCGGCGATATCCAGATGCCGGCGGAATTTTGTCCTGTACCATCACCCGATAGGTGGCGGCATTGACCCAGCCGGTATCCGGGTCCTTCATGACAACAACATCGTCGGTGCCGATATAGCGCCCGCCGTCATGCTCATGAATTAAGGGGATTGGAAATTTATAAAGATCAACCTCATGGTCACGGTCGATGTTTTCCAGGATCGGTCCGGTTTCGACGTTTTCCGGTGGGATCAGTTCGAAATCTTCTTTCATGCGATCGCGGTAGCATTGGACCAGATCAAGCTCTCGTTCCGGTTCGGGAAATCCAAGAACGATAGCCAGCCGTTTGAGAGAATTAGCAGCCCCCGAAAGCACCCGAAAATTCTCCGGGTAACCTTTAATATTCTTGAACAGAAGCGCCGGTGCCCGGCCTGGATTGCGCGCACAAACGAGTTCACCGAGTGCCGCCATTTCCAAATTCCAGTCGGCGCCTTCAATGACTTCCAGTTCACCGATTTCTTCAAATCGCCCAAGAAGATCGCGCAAATCGACATGGCGGGTGGTGTTTGCCCGATCCTGGTCTTTCCTTACGCCGCCGATTTTTTGATCCAACTTTCCAAACTCCCACAAATAATTATCGGGCGATTTTCAGGTCTGATAGGCTCAAAGGGAGCATAATTCATATACCCGATTTAAGATTATTGGATTAGATTATCGCCCGATAATAGATTGTTGTGGCGAATAATTCGACATTATCAGGGAAGGCTAGGCATGTTTGCTAAAATCAACCACATTGCCATGATCAGCACCCAAAATACCCTGCTGCAACGGTATTATCAGTCCTTGTTCGGGCTCGAAGTCGCCGACCGTCCCAATGTTAAGTTCCAGATGGGAATTGCCGCAGGCGATGGTTATGTCGGCTTCAATTTCCTGCCTGACCGTGATGGCTACGTCGGCGGCCTGGATCATTTTGGCATGATTGTCGATTCCATCGAAGCGGTGGAGGAGCGCATGACGCACGCCTATCCCAAGGCCAACATCGTCAAACGCCCGTCGACACGGCCTTTTGCCGCCTATAGCGGTAACGATCCCGACGGCAACGTGTTCGATCTCGCCCAAAAAGACAGCGCAAATCTCAATGACGTCCACAAGGCGCAGGCCGATGAGAAATATGGCCGCGCGCAGAAGCGCTATGCCAATCGATATGCCATCCGCACGCTAAACGCGGAGCAAGTAGCGGAATTCTATGCCAACGTGTTCGAACTTCAGCCCACCAACCGCAAGCAAGGCGACAAGAACTATCACCTCAGCGATGGCCGGATGATGCTCTCGATCATGCCATGGAGCATCGATAAATTCGTCGGTCAGTCGATCAAGCGACCGGGTCCCGATCATATCGGTTTCCATGTAGAGGATTTGGAAAAATTCAAGGCGGACGTGGTGGAACTCCGGCAAGAAAACACCTTCATGACGTCGCGCCCTCTGGGTGGCAGCAAAGAAGCAGAGGTGCGAAAAAACATGTTGGCTCGCGACGCACTGGGCGAATTCCAAATTGCCGATCCCGATGGCAATTGGATCGACATCACCGACCAATAACGGGGTTTCATCACGGACTTTTTGACCGGCGATTAGAGGGACGGATACAGACATGGACATTGCGGTAACTCGGTGCCTTATTGCCAGGCCCGGTTGTCCACCGTGTTCTCGTAAGTCGCGCCTTCCTGGACCAAGCCCCAATTCACCGTCCATTGGTAGTTGTCGTCGAACCTATCGCGGGTGTAGGGCTCCGGCGGCGCATTTAATATCCGCGACAGCTTGAGCTCTCCGGGTTCCAGCAGTCCGCCGGCCTCGCCGATCAGATAATGGGCATAACGCTCGGGATTCGCATCAATCGCTTCAGCGGCACGCGATTCGGCTTTGAACATCTTGGCCAATGTCGGCCCGTCTAACACATCGCCGGCCGCTTCGCTGCGGGTCGAATGGGACTCGATGAGAACGCGGAGGCCCATTTTTTCTGCGACGCTGATCCAAGGCTCAAATAACGAAACGGCGGCAACCTTGCCCTCCTGCAAGGCATCGATCCGCTCCTTCATGGTTCCGGCGAAGGTAGTTTGAATCTCCTCACGCTTCACAAAACCCTCGAGCATTTTCAGGGTCGTGAAGTGCGAGCCGTTGAAGGGGCTGACGGCAACCTGTTGGTTCTTAAGCTGCTCGGGCTCGTAAATCCCGGACTTGGGATCGGCGACGATGGCGAAGCTCGACATCGCCGAACCGAGCGCGACGATCTTGGCGGAGCGGAGGTTGTCGTCGTTGATCGATTCCACCGCCCGTTTCATGACCCCCCATTCGCACATTCGGAACTGGTCACATTCTCCCTGGTCGTAAAGGGACTCCATGGTGCGGTCGAAGATACCTTCGCGAAGCGCCTGGTGGTCGGATTTCCGCTGGCCCGACCCTGGCGTTGTCAATATTTCGACCTCGAGGCCTTCGTCATTGAAAAAGCCTTCGTCCCGCGCCACCAGCACAGGTAAATCGTGGATGGCGTTCATCATGGAAACTTTGACAAGTTTTAACTTGTCGTTGCCAGTGTTCATCGAAACATCCCCTCGGTTAATGACTTGCTCTCTGTCTGCGGTGTGTTTGATCTCTCATAAAGATTTGCGGACGGAAGTCTTGTTCGTCCTCACGCATATAAGACCAAGTCTTCGGCGTCTCAATGACATGTGCATCGGCGTCGATCGTAGCCATGATCTTTTTTCCTACTCTGTTGGAGGCACAGGACGACGATGTGGTACTCCGACGCACCTGATGGCGATGTAGAGAGCGCAAGCACAAAACCAAGAGCAATTATTCTGAGCACGGCTGCCTCCTCCCTTAGGACAACCACACCAATATTAGATACCCATAAGGGCGATTTTGATAGGGAGCTTATATCCGCTTTGGGTCAAAAGCGGACATCAGGTTAACGGCTCCACGGTGACTTTGCACAGGTAATACGGTGCATTTCACCCCGTTCGCACCGGAA
>Ga0114947_10000861_pt1 | contig 10923 bp, 10 predicted proteins | sample CR02metaG_FD_99656 | JGI IMG/M metagenome (GOLD analysis project Ga0114947, IMG submission 99656) | Deep subsurface microbial communities from Mariana Trench to uncover new lineages of life (NeLLi) - CR02 metaG | ecosystem: Environmental > Aquatic > Marine > Ocean trench > Sediment ...
AAGCTCCGGCGGACAGCCTTCGTGGCAAGGTTTGTTTGGCATGCCAGCCAAAGCCTTTGCGAAGGCTGGTGATCCCAACGGGATTTGAACCCGTGTCTGCACCTTGAGAGGGTGCCGTCCTAGACCAGCCTAGACGATGGGACCAGTCATATGTGGATTCAATACGAGCAATATCTTAATAATCGGATAAGGGGTGCTCAGAATGTACCATTCAACGCCAATACCGTGCAATGTATAAAGGATGGGGCAGAGGGAAGGAGGTTTGTGTGTTTTGGTGATAGATGGGGCACCCAAGGCAGGGGCAAAGATCTGTTAAATGTCTGAAGAGGAGAACGATGATGGGGGATGGATGGTGAGGAGGCCGCGCATGAAGGGGTGGATACCGCAATGATAGGGATAGCGACCCGGTTTGAGTCGGGGAAGGGAATAGCGGGCGTTAGGCCCTAAGAAACCAGAATCAAAAGAACATTGGTTTCCGAAACGGCAATCATCTGAAACGATAGTGTGGGGCTCTTGGGTCCGGTTTTTCCAAGTGATGGGTGTCCCCACAGAAATTGTGAGCTGGTTAGGGGAAAAGAATGGGGGCTTTGTGTAGATTTCGATGTCACGGGAAGAAGATGCCCCCAGGATAGTTAGGCTTGCTGATAGTGAAAGAGTCAATCCACTGAGTAAACAGATCAAGCTCATTCGCCTCAGGGACAATCTTTTGGTATCCCCAAACAGCCGCCTTTTCATGATCGGAACTCTTGCTATTGACAAGATGCATGTTCCAAGGGGGACATTCTGATTACGGTTTGATGTTCAGAAAGATGGTCCCTTTGCCTCGTTGTAGTAAGACCAGTACAGAGGAATTGGCATCGAGATCACTCGCCAGTTGTTCAAAATCTTCTACAGAACGAATAGTCCTTCGATTGACTTCCACCAGAATGTCGCCTGGGCGAATGCCCGCGCGGTCGGCAGGGGAAGGGGATTCCACCTGAGTGACCACCACACCATGGCTCTCAGTAGTTCGCCCAGGTTTGATAGGTTCGACAGTCAGGCCAGCTAGCGCATGGTCGCCTTGTATGGAATCGGGACCGGTTTTAGCTAATGATGCGACATCTTTCGGCATTTTCCCTATCGAGACCGAAAGACTGACCTCCTTGCCGTTGCGGAAGACTGTCAAAGGTACAGAGGTGTTGGGCACAGTGTCAGCAACCAAGGTCCGAAGGTGGGTAGGATTCTTGACCTGCACCTCATTGTACGTTCGAATGATATCGCCGCGTTGGAGTCCCGCGAGTCCGGCAGGGCTGGTGCTGAAAACATCCCCCACCAGGGCACCGTGCGTATCAGGGGCATCAAATTGCTTAGCCAGATCTGGCGATAGTTCTTGAATCGAAACCCCCAACCACCCTCGAATGACTTGCCCATGGCCGATGAGACTTTTCATGACATGTTTGACCATCTGACTAGGGATGGCAAAGCCAATGCCCATATACCCGCCAGTTCGAGAGAAGATGGCCGTATTAATACCGATGAGTTGCCCTTGTAGATTCACCAGTGCTCCGCCTGAATTTCCCGGGTTAATTGCCGCATCGGTTTGGATGAAGTTTTCGTAATCGACGATGCCAATATTGGCTCGGCCGACGGCGCTAATGATGCCCATGGTGACGGTTTGATTAAGCCCGAAGGGATTGCCCACTGCCAGCACGAGTTCGCCCACCTCAAGAGCAGTGGAATTGCCCCAGGGCAAGGTCGATAATCCCGTGGTTTCAATTTTGATAACCGCTAAATCCGTTTTGGGGTCCGTGCCGATTAATTTGGCTGGGAATTTTCGTTTATCCCCTAATAACACCATGAGTTCATCAGCTTGTTCCACGACATGATTATTCGTCACGATGTAGCCATCCTCGCTCACGATGACACCAGAGCCCAACCCCTGTTCCCTTCGTTGCCGTGGGTGCTTAAACCGGCGCTCAAATTCTTCCCCGAAAAATCGGCGGAAAAACGGGTCATCAAAAAAAGGATTTTTGGGGTCTTGCATTGTGGTCCGTTTGGAGGCGGAAATATTGACCACGGAGGCCATTGCATCTTTGGCTACTTTAATAAACGTCTCATTCGAAGCGAGAAGAGGCGTGGACACTTTGACAACCGGAGGAGCGTCTGGCGCGAGAGCTATCGCTGCCTGGGGTGTGGCCGTCGCCATACTGTCAGACGAAATGTTAGCTGAAGGGGTGCGAGAGGGTGCTTCCGAACACTGAATTTGTGTGAGTCCGAGCAATCCACAGACGATCATCCCCATCACCAATTGTCCTGTGCGTTTTCCTTTTGGCCTTCCCAAATTTCCCACCTCTCTCATGTACGACTCCTTATGGTGTGTAGATCGGTTGTTGCAACGGCTCTCCCAAGCCGTGGGCTTGGGCTTTTCCTCATAGAAAGACCAGATCATTGTATCTTACCACCCTCATGCGTATGTGTGGAATACTTTGCCTACAGACGAAAGAATCGGGTCTGCCGTTTCGAGGATTGAACTATGAGGATGAAATATTAGAGCCAGGGGTGAGGCGAATACCTTGGTCGGTTCCGGTAATGACGAGAGAGGCCATTTGGACAAACAGGCCGCATTCGACCACGCCTGGAAGGTGAAGGAGGGCTGATTCGAGGGACGCAGGATCCGCAATATCTGGAATTTGGACGTCGACAATATAATTTCCGTTATCGGTCATGTAGGGTTGTCCCGCTTGTTCTCGCCGAGGTGCCGGCCATCCCATTTTCTCCAGCTGCTGTTGCGTGGTTCGCCAACCGAAGGAAAGAATTTCCACGGGTAAAAGAAACGGCAAGCCTAGATGTGGGCGGTGTTTGGCCTGATCGACAATCACGATAAATTGCTTGGCCGCTCGGGCCACAATTTTCTCTCGGAGCAACGCCCCGCCGCCACCTTTGATGAGATTGAGTTGCGGATCGACTTGGTCTGCCCCATCTATCGCCACATCAATGTCCCAGGGTGCATCGTTGTCCAGTAGGGGAATGCCCAGCTGCGTCGCATAGGTTGCTGTGGCTTGAGAGGTTGGGACACCTCGAACGCGAAGTCCGTCCTGTACGCGTTCCCCCAAGGCAGTTAAGAAATGATGTACCGTCGAGCCGGTACCCAATCCGAGAATGTGACCGTCCCGAATGTATTCAACGGCTTTCTGGGCAGCTTGGGCTTTGTGTTGATCGGGAGTCAACAAAGACATGGAATATTTCAGGGGAGATTTGAGTTAGGATCTGAGAGAAAATAGCTTGGACATTTCGCAACAAGATTTGGGTCAGATTTGGACGGAAGGATTAAGGAAAACCCGAGGCATAGCAGAGCTATGGTGAGGTTTTTTCGATTGAGGCGCGTTCAAAGATGGCCCGAAGAATTGGATGCGAAATGTCCAAGGTATTTTCTCTCAGGTCCTTAGGCTGTCATGCCGGCGGCAATGGAAGCCGCCCCAAGTAAGGCAGTGTGAGGATTCAAAATAACCCGAACAGGTATTTTGCCGAGTAATCGTTTATAGCGGCCCTTGGCTAAAAAAGATTTCATCAAGGTTCCGTCCTGGAGTGCGGGTAGGATCTTTGGTGCGATTCCTCCCCCAATATACACCCCTCCCATCGCCAAGGTCTTCAGCGCCATATTCCCGGCTTCCGCACCGTAGATGGAAACAAACATTTGGAGTGCGTTTTTACAAATATCGGGTTTTCCCTCAAGCCCGGCTTCAGCAATAAACGTGGCTGGATCACCGGTAGGAAGCTTTTCCGCAAACCAGGTGGGTTCGTTTTTCTTGGTATCGCGCAGGAACTGATAGATGAGGTGCAATCCCGGACCAGAGAGCACCCGTTCGTAACTCACATGTAAATAGTTCGTGCGTAAATAGCGCAAGAGCTCGATCTCTAAATCATTATTTGGAGCAAAATCAGCATGCCCGCCTTCTGATGGACAAATATGATATTCCTTCCCTGTCCATAGGAGCATTGATTCTCCCAAGCCGGTTCCTGCCGCTAATAGCGCTCGCGTTCCATCGGGAGGTGGGGACGGGGCGTCAGGATTGAGATCTTCAAGTTCGTCTGGTTGCAAAAGTTGAAGGCCATAGGCTGTGGCTTCCAAATCGTTCAACAATCGCACCTGAGGGATCTTTAAAAACTCGGCCAACTTGTCGCCTTCTATCGTCCATGGAATATTGGTGGTGCGACAGATGTTGTTCAACACCGGTCCCGGTACGCCAAAACAGGCAGCCGTCAAAGGGCTTTCGGAAGAAGAAGGTTTCGTGGAGGAGTCTTCGGTCCCCTCTAGCGGATCATCCGGATCGGGTTCTGCAGATGTGGGCTCCTCAAGAAACTCGGTTAGGACCTCTTCCAGGGATTCATAATCAGCAGTCCAGACGGTATCTTCCCGGATCGGATCGACCCGTTCCTTATCCCAATCGTAGAGGGCTAAATTGATTTTGGTTCCCCCAATGTCACAGGCAAGAATCATATATTTCTCATTTGAACAAGTAGGTACAATGCTAATAACAGCCTGAAGGCACCATAGCCTAGAGGAAATCGCCGAGGCAAGGGAAGAGGTGTTGTCTTGTAAGGCCGGCCTGGTGGGGCGTACACTTTTTGTCCAGACAAGAGCATTGTCATCCTCAAAAATGATATCAATGATTTCAATGGTTATTATAATGAAATCATATGAAGGAGGCGTCTGATGGCCAGCATTACCATTCGTAATTTCCGGACCAGTCGAAAGAAAGCTATGTGTCCAGGCGGCCCAAAATGGAATTTCTCTTGAAGCCTATGTCAGGCAGATTCTTGAAGAGGCTTCAGGTCTTGAGTCAGGCAAGAAGATCGACATCTTGGAGTTGGCTCAAGGCTATTTCGGTTCCCATCGTGGTTTGAGTCACTTGGCCTCATGATTATGCTGGATGCCAATGTGCTGGCTGAACTGATGCGTGAGGAGCCAGATTCAAACGTGGCCTCATGGATCCAGCACATTGAGACAAAGAACTTGGCGCTGACCGTCATTGCCATTGCTGAAATTCTGCGTGGCATCGAGCGATTGCCAAAAGGCAAGCGCCGCCAAAGGCCTGACCAACATTTCAAAGAATTCATTCAAAAAGGGTTTAGGGTCCGCATTTACCCTTTTGATGAAGAGGCGGCGTACCTGTATGGGGGAATAGCCGCATGTCGCGAGAAAGCAGACTTATCCGTTGATCCCGTCGATCTCATGATTGTCTCAATTGCCCAAAAACTTCAAGCCTCGATTGCCACCCGTAATACGAAAGATTTTGAAGGATGTGGTATAACCTTGATCAATCCATGGCAGGCCCTTGCCACAAACGTTGGGTCAATCAAATAGAGTAAGCGAGAATAGGCTCAATCCCGGATCATACAGAATTTATGGTTCTGGCCTTACAGCTTTACGATGTGTATCGGGAATCCATCTTGGGGTTTGCCAGTAAAAAAACGTTGGGAGGTGAACTCATCGCACTTGTCCCCCAATTCTCGTGCCAACGTGATTTTCTGTGTTGCCGGGTTTCGCCCCGGCAGGCGAGGCCCTTTTGTTCCGGCAAAAGGACCCAAAACCATTGACGCCCCGTCTGGCCTCATTGGAGCGGACGGACGCCAACCTGAGGAGGGCGGACCAACTCGCTCCGCTCAAACAAGGCCCGCCAGCTGATGAGAGCGTCCCTCCCTTGGGCCAGGCGGCAGGCGTCGGACCATAGGAGATGAACCTTTAAGGGACTCCCATGAAAGAGCGAGGAGCCATATATTCTGTATGATCCCCAATCCCTTAGACCTGAAAAGTTCAAACAGCCGTGCTATAAATATGTCCAATTAGAGAACGTGGCCGCCTGCCCTAATGGCGTGCCATCCGGTTTTTGGATGTTCCAGACCGTCGCACGTTCCACTAAAAACCGTTTGCCCGACCTGGAAATTCTGACTCCTCGATAATTGGCAATATATCCGTGAGTCTTGGCTTGTTCTAGCATGCGAGCTCGCTCTTCACGGTTCACTGGTTCAGCGGTGAGCCGTGACGGGGTTTGTATGAATTGTTCCCAATCCATCTCCCATAAGTCTAAAGCAGCTTGATTACCATAATTCAAAATGGGATCGTCTTGGAGTCCATGGGAAGCTACAACAAACGGACTTTTAAAAAGACGTTCTGCCTGTTCCTGTGAGATTCCCTCTCTGATGATGAGTTCCTGTTTGACCAAACGGGCATAGCTATCGAGCAGATATTGGGTCCACACTATAACCCAGGGGTTTTGCCAGAGGTCTTTCATTTAAATAGGTTAGGGGGGTCAGGCTCGAAGTATTATTTCAGTATAAATCATTACTTTTAAAGGACAGAAAGTACTTCGAGGATGCCCCCCAATCTGAGTCTAAGCCTCACGATGTTAAAATGAGAGAGAGAATGGAATCAGTAATTTGGCTCGAGGAAGTTTGATCGGTGGGAATGGTATGGTCGGCGGCGGCCTGGTATTTGGGCGTGCGGTCCTTGAGGATATCTTCGATTTCTTCCACGAATGTTTTGGTTCCTGAAAGAGAAGGGCGGTGTGTATCACCAGAAATTCGGTTCACGATCGTTGGCACTTCCGCAGTCAGCCAAAAGAACGTGCCATTGGCTTTAAGAATCTTGACATTTTCTTCCTTTAAAATGAGCCCCCCACCGGTATCGATGACTAAGTTGGTTTGCTCTTGAAGCTTCCGGCACATCTGAGTTTCTAATTCTCGAAAATGATCCCAGCCGAATTGCTCGACGATTTGAGGAATCGATTGGCCGGATTCTTTGACGATTTCCGCGTCGGTGGAAATAACCTTCCGTCTTAAGCGTTGGCCAAGAATTTTGGCGATCGTGCTTTTTCCGGTGCCTCTGTATCCTATGAGAACGATGTTCATAGCTCGTTGGTTGTAATTTTTTTTTGTAGTGTCCCCTCACCCTCTTCTAGCAAGAGTAAAACATCTAAAACTGACTTCTGAATTGGCATCATTGAAAATGGGTAGTGAGGATATTTCTCATGGAATCGATTGGAGCGGTTTCGCCGGTCCAGAGTTCAAATTGTCCGACGGCCTGATGCAGAAACATTTCGATGCCCCGGATAGTACGGCAGCCGGCGGCTTGGGCATCTTGGAGTAGTTGCGTGTTGAGCGGGTTGTAGACGATATCCATGACGGTTAATCCTGGATGGAACAATTCTTTTGGGACGCAACTGTGCTCAATTTTTGGATGCATGCCAATAGGTGTGCAGTGAATCAACAGGTGAGCATTGGCTAAGGCCGGACCAAGAGTGGAGGCGTGTAACTGAACATCGGTTACCGTGATTCCGGTTTTTGCTCTGAGATCAGTGGCTAATGTCGCTCGTTCCTTGTCATCGATCCCCAGAATGGTCAGATGTCCCATTTTCCCTTCCACGCATAAGCCGAAAGCAATGGCTCGCGCGGCTCCTCCCGATCCCAGCATAACGACATTTTGTCCGGAAAGGTCAACGCCTCCTTGCCGCAAAGCTTGAAGCGCGCCCGACGCATCGGTATTGGACCCCACTAACATGCCACGGTCTTTGATGATGGTGTTGACCGATCCGATGTGTTTGGCGGTGGTTTCAACGGAATCCAACAGCGGCAATATGGACACCTTGTGGGGAATCGTGACGCTGAATCCTCGAATGTGCCCCAAGGCACGAATCCCGGCTATGGCGTTTTTCAGGTCTTCAACTGGGAACGCCAGGTAGACGAAATTGAGCCCCAATTCTTGAAAGGCGGCATTGTGGATGGCTGGAGAGAGTGAATGGTCGATGGGGTTTCCCAAAAGACCACACAACTGTGTTTGTGCCGTGATATCCATGGCGCTCCTTACGTTGCTCGACGTGCCATAACAGTCACAGCCCACGTTATCACATAACTGAGTCGAGAAACTCAACCGATTGAAGGGATGCAATGAATTTGGAGAATGTCTGTGAGCAGTGGTATAGGTGGAGACAATGAGTGAAGGAGAAGGTGTATTCCGGAGAGTAGCGACCTACTCCCCGGATGTACACGGTGTAACGTCCGGGGAAGTTATCGTGACGACTTTTTCTTCCCTGTGGTTTTCTTCATACGAGCGCTCGCTTTTTTTGCTGGGTTCTTTTTGGCAGCTTTGGCCATGAAATCACCTCCTTATAAAAAAAATGTGTAAGTAATTCTATCCACAGTTTATCGGTAGGCATACCAAAATCATGAGGGTTTTATGGAATTTTTGCCTAGCCGGATAAGGTGGCTTGGCAAAAATGTCCGAATGCGAAAAAACTTTGAGTGTTCTTGAGAGTGGAACCGTTGAATATTTCGCGTCGATAGCCCATATATCCTCGTAAGAAGACCGACATTATCAACGGGAGGGAATGTTCAAAAAAGTCCGCCCAGCAAGGCCGCAGCCATTGTGACGCGCGGAGCGTACTCTCAGTACGTGAGCACGGCACAATGGCGAGAACGCCGCTGGCGGCTTTTTTCAACATTCCCAGAGTGGAAATGATGTTGAACTCAGGGATGTGGGACCCTGTCAGATCGATGGAGAAGAAGGAGATGACGCTGTCTTGAGGAATCGAATGCGAAAGGTGGTCCCCGTGCCGGCCGCACTTTCGACGGCGATGGTGGCCTCATGGAGTTCCACTAATTGTTTCACGATCGAGAGTCCCAAGCCTAAACCTTGTGTGCCGATTTCGGGCATTCGGTGTGCCTGATAAAAGGGTTGAAAAAGGTGGGCCTGAGCTTCCGGGGGGATGCCCGGGCCGTTATCAGAGATGGACAGGAGAAGATGATTTGGCGGGTCATGGCAGACTGAGACCTTGATGTGACCACCTTCTGGCGTAAATTTATGGGCATTATGTACCAGGTTTGTAATAATTTGGTGGAGGCGGTCCGGATCTCCCCAGATAGTCAAATCCTCTCCCGTCGTTTCTATCATCAACTGTTGGTTTTTGGTTTGGGTTAAGGGCATGAATTCTTGGGTGATGTCTTCCAAAAGTGTGGGAAGGGACACCGATTGATGGGCGAGTCGAACCGTGCCAGCCTCAATGCGGGAGAGATCTAATAGATCGGCAATCATTCGGGTCAAGCGATTGGCATTCGCGCTTATTCTGGTGAGGTACAGATGTTGGCGTTCCTCTAATGGCCCCACCAAGCCCTGCAGCATATTTTCGGTGAAGCCTTTGATTGAGGTGAGAGGGGTGCGTAGTTCATGAGAACAATGGGAAAGAAATTGCGATTTCATCCGGTCGAGTTCCTGGAGTCGGGTATTAGCGGTCTCAAGATCCTGGTTCGCCTGCTGAAGTTCGACCGTGCGTTCTTGAACTTTCGCTTCTAATCGCAAATTAAGTGCTTCAATTTGGTCATAGGCCAAGGCCGTATCCAATTCCATGGCTAGTTGATGCGCGATGATGGAGAGTAAATTCTGCTCGGCAACCGAAAGTGGTTTTACTTGATGGTAACCAGCCACGAGGACCCCCAAACGCTGATTTTGACTCACCAAGGCTAGAGCGATTCCACTGTGTAGAGGCCCCTCGGTAAGGAGTCGGCGGGTTGTGGGATGAGCCTGATCGACAATATGTTGGACATGTTCAATGATGATCGGTTCGGGGCTATTGAGGGTGATAGAAAGAAGGTCATCGGGTGTCGCGGGAATCATCAGCCCTTGAAGATCGGATGCCCATGCATGAGGCCCACCATGGGTGTGAATTTTGTCAAACTGTTGATGTTCTTTATTCCATAAAGCGATCCAGGCATGGTCATAACGAAGTGATTGTACGATGGCCTGCAGCCCCACTTGGATTATTCGTTCCTGGTTGAGGGTCGAGCTGATTTTGAGGGTCAGCTCATGAAGCATGGTCAATTCGTCGACGTGTCGCCGGACTTCCACCAGACTCTGCTCTTGCTGGAGATAGGCTTTTCTGAGTTCCTCATGCTGCTGTTCCGCCGAGGCTAATTGCTCCTGAATGATAGTGCCCCGTTCCTTGAGTTCCTTCCGGTCGGTCCAGATCCGTCCGGTTAAGGGCACCATCACCAACGGCAAGAGCGACAGCGCGGCATGACCCCACCAAGGATAGTGAGGGGCAAGAGTCATTGTGAGGCCTAACATCACAAGGCCTAGGGCGGCTCCTCCAAGAATCCAGCTTGAGAAGGGCGGTGATTGCGGGGTCCACCTAAATGTCCATTCGCAATAGGGTGCCCCATCAGCCATGCAACAGACATCTTCTATGGTGGCGGGAGAGCTGCCAAACATTCGAGCCGGGACTTGGGCAATCGTGGCCTTCGTGGTATGGCACACCCGTTCTGCGCATCCCCGGAAATAGGGGCCGAATTGGGAGAGGGCCGATTCAGAAAATTGCATTCGCATGACCGCATGACCATTCGTGACCGAGACAACTTCCGGTTTGAGAGATCCCTTGGTAAATTTTTCGACGAAATAGGGAAATAGCCGATAAATTTGGACAATCGAAAAGGGACGGCCAAGAATCTGAACAATGGGGGGCAAAAACTTCTCCCGTCCCATATTGAAATGGTAATCAGGCTGTTTGGAGAGTTGGATAGAAAATTCCGCCAAGAACATCACAAATTCATACGAATAGCTATTCCAGGGATTTTTCAAAAAATCAACTGTCACGTGATAGGTCCGGTCGTGGATGCGTTCATTCAGGAGCAAGACAAGTTTCTCTAGGGCGGCTTGCGCGGCTTCGGCGCCGTGTTTCTGTGTGACCACGGCTTCGAGATATTCCAGATTGGCTCGCACGGTGATACCGCTCACATCCTGGATTGTGGCCCCATCGCGAGCGCGCCCAAATGGGCGAAACTCCATGAGGGGGCGTTCTACAATCCGATGTATTTTGGGCAGCAGAGTCATGATGCTCCTTGTGAGGGAATTTCTCCCAAGGAGGACTGTAAAGGAAACGATGGCAAGGGTGAAGG
>Ga0114947_10000863_pt1 | contig 10913 bp, 9 predicted proteins | sample CR02metaG_FD_99656 | JGI IMG/M metagenome (GOLD analysis project Ga0114947, IMG submission 99656) | Deep subsurface microbial communities from Mariana Trench to uncover new lineages of life (NeLLi) - CR02 metaG | ecosystem: Environmental > Aquatic > Marine > Ocean trench > Sediment ...
CCCGCTTCGCCTACACCTTCCCACCGCGGATGTTCTTCAGTGGTCTGCTGCAATACAACTCCAGCCGGGAGGTGCTCAGTACCGATCTGCGGCTGCGGTGGGAGTATCAGCCGGGGAGGCAGCTGTTCGTCGTCTACAACGACCAGCGTGACACCGAGTTGGGCCGCAGCGTCCCGATGCTCGAGAACCGCGCCTTCATTGTGAAAGTCACGCGTCTGTTCCGGTTTTAGTACTTAGACGGGGCTGCGCCCCGAATCCTACGCGGCCGCTCGCGGGGTCCCATCGCCCCACGCCGCGGCCGCGGGGCGCGCACCTGCGCGCCTTGGCGGCTACGGTCAAGTCCCGGATGAACACGCCCGCCACGATGCCGCGGCAAATCCGTTATCATCGTCCGCGTTCGACAGACCGGAACGAGAAAGGACTGACCATGGCCTCTTCACGACGACGGTTTCTGACGACGTTCGGTGCGGCGGCAGCCGGAGGCGCGGCGTCACTGGGAGGACGCGCCTTCGCCAAGACCCGGTCGAGCCCCCCGGCCACCCAGGCGCCCGACATGTTCTCGCCCACCGAGCTGCTGGAGCGGAGGGCGAAGGAGACCGTCGCGGCCGGCACGGCGGCGCCCGGCGCGCAGTCGGACCCACGCATGCCGACGGCCGCGGAGGTCGAGTCGTGGTACACCGACCGCCGCAACTGGGGGCGCTGGGGTGATGACGACCAGATGGGCGCCATCAACCTGATCACCCCGGAGAAGAGCGCGGCGGCGGCCGCGCTCGTCAGCACGGGCCGGAAGGTCTCGATGAGCCGCGTCTTCGAGCCCGAGCAGCACTTCATGCGCAAGAACCCGCGCCCTGGCGGCGGGGGCTCGGTGGTCGACTACTACGGCTTCATCTATCACGGTCAGACGATCACCCATATCGACGCGTTGTGCCACATGTGGGACACCGACGGGATGTGGCAGGGGCGCGACCCGGACGTCGAGATCACGACCCGGGGCGCGACGTTCGGCACAATCGACGCGTGGAGCGACGGCATCATCACGCGGGGTGTCCTGATTGACGTGCCGCGTCACCGGAACGAGCCGCATGTTACGCCAGACCGGCCGGTGCACGGATGGGAGATCGAAGAGATCGCGCGTGCCCAAGGCGTGGCGGTCGAGCCGGGGGACGCGCTGCTCGTCTACAGCGGCAAAGACTCGTTCGTGCGTGCGGGCGGGGCCTACGCCGGCGGCGACCGTCCCGGGCTGAGCGTGACCTGCGCCAAGTTCATCCGGGATCACGATGTGTCACTCCTCGGCTGGGACATGATGGACGCCCGGCCGGATCCGTACGGACTGGCATTCCCGATGCACGGCGTGCTGTTCAACTATGGTGTGGCGCTGCTCGACAACGCGCTGCTCGAGCCACTCGCCGAGGTATGCGCGGAGGAGGGCCGGTACGAGTTCATGTTCATGGGGCTCCCGCTCAAGGTCGCTCGGGGCACGGGGAGCCCGGCGAACCCGGTTGCGCTGTTTTAACCCTCCAAGAAGTCAGGAGACAGGAGGCAGGAGGCAGCAGGCAATAGATGGGCTTCGCCGGCCTCTGAGTCACAACCTGCCGAGTTCTGTGGGCTGCCAAGAACGTGAGCCTGCGGGGATCGGGGGCCGGGGATCGGGGGTGGGGATGGTGGTGCATTCACGGACGTGGCGCCGTCGATCTGTGCTCGAGTCGCCATGATCGCCCAGCGAAGGAGATGCATCGCGTGACCAATGCACGACGAATGGCTTGCAGTCTGGCCGTGGCGCTCGCGTGTGGGACTGCGGGGACCGCCGTGCTCGACGCCCAGACGACCGCCCCACGTGTGCGCGTCGAACGACTGCTGGACGCGCCGATCATCACGCCCGGGCTGCATCCGAGCATCGGCGAGAACATCCAGGGCCCGTCGCTGATTCGTGTCCCCGACTGGGTCGAGGATCCGCTTGGGGCCTACTATCTCTACTTCGCCGATCACAAGGGACGATACATACGGCTGGCCTATGCCGACGACCTGCTGGGTCCGTGGCAGGTCCATCCCCGAGGCAGCCTGCAGATCGCCAACTCGCACTTCCTGACAGAGCCGCCCGTGGTGTCGTCCGCAGAGCTGGCACGACTCCGCGCGGCGCGAGCCGGACGGGGTGCCGCCATCTCACACGACCTCCGTACCGAGGTCACGACGCCGCACATCGCGTCGCCCGACGTGCACGTCGATGATGAGCACCGGCGCATCGTCATGTATTTTCACGGGCTCGACGGCGTGAGCCGGCAGGTCTCGCGTGTGGCAACATCCAGCGACGGCATTCGCTTCGACGCGGGCCCGGAGGTGCTCGGGCGCACATACATGCGGGTGTTCCAGCACGATGGATATACCTACGCCATGTCGATGCCCGGACAGTTCTACCGGTCTCGGAACCCGCTTGGCGGGTTCGAGGCAGGACCGCGCCTCTTCAACCCCAACATGCGCCACGCGGCGCTTTTGCGGCGGGGCGACACGCTCCTCGTGTTCTGGACGCAGGTGGCGCAGGTCCCAGAGCACATCAGACTGAGCACGATCGACATCACGGGCGACTGGATGCACTGGACCGTCACAGACGGCGGTGAAGTGCTACGTCCGGCACACGCCTGGGAGGGGGCCGACGCGCCGCTCGAGCCGTCGGTCCGGAGCACCGCCTACGGCCACCTCAACCAGCTACGCGACCCGGCGATCTTCGAGGATGCCGACAGTGGCCGGGTCTTTCTGCTATATGCGGTGGCGGGGGAAAGCGGTATCGCCATCGCCGAGGTGCATCTGGAGGACTAGCAGCCCGAGGTGACAGTGCAGCTGCATTCGGCTGGCGCTGCAGCTGCCCTGCCTGCGTCGTTCGTCGGTCGAAGACTGGGCGTATGTGCCCTCCGCACGCCGTGCCAGCCGGGCGCCTCGACGACCCACACCGGGAACGTATTCTTGCGCGGACCCTTACATCCGTGGAGGCACGTCACACCCCATCAGCTCCAGGGCGCGCGTCATCTGCGACTGGAAGTAGTGGACACCCGCCGCTCGCCAGCGTCGCACGGCCTCGTTCTCTTCCGCGATGACCGGGCTGCTGTGGTAGAAGCCGTTGAAGCGCTGCGCCAGCCCGAAGGCGTATTTGGCGAGGACCGACAGCTCGAGCGTGCGCACCGCCTGCTCGGTAACCTCGTCCAGGCGGGAGGCTTCCAGAATCAGGTCCCACAGTTCGTCACCGGCCTCGCTCGTCAGGCTGTCGGTTGGTGTCGTCGCCAGACTCTCGAGCAGCGCCGTTGTCTCGATACCGTCGCGGTCGCGCAGTTTCTGGAGGATCTTCCGCGCGCGGACGGTGGCGTATTGCAGGTAGGGGCCGGTCTCGCCCTCGAAGCTGAGCGCCTCGTCGATGTCGAACGCGATCACCTTGCCGCGTGAGAACTTGATCAGGAAATACCGGACCGCCGCTGTCCCGATCATGACCGCGATGCGTCGGCGTTCGTCAATGGGCAGGTCGGCGTGGCGGGCCGCGACCTCGCGCTCCGCTCGCTCGGTCACCTGGTCGAGCAGGTCGTCGGCCTTGACCCCGAGGCCCTTCCGGCCCGAGACCTCGACGAACGGCGTGTGTGCCTCCGAGTCAGCGTCTTCGTAGCCGAGCGCGCGCGCGGTCGCGTGGGACAACGCCACCATTTCATACGAGAAGTGAACGGACCGCTCCGCCGCCCGCGGGTGCTGCATCGACGTCAGGGCCTGCACGAGCAGCCGCTGCAGATAACTCTGCCGGGTGTCGATGACGTTGTAGACCGCGCCCGCTCGGCCGAAGCGGGGCACCGGTCCCCGGTCCGGGGAGGGTGGGATGTCGACGCTCGAGGTGGCCCACAAGGGACGACCGGATCGCTGCGTGTCGAACCAGCGATAGTGAAAGTCCCTGCCGAGGAGTCCGAACTTCCAGAGCTGATACGCGATGTCCTTGCCGACGTAGGTGACCGTGCCGTCGGATCGGACGACGACTTTGGCCCGGGTCTCGTTGTCCGGGCCGGTCTGGGCCGCGTCGTCGGACCGGGCGTCCTCGTCCCTGGCGCCCCCCTCGTCGATCGGCATCACCCAGCACCCGGCGAGCCTGCCGTCCTGTTGCAGGAACACCGTGCCGGAGGCCTTCAGCAGCTCGAAGGCCCGAGTCCAGAACTCCAGACGGAGGATGTCCCCCTCCCAGCTCAGCAGGTCGTACTCGACGCCGAGCCGCGCCATCGTCCGCAGGTGACACCGCACGATCCGGTCGGTCAGCAGCCGCGCCATGGCGGCCGCGGGGTCCGTGTTGTGCTCCAGGTCCAGGAGCGCGGCGCGCCGATAGGTCAGACGGGTCTCGTCGGCCTCATACCACCGCGTGACCCGGGCATACAGATCCCAGCAGTAGTAGTCGAACCCCGGTGCGTCGACGAGCGGTCGCAGCTCGTCGAGCCCTGTGCCTTCGAGCTCGCGCAACCCGACCACGACATCAGCCACCTGGACGCCGGTGTCGTCGATGTAGTTCTGGACCTCGACCTCGGCGCCCCGGAACCGGAGCAGCCGGCACAGTGTGTCGCCGAGCGCGGCATTCCTGAGGTGCCCGACGTGCGCCGCCTTGTTCGGGTTGATCGCCGTGTGCTCGACGATCGTCTTGAGACCGGCGGCGGTCCCGGCGGGTGGCGTGCCGCCGGCCACCCGGTCTCGCGCGAACGCCGCTCGGTCGAGAAAGACGTTGAGATATCCGGCATCGGTCGGTTCCAGACGGCCGATGCCGCTCAGCTCGCCGACCGTCTCGGCAATTTCCTGGGCGATCACACGCGGGGCCTTGCGCAGGGTGCGCGCGAGCTCGAAGGCGACGGTGACGGCAAGGTCGCCAAGCCGCCGGTTCGGCGGATACTCGATGACGATCGCCGGCATCGCCGACGGATCGAGACCGTAGCGGTGCCTCAGCGCGGCCGCGATGCGGTCACGCAGGTGTGTGTGCAGCGGCAGTATCATGATGCGCGTGCATTCGGCGGTCGACCCGGTCGTGTCGGGCTAGCGGCCGCGAGCGGCGAGGTCGTTCGCGCGTCTGTAGTCATCGGGCGTGTTCACGTTGAAGAACAGCGTGCCGGCGGGGTCGAACGGCGCGATCTCCGCTGGGCCGATGTCCGTCACCCGTAACGCGTCGCCGAGTGCCGAGACCCGGCGCTCGCCGCGCTCGAGTCGGGCGCGGATCGGCTCGATACAGGCGCGGTCATACACGGCGCAGAGCGGCTCTATGCCCGTGGCGGTCCGGGGAATCGCCGCGTCCGCGCCGCGCGCCCGGGCCGCGAGGTGACACAGGAACGACACTGTCAGAAACGGCAGGTCACAGGCCACCACGATCGTCCGGGCGGTCGGTGACCTGACCAGCGCCGTGTAGAGCCCACTGAGCGGGCCCGCATCCGGTATGAGATCCGCGCACACCTGCAGCCCCGAGGACCGGAAGCGGTGATGGTCGTTCGAGACGATCAGGATATGCTCGGCCACATGCCCCAGGACGGACAGTTGCCGATCGATGATGCGTCTGCCGCCGATGATGAGGTCGCTCTTGTCGAGCCCGCCGAGGCGCTCCGCCCGGCCTCCCGCGATAATGGCCGCAGTCCGCACATTCGGCACCAACCATAACAGATCCCTGTCATGTCGGAGCCGAAAATCGGCCGCGTGCTCGCGGCCAGTCTGCACCAGGCGATCGATGATCTCCTGCCCATGCGGGTCGAGTTCTACCAGAGCTGGCTGACGGCGACCCGCATCCGGCAGGGGGCGCTGGGCCACGGCCGCATCGCCGCGGTCATCAGCTTTCTCCGCCAGGAGGGCGACGAGTACGACGCGGTCGTGGACCGGGCGGGGCGCTATGCGGCTGATTGGACGGTCGGCGCCCTGCCGGTCGTCGCACGGACCCTGCTGCGCCGGCTGCCGCGACCGATTCGGGTGCGGGTGGTCCTGCGGTTGGCGGCCCGGATGATCCGCAAGCTGCACGACGACTGCCGGCTCCGGGCCCTCGTGCGGCGCGACATTGCGGTCGTCACCCTCGAGGGCTCGTTGTTCTGCGACGTCCGCGAGCCGGTCGGCGCCCCGTTGTGCGGCTTCTACGCCGCCGTCCTCGAGCGCTGCCTCGAGTTCTTCGGCATGTCGGCTCGTGTCCAGCTCTCCCGGTGTCGGGCCACCGGTGACGGGACATGCGAGCTCATCATCCACATCGGCTCGCGGGAGACGCGCCCGTCGGCGGCCGGCGAGCAGCCCGTGGCGAAACCCCTCGTTGCGCCGTGTGAATGTAGTGGGGTCCTTGCCATTGGCTGCGCGGAGCGGTGCCGGCCGGTCGGGTGGATCCCTTGCGTTCCGCCGGTCGCCGCGATACCGTGAGGTCAGCAGTCTGTCGTGAACGTCCCGCGGTGTATGCAGTGGCGACGCTCGCCACGGGCTGCGAGAAAAAGCGGCGATGAAAGTCCAGCGCTACCGCGGGGCGACCCGTCTGCTCGCGATCGGGGTGGTTCTGGCGTGGCTGGGTGGCGCGCCGGTGCCCGCGCGTCAGGCCCGTGACGCGGATGGCGGACGTCCGCTCGTGCATGTCGCCGAGGTCGACGCCTTGATTCAGCCGGTGTCGGCCGCGTTCATCGCGCAGGTCCTCGACGCCGCCGACGCCGCCGGCGCTGACCTCGTGGTGCTGGTGCTCCGCACCCCCGGTGGCCTCGTCGATTCCACGCGTGACATCAACTCCAGCATCATCGAGTCCCGCACGCCGGTGGTCGTCTGGGTCGGGCCGAGCGGGGCCCGGGCCGCCTCGGCCGGGTTCCTGATCACGATCGCGGCCGATGTCGCCGCGATGGCGCCAGGTACCCACATCGGCGCTGCGCACCCGGTGGCCGGCACCGGGCAGCCGATGGACGACACCATGGCTGAGAAGGCGGTCTCGGATGTCGCCGCCTATGCGCGTTCTCTGGCGAGCCAGCGTGGACGGAACGTCGAGCTGGCCGAGAAGGCGGTCACCGAGAGCCAGTCGTTCACCGAGGAAGAGGCGTTGAGGGCGACACCCCCGCTCATCGACCTGGTGGCCGCCGATCTGGACGCGTTGCTCGAGGCGCTCGACGGCCGCGTCGTGACGCGGTGGGACGGGCGCACGGAGGTGCTGCACACCGCCGACGCGCGGGTCGAGGAGATGGAGATGAACTGGCGCCAGCGGCTGCTGAGCGCGATTGCGCATCCACAGATCGCGGTGCTGCTGTTCAGTCTCGGTACACTCGGGTTGACCATCGAGCTCTGGAACCCGGGGGCGATCGTGCCCGGTGTGGTCGGTGGCCTCTGTCTGTTGCTCGCGTTCTTCGCGTTCCAGATCATCCCGATCAACGCCGTCGGGCTGCTCCTGGTGCTGTTCGGGCTCGCGCTGCTCGTGCTGGAGATGGTGACGGCGAGCTTCGGGCTGCTCGCCGCTGGCGGCCTCGTCAGCATGGTCCTCGGACTCGTGATGCTGATAGACTCGCCGGCGCCGGAGCTGCAGCTGGGATGGCCGTTCATCCTCTCGACGATAGCGGCGCTGGCGTTGATTGTGACGTTCGTCACGCGGCTTGCGGTTCGGGCGCAGCTCCGTCGTCCGGTGACCGGGGTCGCCGGTATGCTGGACGCGTCGGGTGAGGTGCTCGAGGCGATCGCTGCGGGGGCGACAGGCCGTGTCGCGACCCACGGCGAGATCTGGTCGGCGATCGCGCGCCAGCCGATCCCGCAAGGCGCGCGGGTGCGGGTGGTCGAGGTCGACGGGATGACCTTGACGGTATCGCCCGAGCTGCCCGCCGGGCCCGACGCGAAAGGAACGCAGCCATGAATCCCCTCCTGATCTTCCCGCTGGTCGTGGTGTTGTATCTCGCCAACTCGATCAAGATCCTTCCCGAGTACGAGCGTGGCGTGATTTTCCGGTTGGGGAAGCTGCTGCCGCAGCCCAAGGGGCCGGGCATCGTCCTCGTGTTCGCGCCGATCGACAGGATGGTGCGCGTGGGCCTCCGGACGATTGTCTTGGACGTGCCGTCGCAGGACATCATCACACGCGACAACGTCTCGGTGAAGGTGAACGCCGTCATCTACTTCCGGGTCATGGACCCGAACCGGGCGATCGTCGAGGTGGAGAGCTATCACTACGCCACAGGACAGCTCGCCCAGACGACCCTGCGGAGCGTGCTGGGACAGGTCGAGCTGGACGGCCTGCTCTCCGACCGGGACCGGTTGAACCGGGAGCTCCAGAAGCTGCTCGACCAGCAGACCGACCCCTGGGGCATCAAGGTGTCCGCCGTCGAGGTGAAGCACGTCGATCTGCCGGACGACATGCAGCGCGCGATGGCCCGGCAGGCGGAAGCCGAACGCGAGAAGCGTGCCAAGATCATCCACGCCGAGGGGGAGTTCATCGCGTCGGAGCGCCTGGCGCAGGCCGCCGCGGTGATCGCGACCGAGCCGGGCGCCATGACCCTGCGCTATCTACAGACCCTGACTGAAATCGCCGGGGAGAAGAACTCCACCATTCTGTTCCCGATCCCGATCAACCTCATGAACCTGTTCTCGACCAAGCCGAGCGCTGGCCACGATGGCGAACCACGGTCCGAGTGAGGCAGTTCCCAGCGCGAAGCAGCTGGTCTTCCTGGCGATGATGGCGACCGTCGTCGCCGTGATCGTCTTCCTGTGTGGTGTGATGGTGGGCCGCGGGGTGCCGGCGAGACCCGTCGCCGTGCGGGTGGCGACCGAGGCCGCGCAGGGCGGCGCCGGCACGGGTGGGCTCGGAGTGCCGGAGATTGCGCCGGATCCGGAGGCCGAACCGGGCTCGGCCATCAATGCCCTGAGCTACTTCGACCGGCTGAGCAGCATCGACCCGGCGCCGGAGACGCTGGTCGCGCCGGCCGCCGCCGGGTCGTTCGTCGTGCAGGTCACCGCACTGCGGAGCGCCGACGACGCGCGGACCGTCGAGGCCGAGTTGGTGGCGAAGGGCTATCCCGCTTTTGTGGTTGACCCGACGCCGGGGGCGCCGGTCGCGGTCTTCCGGGTGCGCGTGGGACCCTACGCGGAACGGGGCGCCGCGGAAATGGTGCGTGACCGCCTGGCAACGGAAGAGCCGTTCACGCCCTTTGTCATCCAGCCCTAGCCGTGCGTGCACGGCTGACATGTGTACACGTCGGTCGACGTTCCGCGCACGCCCGGCTCAGGCGTGACCGCTTCGGCGGTGGCGCAAACCAGTAACGAAGCGCATCTCTGCAGAGGACTCGTCGGTGTGATGCTGAGCTTCGTTACTGTCGTGGCACGGCCGCTCGGTTTCGGTCCCGGCCGCCACCGGAGTGCGGCGTTCACCTGCGCCGCGCTGTCGGGCGCGCTGCTGGTGCTCAGTTTTCCCTCTCTCGGTCATCCCGCGGCTGCCTGGGTGGCGCTGACGCCGCTGCTCGTCGTCCTGCACGGTACCCGGTCACCCGGGTTGGCGTTCGGTCTGGGGCTGACGACCGGCGCGGTCCACTTCGCCGGGACCCTGCCGTGGCTGACCCAGGTCATGACCGAGTTCGGCGGGGTCCCCCTGTCGGTGGGCGTGCTGCTCAACGGCCTGCTGGTGGCCTACCTGGCGCTGTTTCCCGCCGCGTTCGCCGTGATGGTGGTGCTGCTGTGCGGGCGACTCGGCGGGTGGGCGCTGCTCGGCGCTGCGCCGGTCTGGCTCACGACCGAGCTTGGTCGGATGTGGCTGTTCGGCGGCTTTCCCTGGGAGCTCCTCGGCTACAGTCAGACGAGCGTGCTGCCGGTGGCTCAGCTGGCCAGCCTGTTCGGCGTGCATGGCGTGACCCTTCTCGTCGTGTTCATCAACAGCGCCGTGGCGCTGGCGTTGGTCGGGCCGAGTGTGCACCGTGTGCGGGTGCTCGCGGTCGCCACCGGGGTGCTCGGTGTGGTCGTGCTGTTCGGCGCCTGGCGGCTCATGGACAACCGCCTCGTGCGGGACGGAACGCCGCTGCGCGTTGGCCTGGTGCAGGGCAACATCGCGCAGTCAGACAAGTGGGACCCGGCGAGACGGTCGACCATTCTGAGCCGCTATCTGGACCTCAGCCGGCAGAGCGCTGCGGACGGGGCTCAGTTGATCGTGTGGCCCGAGTCGGCCACTCCGTTCAGCTTCGAGACCGATCCCGACGGGGACGCCGTCCGTCAACTGGCGCGCGACACCGGCGCCCACGTGCTGTTCGGCAGCACCCAGCGCCGACGCGACCCGGTGTCGCGGTTGTTCAATGCCGCGTTCCTCCTGCGTCCCGATGGTGAGACCGCGGCGGTGTATCACAAGATGCACCTGGTGCCGTTTGGCGAGTATGTGCCGTTCCGGTCTGTGCTGTTCTTCGCGTCGCCGCTCGTCGAGGCCGTCACGGATTTTTCGCCCGGCGCCAGCCCGGTGATGTTGCCGATCGGGACGCACCGGATCAGCACGGCCATCTGCTATGAGATCATCTACCCGGAGCTGGTTCGGCGTTTCGTCCGGCGAGGCAGCGAGCTGCTGACGACGATCACCAATGACGCCTGGTATGGTCGGTCCGCCGCGCCGCATCAGCACTTTCAGCAGGCGGCGATGCGGGCGATCGAGCAGGGGCGATATCTGGTGCGCGCTGCCAATACCGGGATCAGCGGGGTCGTCGACCCGTATGGCCGGGTGCTCGCGCGTAGCGCGCTCTTCGAGACGGCGGTGATTACCGAGGAGGTCCGGCTGCTGACCGGGCTCACGTTCTACGGGCGGATGGGCGACCTGCTCGCCTATCTGTGTGGTGTCCTGACTGTGATCACGGTGTTCGCCGCCTGGCGCGTGGGTCGACGGGGAGCCGGTTCTAGACCCCACGGAATGACCGGCTCGCTATCGTAACGTCGTAGTGCGCGAGCGCTCGACACGGTGGTCGAAGGCGGCC
>Ga0114947_10000865_pt1 | contig 10904 bp, 9 predicted proteins | sample CR02metaG_FD_99656 | JGI IMG/M metagenome (GOLD analysis project Ga0114947, IMG submission 99656) | Deep subsurface microbial communities from Mariana Trench to uncover new lineages of life (NeLLi) - CR02 metaG | ecosystem: Environmental > Aquatic > Marine > Ocean trench > Sediment ...
GTCCAGTTCCGAAACCCCGGGGCCGTATCCGACCCGGCCGACACCGCCCAGCACCGGCGCCTGGCCGAGGCAGACCGCCACCGGACAAGCCTCGCCACGGGCCCAGTACTTGCGGCGGATGACGTCGCCATGCTTGCCCGGTTCGATGAAGATGGTGAGGGTGTCAGAATCGTGGGCCTGGATCCGGTAGGTGCCGATATTGATCCACTCGGTTTCCGGGTCCCGCATGATCACCAGGCATTCGGTGCCGGGATAGGGACCGCCGTCTTCGGCGTGCCAGACCGGATGGGGAAAGCGGAAGATATCGACGCCGTCGCCCTCGATCACGTTATCCAGGACCGGGCCGGTTTCCACCAGAAGCGGCGGGATCGGTTGGGGCGCCCCTTCGCGGCGGCGCAACCGGTATTCCACGACCGCATGGAGATCGAGCTCGCCCACCATGAACTTGGAGGTGCGCACGTTCATGATCACCCGGGCCGACGGGTCGCAGCCCTTGATGCCCTTGAACAGGAGCACCGGGGGGTAGAGGTGCTCCAGGCTCAGTTCGTAGATCGCCCCCATCTCGTGATGGGGATCGGCGCCTTCGATCACCTGGAGTTCGCCATGGGCCTCCGAGATTCGCAGGAACTCCCTGAGATCGCCGATGGCGGCGGTTTTTTCGTCGTTGTGCCCACGCGCGCTCATGCCCGGATAGTACTCTAGCCCTCGGCGTTATAGTCCGGGCGGGGCTGTGCGATTTCGACCCCGTTCTTCTTGAGATCTTCCAGGTACATGTCGTAGATCGCCGGATCCTCGTCTTCGTATTCGATCTGGTCGGGCGCGTCCTTACCACCGCTCATGCCCAGGGTGATCGGGTGCTCGGGGCTGCCGCCGCGCCGGAGCGCCAGGTAGCGTGCCGGTTCCGAGCCGGTGTTGAAGTGCTGGTGGAACCACCATTCCGGCGGCGCGAACATGGAGTTCTCCTGCCAATCGACCCGGGTCGGGGATTCGCCTTCCTTCCACAGCAGCGAAAAGCCCTGCCCGGCGAGGATGATCACATGGGCGCCGGGGCCGTGGCGGTGGCTTTTCTTGTAGGTGCCGACATCGAATTCGGACAGGTGGCAGGCCATGGTGTGGTCGGACATGGACATATGAAACGACTTGGCGCCGTGGCCGCGCGCCTTCCACTGGAGGAGCTGGAATTCCAGGGTATCGGGAATCAGGTTCACCCGGGAGATTCGCCCGCCGAGATATTCACGCTCGGCGTTGAAATAGCTGTTCTCGCCCTTGTAGCGGTCGTCGAACACGAAAGGGTTTTGGAAGATGAAATCGTCGTTGTGATAGAGATTGAGCGTCAGCGGCGCATTGGTCACCATCAAGAGCCGCGCCGGGTTGTCCTGGTCCTTGTTGACGTGCTGATAGGTGGTGTTCAGCGGCGGGCCGAACAGGCTGCGTTTCTGCCAGGCCACCGTATTGGTGGGACAGCCCTCCTGGGCGATCAAGGTTTCTCCGTTGCCCTTAACCACGAAGATCCAGGTCTCGAACATGTGGCGCTGGGGCTTGGTTTCTCCCCCCGGGGGCAGCTCGATCATCATCGCCGCGGTGATGAAGGGATCGGCCAGATTGATGAAGGCGCCTTGGACCCCGAATCGTTCCCAAGGCCCAAGCTCCACCTCCATCAAATCGTCCACATGGAACAAATTATGGATGGGGATGCCCTCGCTTTCCTGCCAGGCGTCGTAAAAAGCGGGCGGGCGCTCGAACTTCTTGGTGGCCGCGTCGCCTTCGGATTGCGCGTTGTAATTGTCGGTCATCCCCCCGGTCCTTTCGTTAATTCATCATCGCTTGAAATCATCACCGCTTGCTTTCCCGGCCGCGTGGGCCGGCACGGAACGCTGTCTTCAACTATAGCATGGCGGGGGGTCCCCACCGCAATCCGGATGGGTCGCCCAACGTCCCGGGCCGTAATTGGGGTTCCTTCCAGGGTCATGGCGGTTTATCATTTCGAAAATAACATTCACGTCCCGATATTCGGTTTGAGACGACATGGGAGATCGAGTTGGGCATCATCGATGGTTTTAGTCATCTGGTGATACACGTCACCGACCTCGACCGGTCGGAAGCATTCTACCGCGACGTCATCGGCCTTGACGTGATCGGCCGCGACCTGGTCAACGACCAGGGGCCCAACCTCCTGCTCGCCATGAATTCCCGCCAGCGCGTGCTGCTGGTGGAAGTGCCCGAAGTGGTCGCCATCCGGCCCAATTCGTCGACCATCCACCATGCCTGGCTTCTGACCATGGAAGAATTCGACCGCACCCGCGCGCGCTTGAAAAAGATGGGCTACGAGGTTTCCGATAGCCGCGCCCAGTTCCGGGCCATGGGCGAGCATTCCATGGACCTGTTCGACCCCGACGGCCACCGCTACCAGATCCAGGCCTATGCCCCCGAAGCCACCGCGGTGCTCTGCGACAACACCGGCCCCATCAATTGCGGCCATTTGGACGATTTCCCGGTAGGCACGGTCAAGTCCTTCGTCAAAGGTAAATTCTTCCTGGTGCGCCTGGACGATGGATTTATCGCCCTGTCGCGCTGGTGCACCCATTTGAACGGGCTGCTTTCCTGGAAAAAAGAGCATTGGGAATTTTATTGCCCCATGCATGGCGCGCGGTTCGACCGTAGGGGCATGCCGCGGCCCTTGTCCCACACGCCCATCCCTTTGCGCGTTCATCCAGTGACCATCACGCCCGACGGCGAAGTCATGGTCGACCCCGACACGGCGATCAGCCGCGATGGCTTTTCGGCCGACCACGTGGTTGCAGCCGAGCCGGGCGCCCACCTCGCCACCGAAGCCAGAGAAGGAGCTTGAGCATGGCCCAAGCGGAAACCCTGTCCCATAGCGGGATCTGTGTCCACGACCTCAAGGAGGCGCAAGAATTCTATTGCGGCGTGCTCGGGGCCGAGCTGAAGGGTGCGGTCAACTTTTTCACCGAAGACACCCTGAACGGGCGTTCGGTGCACCAATCTTACGCGCTGGGCGATTACCTGTTCGCCGTAGCGCTGGCCCCCGACTTCATGCCGATGCCGCCAGTCGATCAGCTGCGGGGCGCCATGGGTGTCCGTCATGCCTTCACGGTAGCGAAGGCCCGGTTCGACCATACGATCGAAAGCCTCACCGGCTCTGGGGTGCCCTTCGAAGGCCCGGTGGATCATCCGGAAAACGGTCCCTTCGGCCAATCGATCTATTTCAAGGACCCAAGCGGCAATTTCCTTGAAATACTCTGGCGCCGGGACGAAGACGTAGGCACCGCGCCCATCCCCGATCTCGAAACCGGCTGAGCGGCCGCGCCCGATGCCCGATGCCGGCGCCACGAGGACACCAGACCTCGGCATTGTGGGGCTCAGCCATATCGTGATCGAGGCCTCCGACCCGGACCGCTCGGCCGCCTTTTACAGTGACGTGCTGGGGTTTGAGACCGCGCCGGGGCCCGCATGGCCCCAGTGCGGCACCGCCGTCACACTCGCCGCGGGACGCGGCCAGAACCTGATCCTTGCCGCCGCATCCAAATTGCCGGACCTGCACGAGACCGGCGTGCATCAGGCCTTTGGGCTCAGCCATGGCGCCCGCGAAAAAGCCGCTTTGAGGCTCAAGGCCCAAGGCGTCGAGATTGAGACCTATGGCGAGGACCCGCCCGATGAAACCACCGGCGGGTTCTATTTCTTCGATCCCGACGGCAACCGCATCCAGTTGGTTGCCTTGCCGGACACCGAAGACGACGCGCCGCCCACGCTCCACCACACCGCCGTTCAGGTCGCCGATATCCTCTGGGCGGAGCAGTTCTACACCGAAATCCTGGGACTCGTGCCGGTTCACCGCGTCGGCTGGAACACCGCCGATTACGCCCGGGCCCAGGCCTGGGCCGACGGCAAGGAAGACATGGCGCCCGGCACGCGGCGCCTGGACAAGCGCTATTCGTCGATGGTGAACGCCCGCGTCATGCCCCGGGTCAACCCGCAGGTTTACTTCGCTTGCGGCGATCAACGGCTCGGCGTCTTTCTCGCCAACTCCCATTTCCAGGAATCGCCCGAAGACGCCTGCCGGGGCACGCCCCGCATCGCCTTCAGGGTCGACCCCCCCAGCCTTGAGCGCGCCCAAGGGCGGCTCACCGAGGCAAGTTGGCGTTTCGAGGGGCCCGTGGTCCATGAACCGGGAGCCCCGGTCTCGGATTCGATTTACATACGGGACCCGGGCGGGAATTTCATCGAACTCGCCACCGCCGGCGGCGCGCATTCGTAGAGGCCGCCGCACCCAACCCGATCATCGAAGAGAGCGGACCCATGCCAGAACTTTATCCCTACCCCAGGTTTTCCCTCGAAGAGCGCGACCGCCGTTGGGCCGCCGTCCGGGCAAAAATGGCGGAAGCGAACCTCGACGTCATCGTCTGTCCAAACAACACCGGTCATTCCACCGACTTCCAGGCCAATTGCCGGTATCTCTCTCATGTGGGCGGCGGCGGCGACGCCGACATCGCCGTGGTCTTCCCCCTGGAAGGGGAGGTGACCGCCATCGCCACTTCGGCGGCGCCGCGCTGGCCCACCGTCCAGGAGTGGACCACCGACGTGCGCGAGGCACGGCGCAATTACGGACGGGTCGCGGTCGAACGGCTCAAGGAATTGGGGGTGGAGCACGGCCGCATCGGCATCACCGGCCTCGGCGATGAGGCCGGCACCCGGACGCCGGAAGGCACCATCGGATACGGATTTTGGAAGCAGATTCGCGAGGGCTTCCCCGAGGCCGAACTGGTGGACGCCACCACGCTCCTGACCAAGGTGCGTTACGTCAAGAGCGCCGAAGAAGTGGACGCCCTACAGAAGTCCATGGACATCGTCGAAATGGGAATCGAGGCGAAGATCGCCGCCGCGCGGGTGGGCGTTCTCGACTGGGAAGTTTGGGCGGCGGCCCAATACGGCATGATGCGCAACGGTTCGGAAATCCCCGTCCATTGCAACTGGGTGTCGGGAAACAACCCGGTGCGCACGCTGACGCGGCCGTCGTGGCGGAGGCTGGAACGCGGCGACATGATCGTCAACGAACTGGAAGCCAATTGGATGGGATACCGCGCCCAGGCGGTGCAACCGGTCTTCGTCGAGGTGGTCGACCCGGTCCACGCGGAGCTGATCAAGGTCCAGCGTGAGGTGTTCGAAGTCGTGCGCGCGGAGCTCAAGCCCGGCATTTCCGTGCGCGAGCTGTCGGAACTGGCCGCGGATGCGGGCCGCAAGGCGGTGCCGTCCTCGGGGCCGGCGGCGGGCGCGCTAACCAAGCTGACCCTGCATGGGCGCGGCGCCGGCGACGATGGCCCCATCATCACCAGCCACGCCCGCGACCCCGAGCATTTGAGCGTGCTTATGGAGGAAAACATGGTGTTGATCTTCAAGCCCGCGGCCGAGACCCCGGGAGGCACCCATATCTGCACCTGGGGCGACACCGTGGTGGTGACGCCCGACGGCGGACGCCGGATGGGCAAACGGCCCCATGAGCTCGCCGTCGCCGAGGGATAAGACAAAGACGGCAGGACGGGAAAGACGGCATGGCCTTGGACGGCGCCTTCTCTCATCTCACCATTGAGGTTTCCGACCTCGACAAATCGGAAGCCTTCTACCTTGACGTGATCGGCCTCGACCTGCTCGGGCGCGACATGGTGGCGGAAAATCGCCCCACCTCGCTGTTGGCCATGAACACCCGCCAGCGGGTGCTCTTAGTGGAGGTGCCCGAAGTGCCGCCCTATCCGGCCTCGGGCGGTTCAATCCACCATGCCTGGCTGCTCACCATGGAGCAGTTCGCCAAGGCGCGGGACCGGCTCGAGGCGCTCGGCTATGAAACTGGCATCGATCCGCGCCAGAGCTTCCGCGCCGTCGGCGAATTCAACATGGACATCCATGATCCCGACGGCAACCGGTTCCAAATCCAGGCCTTCGGCGAAGAGGGGACGGAGATCCTGGCTTCGGGCGCGGGAACGGTCGCCTGCGGAAAGTTTGGCGAATTCGCGCCGGGCAGCGTCACCCGCTTCGCCGAGGGCCGCTTCTTCCTGGTGCGCAACCGAGACGGCTTCCTGGCCCTGTCCGCCTGGTGCACCCATAAGAACGGCATCACCGCCTGGCAAAAGGAAAGCTGGCACTACTATTGCCCGTTCCATGGCGCCAAGTTCGACGGCAACGGGGTCTATAAGGGCGACATGGGCTGTCAGCCGCTCAGGCTCAACCCGGTATCCATCGCCGATGACGGGACCGTCCTGGTGGACACCGGCCGGTTTTTCGCGCGCGACGGATATTCCCCCTCCCAGGCGGTTCCGGCCCGCCCCGGTGCCGCCTTCCAGTGCGGCGGCCTTCGCCCACTCGCGGTCTCCTTTGAGAAGCACGTGGGTAAGGCCCCTGGGTAAGGAAAGGCGTCATGGCTGAAGTCGAAAGCATTTCCCACAGCGGCATCTGCGTCCACGACCTCAAGGAAGCCGAGGAGTTCTATTGCAACGTGCTCGGCGCTAGAGTACACAGCCGGGTCAATTTCAAGACCCAGGACGCGCTGCGCGGCCGCTCCATCCACACCACACTGACGCTGGACGATTATGTCTTCGCGGTCATGTTGACCGAGGATTGGATGGAAGTGCCCGACGCCGGCCAGCTCCGCGGCGCCAACCGTACCCGGCATTCCTTCTGCGTGCCCAAGGCCCGTTTCCCCAAGGTGCTGGAAATGCTCGAGGCCGTTGAGGTCCCGTTCGAGGGGCCGGTTATGCATCCCGAACACGGGCCGTTCGGCGAATCCGTCTATTTCCGCGACCCCACGGGGAATTTCCTCGAGGTCCTTTGGCGGCGCGATGAAGACGTCGTCTACTCCACGGTGCAGCCGCTGGGCCATGGAGGGGGCGGATGAACACGGCCCTAGGCTCGTCCAATGGATCGGCCGTGCATGGCATTTCCCATCTCGTCATCGAGGTAGCCGACGCTGAGCGCGCGGCACGCTTCTATGCCGACACGCTGGGGGTCGATGGGGCCGCCTTGGGAGACTGGCCCGAGGCCAATGAGCTGGCCTTGGCGCTGCCGTCGGGCCAGATGCTGGTCTTTAAGTCCGGCGGCACCGGGGACAGCCAAAATGAATCCGGAATCCACCAGGCCTATGGCTGCACGCCAGAGGCGCGATCGGCGATCGAGGCGAGCCTGGCGGGCACCGGCATCGCCGTCCACCGCTATCACGAAGACCGGCCGGCGGAGGCCCGGGACCCCTTCTACTTCACCGATCCCGACGGCAACCGCGTCCAGTTGGTCACCGCGCCCGGCAACCAGAGGGGCATATCGGGGATCGACCATGCGGCGATCCAGGCCTCGGACATGGAATGGGAGGAAGCCTTCTTCGTCGACCGGCTGGGCTTTGCCGTGGATCACCGGGTGGGGTGGAACACGGAGGATTACGTGCGCGCCCGAGCCTGGGCCGAGGGACGGGACGACATGGCGCCCGGGACGCGGCGCATGGACCGTCGCTATCGCGACAACCCGGGGGCGGAGCCGGGCTCAAGCCGCGAGGTCCCGCGCCCCAATATCCAGTTATTCCTCAGCCTGGGCGGCTCGGTGCTGGGCATTTTTCTCGCCACCTCCCACGTCCAGGAACCGGCCCCGGAGCTGGCGCGGGGGACCCCGCGCACCGCCCTTGCCATGGACCGAGCCGGCCTCGAGTCCATGGCGTCGGCCCTGGACGCCGCCGGCGTCGCCCTGGAGGGCCCGGTGGTCCATGACAAGGGCGCACCCCTTGAGGTATCGCTTTACTTTCGCGATCCCTGCGGCAATTTCTTCGAACTCTGCGTGCCCGCGGACGCCCGGGGTTAGGCCCATGGGCGATCCCCGACCCCATCCCCTGCCGCGCTTTTCGCTTTCCGAACGCGACCGCCGCTGGGCCGCCGTGCGCGCCGTCATGGCGGATCGCGGCGTGGACGTCATCCTGGCGCCCCAGAACACCGGCCATTCCATGGATTTCCAGGCCGATGCCCGTTACCTCACCCATTGCGGCGGCGGCGGTGATGCCGATGTCGCCGCCGTCTTCCCGCTGGACGGCGAGGTGACCGCCATCGCCACCTCGGCCCGGCCCCGTTGGACACCCGAGGTCCAGGACTGGACCGCCGATGTCCGCGAGGCGCGCCGCAACTACGGCTCGGTGATGGTCGAGCGGTTGCGCGAACTGGGCTTAGGGAAAGGCCGCATCGGCATCACAGGCCTCGGCGTTATCGGCGGCACGCGCTCGGCGGAAGGGTTGATCCTCCACGGCACCTGGAAACAGATCCGGGAAGCCTTTCCCGATGCCGAGATCATCGACGCCACGGAAATCCTCGCCACCGTGCGCGACGTGAAAAGCATTGAGGAGATCACTTGCCTGACCAAGGCCGTCGAGATCATCGAGAAAGGCTACCAGGCGGAGGTGGCGGCGGCCCGGGCCGGGGCCATCGACTGGGAGGTTTGGGCCGCCACCCAGTACGGGCTCCTCAGGAACGGCTCCGAAGCGCCCATTCATTGCAACTGGATATCGGGGCCCAACGTGGTCCGGACCCTCACCCGCCCCACCTTCCGGCGATTGGAACCGGGCGACCTCATCATCAACGAGCTCGAGGCGTGTTGGATCGGCTACCAGGCCCAGTGCGTGCAGCCGGTGTTCGTGGAGCGGGCCGATCCCGTGCACCAGGAGCTCATCAAGGTCCAGCGCGCGGTGTTCGATGAAATCCTTGCGGCCATCCGGCCGGGGACCAACCTCGGCGAACTGGCGGCCCTCACCCGAAAATCGGTCCAACGCGCGGCCCCCGCCAAGGGCCCGGCGGCGGGAGCGACGGCGAAACTCACCATGCACGGCAAGGGGGCCGGCGACGACGGGCCGATCATCACCGGCGCCGCCCGCGACCCCCGCCAGCTGGCCTATCGCCTCAAGGAAAACATGACCTTCGTCTTCAAGCCCTCGGTGCTGACGGCGGACGGCGCCTCCATCTGTACCTGGGGCGACACGGTGGCGGTCACCGCCCATGGCGCCCGGCGCCTCGGCACCCGCCCTCACGGGCTGGCGGTATCGGGGGCGGAAATTGGCAAGACCGAAGACTTAGACGCCGTTTTGCGGCATAATTTAGACTAGCAAATCAGGGACGAAGGAAAATGACAGCAGTCAGCGTTGCCCAAGGGATGCGCGAATTCGCTTCCCGCCGCATTACGGCAATGTCGCTATGGCATTGGTTCGTGTTCTTGGTGGTGGGCGGCTTCGTGATGACGCCGCTGGTATTCCTGGTGCTCGGCAGTTTCTCCCTGGCCGAGCTGCCCACCGACTTCTCGCTGTCCAACCTCGGCTTCCAAAACTACGAAGAGGTCTGGTGGGATCCCTCTACCTACCAGGTGTTAAACAACACCGTCATCTACACGACCGGCGCCACCGCCTTCGGCATCACCCTGGCGGCGGTCTTGGCGTGGCTGGTGGAACGCACCAACATCCCCGGGAAACTCTGGATTTACGCCGGCGTCCCCATGACGCTGGCCATGCCCGGCATGCTCCAGGCCATGGCCTGGGTGCTCCTGCTGTCCCCCCGCATCGGCTTTCTCAACAGATGGAGCCAGGCTTTGTTCGGGCTCGAATCGGCGCCCATCAACATCTACTCCCTGGAAGGCATGATCTTCATCGAGGGCCTACGCCTGGTGCCAACCGCCTTCCTGATGCTTGTGCCACTTCTCAGGGCCATGGATCCGGCCCTGGAAGAAGCCGCCGCCATGTCGGGCGCCAATCCCAGCGCGACCATGCGCAGGGTGACGTTGCGGCTGATGATTCCGGGGCTGCTGGCGGTGGTGATTTATCAGGCCATGACGGCCCTTGAGGTGTTCGAAGTTCCAGGTATCCTTGGGTTGCCTTCGGGAATCTACGTCTTCTCGACCAAGATTTACTCGATCCTCCAATCCGTCTCGGCCCTGCCGGCCTATGGCCAGGCCAACGCCTTGGCCATCATTTACGTGTTCATCGCCATTGGCGCGACCTACCTTTATGCCCGCGTCATTTCCCATTCGGAACGGTTCACCATCATCACCGGCAAGGGATACCGGCCCAGGGAGCTGGAACTCGGCCGCTGGCGCTGGTGGGCATTGGGGCTGGTAGGCCTGTTCCTGACGTTTTCGATCGTTCTGCCGTTCCTGGTTCTTCTCTTCGTTTCCTTCCTGCCCTATCTGCAGCAACCGAATTGGGCCGCGTTCCAATCCATGAGCTTCGAGCATTACGAGACCCTTTGGCGGGCGCCCATGATCCACACGGTCCTGTGGAACACCTTAATGATGGTCGTGATCGCCTCCACCATGACGGTGGTCGTGTCGTTCTTCGTCTCCCTGGTGATCGTGCGGTCCAAGTTCTGGGGACGGAGGGTCCTCGACCAGATGTCGTTCATGCCCCACGCCATTCCCGGCATCGTCATGGGCCTCGCCTTCCTGTGGGTGTTCCTCCAGGCGGGCAAGTACGGCATCCCCATCCATGGTGGGATCTGGGCGATCTCGATTGCCTTCACCGTGGGCTTCATGGCCTATGGCACGCGCTCCATGAACGCCGCCATCCTGCAGATCCACAAGGACCTGGAAGAGGCCGCCCAGGTTTCCGGTGCGCCCCATTGGCGAACCATGTGGCGCATCTTCTATCCCTTGATGCTGCCGACCTTCGTCGGCGTCTGGATCTGGGCCATGCTCCACGCCGTGCGCATAGCCGGCAAGCCGTTGGTGCTCTACGAAGGTGCCGAGAACCAGGTGCTGGCTATCCTGATTTGGAACATGTGGGATGAAGGCAATATCGAAGGCGTGGGCGCCATCGGCGCGCTGATGATCGCCGGCCTTCTGATCATCACCTTGGGCCTCAGGCTGATGGGCTTCGGCCGGGGCAC
>Ga0114947_10000867_pt1 | contig 10896 bp, 5 predicted proteins | sample CR02metaG_FD_99656 | JGI IMG/M metagenome (GOLD analysis project Ga0114947, IMG submission 99656) | Deep subsurface microbial communities from Mariana Trench to uncover new lineages of life (NeLLi) - CR02 metaG | ecosystem: Environmental > Aquatic > Marine > Ocean trench > Sediment ...
ACCCACGCCCGCCGGTAGTGCATCGTTGTGCACGATATGCACTGAAGTTTCCGGCGTCATGTCCATTCTAAGTACCGGGTAGTCGTCAAAGTTTCCCTGGTCTACACGTCCATTGGTCGCCGTAATTTTACCCTCGCGCGCAAGACTCAAACCGAATATTACCGATCCCTCGAGTTGTGCACGCACCCTGTCCGGATTGACTGCAAGACCGCAATCGAACGCTATGTCGACACGTGGCACGTTCCAGCGCCCATCCGCATCAACAGCGACCTCCACGACTGCCGCGACGTAGCTCAGAAAACTGCGGTGCACGGCAATGCCATGCCCATGTCCTCCCGGCAGTACTCTTCCCCAGCCCGCTTTCTCGGCTGCAAGTTCTGCGACATGGCGCAATCTTGCTGTGTCGAACGGATAGTTGTCGACGCCTTTCTGCCCGAAAGACGAGAAATCGAGATGCCGATCCGGACCGAGCATGTCCAGAAAGTTTTCAAGTGGATCCTTATTCCTTGCGTAGGCAATTTCATCCGTAAACGAACACACGGCAAATGCCTGGAAGATGTTGCAGACCGATCTCAACCAGCCGATTCGAATCTTCGCTTCCGTCTCGGCCGACGCGATATTTACGTTGGCGATGTCGTACGGCATGTTGATCGCACCCATGCCAATTTCCCAACCGGCCGGATGCTTCGCTCCAGCTTCAAACGTCGACATGATCGTTGGGTAGGCGACACGGTGCAGCCATCCGCTGACCGCGTTCTCGCTGTTGATACTCGCCTTCAGGTACTGTGCGCTCGGCGCGTGAAAATAGTCATGGCGAATATCGTCTTCACGACTCCAGACAACTTTGACTGGCGCGCCAATCGATTTGGACAGGATGATCGCCTCATTGACAAAGTCGCATTTGGATTTGCGGCCGAATCCACCACCGAGCAGCGTCACGTGTACTTTGATCTGCTCAGGCGCGAGCCCGGTGATCGCGGCGCCCTCCTTGATGATCGACTGCGGATTCTGAGTCGGCGCCCATACTTCACAGCGATCAGTCGTGACTGACGCGAGCGCCACCGGCGGTTCCATGGGTGCGTGGGCGAGATGAGGCGTGTAAAACTCCGCATCCAAAGTAACGTCCGCATTCGCGAATGCCTCTGTAACGTCCCCCTCTTCGCGCACGACTTGCCCATCCTGCCTGGTGGCGGCCTGAAGCTGCGCTTTGTAGTCGTCGGAGTTGTATCTCGCATTGTCTCCTTCGTCCCATTCGATCTTCAGGCGTTTGCGGCCTTCCATCGCCGCCCAGGTGTTATCGGCAATGACCGCGATCCCGCCGAGTGCCTGGAACAACGCCGGCGGTGTGGCGGCTGGCAACTCTACGACCTGTCGCACACCGTCGAGCGCCAGTGCTTCGGCCGCATCGAAGGATTTCACGCGACCGAAAGTGACCGGGCAGCGGGCGATCACGGCATATTTCATGCCTGCCACACTGGCGTCGATGCCGTAGCCCGCGCGCCCGTGGATCATGTCGTCGAGATCGACAATCGGCATGTCTTTTCCGATGTATCGAAACTTTTCCGAGGGTTTGAACGACAGCGTATCCGGCGCCGGCACGGGCAACGCGGCAGCGGCCGCGACAAGGTCCTTGTAGTCCAGCGAGCGTGTGCTCGCATCGTGCAGGACGCGGTGATTCTCCGCCCGGCACTCGGCAACGTCGACCTGCCATTCATCCGCGGCGGCCTGTTCGAGCATCTGCCTTGCCGACGCACCGGCTTCACGCATGCGCTGCATGAACCCGCGCACCGACCACGATCCGTCTGTGTTCTGATCACCGTACACGGCGTCGGCCATCGCCTGCTCGACTATGACCCGCCCCCAGTCAGCCTCGAGCTCGTCTGCGACAATGGCGGCGAGGCCGGTTCGCGTGCCCTGCCCCATCTCGCTGCGATGTGAAATGATGTGTACGGTGCCGTCAGCGTCGAAACTGACAAATACGTCGGGCGACCACGGCCCATCGGCAGGCCGTGCAGCCGTTATTGCGGGTTTGTCCTGACGGCCGCAGCCGGCCATTGATACGCCCAGTACAAACAGGCCACCGGTCTTGACGAAATCACGTCGCGATAGCTGCTTCACAGGATTCATGACATTTCTCCTGCAGCCGTCCGTATAGCTTTCCTGATTCGCTCGTAGGTCCCGCAGCGACAGATGTTGCCGCGCATGCCGTCAACGATATCCTGCTCACTGGGGTCGGGATTGCTTGCCAGCAGCGATGCCGCCTGCATGATTTGTCCTGGCTGGCAGTAGCCGCATTGTGGGACATTGTGTGCCGCCCACGCTTTTTGTAGTGGGTGGTCGCCGTTGGCCGCAAGACCTTCAATTGTCGTGACGTCTGCGCCCTCGGCGGCGGACACCGGCGTCACACATGACCGGACAGCTTTGCCGTCAAGATGAACGGTACAGGCGCCGCAGAGACCTTTGCCGCATCCGAACTTCGTACCGGTCAGGCCCAGAACGTCACGCAATGCCCACAACAAGGGCATATTGGCATCGCCGTCGAATTCGATGGATTCCCCGTTGACTGATAGATTCATCGCCTTTTCCCATGAGTAGCGAGTCCCGCCGATCCTGGGGTCCATCGAGGCATCATGCCGTGGCTTCCCGTCCCCTTAACTTCAGGCGGTTTTTGCTTTTCGCTGCGGTCTCCTGAGCATAGTGGAATTTGATTAATTTGCGGGCGATTTCAACCGGTCGCCGTCATAGCGCCCGACCGACCCCTCAGTCTACCGCGACGCGGGCGTTGCGAAATATGCGCATCCACGGACCGTCGACGCCCCAGTCGTCGGGGTGCCAGGAGTTTTGCTGCGTCAGCACGACGCGTTCCGGATGCGGCATCATGATCGTGACACGGCCGTCCTCGCTGCAAAGGCCGCAAATGCCGTCGAGCGAACCGTTCGGATTCGCCGGATAGTCGTCTGCGACCTTGCCGTAGTTATCGACATAGCGCATTGCGACCGTATAGGAGGATGTATAGCGTGCCAGGTCGTCGTCGAATCTAACGCGTCCTTCGCCGTGAGACGTCGCAATGGGAATCTGTGAGCCGGCCATCCCCTGCAGAAACAGCGACGGGCTCTCGACGACCTCCACCAGGCTGAATCGAGCTTCGAATTGTTCCGATCGGTTGCGCAGAAATCTTGGCCAGTTCTTGGCGCCGGGAATCAGTTCGCGGAGGTGGGACAGCATCTGACAGCCATTGCAGACACCAAGCGTGAACGTGTCGCTGCGCGCAAAGAACTCGGCAAACTGGTCCCGGGTTCGTGCGTGGTAGAGGATCGACTTGGCCCAGCCACCGCCCGCACCGAGCACATCGCCGAACGAAAAGCCGCCGCATCCCACGAGGCCCTGGTAATTGGCAAGGTCGTCGCGGCCACTCAGCAGGTCGCTCATGTGCACGTCAAAAGCGGCAAAACCGGCACGCATGTAGGCGGCTGCCATTTCATACTGGCCATTGACGCCTTGCTCCCGAAGAATCGCCACCCTTGGTCTCGCGACGCCGCGAAGAGACCGAACGATGTCGTCATTGACATCGAACTTGAGCCGCGCGTTGAGGCCGGGATCCTTGTCGTCGAGGATACGGTCGAATTCCTCTTTGGCTGTTTCGGGATTATCGCGCATCGCCTGTATGCGATAGCTCGTCTCGGACCATTCCTGCTGCAGATTGCCACGTCGAAATCTCAACAGCACACCCTCATCATCCCGAATCGTCAAGACCGGTTTCGTCTCGACGCGACCAAATGCGGCTGCACTGAGGCCGTGGCGATCCAGGATCATGTGCACGTGTGCCAGTTTGCTCTTGGCAACCTGTACAACCGCTCCGGCCTCCTCGGTAAATAGTTGCGCCAGATTGTCCGTCTCAGAGCCGGTGAGCTGAATGGATACGCCGAGACGGCTCGCGAAGATCATTTCCGCGACCGTCGCAAGCAGGCCGCCGTCGCTGCGATCGTGATACGCCAGCAACATGCCGCGCGCGTTGAGTTCCTGAACCGCTGCAAAAAAGCCTTTGAGCAGTGCCGGCTCCACGATGTCCGGCGTGGCACCGCCGACACGATTGAACACCTGAGCGAGACAGGAACCGCCGAGCCGGTTCGCTCCCTGACCCAGGTCGAACAACAACAGATAGCTCGGCTCATCGATGCGGCGCAATTCCGGTGTCAGATGGCGTCGAACGTCGGTGACTGGCGCGAATGCCGAAACGATCAGCGATACGGGCGCCACGACCTCGTAGTTTTCGTCGCCGTCGCGCCAGCTGGTACGCAGTGACAGAGAATCCTTGCCGACCGGAATCGCCAGTCCGAGATCGCGGCACATTTCATCCGCGACCGCTTTAACGGTGTCGAACAGTCTGGCGTCTTCTCCCGCATGTCCGGCGGCCGCCATCCAGTTCGCCGACAGGCGAATCTTCGTGATGTCTTCGATCTGCGCCGCGGCGATGTTGGTGATCGCCTCGGCAACGGCCATGCGCCCCGACGCCGGGGCATTGATCGCAGCCAGCGGCGTCCGCTCGCCGATTGCCATCGCCTCGCCCGTGAGGCTGCCAAATCCCGACGCCGTGATCGCGACGTCGCTGACCGGAATCTGCCACGGACCGATCATTTGGTCACGCACCGTCAGTCCACCAACGGTGCGATCACCGATATTTATCAGGAACGATTTGTCCGCTACGGCCGGAAATCTGATGACGCGGCCGATGGCCTCTTCGAGCTCGATACCGTCCAGATCGAGAGGCGTCTCGAGCGCGGGTGTCCGTTCAACCCGGCGCGTCGTTTTCGGTGGATTGCCGAACAACATCTCCATCGGCATGTCGACGCAACGATTGCCGAGGTCCCTGTCATCCACGACAAGGCGGGCATCATCTGTCAACGTGCCAATGACGGAAACCGGGCACCGCTCGCGCTCGCACAACGTTGTAAATTCATCGACCCGGTCCGCGGCCACGATCGCCACATAACGCTCCTGCGCCTCGTTGCACCAGATCCCCATCGGTGACATGCCGGGCTCGGCGTTCGCCACGTCACGCAATTCGATGCGTGCGCCGCGTTTGCTGTGATCGACGGCTTCCGCCACGGCATTCGACAGTCCGCCTGCACCGACGTCATGAATGAGCAGTATCGGGTTGTCACTGCCCATGGCGCAGCACCGATCGATCACTTCCTGAGCGCGCCGCTGCATTTCCGGGTTGCCGCGTTGCACCGAGGCGAAATCGAGCTTCTCACTCGACGTCCCGCTCGCAAGGCTCGACGCCGCACCGCCACCCAGACCGATCAGCATCGCGGGCCCGCCGATAATGACGATCTTCGCCCCGACGGGCACATCGATTTTCCGCGCGTGTTCGGCGCGCACATTGCCGACGCCGCCGGCGATCATTATTGGCTTGTGGTAGCCGAGAATCTCGTTGTGCGGCAGTCCCGGCAACGCGCACTCGAAGGTACGAAAATAGCCCGCGAGGTTAGGCCGGCCAAACTCATTGTTGAACGCCGCACCACCGATCGGTCCGTCAATCATGATTTGCAGCGGTGTGGCCAGGCGCTCCGGATGCGGGAACGTGTCTTCCCAGGGCTGGCGGAAACCGGGAATGCGCAGGTGCGACACGCTGAATCCCGTCAATCCGGCTTTGGGTTTCGCACCGAGACCCGTCGCTCCTTCGTCGCGTATCTCTCCGCCGGATCCGGTCGCAGCTCCCGGAAACGGCGAAATCGCCGTCGGATGATTGTGCGTTTCGACCTTCATCAATATATGAACGGGTTCCTCGCTGTAGCGGTACTCACGATCACGCGGGTCGGCCATCAGCCGCGACGCGTCCGGACCCTCGATCACCGCTGCATTGTCCGAGTACGCCGACAATATGCCTTCCGGACTCGTTTCCGTCGTCGAACGAATCATGCCGAACAAGCGCTCGGCTTGCGGCTCGCCGTCGATGACCCAGTCAGCGTTGAATATCTTGTGGCGGCAATGCTCCGAATTCGCTTGCGCGAACATCATCAGTTCTGCATCTGTCGGATCGCGCCCGAGTCGCGCGTAACAGTCGGCGAGGTAGTCGATTTCATCGTCCGACAAGGCCAGGCCGAGTTCGATGTTCGCCCTCGCAAGCGCATCACGGCCATCGCGGCTGAGTGCAATCATGCCAAGCGGCGCCGGCTCGTGTGCGGTGAACAACGCCGCCGCCGCATCGCCTGAATCGAGAGCGGCCTCCGTCATTCGATCGATCAGCAAACCTGCCAGTGGACGCATGTCGCCGTTGCCCGTTTTGCCCTTGAATTGCACGCCATAGCAGATGCCACGCTCGACGCGACGCACGACATCGAGATCACAGGCATGAGCGATATCCGTCGCCTTGCTCGACCACGGCGAAATCGTGCCTGGCCTCGGCACCACGTAGAGCTTGCTGGATCCTTTTACGAATTTACCGGGACGATCACCGGCCAGTAGCAGTGCATTCAGGCGCTGCCGGTCCTCCCTGGACAATGGGCCCGCGAGATGGACGAAATAGGCAAACCGCGCGGCGATTTTTACGACCCGTTGATCGACAGCGCGAAGTTTTTGCGCGAGCTTCTCGAGACGGAATTCCGACAGCGCAGGCTGACCGGCCAGTTCCACCATATCGACTGGTGTCTGGACGTCGAGGTCATGTGCTGGAATCGACAAGCGGCTCGAACCCTTGAGCGAGGCGGAGACTCGGTATGCTGCGATGATACTAGAAGCGGGAAATGGGGTCGAACCGCACTTTTTCTACGACTTACCGCCGTCCCGGGGCGTGTAAATCGGCATCGGGAACTGCGCCACGTTGCTGCCCTCGACCTTGCTGATTTTACTCGCACCCTGCTTGTCGACTTCGTCAATGCGTATGATCGAATGCATCGGCAAGTAGGTGCGCCGGACGTCGGCGAACTCGGACTTGATTTTCTCTTCGGCAGGATCGACGACAACGGTCGTACGCTCGCCGAAAACGAGTTGCTCCACCTCAACGAAACCGAACATCGCGCCTTGCGCGACATGCCGGGCGTAGATCTCGTAGACCTGTCCCTGGCTCATGAAGATGATTTTGTACAGACACTTCTTCTTGTTCATCATGACGCCGACTGTAGACGGCCAAACCTGCTGCGAAACCGATCCGGAGGGCGCGTAGTGTACCCAAATCGGCGACATCTGGCGCGGCTGTCGGTCGGCTCGCCTGAAAATCTGTATATGGTCTGAATTCTTCATATTTTGTTGCGACACGGACCACCGGCAACCCGATTATGTGAACTACTCGGCAGCGTAAGCCCTTCAATCGCTGCACTATTTGTGCAGTACCCCTGACCGGGCGGCGTGTGGCCGTGCCGGCAGCGATGGCGCGAGTAGCAAGATGCCGCTTCATCTCGAAATCGTCAGCGAACACCGTGATCTGGTCGGAGACGATGTCGTGCGCGTGTTTAATGAGGATGGCGGCACAATCGGCCGGTCGCTGCGCAGCGACTGGATATTACCGGACCCGGACCGCTACATTTCCAGCCTCCATGCGACGGTCGATTGCAAGGCGGGCGTGTATTACCTGGCCGACACCAGCAGCAATGGCGTTTTTGTCAACGGCGAGAAAAAGCCGATCGGCAAGGGCAATCCGCGCCGGTTGTTCAACGGCGACATCTTGCACATGGGCGACTTCGAAATCGTCGTCACGATCGACGAAGGCGAGGACCTCGACATGCCGGAGCAGTCATCCGCATCGACCATTTCAAAAGAGATAGAGCAGCTCGTGCCGGAATCGAGCATGAAAACCGGCCCTGATCTTCTCGATGAAGAGGAGATCACGGGCGACGAAGAGTTTCAATCAGCGCTGTTCGGACCGGGCGGCATATCAGCGTCGCCGGCGCCAGCCAACGATGTGCCCGATGTGGAACCTGACGACGGCGGCAGCCCGTCGCAGGAGGACCTGTTCGACGCGTTCGCCCAAGGTGTCGGCGTCAGCCGTTCCGATTTCCACCCGTCCGTTGACCTGATGCAGGTGATGCGCAACGCCGGTGAGGTGCTGCACGAGTACGTCGCCGGCATGGAAAAACTCATCGCCAGCCGCGCCGACCTCAAAGACGCGTTCCGCCTGGATCAGACGATGATCCTGCCGCGCCATAACAACCCTCTCAAGCTCTCGCAAAATACCACCGATTCGGTCAAACAGTTGCTCGTGGGACAGGAAGGCGAGTACCTCGGACCACGTGACGCCGTTCGCGAAGTCAGCCGCGATCTGCTGGCGCACCAGGAAGCGTTTCTCGACGCGATGGCTACTGCCCTCGGCGAATATTCAGAACGCTTCGACCCCGACGAAATCAGCGAGGCAGCCTCCGGCTCATCGCAACGCAAGCCGCTGTTCGGGTTCCTGAAAAAAATCAAGTACTGGCAGCGCTATTGTGATTTGTACCCGACGATGACGGCAACCGGCGGTGGACGTTTCCCGCAGACTTTCGCCGAGGAGTTTGTCAAGGCCTATGAAAGCCAGATTGCCGAATTCAAACGGCTCGGCCCGGCGGATCACAGCGCCCCGACACCGTTGCTGGCGCCGCTGCAGGATGCCGATGCCGGTAAAGGCATGACAGCCACTGCAGAGAACACCGATGATGAGGATGATGACGATTTCGACATCGTGGTAACGCAGGTTATCGAGAAGCTCGACGATGAACTTGATGAACACGATATCGATTTGGCCGTAACGGCCGTCCTCGAAGGCATCGACAACAAAGCGGCTGACGACGCGGACGACCAGGCCAAGAGCTGACCCGCTCGCTGGCTGGACTCGCGGGTCAGCTGCGGTTTTGCCGGTTCTCGATGAGGTCGTCGACGACGGCCGGATCAGCCAGCGTCGACGTATCACCCAGGTCCGCGTAGTCGTTGGCTGCCACTTTTCGCAAAATGCGGCGCATGATCTTGCCGGATCGCGTTTTCGGCAGGCCTGGCGCCCATTGAATCAGGTCCGGCTTTGCGATCGGCCCTATTTCCCTGCGCACGCACTTTTGCAACTCTATTTTGAGCTCATCGCTCGCAGCGACACCATCCATCAGCGTGACATAAGCGTAGATGCCCTGACCCTTGATGTCGTGCGGGTAACCAACCACGGCCGCTTCGGCAACATCCTTGTGCACAACGAGCGCGCTCTCAACCTCCGCCGTGCCCATGCGATGACCGGAGACGTTGAGGACATCGTCAACCCGCCCCGTGATCCAGTAGTAGCCGTCCTCATCGCGGCGCGCGCCATCACCCGTGAAGTAGCGGCCTTCGTATGTCGCGAAGTATGTGTCGATGAAGCGCTGATGATCGCCATATATCGTGCGCATCTGGCCCGGCCAGCTGTCGGTGATGACCAGGTTGCCGGACGCAGCGCCATCGAGTTCGTTGCCGTCGCCGTCGACGATCGCGGGCATGATTCCGGGCAGCGGCGTGGACGCTGAACCCGGTTTCAGTGCCGTGGCCCCGGGCAGCGGACTGATCAATATGCCGCCCGTCTCGGTCTGCCACCAGGTGTCGACGATCGGGCAGCGCCCGTCGCCAACGACTCGGTAATACCACTCCCAGGCTTCCGGATTGATGGGCTCGCCGACCGTACCAAGCAATCGCAGGCTGTTCCTCGACGTCCGCTTCACGGGATCATCGCCCTCGCGCATCAGCGCACGAATCGCCGTCGGCGCCGTGTAACAGATATTGACGCTGTGCTTGTCGCAGATTTCCCAGAAGCGCGACGCGGTCGGGTAGTTGGGCACACCCTCGAACATCAGTGTCACGGCGCCGTTCGCGAGCGGGCCGTACACGATGTAACTGTGCCCCGTGACCCAGCCAACGTCCGCGGTACACCAGAAAATATCGCCGGGATGATAGTCGAAGACAATCTCGTGCGTAAACGCCGCATAGACGAGGTAGCCACCCGTCGTATGCAGCACGCCTTTTGGCTTTCCGGTCGAGCCCGACGTGTAGAGGATGAATAACGGATCCTCGGCACCCATCTCTTCGCACGGGCAATCCGCGCCGACATCAGCCACGAGTTTGTGCAGCCAGGCATCGCGATCATTGACCCAGTTGATGTCGTTACCCGTGTTGCGGACAACAAGAACCTTTTCCAGGGTCGTCACTTCGGGGTGTTCAGCCGCCGCATCTACGTTTGCCTTGAGCGGTATCAGTTTGCCGCCGCGAACGCCCTCGTCCGCAGTAATGACGATCGACGATTCGCAATCGTGAATACGGCCGGCAAGTGCAGCGGGTGAAAAGCCGCCGAATACGACAGAATGGATCGCGCCGATCCGCGCACATGCGAGCATGGCGATGGCCGCATCGGGAATCATCGGCATGTAGATCGTGATGCGATCGCCTTTTTTTGCGCCAAGCGATTTGAGGCTGTTAGCAAAGCGGCACACGCGTTCGTGGAGATCACGGTAGGTTATCTTGAGGTCACGGGACGGATCATCACCTTCCCAGATGATCGCAACATCATCACCTTTGGCGTCGAGATGCCGGTCAACACAGTTGTAACAGACGTTGAGTGTGCCATCGTAAAACCAGCGCACGTGCAGATCGTCCCTGGCGAATGAGACATCCTTGCACTTCGTAAACGGCTTTATCCAGTCAATGCGCTGCGCCTGTTCTGCCCAGAACGCCGCGTTGTCATCGACGGACTGCGCATACATTTTGTCGTAGCCGGCCGCGTCGATCAGTGCACGTGCCTTCGTTTCAGCATCGACGGGATAGATGTCAGTCATGATCTTTCAGCCTTTTTCTTGTGTTGCCTGCAGGTCGTTGGCCAGATCGACGATGCGCCGTGCTTGCGCGAGATGCGGACGATCGATCATCTCGCCATCCATGCCGAGCGTGCCGGCACCCGGGCTTTCTTCGAACAAGGCG
>Ga0114947_10000868_pt1 | contig 10896 bp, 8 predicted proteins | sample CR02metaG_FD_99656 | JGI IMG/M metagenome (GOLD analysis project Ga0114947, IMG submission 99656) | Deep subsurface microbial communities from Mariana Trench to uncover new lineages of life (NeLLi) - CR02 metaG | ecosystem: Environmental > Aquatic > Marine > Ocean trench > Sediment ...
GCGCTTGTAGGTTCAGATCCCGGGCCCGCAAACAACGAGAATCACTGATCTTACCGGTGCGCTTGTAGGTTCAAATCCCGGGCAGGATTTGTTCAAGGTCCTACCATGCTCGAGCTGAGGAAAGCCGTTTGAAACTGGTTGCGGGGGCCCGATCTCTACCATTCCGTACTCTGGTTTCGGTTTTCGTCCCGATCCCCGGGTAAATGCTTACGGTGGCACGCAACGACATTTACCGATCGCCTGGGTCAATCGGTCGGGCGGGCCCCTGGACAAATTGGGGCCCTGTACCAGACCTGGAACGGCTCGCAGAAGCTTTGGGCGCCTAACTGACCTTCTTGAGGCAATGTCTGCTTTTCGCCTGTTTATGTCTGCTTACCCCCCAGGTCCAGACGTAGCTGACCCCCGTCTTGTACGGTAACTATTGACCCAAACCAGTCATTCCGGCAGGCCAATCTAAACAGGCACGTGCCGCAATCCAGTGTTTCTCTTAGCGAGCAAATGACAGCAGTTGAAAAGTGGCTTACGATGCTGCGGATAACGGGTCAAACGCTGACGGCTGAAGCGCGGGCGGGCGAGCGTATCAATTTGTGCGGCATAGGTGCGTGCTTTTATACTCGCGCTAACTCGATGACCAAATCTGCTGCTCATTGAGGGCGGCGGTTGGCAACAGAGAAGCTGCTTGGCGGAGGCGCTGGGCAGCTTTTTTGTTGGGGTTTGGGCGATGGTGAAGGTTTGGAGCGTGCCGGTGGCGGCGCTATAAACAGCGTTTGAATTAAAGGTTGTTTTGGTGCTGAGCTGCCGCTTTGTTGGAGTAGACCATGTACGACTACATTATCGTTGGCAGCGGTCCGGCAGGATGTGTTCTGGCCAATCGACTGACCGAAGACCCAAATGTCAATGTCTTACTATTGGAAGCCGGGCAACCGGATCGCAATCCCTTGATCCACATGCCGGCTGGATTTGCCAAATTGACAGGAAAGGCCGAATCATGGGGCTATTCCACGGCACCACAAAAAAATCTGAATAATCGGGAAATCTGGTACCCCCAAGGAAAAGTCCTTGGTGGCGGAAGCTCCATAAACGCGCAAGTATTCACGCGCGGAAATCCAATGGATTATGATGAATGGGCCAGCGAACACGGTTGTGACGGTTGGTCTCACGCCGACATATTGCCTTACTATCGACGTTCTGAAGACAACTCGCGTTTTTCCAATAAGTGGCATGGCGTGGGCGGCCCGCTGCAGGTGTCAGACCCCGAACCTCAGGCCATGACACAAATTTTTGTACGTGCCTGCCAGGAAGCCGGATTTCCCTACAATCCGGATTTCAATGGAGAAACACAGGAAGGATTTGGCTTTTATCAAACTACAACCCGCAATGGGCGGCGCTCCAGTGCGCCGGTGGCCTATATCCGCCCGGCACTCAACCGCGCAAATTTAAAAGTCGAAACCAATGCGCTCGTGCGGCGGATTGTGATCGAAAACGGTCGCGCTGTCGGTGTCGCCCTGGGCCAAAGTGGGGGCGGGAGTGAACGTATGATTCGCTCGGAGCGTGAGGTGCTGGTGAGTGCGGGTGCCATCGGTTCTCCCAAATTACTATTGTTGTCGGGGATTGGGCCTGCAGATGAACTGCGTTCGCTTGGCATTGAAGTCATTGCCGACGTGGCCGGAGTCGGAAAAAACCTGCATGATCATGTCGATCTATTCATCATCAGTGAATGTTCGGGAGACTTCAGCTTTGATCGCTATAAACCCTTGCACATGACACTGTGGGCAGGGCTCCAGTATCTGATGTTTCGCAAAGGCCCTGCGGCGTCAAATCTGGTTGATGGCGGTGGCTTTTGGTGGGCTGATAAAGACGCCCGCTCGCCGGATATTCAGTTCCACTTCCTGCCCGGTTCCGGCCTCGAAACAGGCGTAGAGAAAGTTGGCAATGGCGTAACCCTGAACTCTGCGTTCCAGCGGCCAAGAAGCCGTGGTTCTGTGACGCTGCGCTCAGCGGATTCCCGAGACCATCCGATCATTGACCCGAACTACTGGGCCGATCCTTATGATCAGGAAATATCCATAAAAGGTTTCAAGATTGCCCGCGAAATCATGTCTCAGCCGAGTTTCCGCCCCTATATAAAAGGCGAATTTTTACCGGGTCTGGACGTGCAAACCGATGATGAGATTGCCGCCTACGCGCGTCAACACGCTAAAACCGACTATCATCCCGTCGGCACTTGCCGCATGGGTGCACCTTCTGATCCTAACACGGTCGTAACGCCAGACTTGAAGGTTTGCAATGTTGCTGGACTTCGCGTAATTGATTCATCCATTATGCCACAGGTTGTTAGCTCAAACACCTATTCTCCAACCATCATGATCGCAGAAAAGGGTGCTGATATTATACGCGGAAAAAAAATCGAAGATTATCCACGCTACACTGCTTCATAGATTTGGCGCATTTCTGAGTATGTCTTTCGTAGAGTGGCTTTGTGGATCGCAATGCTCATTCAGCCACGCGCCACTGGCCCTCGACACGCCACTTCCGGTTTTGATGCAGTGGACGGCTCCCACCCAACGGCATCGCAATGTGCCAAAGTTGTGGTTTCGATGAACCACAGGGAAATAGGAGCCGCCCTATGAACGAAGTTATCACGATTGGTGTCGATCTTGCGAAGAACGTTTATCAGGTCCATGGCGTTGACGCGGAGGGTGAGTGGATCGCTAGTAATTGCAGAACTACGTTGCTAGCGGACGCGCCAAAGCGGATGGTTGAGGACATGCAAAACGGAGGGAGCGCTATGAGAGAATTGGCAATTTTGACCTTCCAGACGCTCGACGGTGTGATGCAGTCACCGACCAGCCCCGAAGAAGACCCTTCGGGCGGTTTTCGGAACGGCGGTTGGGCAGTCAATTGCTGGGAAGAGGTGATGGAACAGGTGATGAGAGAGGCAATGGCCGATCCCTATGATCTGTTGCTTGGTCGAAAGACCTACGAATTGTTTGCCCCCTACTGGACGAATGCACCCAGTGATGATCCCGTGGCGCAAAAACTGAACAGTGCGACCAAGTACGTTGCGACTTCCACCTTGAGCGAACTTGAGTGGAGTAATTCCAGACAGATCACGGGGGATATTGCCGTGGAGATCGTTCGTCTCAAGGAACAAGACGGCCCTTTGCTACAAGTCCACGGTAGCTGGCAGCTCATTCAATTCCTACACGCTAACAAGTTAATCGACGAATACAGACTATGGACCTTCCCCGTCATTGTTGGCTCTGGGAAACGCCTTTTCGCTGACAGCAGCGCCCAAACGCATCTAAAGTTGACAAAATCGGATACTTGTCCGACTGGCGCGACGATGAACTTCTACAGACCTGCTGGCAGCTAAATCACCAAAGCTTGGGCTCGGGCTTCAAATAATTTGGCTTTCCGAAGGGCCGCTGTTGGCTACTTTTCCCCATTCCAGCCATGTCCGCGGCACGTCTGGAATGGCTTCAGCTTCGGACATTAAATCAAAAAATGTCTGGTTTAAGCCTTCGAGGCCCACGGCTAGCTTCTCTCGATATCAACCCAGCGGCAGTCGGCTGCCGATTTGAACAGGGCGTCGACCACGTTCATGTTGCCAACTGAGTCCTCGAGCGGAAATTCGACAGCCACACCGTCGCGGACGCAGCGGGCGAAAGCCTCGCCCTGTAGGCGGTACTGATCGCAAGAGTCGAAAGATTCGGTCCGTGCCGATGATCCGTCCGGGGCAGCACCGTCGTCTACAAATATGCGGCACGGCCGGTCCGGGGGGGCGTTGAAGGGAATTTCAATCTCGATCCGCCCCCGTGTGCCGAAGGCCTGGACACGCTGGTAGGGCACCAACTGTGTCGAACAGACGAAGCTGGCCTGGCCGGCCTCGAAATCCAGGACTGCGGTGGTCAGACGATCGGTGCCGAAGGCCGGGTCCCGCTCGATCAGTCCCAGGGCCCGCCGGGGCTCGGCGCCAAATAGATATCGCGCAGCGACGATGGGATAGACACCAATGTCATAGAGCGCGCCGCCGCCCGTTTCCGTCTTGTTGCGGATATTGTCGGCATTATCGTTGAAATAGGAAAAGGCGCCCTGAACCGCGCGAAGCTCGCCGATGGCACCGTCGTGGATGAGGTCCCGCGCACGTATCCACTGCGGATGGTGGCGCACCATGAAAGCCTCGGCGACAATGACGCCGGCCCGGTCCCGCGCCGTGATCAAGGGTGCCACTTCCTGGGCAGTCATGCCGAGCGGCTTTTCGCAGAGAACATGCTTACCCGCCTCGATGGCCTGGATCGAGACGGACACATGCAGGTGATTGGGCAAGGGGTTGTAGACAGCCTCCACCTCCGCGTCGGCGAACAGGTCCTCGTAGCGGCCATACGATCTGGGAATTCCCAGCTTCCGAGCCGCCGACTCGGCCCGTTCCCGGTCCCGGGACCCGATCGCCACGATCTCGCAATCCGGGCTGCTCGCCATGGCCGGGAGCACCTTCTCAAGGCCGATCTTGGCGGTACTCACGACCCCCCATTTCAATGGCTTCATGCTGACAAACCCTCCTGATGTAAAAATAGACCACACTGACTTGATGGATCGCTATTTCGACCTGGGAAAACACGCTCGTCTATCCGAACCACGTTACACGGCTCGATCCTATTGCAACAAAATGGCTGTGCCTTCATCCCTAAACTTTTTCTATAACGACTACACGCTCACCACTGTGGACCGACTTTCGTCTTACTGTCCCAAACTTTACAACGATGTAAAGAAACCGCGACGGGGGGCACCCGGACTGGAAAATATGACCCGCCCCCCTTTATAGGTTTACCTCTTGAACCGAGACCAAAAAAACCAAGCGTGTAAAGTTTGGTGGTGAGTTATCGGCTTTTCATTGCCACAGCAATGTGGGAATTTTCTGATACATCCGCCGCCCATGGAATTGTAAAAACTATCAATGAAATGACGGCCAATCTGCAAATATTGGATGTTGGCGTGGATACCAGCACCACAACTGGATCATTGGTATTAAATTTATTGGGCGCTGTTGCGCAGTTCGAGCGTGAGATGATGTTGGAACGCTAGCGTGAAGGCATCGCCAAGGCCAAATCAGAGGGAAAATATAAAGGCCGCAAGGCTACAGCGAGAGCCAAAGCCGATGACATACTGACCATGAAGTCACAAGGTATTGGGCCTTCTGAAATCGCCAGAACTCTCGAAATCGGACGGGCTTCTGTATATAGGATCATGGCCGAGCAGGCCGCATAGCTATTTTATCAGATTTTGTTGGGGCTATTTGGCAATCTGCGAGTTCCCCGAAATTCTCAACTTTTTGCTATATGGAATGGACCTAATCCAAATGACGAAATCAGATCAACGCGCGTTCTTTATGCGCAGCGCTTCGATGCCGGACTCGTATCGAAAGGAAGAAACCGAAATAGCGCCCATCGTGCAAAGCAGACGCTTTTTTTCACCGAAGCTGGACTTGATGAGCTCTATGCGTATGGACATGCCGGGCTCCTGAACGATCAGCGGATCCGATATCCGGTGACTTCATCAAAAACGAACAGGACATCACTGGGAAGGATTACGCCAATGTTATCGCCTTGCTTGCCATCAAAGTCCTTGGACGCTTTGACAGCAATCTGGTCCGTACCCCAATCAACCGTTACCAACGTGTGGTCGCCGATCAGTTCCGTGGTGTAGATTTTACCGTTCAGCGTCTTGTCTGACGGGGGGGCAATAGCGCAATCCTCGGACCGTACGCCCAATATCCCATTTTCGACGCGACCGCTCACTGCGGTTTCGATCTTTGCGCCATTGGTCAGAAAATGATTCCCTTCGAGACTGCCGTGCACGACATTCATCGGCGGCGACCCGATGAATTGGGCCACGAACAGATTGACAGGATTGTTATAGATTTCAGCAGGCGTCGCCAGCTGCTGCAAAACCCCTTTTTCAAGGACCGCAACACGGTCCGCCAGCGTCATAGCCTCAATCTGGTCATGCGTCACATAGATCGTGGTGATGCCCAGTGTTTCCTGCATGTGCTTAAGTTCTGCGCGCATATATCCGCGCAGCTTTGCATCAAGATTCGACAGCGGTTCGTCCATCAGAAAAACGGATGGGCGGCGAATAATGGCGCGGGCCAACGCGACACGCTGCATTTGGCCGCCGGACAGCTCGCGCGGGTACCGATCGAGCAGCGTATCGAGTTGGACCTGTTTGGCGGCGTCAAGCGTGGCGCTGTCAACGAGGGCCTTTTCGATTTTTCGAACCTTAAGAGGAAAGCCGATGTTCTCGGCGACCGTCTTGTGCGGATAAAGTGCATAGGACTGAAACACCATCGATATATCGCGGTACTTTGGCAGTATATCCGTGACGTTACGGTCGCCAATGTACACTTGACCAGCCGATGGCGTCTCCAGCCCAGACAAGATGCGAAGCGCCGTCGTCTTGCCCGACCCAGAGGCGCCCAGCAATACAAGGAACTCACCGGGTTCGACCAAAAGGTCGAATTTCTCCAACACCTTTACGCTGCCGAAACTCTTCTGGACTTCGTCAAATTTAACCGAAACCTGCGGACTGCCGTCTGCCATTCCTTACCCCTTCATCGCACCCTGCAGGACGCCCTTAGAAATGAATTTCGTCAACAGAATTGACATGATGATGACCGGAATGATCATCACAACGATGATTGCGCTCATTTCCCACCAGAACACTCCTTTTTCACCAGCGTTCTTGGCCGCGACCATGATGGGCATGGTTTGCACTTTGACCGTAGCGATAAACACCGCAAACAAATATTCGTTCCAGTTCAGAACCAGGATCAGCAGCGTTGTCGCAGCAAGACCCGGCCGCGTGAGCGGTAGCACGATTTCCCAGAAGATTCCAAATCGCGTGGCCCCGTCAAGCTGGGCGGATTCTTCCAGTTCGATCGGCACATTGGCGAAGAAATCATGCATCAGCCAGACCACGATCGGCAGGTTGGCCACTGCGTAAAGAATGATCAGCGCAAGATGCGTATCCAGCAATCCCACGGCCTGGAACATCACATACACCGGAATAACCACGACGATGGGTGGAAGTATCCGTTGCGAGATGATCCAGAACAAAATGTCGTTATTGCTGAGGCGCATCTTGAAATACCGACCCACCGAGCGCACCAGGAAAAAGAACATCGCCAGAGCAACGGTTGACGAGGCCCACCATGGAACCCCGGCATAGGTTGTTGCGACAATCACCAGCACAAGCAGCGCCACAAAAACAAGGATGTTGCCGAACTTAGGTTTGTATTGGACACGCGCCAGCGCGTAAGCCGCCATAGATCCAACGGCAACACAGAGGGTCGTAGATACGACGCTGATAACCACTGAGTTGGTGAAAGCCAGGTAGATCTTGCAGATCTGCAGCTCCATCGGGTTTAGCGAAATCACAGGCGATACAACGAAAACGAAGGAGTTGTGGACCAGCAGATACACCTGCCTGAGAATCGAAGTGAGATCACAGAATCGGTCGATATTGAACTGCGCGCGCCACGCGTCGAGGTTCGGCTGAAAATCGAAAAACGGGATATAGAACGGCCCTTGGTTTACGGCCGCTGCGTCCTTGAAGGACGTGATAATGACCCAATAGATCGGGAACAGCACGAACACCGACCAAATCGCCAGCAATGAGTAGGCAACGATCTTCGCAACCAAAGACATCTTGCCGATGGCCGGCGGTTCGAAAAGCCGCTCCATAAGGCTGCGACCGCTTTTCTCGAACTTGAATGATGCGTCGCTCATGCCTTTGTCCTTCGCAGTCGACCCAAAACCACATAGTTGAAGAAAGACGCGCAAACGATGACAGTCAAGATCAGAAGCAGATACCCAATCGCAGCTGACGTGCCCATGTCATTGGCCCTCCAGACAAAAAGAGAATGGAGTGTCATCGATTCCGTTGCCGTTCCCGGACCGCCCCCCGTCATAATGTTAGGCAGGTCTACGATCTTAAACGCCTCGACCGCACGGATAAGCAGCACAGTGACCGCAACCGGTACGACCTGCGGCCATGTAATTTCGCGGAAGATCTGCATACTTGATGCTCCGTCCACCTGCGCGGCCTCAACATGATCCTGAGGCACGTTTTCAAGAGCGGCCAGCATGCAGATGAATATGAAGGGGATCCATTGCCAGGAATCGCCGACAACCATGACTAAGCGCGCGGACCATGCATCAGCCGACCAAACCCAATTCTCGATCCCAAATAGTCTGAGCAACGGCTCGAAAGGGCCTTTTGTGATGTCGGCAATCATCTTCATCGCATAGCCAACACCGAGGGGTGTCACCATCAGGGGTATGAAGAAGATCACCCGGAAGAAGTTTTTGCCGTGGATGGGCTGCGAACAAATGAACGCAAGGCCTGTGCCTATCACAAACTGAATGCCACAACCCACAAGAACATAGAACAGCGTTGTATAAAGGGTACCGATCGAATTGCCCGAGAGCAGTGATGCACACAGTACCCATGCCAGAAAGATCGCCATCGACGCTGAAACGGTACGACCCAACATGCCAACCCAGGTTGCGATCTTCCGGGAGCGATAGAGCCACACTAGAACGCTTACGACAATCACAGCAAAAATTATCATTGCCAGAATGCTGACCGGCTCGGTTCGTCCCAAAAAATGCACCTGGTCGGTACCGAAGAATTGTTTTGAGAAATTTCGGAACCCGACAAAGCGGAATTTCAGACCATCACCAGTGAACCTGACCCGGCTCATTGCAAAGAACATGGAATAGATTGTCGGGAAGATCGCAAAAATGAGGATCAGGGTCACCGCCGGCGCGATAAAGAACGTGCCGGAATGGCGGTCAACCCACTCGCCCCAGCTCTCGCGTTGAGAGCTCCCAGCCAGGGAAATCCCTGGCTGGGCGTTTGTTGAATTATTCGAAATCGACTTCAGCTTTAGTTGCCGGAACCTAGTGCCAGACGTTGATACTCGATCTGTTCGTCGCGCCCGAAGTCCTCAGTGATTTCTTCCCACCCTGCTTCGATGTTCTCCAGGGCTTCTTCCACTGTGATTTCGCCAGCCAGATAGCGTGCAAGCTCAGTATCGAGTACGACGCCTGTATAGTTCGAAGCACCCGGGATTTTCATATCAGACGCCATGTTGAGACTGTTCAACGCCTCGTTAATGGCACCGATATAGTTCACCGCAAGCTCCAGAGGCATCCCAGCTTCGACAAACAGGTCAGGGCTGGCGAGCTGTGAAAGACGATACGGGTTGTATCCGGTCGCACCGATCGTCACGTCGACGCTCGATTGTGCCGCCTGGCTCATGTAGGAAAGGAACGCATAAGCAGCATCCTTTTTCTTCTGGGTAGCATTTTTGTTGATTGCGCCAGCCCAGCCACCAAAGGCCGCGAAAGGTGCATAGTTAATGCCGTCCACCGAATGGGGTGCATTTTCGCTCGTTACCGGGACAAGCTTGCCGGTTGCGCGATCCAGAACTTCCATGGAACCAAGAGCAGACACGGCGTAAAGCAAGCCTTTTATCGCCGTCGCATCGTCATCCAACTGCAGCGGGCCGGGATCGCCCCACTCAACAAGCAGACCACAGCGACCTGCTTTAAAGATAGCGCGGGTGTCGCCGATGTCCATGTTCAGCTCTTCTGGAGGGCCGTATTTTCCTGTCTCTTTGTAAAGCTCGAAAGCCTTCTTCCAGCCGTCGTTATTAATCAAAGGCTTCATCGTGGAATTGTCGAAGTGGAAACCTTGTGCCGTGCCGTGTGTCTGGACAATCGGAGCGGCGAAAGTCTGAATAGCGAAATACGACTGCGCGTTGCGCTTTTTGAAGATGCATGAACCGAAGTCAGCAACCCCGTCGTCATTCATGTCTTGGCCGTGGATTTTGGATGCGATGTCCAGATAATCTTCCCAGGTTTTCGGTGGCTCCAGGCCCGCGTTTTCCAGGACATCCTTGCGATAATAAACCATCTGAAAGTCGCCATCGACCATCAGCAGCTTTGTCTTACCGCCAACCTTCTGACCAAACTCGCGGAAATACGGCGCGATATCGTCAAGGTCGATTTTGTCGTCTTTGGCGATATACGGGTCGAGATCTTCCAGTAGACCAGCCGCATCAAGCTCAACACCCCAGCCAGCGGCGAACACGCCAACGTCAATGGAATTGGTGCCCGTGGACCAGTCATTCTGGATCTTTGGGAAAATTTCAGCGAACGGCACTTCCGTCACGACGATCCTGCCGCCGGTTGCGGCCTCGAACTCTACGCCGCGTTCCATCAGTCGGCCGGCGATGACGTAACCGGGTCGTGTCAGAATGTTGACGGTAACCCCGTCAAACTCGCCGGCAAAGGCGGCAGGCGAAAGTCCGGCCAGCGCGCTGGCGCCGACGATCAGACCCAATAGACTTCTTCGAATTTGCATATCTTAAACCCTCCCAGGATTTGCAGCCAACGATTTCTTCAACTGTTTGGCTGCTTAAAAGGTAGTCTGCAGAAAATCATCATGCAAAACAATACTTTCTTAGAGTCCGACTCGAAATGAGTTGAGTGTTTTCAGGCTCTTGCCAACCTGCGGGTCAGGAGCAGAACGCTGGCGAGGAAGAGCCATGCCTCGGCGCTGGCGATGGTCGCTTCGAAGTCCTTGGCTAGGCGCCGGTTGCGGTTGAGCCAGGCCAGGGTACGCTCGACCACCCATCGGCGCGGTATGACTTCGAAGCCTTGCGCGGCGTCGGACCGCTTGACGATCTCCAGGGTCCATCGGCCCAGCCGTCGCAACGCGTCCTCGAGTTTCGGTCCGCCATAGGCGCCGTCGGCGAAGACGTGGCGCAGCCACGGGAAGGCGTAACGGATGGAAGCGAGCACCGCCGGGGCGCCGTCGCGATCTTGA
>Ga0114947_10000869_pt1 | contig 10896 bp, 8 predicted proteins | sample CR02metaG_FD_99656 | JGI IMG/M metagenome (GOLD analysis project Ga0114947, IMG submission 99656) | Deep subsurface microbial communities from Mariana Trench to uncover new lineages of life (NeLLi) - CR02 metaG | ecosystem: Environmental > Aquatic > Marine > Ocean trench > Sediment ...
GACGAGACCCCTATCACCCTGCATTTTACTCTGCACCCTTGATGACGATAAACGCTGCCTGGGTTGCGGTCGGAGTCTCGCTCAGATTTCAGCCTGGGCGCTGATGTCCATCACTGAGCAGTGGCAGGTCATGGATGAACTCGTTGCTCGCGGTCAAGCAAATAACGCTACAATTGCGGCCGAGAAAGGAGCTTCTCGATGCGATTAGTTGCTACGCTGCTGGTTCTGGTCTTGATGTCAGCATGCACGGCCCTGGTTGTCGGTGGCGCGGCGGTTGGCGGCTACCAGCTGGGCAAAGACGAGCGGGAACCGGCGGTCGTTTCCTCCGATTCGGCTATTACAGTCATGATCAAAGGGCAATTCGTTGCGGACACTACCGTCAGTGTCTTTAATATCAGCGTTCGCACCTACGAAGGATCGGTAACGTTGACGGGTGCTGTGGGTAATTATGTGACACGTGACCAGGCGGGCCGAATCGCGAAAGGAACGAAAGGCGTAAAGTCTGTCAACAATCAAATAGTTGTAGAAAACTAAAGCGCCCCCAGATAACGAACTTCGACAGTATTGTATTTACAGGATAAATGACGTGGACGTTAATGCTCGAATAGAAGATCAACTGAAATCACACGATGTGCTGCTCTATATGAAAGGCACGCCCGATTTTCCCCAATGCGGTTTCTCAGGTCAGGTTGTCGCCGCCTTGAATGCTATTGGCAAGCCTTTTTCGTACATCAACATCTTTGAGGATCAGGAAATCCGCGAGGGATTGAAAATCTACTCGAACTGGCCGACGTTTCCGCAGCTCTATGTCAAAGGTGAGCTGGTTGGCGGATGCGACATCTTGATCGAGATGTATCACTCGGGTGAGCTGAAAAAGCTTCTGGACTCGTAGGAGGCCGCCCTGCGGCCGAAGCGCAGCGGCAGCCGGTAGGCTGCTAACAAGGTCGGCAGGTATCGCGCGCAGGGCGCGTTTATGCCCTTTGGGTGCTCCTACTACGTTTGCGGCGGCGCGTTTTTCCTCGATAATTCGAAAATATCGCGATAGCGATTCACTACCTCGCAGAACACATCCGCGGTCATTTCCGCGTCGTATAGCGCAGAATGCGCCCGATCCTCATCCCACTCCAGGCCCGCAGCGATAACGGCACGAGCCAGTACGGTCTGACCAAACGCGATACCACAGGCAGTCGCGGTATCGAAGCAACTGAAAGGATGAAACGGATTGCGCTTGATCGACGAGCGTTCAATCGCCGCATTGATGAAGCCGAGGTCGAAATGCGCGTTGTGCCCGACCAACACGGCGCGGCTGCAGTTGTTCTCTCGCACCGCTCGCCGTACTTCGCGGAACAAGCGTTGCAGGGCGTCTCGCTCATCGATTGCAGGGCGCAGCGGGTGATAAGGGTCGATACCGTTCACAGCCAATGAGGCGGGTTCCAGGTTGGCGCCCTCGAATGGTTTTACGTGATAACGAATGGATTCGGTACGCCGTAGCAGGCCTTCTTCATCCATTTCCAGAAGCACCGCGGCGAGTTCCAGCAGAGCATCCGTTTTGGAATTGAATCCGCCGGTCTCGACATCGATCACCACGGGAAGAAAACCGCGGAAGCGGTTCGCCATCACTACTTCGTCTGTCACTTTGGGAACCTCTGATCAATTATTTCGCGGCCGATTCGTCCCGGCCAGAACATCGAAAGATCGATATTTATGGGTTGCGCACCTGTTGCGTAAATACCGCGTTGCGGCTCTCGGCAAGGACGATGGCCATTACCTTCGCGCTGCGCCTTGTCTTGGCGCAACAGGGCACGCAACGCAGTCATGAAATAATTGATCAGAGGTTCCTCAGTTCGCCTTGAACAAGTTCTCGTCGAGGACAACGCTCATCGTGTAACGTACACCGAATCCCGTGAACCTGGAGCCGACGTGCCCAAGTCCACCGTCATTGTCGCTTGCGCTAAGGTCCATGTGAACCCACGGCGTATCATTTTCGATGAATTCGGATAGAAAGCTTGCGGCAAGAATGTGATCACCCGCGCCTTTCGGTGAGCATTGCATGAAATCTGCTGTCTCGCTCTTGAGAGCTTCCATGAATTCCTCACCGATAGGAAACGGCCAGACTCGCTCACCACAGTTTTGCCCGGTCCGCTTGAGGCGCGGGTGCAACTCTGGGCGGTTCGTAAATACGCCGGAATATCGTGTCGTGATGGCGCTGACACAGGTGCCGGTCAATGTGGCATAGTCAAACAGGATGCCGGGCTTGTCGCGACTCGCAAGCACGAGGGTGTCGGCAAGGGCCATGCGTCCTTCGGCATCCGTATGAATGGTCTGGATCGTTTTGCCGTTGGCGGCTGTTACCACATCCTGCGACTTGTAGGCGTTCGGTCCGGTACGGTTTTCTGTTAGTGCCAGCCAGCAATCAACGGCGATCGGTAATTTCAGTTCGGAAATAGTCAGGAGTATTCCCAGCGCGACGGCGCTGCCCTGCATGTCGCCGTGCATGTCGAGCATTGACTCGAACGATTTGAGATTGGTACCACCGGTATCAAAAATGATTCCTTTGCCTACGAGTCCCAGATCAGCCCTGGCATTTGTCCTGCCCGGACGATAGCGAATCCTGATAATTGACGCGCTGTCGTTGTTATTACCCTGCGCCACAGCCAGAAACGCTCCCGCACTGAGCTTTAACAGTTCCTTCGTGCCAAATCGCTTGTAGGTCCAGCCCCTGGCTTGCGCCAGATTTCGTATCAGGTCCGCGTAGCTGACCGCGTCCATCTTGTTCGGCGGCATTGTCGTCAGCCAGCGGGCGAGATTGTTGCCGTGCGCCTCCGCCTCCGTTCTCGCAGTATCCACGCGTTCATCGACGCCAATAAGACGCACGCTCTTTATTCCTGGAGGTGAATTCTTACTCTTGAATGACGGCAGCTCAAATGCGGAGGCGAGCGCTGCTGCCAGGATGTTGTTACAGATCTTTGCTTGTTCGGTGCTGTCAAAACCGATGACGCAGATACCCAGGCTGCCCGCTTTTTCAGGACTTGCGGCGGCGACGAGTTGGCGGCCTAAGGTCAGTTGTTCGAATGCGCTGGCGTCCTTCGACAACGCGCCAGCGACGATTTGCGTTTGTTTCTTGTTGGATAGTCGTGAGGTAAAGGCAGGTGTTGAATCGCTTACCGATTTCCTCATCACTCGTTGCAATTTACTGCCGTGCGGGAGCTGTAGAAAATGGCTGGCATCGGGCTTCGACGGTAGTATCAATAGTAACTGGTCACAGCTTTCGAGTGACTTGGCATCAACGCGGCCAAGCTTTTGAAAGATACGCATTTTATGAAAGTCGGGCGGGTTCATTTCTATACCTGTTCTGTGGGTCCATTTCGCTTGACCCTAACGGCACAAACCCTGAAGATGTCGGCCGCAGCGACAATCGCACGGTCCGGTGTAATGGAGCGGTGATCCTAGCAGGACACCCCAAGAAATTCACGCGACGCGCCAGAGCAAAGACTGGCGGGCGCCCGGTGGACAGACCATGAGTAAGTTCAATCCTTTTGACGATATTGATCCTGCCGAAACCACCGAATGGCTGGAATCGATCCACTCGGTATTGGTGCAGCATGGCCCGGAGCGAGCGCATTTTCTTCTCAACCATATGATCGACTATGCGCGCCGTTCGGGTGCGTATCTGCCTTACAGTCCTAATACGGCGTACCTGAATACGATTTCGACCGCACGCCAGCCCGAATACCCGGGTGATCGTTCTCTCGAGCGGCGAATTGAGGCCTACATTCGCTGGAATGCCATGGCCATGGTGGTGCAGGCCAATCGCAAAAGCACCGAGTACGGCGGCCACATTTCAAGTTACGCCTCGTCGGCGACCTTGTACGAGGTCGGTTTCAACCATTTCTGGCGTGCAGACTCGAAAAAGCAAGCTGGCGACATGATTTTCCTGCAAGGTCACTCCGCGCCGGGCATCTACGCACGAGCATTTCTTGAAGGCCGTCTGAACGAAGCTCAGTTGAACCGTTTCCGGCAAGAGGTCGGCGGCGGTGGCTTGTCATCGTATCCCCATCCCTGGCTGATGCCGGATTTCTGGCAGTTCCCGACCGTGTCGATGGGACTGGGACCGATGATGGCGATCTATCAGGCGCGCTTCATGCGCTACATGGAAAATCGCGGCCTGCTTCCTGAAAGTGATCGCAAGGTCTGGACGTTTCTTGGCGACGGCGAGATGGATGAGCCGGAGTCGATGGGCGCGATTACAATGCCGGTACGTGAGGGTCTGGATAATCTGATCTTCGTCGTTAACTGCAACCTGCAGCGTCTTGATGGGCCGGTGCGTGGCAATGGCAAGATCATCCAGGAACTCGAGGCAGCCTTCGGCGGCGCAGGCTGGAATGTGATTAAGGTTGTCTGGGGCTCGAATTGGGACCCGCTGCTCGCGAAGGATCAGTCGGGCAAGTTGCGCCAGATCATGGAGGAGACCGTGGATGGTGAGTACCAGAAGATCAAGTCCATGGACGGCAAGTACGTGCGCGATAGCTTCTTCGGCAAACACCCGGAAACGGCGGCAATGGTTGCCAATATGTCCGACGACGAAATCTGGCACCTGAATCGAGGGGGTCATGATCCGCAAAAAGTGTACGCGGCTTATGATGCGGCAACGAAACACAAGGCTGGACCGACAGTCATTCTGGCCAAAACCGTCAAGGGGTTTGGCATGGGGTCGGCCGGTGAGGGCCAGAATACGGCGCACCAGCAAAAGAAACTCGATCTCGACGAACTCAAGAAATTCCGCGATCGTTTCAACATTCCTGTATCGGACAAGGACATCGAAGATATCCCCTATTATAAACCCGCAGCCGACAGTGTTGAGCTGGAGTACATGCTCGAGCGCCGCCGTACATTGGGTGGCTTTCTGCCGGCACGTCGCGCGAAGTCAACGCCGTTGCCCGCACCGGCGTTGGAGGCGTTCAAGACACAACTCGAAGGAACCGGTGAACGCGAGGCGTCCACAACTATGGCGTTTGTGCGCATTCTGACTGCACTCACGCGGGACAAGCTGATCGGCAAGCACATCGTTCCGATCGTTCCCGATGAAGCTCGCACCTTTGGTATGGAGGGCATGTTTCGCCAGATCGGTATTTACTCGTCCAAGGGTCAGCTCTATGAGCCACAGGACGCCGGTGAGCTCATGTACTACCGCGAGGACAAGAAGGGCCAGATTCTCGAGGAAGGTATCAATGAGGCTGGCGCATTCTGTTCCTGGGCGGCGGCGGGTACGTCGTACTCGAACCACGATGTGCCCATGGTGCCGTTTTACATCTACTACTCGATGTTCGGTTTCCAGCGCATCGGTGATTTCATATGGGCGGGCGGCGATCAGCAGGCACGCGGCTTCCTGATCGGCGGCACCGCCGGTCGCACGACACTGGCTGGCGAAGGACTGCAGCATCAGGACGGCCATAGCCTTCTCAGTGCGTCGACCATTCCGAACTGCCGATCGTATGACCCGACTTATGCATACGAACTTGCCGTCATTATTCAGGACGGTCTGCGACGCATGATCGGTGAGCAAGAGAATGTCTTTTACTACATCACCTGCATGAACGAAAACTACGTGCACCCGGCCATGCCAGCGGGTGTCGAAGACGGCATTCTGCGCGGCATGTATCTTTTGAACGTTGGTGGACAGGGCAAAATCCGGGCGCAACTCATGGGCTCGGGCACCATCTTGCGCGAGGTTCTGGGTGCCGCTGAATTGCTCATCAAGGACTTCGGTATTCCGACGGATATCTGGTCTGTCACGAGTTTTAACGAATTGCGACGCGATGCGTTGGAAGTCGAGCGCTGGAACCAGTTGCATCCGGCACAAGAGCATCGCAAGTGTTACATCGAACGATGCTTTGCTGAACGCCCAGGTCCCTATATCGCCGCGACCGATTATATGAAAATAGTTGCAGATCAGATCCAGCGCTGGGTGCACGGTCGATTCATTTCACTGGGCACCGATGGCTACGGCCGCAGCGACGCACGCAAGGCACTACGCCAGCACTTTGAAGTCGACAAACGTTATATCGCGATAACGGCATTGAAGGCGCTCGCCGACGATGGCGTTCTCGACCAACAGACGGTCGCCGACGCCATCAAAAAATACGGCATCGATCCGGATCGCCCCGACCCGGTGACGTTGTAAGGCCGCAGCGGACGCGAACATGGCAAATACGATCGACATAGTGATTCCCGATCTTGGCGATTTCGATGATATCGAGGTGATCGAGATTCTAGTGAGCGTCGGCGACACGGTGGAACGCGAAGACGGTCTGATCACGGTTGAGACCGACAAAGCCTCCATGGACATCCCGTCAGCTGAAAACGGTGTGATCGAGGCGTTATCAGTTAGCGTGGGCGATACCGTGTCAACGGGCGAGGTTATCGGTAAATTAACCATGCTTGTCAGCGACACGGTTGTCATTACGCCGGCGATCGCACCGCCGCCATCCGGGGCAACAACGCTGCTGGCATCATTGGACGACCGATCCACCAAGTCAGGCGGTAAGCAGCCGCTGGTTGTGCCCGATCTCGGCGACTTTGACGAAGTTGAAGTCATCGAGGTGCATATTGCTGCTGGCGATAGAGTCGAGGTCGAAGACCCGCTTGTTACGCTGGAAACGGACAAGGCAGCGATGGATGTGCCAGCGGAGGTTGCCGGTATCATTGAGTCAGTTCTCGTTAACGTCGGTGACAAAGTATCGGCAGGATCGTCGCTGGGCGTTATCGATGCTGTTGCGACGAACGACAAACCAGTGCCTGCTGAACAGAAAATCGAGACGGCCGCACCGGCGCCTGGGTCAAAACCTGCACCACAACCCGCACCACAACCGGCGCCTGCCGCGACGCCGCGATCTTTGCCAGTGATCGACGAAGCGAAATTTTCCACGGCGCATGCGAGCCCATCGGTCAGAAAGCTCGCTCGCGAGCTTGGTGTGAACCTGATTCAGGTGACCGGCAAGGGGACGAAAAACAGAATTCTTCACGATGATGTCAAGGCATTCGTCAAAGCGATCCTGACGGGACAGACGGCGGCACCGGCCGGTGGCGGATTACCGAAGACTCCCAGCATCGATTTTTCGAAGTTTGGTGACATTGATGTTCAGCCACTCACACGCATTCAAAAGATATCCGGTCCGCGGCTGCAGGCGAGCTGGATCAACTTGCCGCACGTTACGCAGCACGATCTCGCCGACATCACTGCGATGGAAGCGAAACGTCAGGAACTCAAAGGCCCGGCCAAGGAGCGCGGCGTTTCGTTGACACCGCTGGCTTTCGTGATGAAAGCCTGTGTTGCTGCACTGCAAGAATTTCCAATGGTCAATTCGTCGTTGTCCGATGACGGCAAGAGCCTGGTCTACAAGAAATATTGCCACCTCGGATTCGCGGCAGACACGCCGCAAGGGCTCGTTGTTCCCGTGATTCGTGATGCGGATAAGAAAGATGTTTACGAAATTGCATCGGAACTGGCCGAGCTTTCGGCACTGGCACGTGACGGTAAACTCAAAGCACCGCAACTGCAAGGCGCGAGCTTTACGATTTCGAGCCTCGGCGGTATTGGGGGTACTGCATTCACACCGATCGTGAATGCACCTGAAGTGGCGATACTCGGCGTATCGCGCTCGACGATGCAGCCCGTTTGGAATGGCTCCAAATTTGAGCCGCGGCTGATGTTGCCGCTGGCATTATCGTACGACCACCGGGTTATCGACGGAGCTCAGGCGGTGCGATTTACGACGTTCCTCGGCAAGGCCCTGGGCGACGTTGATTCACTGCTGAAGGCGATTCCGTAGTGGGCGACACGAAACTGTCCGCGAAGCTGGTCGTTATTGGTGCAGGTCCTGGCGGTTACACGGCGGCATTCAGGGCGGCCGATCTCGGGCTCGATGTAATCCTGGTGGAGCGATCGCCAGTGCTTGGTGGTGTCTGCCTGAATGTCGGATGTATTCCGTCCAAGGCATTGCTGCACGCGGCGAAGGTTATCGATGAAGCGGCAGCAATGGCCGATCATGGCGTCATTTTCGGCAAGCCAAAAATCGATGCCGAAAAACTTCGCGAATGGAAAGATGAGATTATTGGAAAGATGACCGGTGGCCTCGCGACGATGGCGAAGCAACGCAAGGTTCACGTCGTCCAGGGCGAGGCTAAATTCGAGTCAGCCAATCGCTTGCGTCTCGATAATGGTGACACGATCGATTTTGAAAACTGCATCATCGCAGCAGGGTCTGAGCCGGCTGTGTTGCCGGGATTGCCGGATGACCCGCGAATTATCGATTCAACTGGTGCGTTGGAACTAGCGCCACTGCCGAAGCGATTGCTGGTCGTCGGCGGTGGAATCATCGGGCTCGAAATGGCCTGCGTGTATAGCGCATTGGGTATCGATGTGAGCGTCGTCGAGTTGACAGACTCGCTGATGCCTGAGACCGACCCGGACCTGCTGCGTCCGTTCATGAAGATTGTCAGGAAACGCTACGAAGCGATCCTGGTATCAACCAAGGTCACCGGAATGCGTGCGACGGTACCCGGGATTGAAGTCAGCTTCGAAGGCGACAAGGCGCCGTCTATTGGTGTCTATGACCGCGTACTCGTTGCTGTCGGCCGCCGTGCAAACGGCGGCACGCTGGATGCTGAGCAGGCAGGGGTTAAGGTCGATCCACGCGGAATAATTGCAGTCGACAAACAATTGCGCACCAATGTGCCGCATATTTTTGCGATCGGCGATCTCGCGGGTGGCCCCATGCTCGCGCACAAAGCGACGCATGAGGCCAAAGTCGCAGCGGAAGTCATAGCGGGTGAGAAGAGCTATTTTGATGCGCGGTCGATTCCCTCAGTTGCTTATACCGATCCGGAAATCGCATGGGTTGGTCTGACCGAGATTGAGGCGAAGGCGCAGGGTATAGATTACGAAAAGACCCAATTTCCCTGGGCGGCCAGTGGCAGAGCGTTGTCGATCGCACGCCCGGAAGGATTTACCAAGCTGTTGTTCGACAAAAAAACGAACCGAGTCCTTGGCGGCGCCATCGTTGGACCGAACGCTGGCGATCTGATATCGGAAATTTGTCTGGCCATTGAAATGGGCGCAGACGCGTCAGACATCAGCTTGACAATTCATCCGCACCCAACACTGTCCGAGACAGTCGCCTTTGCGTCAGAAGCCTACGAAGGTACGCTGACCGATCTGTACGTTCCAAAAAAGCGCTGAAGTTATTCCTTGTCCGGTAGTCCTTCCAGATCGACGAGCACTGATTCTTCGTCAACCGGGTCGTTTTACACCAGTTCGCCAACGTCACCGTCGATACTGACAAACTAACTCATCAGGGCGTTACGTCCGGATACAGCTCGTTCATCGGGACGGACCGGCCGTCACTCTGAACAATTCGACAATGAAAGCGTTTCAATCCTCTGGGTTCGGTGACACCGCAGGAGTGTGCAATGATGCCGATTTCCTTGCGCATGGTTTCGGAATATCGTTGCACGCGTTTCGCTTTGTTGGCGGGGACCAGTCCCCGTTGCAATCGCTTGTTGTGCGTCGTAACGCCTGTCGGACAGGTGTTCTTATTGCATTGCAGCGCCTGAATGCAACCGAGGGCAAACATGAAGCCTCGCGCCGTGTTGATAAAGTCTGCGCCCATGCATAAAGCGGCGGCTGCGTCGGACGGATTAATCAACTTGCCGCTCGCGATGACGCGAATCCGGTCGCGCAGTCCATGCCGGCATAACATATCGACAACCAGCGGCAAACTCTCCTTTATGGGAAGTCCAACGTTGTCAATCAGACTCATTGGCGCCGCGCCCGTACCACCGTCGCCGCTGTCAACCGTAATGAAATCGGGTGCTGATTCGACACCGCGGCTATTGACCTCGTCGAATAATTCGTCGAGCCAGCCGTAGGCGCCGATGACAGCCTTGAACCCAACGGGCTTGCCCGTGATATCGCGCAGATAATTGATCATATCCAGCAAATCGCTGGCCGATTCGATTTCCGGATGACGATTTGGGCTTATGGATGCCTCACCTTCCGGAATGCCGCGAATCTTTGCGATTTCGGCCGTGACCTTTTCGCCTGGCAGGATGCCGCCTTTACCAGGCTTCGCGCCCTGACTCAGCTTCAGCTCAATCATCTTTACCTGCTCAATGTTGCCGATCTCGCGAAGCTTGTCATCGCTGAACTTCCCGTCTTCACCACGAACGCCGTACTTGGCCGTTCCGATCTGGAATACGACATCGCAGCCGCCTTCCAGATGCCATGGCGATAATCCGCCTTCGCCTGTATTGAGCCAGTGTCCAGCCATTCGCGAGCCGTGCGACAGAGCCAGCACCGCCGGTTTTGATATGGCGCCGTAACTCATCGCAGAAACGTTGACGATTGATTTCGCCTCGTATGGATGCTTCGCGAATGGGCCAATTATAAGAGGGACGGTCGGCACGGCATCGCGTTCGAGAGTGGGGTAGGGACAGTTGACGAATATGGCCGTCCCGGGCGAGGTCAGGTTAAGCGTTGAACCAAATGCGACGGTACTATCGACACCTTTGGCCGCTCGGTACACCCACGATCGCTGCGCACGGTTAAATGGCATTTCCTCCCGGTCCAGAGCAAAAAAGTACTGCCGAAAAAACTCACCCATATGCTCGAACAAATATCGAAACCGGCCGATAACGGGAAAATTCCGGCGCACCGTGTGTTTCGTCTGTGTGACGTCAATGACGAACAGTACAATGACCGTCAGCAGGAAAGCCCCGACGACAAATACGAAAATCGACGAGAGTGTCTGAACCCAGGAAAACGCGTCATCCATCATGATGAAAACTTCTTCGCGAGGATGTTATCGAGGCTGACTTTTCCAGCGCCGAGAAATACCA
>Ga0114947_10000870_pt1 | contig 10884 bp, 7 predicted proteins | sample CR02metaG_FD_99656 | JGI IMG/M metagenome (GOLD analysis project Ga0114947, IMG submission 99656) | Deep subsurface microbial communities from Mariana Trench to uncover new lineages of life (NeLLi) - CR02 metaG | ecosystem: Environmental > Aquatic > Marine > Ocean trench > Sediment ...
CTTCAGCATCTCGATTTCTCTCCATGCTGCTACCCAAGCTATCCGCCTAAGGCGGAGCGGGACTTCCCTCATCTAAATGAGAGTCACCCTATGGATCACGACAGCCATTCATCTGGACACACCCAAGAGCAGACTTGACACCACTTTCGGATTTCACTGGACCCCTGCCCCGATTCCCCTCACAACATCCCCTAGTGCAAATATTACAGTAAGTGGTACGATAGTATCCAATGTACTGGATAACAAATCAGCTGGCTTTTGGTGGGCTCACCTCGATCGCTACCAGCGACGGGGCGACGGCCATACTCAATCTGTTTGAAGAGCAGCCCTATGAGCCTCCCGCCCATGTGGTCTACCGCCACAACGGGTTCCCCGACGCACAGCCGTTTCCCATTGAGACCATATGGGAATGCGTGCGCTGGATTGACCGCGAGATAGCCGCAGGCCACAGGGTTCTCGTGCATTGCGCCGAGGGAAACTCCCGGTCCGTGACCGTCGTCATCGCCTACTTGCTATTCAAGGGCTGCAGCCTAGAAGCGGCAAAATTTTTGATCCTGAGTAAGAAACGCTTCTATACGGTGAGAGGCGTAGAGACCTCAGAGCCCATGCGGTTTCACGACTCGTTCTTTACCCGGTGGAAAGAATTTCTGGCGCGGCACGCCGGCGGCATGCCGCCCAGTCCCGGTGCCTGATCCTGGCTGAGTCGCATCTACCTGCAATATATAAATGCCTGAACATACTGTTCCTTCTGTAACCCCTTAATTGGCCGGCAGTTTATTCCCAACGGGGCGGACATGTCAATTCCAGTACTAATGCTGTCTTAGCATTGTGTTTTTGATATCAAAACTTACCGGTCTAAGCGCTAAATGTGGCCGGTTTTCACCACATTTTGATTTCGTATCAGCTAGTCGCCTTGGTTCGACCCGGCGCGCGGCAACGCCAAAAGAGGAGGTTTAAACCCAGACCCGAGAGCGCCCCAAATTAGCGCGGGCTCGCCCGACCAGGGAGTGCCAGCAATATTAATGCAAGCAGGCCTATCGCGACGAAAAAGTGTCTCATGCTCTCGGCTCCGATTTTTGCTTAACGCTATTGCACCTATCGGGATACGTCAACAAAACAGCGACCAACTTAACTTGACAAGTAGCCTTTGTTTGCATACGCTCTGAGACAAATACTCACCCGGATCAGCTAAATACCTCCATTTATCTTTTCGTTTTTCGATTAGAGTGGGGCTCATAGGAAGGAAGAGCCTATGGCGAAAAACGGTTTCAGAGTGCTCGACAGCGATATGCATATCATGGAGCCTCCCGACCTATGGGAGCGCTACATCGCCCCGGAGTTTCGGTCCATCGCGCCCCGCGGCAGGACATCCGATAACGTGCGCGACCTGGGCCTGATTTTCCCGGACGGTGAACCCAATGGCAGAACAACAAGCGGGGATCCGCATAGGGGTCACAACTACGCACGGAACCAGAAGCTCTACCGAAACCACGCTCGACGTGGGTGGGGACCCGATGTCCAGCTCGAGGCGATGGACGTGGAAGGGATTGACGTCGCGGTGCTCTTCCCCAGCCGCGGGTTGAACGGGCTCACCCACCCCGACAGGGACCCACGGTTCGCCGCCGCCATTGCCAGGGCCTACAACGACTGGATGTTCGACTTCTGTCAGACCGATTCCATGCGACTCCTTGGCGCAGGCATGATCTCCGTGTACGACGTCCGGGATGCCGTTCGGGAATCCCATCGTGTGGTAGAGGATCTAGGGTTCCGGGCGGTCTTTGTACGATCCAACATCGTCAACGGAAAGACGTGGCACGACCCATACTATGAACCTTTGTGGGACACGTTGGAGGAGCTCGACCTCCCTATAGGCTTCCATGAGGCTACCGCGTCACGTTCGCGCCAGACAGCAGAGCACTTTGAGCCAAACTTTGGGCTCCGGCGTATCTATGCCCAGCCGATCGAGCAGATGCTCGGCCTCGGCAGCTTCCTCGGCGGCGGCATCCTCGAACGACACCCGAAACTCAAGGTCGCATTTCTCGAAGCCAATTGTTCCTGGGTGCCGTGGCTCCTGTGGCGACTCGATGAGAGCTATGAGCGGGAGGGTGACGTGTTTATGCCCGAGCTCGCTATGGCTCCGAGCGAGTATTTCAAGCGCCAGTGCTGGGTGTCCGTGGAACCCGACGAAGCCCCCGCGCGGTACCTGATTGACGAGCTCGGGAGCAACCAGATCGTCTTCTCCACCGACTATCCCCATGCTGATTCCAAATATCCGGCAGCAGTGGAAAGCTTTCTCAGGCTACCGCTGTCAGACGAGGACAAGCGCAAGATTCTCTGGGACAACTGTGCGCGCTTCTATTCGGTGACCGAAGTGCCAGACCTAGCGAGGTCAGGGCAACCAGTACACGAAAAAGGAGGATTTCGTAGTCATGGAGACCAAGAACCAAAACGTACCTGAGAGGTTCATCGGCAGGATCCGTGACTTGTTCGCCAGCGAATCGGACCTGGTCATTTTTGTTTGTCGGGAGACGATGATAAACAAAAGATACTTAACCGCAGATTAACTCCGATTATCGCAGGCTATTGTCTGGCCATTTTGGGTTAGGCGAAGTGGGCAAAGCGCAGAGCCAAAAATGGTAGGAACTTTGTTCGGATCAGATCGTTATTATAGTAAAAATTTGAACTGAGGGGCGAGTTTGGTGTTGACAGGACACCTGTTATCAATTAGATTCTGCCACCAAGTTAGGAAAAACTAAGAGATTTCGCAAAAAAATTCCCAGGAGGTAAATTATGGCACTACATATCGGAGAAGAAGTTCCCAATTTCACCGCGGAGACAACGGAAGGAACCATCAACTTTCACGAATGGCTTGGCAACGGTTGGGCTATTTTGTTTTCGCATCCAAAGGATTTCACCCCGGTCTGCACCACCGAGCTCGGGTATATGGCGAGTCTAAAATCGGAGTTCGAAAAGCGGAATTGTAAGGTGATGGGTCTGAGCATTGATTCCGTCGCGGATCACAAAAAATGGTCCAAGGACATCGAGGAAACCCAGGGTCATGCGGTGAACTTTCCAATCGTCGGTGACTTTGATCTAAAGGTCGCCAAGCTGTTCGATATGATCCACCCCAGCGCTAGCGGAACAGCCGAGGGGCGAACTGCAGCAGACAATGCGACGGTCCGGTCGGTGTTCATCGTTGGACCAGACAAAAAGATCAAGCTGATGCTCACCTATCCCATGACGACTGGCCGCAACTTTGACGAAGTACTGCGCGTACTGGATTCGATGCAGTTAACCGCGAAGCATCAGGTTGCCACACCGGTCAATTGGAAGCAGGGTGAGGACGTCATCATCGTCCCTTCAGTATCCAACGATGAAGCACAAAAGAAGTACCCAGGAGGCTGGAAGACACCGAAACCCTATCTTCGCCTCGTATCGCAACCGAAGTAGGACCCTGTTAAGGCATCTTTGCACAAAAAGGAAACCCCCGGACCTGCGGTTCAAATAAGCTTTCCGGGCCAAGTCTCTGCTGGGTCAGTCCCTGCTCATGAGCGTAGGCCAGGAACTGCTCCAGCATCGTCCGATTGCGCTCCAGGCCGTAGCGCCACGGATAGTTACCGAACATCTCGTTTGGGGGTCTACCATAGGTTTTTGCCTTGCTCTTTGGGTAATTTCACAACCTGCTGTCAGATCCAATAAAACAAAAGGCACTGGCGGCCTGTTCCCTTTTCCCCGTGCCTAAACCTTCCGGGTCGTCTCCACCTTAAAAACAAGAATAAACTTCAGTGCTTAGGTGTAGTCTATTCCTGTCAGGCCGGGCTTGTGAATTGCTCCGCTGCCGCCTTTTGGGGTGAAAAGGACCATTCAGGTTAAACGGCCACCAAGTATTTTCAAGAAAGAAGCCAGAGAGAACATTTTAGCGGTGTCAATGGGAGATCAGCGTCACGCTCGAGGCGCGTACCCAACCGTCACGGCTATCGGCCAACCGAATCTGCACCCAACCGTCGCGCTTCTCCACGATTTGGACCTCCGTACCTCCCGGAAGCGCCTCGGCAAATCGTGCTGGAGCCCCGGTTGAATCGGCGGCATGAACGACTACCTCCACCGCAGTAATCACCGCTTCGTCGTTTGTATCGGACGTCCAGGCCGGTAGCCCGGTGAGGCCCAACCAGACCACTGCCGGTAGCAGGGCCAGGTTTCGCGCCCATGCCCACCTCCAGCGGATAGCCACCGCCAAGAGCAGCGAGGCGAGAGCAAAGGCCAATGAGGCCCCGAAGGAACGGGCGCTCAGCGAAAAGGTCTGGCGCCAGAAGAAAAACGTGTCGAGTAACGTCCGTGACTTGGGCCGGGGGATCCAATCCGGCAGCAGTTCCCTCGCATGGCTAAGGTTTTGCGTCGCCCGCCTGTGGCCAGGCTCCATTGTCAAGGCGCGCCGGTAAGCCAGGATGGCGCTGCCCAAATCTGTAGCCTGATGCGCCGCATTGCCCAGGTTGACATATAGATCGGCATTTTCGACGCCATGTTCCCCAATGACCTTGGTGAAAAGGCGCTGCGCCCTCCGGAAATGCTCCAGACGTCGATCCTTTAACGTTGTGTCTAGCCCGTCATGGTATTCCTGCACCGCTTCCTGAATGACCTGCTCGCGGGAATCGCACCATGATGGTTGGGCCCATGTCAGGCAGACGATGACCAGCATCCCCGCGCCGAAACTTCTCATGAGGCTTCCTTCGCAACGCCTTCAGCCACTTTGATGGCACGCTCATAAAGGGTCTGATCCAAGGGTTCCCCCGTATCGCCATCAGGCGCATAGGCCAGGTTGTCGCATTCCATGAGCAAGTGCTCCACCTCACCGCGCAGTTGACCGTTTGCCTGAGTTGTCATTCTCCTCATTGCCGCAGCGATCTGTCGAGCTGCTTCATAACGCGGCAGTCTCCCTGCCTGGGTGATCTGTCTCAATTGTTCCTTCACAAGCTTCCGGCGACGATGTATCTCGGGATCCACCTCGGCAATCCTCCGCCACAACCAGGCGAAGAAGACCAGCAATACCGAAGCGAGGTAGATGCCAGTCCGAACCACGATACCACCGTATCGTTCCGACTCGTTGACCAGTAGCTTTGCTGCACTGGCCTCGATGGCCAGGTCGGCGCCCGTAAGGTCATAACGCTTTGGTAATCCTGCCGACGCACGTTTCACAGCCTGCGGCACCCGACTCTTCTCAGCGGTCTCTTTCCCCTGCGGCTTGGGCGCACCGCTCACGACGTCTTGGGCGCGCACCATCCGGGTGGGTTGTACACGTAACGCGATGGGATCCGAACGGGCTGTCTGGAACTGGCCCATCTGGGGATCAAACCAGGAATAAGCCAACGGTGGAATCTCCGCCACTGACTCGTCCAGGACCCGAACCGTCACGGTGAACGATTTGCTGTCACCGGATAGCGTCCCCGGCACCTCGCCCGTGGGCAGTCGAAACCGTTTGGGATCAAGGCCACCATCGGCGGACAACGGTGGCAGCGCGGCGCCACCAAGGTTGCCCTCCCCGCGCAGCACAATCGTCAGCGTGATGGGATCACCAACACGTACCACGGTTCGGTCGGCTTCTACTTTGAGGGTGAACCCGCGACCGATGGCACCGGCGAAACTGGCCGGTGCCTGATCTAGCGGAAGCGGACGAATTACTAGTTTCCGCGGCTTATCCACGGCTCGCAGGCGCACCATTGAAGCGGGTTCCCGCCTGCCAAAGACACCACGCCTCCAGCGCGTGACCTTGTTCATGGTGGCCGTTAAGGGCTCGATCTCGTATTCACCCGGATGATTGACAACCAGAAGAGGCGTAGCGGTAACCACAATAAATTCACGTCCATCTAGCTTGCGTTTGTCCATTGTGGCCTTTAACCGGAGTGTCCCTTTCTCGGTCTCCACGGGTAGGAACATATCCTTGCGGTCGAGGGGTTCAGTCACAAAGGTAAACTGATCAAACACGGGTGAGCGGAAGGTCAGGTCTCGAACCTCATTGAGGTCGCCGGCGTACCACCACTCGATCTTCACTGGCACACGCTGGCCTGGATAGATGGGCTGGCTGGGTAGGATCAGCGAGACACGTATATCTTTGTCGGTCTGAATCCTCTGAATGCGAAGGGCTAGCCCCTGAGTCGACACGGCCTGCTGATTTTGTTTGACAGTAAACGGCGGGAGCCGAAAATCCCCAGGTCTTTCCGCCACCACATGAAAGTCGAACGCGTAAACCACCTTCCGGTAGCTCGTTATCCTTCCGTTGATCACCTGCGTGACGCTCGTCACGCTGGGCCGAACCCCGATCTCCTTAATGGTGACCCCTGGCGGCAACTTCCCTGGCTCGCAAATGGGCTGGGGATGCTCCTCAAAGCCCTCGGCAGTGACCCGGACAAGTACAGGCTCGCCAAGATAGTGAGGTCCTTGCTGAACACCAACCTTAGCCCGCTGTGCGAAGCTGTCAGTGGACAGGCCCAGCAGCAGGATTGAGATGAGGAGCACTCGTAACCGATTCACCAGTCTTTCTCCACCGGGGCATAACCGGCCGTGCCCCGTTGTCGCTTATCACGCCGCCGTTGAGCCTCGCGATCGCGGACGGACTGAAGCAGGTGGCGCATATCGGTCTGCCGGACCTGTTGATTATTCTGCGCCTGAGATGCTCCCTGGTTTTGTTGTTGTGCCTGCTGCTGTTCCTGTTCCTGCTGCTTCTGCTCTTGAGGCGGCTGGCTGAGCAACTGGATCGCTTCCACAAGCTTATGCACGGCCATGGTTTGATCTTTCTCCACTGTCGTTAATGCTTTCGGCTCATTTTTCATTTTTTGAATCGCCTGATCCATGGCTTGCCTCGCCCCGGTCACATGCTCAGACGCCTGGGCTAAGCGATGGGCTACATCCTGAGACTCCGAGTCCAATGACTTTCCCCCAGTCCCCTGCCCAGCGATCTTGTTGGGGCTCTGCTCCGATTGTTTTTTTAATGAGTCGGCAATCTCGCGTGAAATATTTGCAAGGTCCTGTTGACGAGGAATGAGGGGAGCACCCCCACTCACCATTTTGTTTTCGTCTGCCAAGGTTGCTACGTCGCGGGTTTCGTCGGCCAGGGTGGCCTGGCGCTCAGCTGTCTCTCGTAGGTGCTCGAGAATGGAAAAGAAGAGCCGGCGCAGGGTCTCCACGTGCTTGATCACTTGATCCACGGATCCTCTCAGCTTCTGGATCTCATCTTTTTTCGGCTCGACTCCTTTCATGCCCTTGATGGTACGATCGATACCGTCGAAGGAACCCATGGTCTGGTGCAATATCTCTTTCGCCAACTGGAACTGCCGTTGACGTGTGGCCTGATTGCTGTCCGTATCACTTTCAGGGGTAGCGCTGGAGGGGCTACGCTCAGGTGTCTGATGGGCTTCGAGCTCCCGATCAAACATACCTTCCAAACGTTTACCCCTCTTTATGTTAGTGGACTGGAGCTCCCCGAGCAATGGTAGGCTTTCTTTGAATTTAGACCCCTTATCCTCATCATCCTGGTGAAGGAGGGTCTTCATATACTGTTCATCACCATAGATCACTTCGATCAGGCCGCGAATATCCAGGAAATGCTCCCGAGCCTTGAGCAAAAGTGTCGTGGCTCGTGCCTCACCATCATAGGCATTGCGATAACGCTTCGCAGCCAGGGCCTCGCCTGCTTGCTTGAAGGCATCTTGCGCTTCATGCATCACTGGCTGAGCCTCTTTCAAGGCATGCAAAAGAGCTTGCCGTCGACGCTTCTCATGTTCCGATGGAGGGTCCTCTTTACCCGTCTCCTGTGAAGCCGGATCCTCCCCCGCCTTCAAGCCCGCTTCCACCCGGGCCACCAGCTCGCCGGTCCGGCCCTCTACGTTAGTCAGAAATTCCTGCAGATACTCCTCGGTAAGCCAGCTGGGCTTCGCTTCCCTGCTTTGGGAAGCACCGGGAGCTCGCCCGGTGGCGTCGGCAAGCTCACCGGTCTGCTGGGTGAGGAGCATGGCATCGTCGATGACCCTTCTGAGCACTTGAATGAGGCTTCTGAGCTGATCGCGCGCCCTTTTGAGTTCGCTAAGACCGGAGGATGAGCGCCGATAAGCCCGCTCGGCCTGGCGCTCCCGCAGTTGCCGCCGCGCCTGGCCCATGTGTTGACCCGAGCGATGGAGATAGGTCATCACGTTGTTAAGCTGGACCAACTGTATGTTCTGCTCAGCCGTGCGCTCGTTTTCGTCGACGGCCTCGAGGCGGTCGGTTTCCTCCCGCAGGTTCAGGGCCAACTCTTCTAGCTGTGAGAGGAGCTTTCCCTGCTCAATCTTGAGACTACGAAATTCACTTTTTAAGTGCTCCGGTAGGGTCGGTTCTTCCAGCGGCGCAACCCGCTCAACCGTTCCTTGCAACAGACGGGTCATCTCGCGCTGCCCCCGAATCAATTCGTCCAGCTGCTGCGCCAAGTCATTTTCGTCACGTTTATCCAGCGCATCGGCTAACCTCAAGACTCGGCGCATGACCAGCTCGAGATTTTCCCGCGCCGCTTTTTCGTCGATCTCCAACCGAACAGCCTCACGGAACCAGTCGGCTGCACTTTTCATTCGAGCAAGGGCCTCTTGGGGCTGATCTTTAATAAGCCCGTCCGCCCGTTTCACCTCCACCCACCCGAGGTTGTAGGTGGAACGGTAGCGGGTCGGACCATCGGCGCCCGCCTTCTGTCGAGCCAGGGAAAACCGTTTTTCAGCATCATCCCATTTTTCAGCCTGGAGTAGGGCCACCGCATCGTTGTAAAGCTCACGTGCTCCTTTGTCCTTCCAACCTTCCTCACCGGTCGCAGAGACTTGAGCCGACTCCAGTGGCGGCGGGGTGTCTGATGGTTCCTGAGCTCGGGCGAAAGAAAAGGTTATTAGCGAAAAAAGGATCAGGACCGCAGCCGTAGTTGCTCCCAGGAAATCGGGCATGGCAGCGCGAATCCCTATCCAGCCACTGGATACAATGGTCGCAATGAACAAGAAGATCACGGCAATGAGGATCGCCCACTGAAAGCCCTCCTGCTTGACCAAACGCCCCCGGTCCTCTAGCGGGCCCCTAGTCAAAGGGGCGATATGGGATTGGTAAATCGATTTTAGATCCAGCGCACCTGTTGCTGCCGGGATATAGACTCCGCCGGTCTCCAGGGCGATCTTCCGCAGCAGGTCACTGTCCAGGCGCGTCACCACGGGTTGTCCATTTCCATCGAGGAGCTGGGTGCGGGCACCCGTTCGCCCATCGGTCACCAATACCCGGCTCCCCGCTTCATCGCCGATCCCGATGGTAATGATGTGGATGCCACGTTCGGCGGCGGCCTTGGCGGCCTCCAAGGCAAAGGAATCGTGATCCTCGCCGTCGGTGATCATCAGGATGACACGCGAAAGGTCAGACTGTCCCCGAAAACCAGCCAGCGCTTTACGAATGGGCGCTTCGAGGTTGGTGCCCCCGCGAGTAACGCTGTGGGGACCCACGGATTCCAAGACCAAGCGGAAGAAGCCAAAGTCGGGGGTCAGAGGACAGAGCACGGTGGCCCTACCGGCAAACGCAATGAGACCCACATGATCCCTGCTGAGATAGGTCAGCAGATCCTGAATCTCTGCCTTGGCACGTCCCAGCCGGTTGGGGGCCACGTCCTCAGCCAGCATGGAACGGGACACATCAAGGGCAATCATCAATTGGGCGCCCACCCGTGGTGTTCGCTCGTAATGGAAACCCCATTGGGGTCGCATCAGGGCCAGGACCAGGGCGAAGGCCGAAAGCCCTATCAATCCAATGACGAAAAGCCTGCGCCAGCGGCTTGGCCGCAGCACCAATCTATTTTGCATTAAAGGGGAGATCCATCGGTCTAGATTAGTGCTGCCGCGTCGATCAAGCCAGATCAGCAGCCCCAAAAATAATACCACCAGCCAGATCAGATGGATCCAATGGGGCTCCGCAAACTGAAAGCCGCTCATGGAAGTCTCCTGAAGATTGAGCCGGCCAAAAGCCCGCTGCTCCCCATCAAACTCAGAGCTGTCCAGACAAACGCCCCGTAATGCTCATGGTACTGGAGATAACGTACCTCCGAGATTTCGGTTCGTTCCAAGCGGTCGATCTCCTGGTAAATCTCAGCCAATCCGTCCGCATCGGTGGCACGAAAGTAACGACCGCGGGTCGTTGCAGCTATCTCCTTGAGTGTCTCTTCGTCGATCTCCACGCGGGCGGGGCGGAGGAAGACCTTCCCGGTGAACGGATCCTCAACCGGCACAGGGGCAAGTCCCCTTGTACCTGTACCGATGGCGTATACTTTAATATCATGAGCCGCCGCCAGTTCGGCTGCCTGGAGGGGCGTGATATCACCTGCGTTGTTGACGCCGTCCGTCAACAGGATGGCAACCTTTGACTTTGCCGGGTGCTGACGCAGGCGCTCGACTGCAAGAGCCAGACCTTCACCCAGGGCGGTCCCGTCTTCGCCGCGCTCCGTTACGATCTCGAGGTCAGCCGCAATATTGAGAAGGTTCCCATGGTCCAAGGTGAGCGGACACAGACCATCGGCGAAACGTGCGAAGGCAACCAGGCCGATCACATCGTCCCTCCGACCCACCCCGAAACCACGGGACCAGGCACTCCCTCCACGATCACCCAACACGAACTGCCGGAATATTTTTTTCACAACTTCAAGACGATCCAGACTGGTGTCGTCCTTGACCAGGTCCCGAGCGCGCATGGAACCGGAGCGGTCCACCACCATGACCAGCGCAATACCCTCGCGCCTAACGCGCGTCTCGTCGTGGGCTGTACGGGGTCCCGCCAGGGCCACGGCCATGGCCGCCAAGGCCAAGGCAAGCAGGAGAGGGGGCAGATTCGCCAGACGAGTTCGCAAAG
>Ga0114947_10000874_pt1 | contig 10868 bp, 5 predicted proteins | sample CR02metaG_FD_99656 | JGI IMG/M metagenome (GOLD analysis project Ga0114947, IMG submission 99656) | Deep subsurface microbial communities from Mariana Trench to uncover new lineages of life (NeLLi) - CR02 metaG | ecosystem: Environmental > Aquatic > Marine > Ocean trench > Sediment ...
AGGCGGCCGGACGGCGGCTTAACCTGAGTTTGAACCACAAAAGAATTGCTGTGTTCCGCGTCGCCAAACAGTCCCAACCACGGAGAACTCGAGCTAAACAGGTTCGGCAAATCCCAAACATACACAAAACCGTCATCGGAGGCGACCGCCAAATCTGCATCGCCATCATCTTCCAAATCCATAACAAACGGGGTAGAATTTATCGCACCGCCGGCAGACAACGGGAAACCAGCGACCAAATCGCCGGTGGCATAGAATGCGACCAACTTGTTCTCACTCGTGCCGACAATAACCTCCGGAATGTCATCATCGTTCAGGTCCGTCAGGATGGGCGCGGCACTCGTTGCAGTCACAATTTCCGAGTCTGCTGTTCTGATAGGGAAGTTGTCAAGCAGTGTGCCTATTTGATTGAAGGCGTAAATTCTGTTGCCGGCCGAAAAGACAATGTCAAAGTATTTGTCATCATCTAAGTCACCCACCGCGATTGCTGAAGGTCGCGTGATGTTCGCCTCTATCGGAAAACCTGAACGCAGCGAACCATCTGCCTCGAAAACGAAAATAGTGCCAGCCTCGGAGACGCAGATGATATTTCGATTGCCATCCCGGTCAAGGTCCGCGACCACCGGTGGAATCGCAAACATGCCGTCGGTTTCCACCTTCCAAACCAGCGAACTACCGAGATCAACGAGTCCGACCTCACCCGTGGCAGATGTAAAGGCTACCTGATTTGTAAGAAAAAGTGCGAGCCCCGCGATCTTGTCATCCGCGGCATCCAGCAAAACGCCGTTGCCATTTTGATGAACCACCAGCAAATCACCGTTTTCCGTACCAACCACAGCCTGAAACCCCATGCCGCCATCGACGTAATCCACAAGCGGTGGTGTTGAAATCGGCTCAGTAGACTGATAGAGGAAGAGACTATCGGCGGCTCCGTCGGAATTCCCGTCGGCAACGCCATAAGCAGCCACGACCTGATCGGTCGAAACGACCACAATACTGGCGCGCTCAACAGTTGCAACCGCCGGAGAAAATGCCAACGTGCCCGGCGGGCTCGCAAAAACAGCAGCAGGCAGGGCCTCGGTCTCGCCGTTGAGCAATTGAATTTCAACAGTTTTATCATTCGGGATGAACTTCGTGCCATCGGCGCGCCACACAAAAATATCCGTAGATGAATTGGAAGCCGAGAGGATGGATTTTGCATCCCCGCCCAGATGTGCGATAATGGGTGCATTCTCAAAACGCCCGGCAGCGCCACTGATCTGCGGAAAACCTGGCTGCGTGACCGAGTTGCGCACGCTGAACTTCATTACAGAGTCCGGCTCGCTGAAATCGGTGAGGTAGATGTGTGTATTGGCGCCAGCGTTCGAAAAACTCCGCGGCGTCGTGAAAGGCGTGAACTCGACCGGCGTCGTGCGAGGCGTCAACTCCTCAGGGTCGACCTCAGGGTTGTTTACCAGCATGTTGATTTCATTTGAGCGCCAGAACATATCTTCGATCACGCCGTTTTCGGAACCAAATCCCGGGCTGAGAAAACCGTAAAACTGTCCGATATCCTGCGCGCCGTCTGCTTCCTCGAGATCGACGCCGCGATGTTCAGGATCTGCATTGACCCGGTTGTCCGCAAAGTTCGATGCGATCACGCGTTCATCGATGTGCCAGATCAAAAGGCCCGAACCCGGCAGGCCGAAATCATACTCGTCAACCTGCGTAATCACACCGATGGCCGCTTCGGCGATTAAACGCTGTCCATTTTCATCCCAGTGAAATTCCACCCGGGTGCCGTTTGCATCCTGGCCAAGCGCGATTTCATCCCGGTTTGGATCGCGGTTCCTGTTTTCAATCAGAAAATACTCTTTGGTGTCGATGGGAATTTTGTAAATCTTATTCTCATTGTCAGCCAACGTTGCAGCAACAGAAAGGTCTGCCCCACTTAGAACTTCGCTCGGCGTTTCCCACCCCAGAAACACCCGCGACCACGCGCAAGGCTGGGCCGGCAACAATCCGAAAAAATTACCAGACCCCTGATCCATCAAACCGAAAATCCCGATACCTGACCGTCCGTTGTCCGGATTAAACAGAATAGGCAGTCCCAATTGACTGCCCAACATAATGGTCATGGTGCCAAGCAGGCCAATTTCGAATCCCTCCTGCGTCTGCGTCTCCGGCAAAATGATGCCATCGCGAACAAAAGAAGCTCCGCCGTTCACGGAGACACCCTGGTAGGTCGGATCATTGTTTCCTATCTGCTCTTTCAAAATTGAAAAGTTGAGAAACACTGAAGGCATATCCTGTGGCGTCGGATCGAAATCGAATGAAAAATCTCCGCCAACGCCGGCATGAAAAATAATAAAGATGTCATACAGGGAAAAGTCAATATCACCGCTTGCATCTGCAACTTCAAAAGCTTCTTCAAGAAACTCAGCCAGTCGCTGATCCAGCAGTGCTTCATCGCCGGCTGGCACATAGAAGCTCATCTGGTCGGTAACAGTGTAAGCTGCAACCGGATCCTTTGGGTAGACGTCAAACTCAAGGATGAGTTTGCTGCGGGACACGCTTCTGAAGTAGCTTGAAAGCGCTTGCAGTTGGTGGTCAAAATAAGTCAGGCCGTGCGGCGGGACGTCGATACTTTTTTCAGCGTTTGGTGCAAGCTCGAATTTACCATTGCCCGTGGTCAGGAGATTGTCATCCTCCTGAAAGTCAACTCGAATGGCCAGGATTCTTAAAGTATCTGTGGCCGGTTCAAACTGCACAGGGGCCGACATGTTCGCCAGGCGGGTCACTGGATCGCCGCCGAGACCCAGCAGATCCCGGTCAGAAAACCGCTGTGAGTGCAGTTTCAGACGTACATCCTGAGCAAGAAGTGCCTGGACAGGAAGCAGGACAAAAAAGAGTATAAAGACGTAATTCTTCAATTGCAAGATTGATCACAAAAAGGAAATTTTCCCGCCGACGGAGGGCCAGCGGGGAAGCGTCGCAGTTTATTGACCGATAGTGAGCGAGAAACGCATAGTACCGGAAAGTGGGTTGCCTTCATCCCCAGCAATATAACCAAAATCAAACCTATAGTTGGCGTACCGCAAGCCTGCGCCGAGGGTCAGATAGTTAGACGCTCCGGCATCATCCCAGTTGTAGCCCCCGCGCAAAGCGATCAGATTAGCATACCAGTATTCCGCTCCAAAATTGAAAATGTAGTCATCGTTGCCCCATGCCGAAAACAGTGCCTCAAATACGGAATCGGAGGTACCATCCTGGTGTGCGTTCACCAGCAGCTTGTTCATATCCACGACAAAGGTTAACTGGTTAAACTCCTGGTCGATGGCACGGTATGCAAAACCTGCTCTGAGGTTAGTGGGCAGCGGACTAGCCTGCGAGGCATCGACAAACGTAATCCTGTCGCCCAGGTTCGAAAGGTTGACTCCAAAATTAAGCCGGTCAATGAAGAAATTCTTCTTCAAAATGCCGAGGTCCACTGAAAACGCATTTGCCTGGCCATTCCCCTTCTCGGCGCCTGCGCCTACCTCTGAAAGATTACTGCGAATATAACGGACGTTGAGACCGACACCAAAATCCTCGCTCAGCAGCGTCCCATAGGACAAAGTCAACGCCCATTCGTTGCTCTGGAACGTGCCGAGTGGATCCGGTCCTGTTTCGTCGGTAATGATCTGTTCGCCAAGATTGATGTACGTGATGTGCATTCCGATTGTACCCAGTCCTTCAAAAGACTGGCGATACGCACCGTATAAATAGTATAGATCCTCCAGATTAAACTGAGGCAGCCACTTCGAGTACATTGAAGTAAATTGCTTGCCTTCTTGAAAAGCCAGCCCTGCAGGATTCCAGTACGTGGCAGAAACGTCATCGGCAACGGCGACAAAAGCCTCTCCCATGCCGCCAGAACGTGCGGTTGGAGATATCAGGAGGAACAAAACCGCAGCCTCGCTCACCGCGAATACGTTTGGTACCGCGATGACCAACAAGAGGAGTACCGCGAGAACAGAAGTGTACTTTTTCATAACTAAGACCTCCAGAAATACTTAGACTATCTCTCAACACAGTTGCCAGAAAACAAAAAACCGAATGTTCAGGTTTTGGGCTCTACACTTCGTAGAGAACCTTTAAACATTCGGGCGTCATACCCACATAAACTTCGTTTAAAGGTGTAAGGGTCTCTATAACAACGTTAGTCGAGAAAACAATACTTATTTATTGGCAAAAAACCCAAAACCTTTAACGAAATTATATAGGCGTACTCCTCAATTTTTGAAAGACGAAAAAAGATAAATATATAGATCACCAGAGTCAAGCATTTTCTGACTCCAAACTCACGTCTCTTGTCATAAGAAACGAGCAAGAGATGAGTTAGTTAACAATTTCCGTGCCAATACAAACCTTTCGGGACCCGCAATATGTAACAGAATGATTAATAGAATCTTAACCCAAAACACCGCGAATCACAAGTCGCAAGCAAGTCAAACAACTATTACAAAAATGTATCACCCTGTTACATCGGGTGAACAAAAGCGGGCAAACTTCAGGAGATCTCCTTCCGATATTCTTCAGCCGAAAGCAGCTTCTGTGCCTCCGACTCGTCCTTCAGTTTAATTTTCAGGATCCAACCTTCGCCATACGGGTCCGTGTTGATAAGCTCGGGCTGATCTTCGAGCAAAGTGTTTACCTCAACAACTTTGCCGCTCACAGGCGCAAACAGGTCGGAAACGGCTTTGACAGCCTCGATTGTGCCGAACGGCTCCATTTGTGTGGTTTCATTGCCGACCTCAGGGAGTTCGACAAAAACAATATCGCCAAGCTCGCTCTGAGCATAATCGGTTATGCCAATCCTGGCCATGCCATCTTCAACCGCAACCCATTCGTGTTCGGCGGTGTAGCCAAATTCATCAGGAATATCCATCTGCTCTCTCTCCTCCTCGCTGCTATGCTGAGCTAAGCCGCATTCGCATAATTGGACGCCTGTAATTTTTCGACAAACTTCGTGTCAAAGTTCCCCTCAATGAATGCGGGATCTTCCAGAACCATCTGGTGGAAGGGAATGGTCGTCGCAATCCCTTCGATCACGAACTCCTCCAGGCACCGGCTCATCCGCGTGATCGCTTCTTTCCGCGTCTTACCATGCGTGATGAGTTTCGCAATCAGAGAATCATAAAATGGTGGAATAACATACTGAGCATAGGCATGCGTGTCTACGCGAACGCCGGGGCCGCCCGGCACATGGAAGCTCGTAATTTTTCCCGGAGACGGCCGGAAATCCTTGGCCGGGTCCTCGGCGTTGATGCGACACTCAATGGCATGTCCGCGCATTTTGTAATGCTTATCCCACTTGAATTCCCGGCCCGCCGCAATCTCGATCTGCAGCTTGATCAAATCGGTACCAAAAACGGCTTCGGTGACCGGATGTTCCACTTGAATGCGGGTGTTCATTTCCATGAAGAAAAATTTGCCCTTCTCGTACAGAAACTCAACTGTACCGGCACTTTCGTAGTCAACTGCTGTTGCACCCTTTATGGCAGCATCGCACATCTCTTTTCGAATTTCAGGCGTAACAGCCGGCGACGGCGACTCCTCGATGAGCTTCTGGTGTTTTCGCTGAATGGAACATTCCCGCTCACCCAGAGCCACAAGGTTGCCGTGTGAATCGCCAAGCAACTGCACTTCGATATGCCTTGGCTGCGTAAAGTACTTCTCCATGTAGACATCTGGATTGCCGAAGCCGGCTTCGGCTTCTGTTCTGGCCTGGGCGAACGCGTTCTCCAGGGCCGCCGGGTCCAACACGATACGCATGCCGCGTCCGCCACCACCGGCAGAGGCTTTGATAATGACCGGATAGCCGATCTGGTCAGCGGTGGTACGCGCGTCTGCCACATCCTGCAATATGCCTTCACTTCCGGGTATCACCGGCACGCCGGCGCGCTTCATCGTTTCCTTTGCCAGCGCTTTGTTGCCCATCCTGTTTATCATGTCCGGCGTCGGACCGATGAACTTCATATTGCACGATGCGCAAATCTCCGCAAAATGGGCATTTTCCGCCAAAAAACCGTAACCGGGATGGATAGCTTCAGCATTGGTCACTTCCGCGGCGCTGATAATTCGTGGAATCTGGAGATAGCTCTGATTGCTCGGTCCAGGTCCGATGCAGACAACCTCGTCCGCAAACCGCACATGCAACGAATCAGTGTCTGCTTCCGAATAGACCGCAACAGTCGCGATATCCAGTTCCTTGCAGGCGCGAATGATTCTCAGGGCGATCTCGCCGCGGTTGGCGATCAGTACTTTCTTAAACAAATATCAAGCCTCGATTTGAATGTCTGGAATTGACCATCAGGCAGGTTCAATCATAAACAGGGGTTGATTGTACTCAACGGGTTGGGCCGCCTCAACCAGAATCTCAACAATCTTGCCGTCCACCTCCGATTCGATTTCGTTCATCAACTTCATAGCTTCGATTATGCAAAGCACCTGCCCTTTCTTGACCGTGTGCCCCACTTCGACGTAGGGGTCTGCATCCGGAGCCGGGGCGCGGTAAAATGTACCCACCATAGGCGATTTGATTTCAGTGCCACTCTTTGCAGTAACAGCCGGCTTTTCTTCCGCATGTTCCGGTGCTGCTGGTACCTGCTGAACCTGAGTTGGCGCAGCTGCGACATGCGCGGATGGCGCAGGCGTTGAATTTGAATAGCCAGAATTCGACGCGTACTTAGAAATCTTGATAGTGCGCCCCCAGTGCCTTATTTCAAGCTCCCCAATGTTGCTTTCTTCTACAATCTTTATCAGTCGTCGTATTTCTTCTTCTCTCATTACCGTTTCCTCATTTGCCCGACTCAAAAAACCGCGCAGCCGTAACCCCGCAAAAATGTTCAAATCAGACAAAAGTCGAGTGTCATCTTAAAGGTTGGATTCAATGAAGCAGCTAAATATAACCGATCAGTGAATAAAAATCAACTGCTTTTTGGGCCATTGAGGTTGTGAGCCGGAACCAAAATCGCTGAGCCAGAACCCAAACCAGGCCGAGGTGTCGATCAGGAGGATGCCTGTGTCGTCCGTGACTTGTCCAGACCGTTTTCCCAAATGTCTGAGCCTTGCACATAATTCAAGTCTTTTCAAAAAGATGGCCTATCTGACCAAGACAACTTTATTGCGAAAACTCATCGTGCCAAACCGGAATGCGTTCCTGTATCCGCTCAAAGCCCAGTGCCGCAAACAGCGTATCGACCTCTTCTTTGCAGGCGCCGGCGTACCGAAGAGATTCCAGTTCTGCTGATAAGGGAACATCAAGCGCAATGGCTGCCAGTTTTCTCGACATTTCCGCACTGTCGCGGGCAGCGGCGAGTTTGGCCTGCAACGCTTGGGCGCCTCTGACCGGCAGCTTCTCTACTGCAGCCAGCTGGCGGTAAATCTCAGATAGATGGCCGAAGTGATTGAGCAAGGCACAGGCCGATTTCGGTCCGACGCCCGGCACGCCAGGGATGTTGTCCACCGAATCTCCCATCAATGCCAGCAGGTCGACGATTTGGGCGGGTTGCACGCCAAATTTTTCGCACACCGCGTCAGCATCATATCGTTCATCGCGGGCGAAATTCCACATCGTGACGCGCCCATTTACCAACTGCGTAAAGTCCTTGTCGCTGGAAACAATAACACATTCAGATCCTTGCTCTAGAAGTTCTAGAACGAGCGTGCCGATGATATCGTCAGATTCGAACCGGTCATCGATGTAGCTCTTCATGCCGAGAGCTTTCGTCACTTGCCTGCATAAACCGATCTGCGCTTTAAGCTTCGGCGGCGGCAGCGCACGCTGTGCTTTGTAGGCCGGGTAAATCTCGTTTCTGAATGAGGTCGTCAGGCTGCCGTCAAATGCGACCGCCAGATGCGTTGGCCCGGCTTGCTTCAGGACCTGCAGCAGGAACTCGGTGTAGCCATACACGGCGTTGCTTGGGGAACCGTCCGGCGTGGTCATGGTCGTGGGGATGGAATAGTAGGCCCTGAAAATATAGGGGCTGGCGTCGATCAGGTAAACAGTTGGCATGAATCCGGAATCTTTTGGATACTATTTTGGATACTATTAAGGTATTGACAAAGATCGATTATTGTAAGGATGAACAGCCGTCAGCTATCAGCTCAAAACTGTAGAATTGAAAGCTGAACGCTGACAGCTTCAACCTTTTTTCCATTTGCGTCTCTCGTTTCACGCTTTGCCTTGCCAGGCTCGCTTCAAAAGTACATCGTGGGTTGAGGAAGATCAGAGCATCTGCGCCATTTCCATTACTGCCGTGGGGTGCTGCGCGACCTGAACTTTTGGAAAGATCTTCCGGATCGTACCGCCCGAATCCATAACAAATGTGGTTCGCTCAACGCCCATGTACTTGCGCCCGTACATGCTTTTCTCCTTCCACACGCCGTAGAGGTGAATCACTTCCTTGTTCTCGTCGCTCAGCAATAGAAATGGCAGGCCGAACTTATCGCGAAACTTCGAATGCGGGACCACGCTATCCGGACTGACGCCGAGAATCACGGTACCCAGTTTGTCAAACTCGGCCTGCAGGTCACGAAACCCCAGGCCTCTTTGTTGCAGCCCGGTGTGTCATCCTCCGGGTAGCAGTAGAGCACCACTTTGCTGCCGCGCAAGTCCGACAGCGTCACGCTTTTCCCTTCCTGGTTTGTCAGTGTGAAATCCGGCGCCGGTTGGCCTTCTGCAGAATTGTTGCCGGCTCCATCATGCTGTCACCGGATTTGGTTTCTCCGCGTCGATGCCCAGGTCGCTGATGGCCTTGGCCACCACCACTGCCTTGATTTTTCCCTGTCTTGCAAACTGACTCAGGACCGCAATAGCAATGCACTCGGCATCCACTTCGAAAAACCGGCGTAACGCTTCGCGAGTGTCGCTGCGGCCAAAGCCGTCCGTGCCCAGCGGGTACAATCCCCCCGGCACCCAGCGCGCAATCTGTTCCGGCACAATTTTCATGTAATCTGAAGCCGCTACAAAGGGGCCTTCTTCTTTCTCCAGAAGCTCAGAGATGTAAGGCTTTTTCGGCTTTCTGGTCGGATGCAGTAGATTCCAGCGCTCTACTTCCAAAGCGTCTCGGCGGAGTTCTTTGTAGCTGGTGGCGCTCCAGACATCTGTGGACACGCCGTGCTTTTCGAGAATCGCCTGCGCCCGCAGCGCCTCATGCAGAATGGAGCCACTGCTCAGGATGTGCGCTTTGAGGAGCTTTTTCTTGCCCTTCGCTTTCGGGCCTTGCCGGAATTTGTACATGCCTTTCAGAATGCCTTCTGCGACGCCATCCGGCATGGACGCCATCTTGTAGTTTTCGTTTCCCAGCGTGATGTAGTAGAAAATGTCTTCCTGCTCCTTGTACATCCGGCGCATGCCTTCCTGGAGAATGATGGCGATCTCATAGGCATAGGTCGGGTCGTAGGTCATCAGGTTGGGAATGGTGCTCGCGAGGACATGGCTATGTCCGTCTTCGTGCTGTAATCCCTCGCCGTTGAGGGTGGTCCGTCCGGAGGTTGCCCCAAGCAGAAACCCGCGCCCGCGCAGATCGCCGAACGCCCAGATCAAATCGCCAACACGCTGAAAGCCAAACATGGAATAAAATATAAAGAAAGGAATCATGATCTCGCCATGCGTGGCGTAGGCGGTGCCGGCAGCCGTAAACGAGGCCATAGAACCTGCCTCGTTGATGCCTTCCTCCAGAATCTGGCCGTTTTTTTCCTCCCTATAATAGAGGAATGTGTTGGAATCGACGGGTTCGTAAACCTGTCCTACGTGTGAGTAAATTCCGAATTGCCGGAAGAGCGACTCCATGCCGAAGGTTCTGGCCTCGTCCGGCACAATGGGCACGATGCGTTTGCCAATGACCGGATCCTTGAGCAAGTTCGTCAGCATCCTGACGAACGCCATGGTGGTCGATACCTCTCGATCAGTTCCTCCGAAAAACTCGCTAAAGGCATCCCGCTTCGGTACTTCAACCGGCACGGCGTACACCTTGCGTGCCGGCACATAGCCGCCCAGGGCCGCCCGCCGTTCCCGTAGATATTGCATTTCTTCGCTTTCCTCATCGGGTTTGTAAAACGGCGCAGTATGAATTTTGGAGTTCGAAACAGGAATATCGAAGCGATCACGGAAAAGTTTCATCTCCTCTTCATTCAGCTTTTTCTGCTGATGCGTGATGTTCTTGCCCTCGCCGGCCTCGCCCAGCCCGTAGCCTTTGATGGTCTTTGCAAGAATGACGGTCGGGCAGCCCTCATTCTCAACTGCCGCCTTGTAAGCTGCGTAAACTTTCACCGGGTCGTGCCCGCCGCGGCGCAGCTTGCGGACTTGCTCGTCCGACAAATGCTCAACGAGCTTGAGCAGCTCAGGGTATTTGCCAAAAAAATCTTTGCGAATGTACTGGCCGTCCTCAACGATATATTTCTGAAACTGGCCGTCCACGACCTCATTCATGCGGTGAACCAGCAAGCCGGTTTTGTCCGCAGCCAGCAGCGGATCCCAGTCATCACCCCAGATCACCTTGATGACGTTCCAGCCAGCGCCGCGGAAGACGGTTTCCAAATCCTGAATGATCTTACCGTTGCCGCGCACCGGCCCGTCAAGACGCTGCAGGTTGCAGTTGATGACAAAGATCAGATTATCCAGCTTTTCGCGCGCTGCCAGCGAGATGGCTCCCAACGTCTCAGGCTCATCCGTTTCCCCATCTCCGATAAAGGCCCAGACGTGGTAATCATCGGTGTGTTTGATACCGCGGTCTTGCAGATAACGATTGAAACGCGCCTGATAGATCGCGGTAATCGGCCCCAGCCCCATGGAAACAGTGGGAAATTCCCAGAAATCGGGCATCAGCCACGGGTGAGGATAA